>Ga0208849_1001295_pt1 | contig 18028 bp, 13 predicted proteins | sample NGESurdeep072012_10_FD_184470 | JGI IMG/M metagenome (GOLD analysis project Ga0208849, IMG submission 184470) | Arctic peat soil microbial communities from Barrow, Alaska - NGEE Surface sample 53-3 deep-072012 (SPAdes) | ecosystem: Environmental > Terrestrial > Soil > Wetlands > Peat ... | reverse complement strand
AATCACCGCCGAGATGAGACCCGCCATCGCGCCATAGGCGAAGTAGTCGTCGCCCAGCGTCACGAAGGCGAACATGCCAAAAGCCATCGCCAGCGGAATGGCGACGGTCGATGAAACCAGGCCGGCAACAATGTCGGTGCGCGCTGTCGCGACGCTCAAGAGCGGCGCCCGCGACGGGGTCGTCGTCGAGTCCATGCGGTTCACTTCCGAGGGATCAGGCGGTAATTGCCAAGGTGAAAAAAAGAAATTTGGAGGTTATCGGCGAAGAAGGCGCAACCCGGACCGAACCCTCTCCGCAGCCCAGCTTACTCCAGCACACCCGCAAACAACAAGGGCGGGCGCGCCGATTCGATGACCGAGCCGGTTCGGGGAAATATATCAGTCGGCGTCGCGCAGCATGGCGCGTCGCATCGACCCGACGGTCAGGCGGCCTGCTCGGATTGCAGCTGATTGACAACCATCAGCTCCAGCGCCCTGATCGACTGGAAATTCTCCGGCGTAATCTCGGATTGCGGAATCGTGAAATCGAACTCGGCCTCGACGCCAAGCATCAGATTGACCATGTCCATCGACGTCAGCCCGGCATCCACCAGCCGCGATTCCGGATCGAGTTGGACCGCCATCGAATTCTGCTCGAGGATGGTCCCGATCAACGCACAAAGGCGGTTCTGAACGTCGGCATTAAGGGCTTTCATCTTGGCACTCCAGCTTTCGCGTCGATGCGGCATTGGTGACGCCGAAATCGACCGGTTCTTTTTCGGGTTTATAATTCAGCCGGGGTTTCAAAAACAGTGACTCTCGTTTGACGCAAGTCTTCATTCTGCTCTTAACGCTAATGAAGACCGCTAAAAACCGTCTAAAAATCAACACATCGAGAACACCGCAGGTTAACCGTTAACATCGATATCAAAGCGTTTACCCTGAATTTCGTCGACGCATTTGAATTAAATCCTTAGCCTTGGAACTCGATCGGACGCTGTTGAGCGATCGGGCGAGATGCTGCGCAGGTGTTTCGCATCGATAAACCCCGGAGGTCATATCGGCCATGAACGTGCAGGAAACCACGCTCCGCATTGCGGATGAAACCAGCGAGCAATTCCTCCTCGACCGCAGTTCCTTCATCCAGCGAGCCGCGACGGTCGCCGCCGCGGCGGCGGCGGAAGCCGATGCGGTCGATCGCGAAGGGCGCTTTCCTCAAGGAGCGATCGACGCGGCGCGGCAGCAAAGGCTGCTCGGGATCCAGATTCCGGTCGAGTTCGGCGGCGACGGCGCCTCGATCTTCGAAATTACCGATATGTGCTACACGCTCGGCCGCGCCTGCGCATCGACCGCGATGATCTTCGCGATGCACCAGACCAAGATCGCCTGCCTGGTCCGACACGGCTCCGGCAGCAAATGGCATGAAACGCTGATGCGCCGTGTCGCCGCCGAACAGATGCTGCTGGCCTCCTCGACCACCGAAGGCCAGAACGGCGGCAACATCCGCTTCTCCACCGCCGCTGTCGAGCACGCCGGCACCGAGATTTCGCTTACCCGCAACGCCACCGTGATCTCCTATGGCGCGCAGGCCGACGGCATCGTCACCATCGCCCGCCGCGCCAACGATGCCGCCGGCTCCGACCAGGTGCTGCTGGCCATCACCAGGGACAATTACACGCTCGAAAAGAGTCTCGAATGGGAGACGCTCGGGATGCGCGGAACCTGCAGCGCGGGATTCGAGCTGAAGGCGACCGGTTCGGCCGAGCAGATCTTTCCGGAATCCTATGACAAGATTCATGCGCAGACCATGACGCCGGTCGCCCATCTTTGCTGGTCTTCGGCGTGGGCCGGGATCGCCGCGGCGGCGGTCGACCGCGCCCAGCTGTTTATCCGCAAGGCCGCGCGCGGCTCGGGCGGCCAGATGCCGCCCGGTGCTGCGCACTTCACCGCGGCCAAGATGGCGCTGACCAAACTGCGCGCCATCATTACATCGACGATGGATGCCTATGCGACCCACGAGCATGACGAACGCGCGCTCTCTTCGCTCGACTTTCAGTCGCAGATCAACCTGCTCAAGGTAGAGGCTTCCGAGCTTGCGGTGGAGACCGTCATGAGCGCGATGCGGGCCTGCGGACTGTCAGGATATCGCAATGACGGCGATTTCAGCGTCGGCCGGCATCTGCGCGACGTCCTCTCGGCGCCCTTGATGATCAACAACGACCGCATCCTGGCCAACATCGCCACCGCAAGCCTGATGAGCGGCGTGCCCGCCAGCCTGCGCGATTAAGCCGAACAGCCCTTCGACAGTCAGTATGGAAGCCTTAAATAGAATGGAAGTTTTGCCATGAATGTAGCCATCCGAACGGCCTCATCTGACATATCAGCGCAACCGGTCGATCCCCTGGATTATCTCTCAAGCGTGCTGTTCCACAAGATGGGCACCGATGGCGTGTACGCCAGAACGGCGCTCTACGAGGACATGGTGGAACGGCTCGCTGCCTTGATCACCCGCCATCGCGAACCCGACACCGAGGTGATGCGCTTTCCGCCGGTGATGAACCGCGGCATCCTGGAGAAATCCGGCTACCTGAAAAGCTTTCCCAACCTGCTCGGCTGCGTCTGCGGCCTGCACGGCACCGAACGCGAAATCCATTCTGCGGTGAGCCGCTTCGAAGCCGGCGGCGACTGGACCACGTCGCTCTCGCCCGCCGATCTCGTGCTTTCGCCCGCGGCCTGCTATCCGGTCTACCCGATCGCGGCCGCCCGCGGCCCGCTGCCGTCAGGCGGCCTGCGCTTCGACGTCGCATCCGACTGCTTCCGCGCCGAGCCGTCGCGCCATCTCGACCGGCTGCAGTCGTTCCGGATGCGCGAATATGTCTGCATCGGCAGCCCGGACGACGTGGCCAATTTCCGCGAGCGCTGGATGGAGCGCGCGCAAGGCATCGCGCGCGACCTCGGGCTGAGCTTCAAGGTGGATTATGCCAGCGATCCGTTCTTCGGCCGCGTCGGGCAGATGAAGGCGGTCAGCCAGAAGCAGCAGTCGCTGAAATTCGAGCTGCTGGTGCCGCTGCGTTCCGAGGAGCTGCCGACCGCCTGCATGAGCTTCAACTATCACCGCGACCATTTCGGCACTACCTGGGACATCGTCGACGCCAATGGCGAACCTGCCCACACCGGCTGCGTCGCATTCGGAATGGATCGGCTTGCAGTCGCAATGTTCCATACCCACGGCACCGACCTCGCGACATGGCCGGCCAAGGTGCGGGACATGCTCGGCGTGGTGTGATGTAGGCGCTATCCGCGAAGCGTTCCCCGGACGCTGCGCAGCGCCCTTGCGGTGCGCTGCTGATCCGGGGTCCATCTTTTTGCTGACGACGAATGTGGGTCCCGGCTCTGCGGAGCAGCGTGAGGAACGCTGCACCGCGTCCGGGACACGAAGCCAGCCTTCGCTCGCGGGCTATCCGCTCGCGATTCAACCGTGCGCAAAGGCCCAATACAGCTGTCGCGCCCGGCGGTAGAATGGCCCCGGCTGCAACGCGCGGCCGTCGATCCGGATCACCGGCGCCACCTTGGCGAAATTGCCGCTTGAAAAAATCTCGTCGGCGTTCTGGAAATCGGCATATTGCAACGTCGCCTCGACGACGGTGACGCCGTCGCCGCGCAATAAACCGATCACCCGCTGCCGGGTGATGCCGTTGAGAAAGGTGCCATTCGGCGCCGGCGTATAGACCACGCCATCCCTCGCCATGAACACGTTGGCGTTGCCGAATTCCGCGACATTGCCGAGCATGTCGAGCATCAGGCAATTGGTGAAGCCGCGCGCCTGCGCCTCGATCAGCGCGCGCGAGTTGTTCGGATAGAGACACGCCGCCTTGGCGTCGACCGGCGCGCTTTCCATGGTTGGCCGCCGGAACGACGACAATGTGATCGCCGCCCCCGATGCTGGCGGCATCGGCGCTACATAGATGCACAGGCACCAGTTGGTGGTTTCCGGATCGAACAGAACGCCGCCGCCGCTGCCGTTCTGGGCCCAGTACATCGGCCGGATATAAAGCTCGGCATTGGCGTCGAAGCGGGCGATTCCCTCACGGGCCAACTCAAGCCATGTTTCGCTGTCGACGACCGGCTTCAGCTTGAAATTGATCGCGGACTGATTGACCCGGGCGCAGTGTCGGTCGAGATCGGGCGCCACCCCCTCGAAGGCACGCGCGCCGTCGAACACGGTCGAACCGAGCCAGGCGGCATGGGTGCGCGGGCCCATGATCGGCACATTGCCTTCATGCCAGGCGCCTTCGAAAAAGGTCCAGGTTTGCGAAAAAGTCTGCGAAAAACTGACAGGTACGATCGTCCGGGCCATTATTACCATCCAGGCTGCGCCCCACAGGCCGCGCACAATGGCGCTACTATTGTCTGAAATCTTAAGGATTTCCTTTCGAGGCCAGTCCACGATAGGGATGGATTGACGATTGATGAACCATAACGCGATGCTATTTTCCTGTTTCTGGAGCCGATATGCCCCTCGATCCCGCCGCGGAGCGTTTTCTCAAGATGATGGCAGCGACCGTGTCGGACGGTCGGTCGCCTTCGACGCTCGATGAACGCCGTCAGGCGTTTGCGAAGCTGATGCGGCTGACGCGCGCCGACGCGCCGCCGGTGACCGGGATCGACGGCACACTGCCCGGCCCCGCGGGCGATGTTCCCTACCGGCTCTATGCGCCCGCCGACGACGTCGCCGAATATTTGCCCGGCTTTGTCTATTTCCATGGCGGTGGCATGGTCGGCGGCAGTATCGAGAGCCATGATCTGGTCACCGCGGCGCTGGCGCAAACCACTGGCTGCCGTCTGGTTTCCGTGGACTATCGGCTTGCGCCCGAGCACACATTTCCCGCTGCGGTCGAGGATGCGATCGCGGCTGTCAAATGGGTTTCCGAGCACGCCCGATCGCTCGGCATCGATGCGGAAAGGCTTGTGGTGGGCGGCGATTCCGCCGGTGCGACGCTCGCCGCCGTGGTTTGCCAGCAAGCGCTGCGAAGCGGCGGTCCCGCAATATCGGCGCAATGCCTGATATGCCCGGTGCTGGATTTCGAGGAAACCTCACCCTCGCGTGAAGCGTTCGCCGAAAACCATCTGCTGGAGATGGCGACGCTGGAAGCGGACCTCGCGCTTTATCTGCCGCCAGGGGCCGAGCGCGGCGATCCCCGGATTTCACCGCTGCGGGCGGTCAGATTTGCCGGGCTTCCGGCGGCCATCATCCATACCGCCGAATTTGATCCGATGCGGGACGAAGGCAATGCCTATGCCGCCAAGCTCATCGCGGCTGGCGTCGAGGTCGAGCATTTCTGTCACGACGGCATGATCCACAATTTCCAGGCCATGGGAGCCATTTTCCCACAAGGCCGGCTGGTGCTGCGTCAGATCGGCGAGCAGGTCCGCCGCGCATTCGGCGAATGAATCAAATTTTAATCAATTGGTTTAACTTCATTAGGGTTATTCTCTCAATGTTGCGGCGAATTATTGCTCGCTTGACGGCCTGCCTCTAAAAACTACAGCGGCCAATAAAACGCATCATCAAATGCGCGCCGCAAACGGTGAGGTGGACAATGCGCAACGAAACCATCGCAATTCACGCCGGCTACGACCCCGATCCGACCACCAAGTCCGTCGCCGTTCCGATCTACCAGACGGTCGCCTATGCCTTCGACAGCGCCGATCACGGCGCCGCCTTGTTCAATCTCGAAGCTGAGGGCTACCGCTATAGCCGGATATCAAATCCGACCACCGACGTTCTTGAAAAGCGCGTTGCCGAACTCGAAGGCGGCATCGGCGCGCTCGCGGTCGCCACTGGACAGGCGGCGCTGCATTTCGCCCTGGTCAACCTCGCCGACACCGGCGGCAACATCGTCTCGGTGCCGCAACTCTACGGAACCACGCATACCCTGCTCGGGCACGTGCTGCCGCGTCAGGGCATCATCACGCGCTTTGCCGAGAGCGACCAGGCGGACGCCGTCGAGAAGCTGATCGACGACAATACCAAAGCCGTTTTTTCCGAAACGATCGGCAACCCGGCGGGCAACGTCTGCGACATCGAGGCGCTGGCGAAGGTTGCGCATCGCCATGGCGTGCCGCTTGTCGTCGACAACACCGTCGCCACCCCGATCCTGCTGAAACCGTTCGACTACGGCGCCGATATCGCGATTCATTCGCTGACGAAATTTCTCGGTGGCCACGGCACCACGCTGGGCGGCGCGATCGTCGACAGCGGCCGTTTTCCGTGGACCGAGCACGCCCGCCGCTTTCCAGCCTTCAACGAGCCCGACGAATCCTATCACGGCCTCGTCTACGCCAGGCAATTCGGCGCCAGCGCCTACATTCAGCGCGCGCGCAGCGTCTACCAGCGCACCATGGGATCGGTGCTTTCGCCGTTCAATGCGTTCCTGCTGTTGCAGGGCATCGAGACGGTGGCGTTGCGCGTCGAACGGCATGTCGAGAACGCGCGCAAGGTCGCGGACTTCCTGCGTGGCGATCCGCGCGTCGCCTGGGTCAATTATGCCGGCTTCTCCGACAGCCCCTATTACGGCCTGGTCCAGAAATATCTCGGTGGCAACGCCGCATCGCTGTTCACCTTCGGCATCAAGGGCGGCCTCGAGGCCGGCAAGACCTTCTACGATTCGCTGAATCTGATCACGCGGCTGGTCAATATCGGCGACGCGAAATCGCTTGCCTGCCACCCTGCATCGACCACCCACCGCCAGATGCCTGCCGAGCAGCAGCGTGTCGCCGGCGTGCTGCCGGAAACCATCCGGCTTTCGATCGGCATCGAACACATCGTCGACATTCTCGAAGATATCGACCAGGCGCTTGCGAAGGCGTGCACGCGACATCAGCGGCTCGAAGCCGCGGAATAGATCGGGCCGGCCCGGCATGACCCTGCTGTTCGACAAACATCGGTTGATCGTCAGTCCCGCGCTGGCGCCCGCGCAGCTGCGCGATGCCGATGAATTCGAGCACCGTCAAAACCCGGCCGATGCCACGCTGACGATCGGCCTCGTCAACAATATGCCGGACCCCGCGCTGCAGGCGACGGAGCGGCAGTTTACGCAGCTTCTGAGGGCAGCCGCCGGAAACAACCGCATCCATCTGCATTGTTTTTCGCTGCCCTCGATGAAACGGTCGCAGCCGACCCAGCGGCTGATCGACAGTCAATATACCGACATTGCCGACCTCGGCCGTCTGCAGATCGATGGGCTGATCGTCACCGGCGCCGAGCCGAACGCCGCCACCCTTCCCGAGGAGCCGTTCTGGCCGGACCTCACCGCTGTTATCGACTGGGCCAAAACCAACACCCGTTCGACGATCTGGTCGTGCCTTGCCGCCCATGCCGCGGTCCTGCATCTCGACGGCATCGAGCGGCGACGGCTCGACGCCAAATGCTCTGGCGTCTTCGACTGCGCCAAGGTGAGCGATCACTGGCTGACGCGCGATGTCTCGTCGCCGCTCAAGATCGCGCATTCGCGCCTCAACGCGCTGCAGGAAAGCGACCTCGCCGCGCGGGGCTATCAACTGCTGACCCGCTCGGTGGAAGCCGGCGCCGATATCTTCGCCAGGCAGCTGCGCAGCCAGTTCATCTTCTTCCAGGGACATCCGGAATACGACGCCCTGTCGCTGCAGCGGGAATATCTGCGCGACATCACCCGGTTTATCGCGCGCGAGCGGGACGGTTATCCCGCTGTCCCCGCCGGCTATTTCAACGCCGAAACCGAAATCAAGCTGGCCAGCTTCCGGAAAATGGCAAGCGTCGAACGCAAGCTTCCGCTCAGCGCCCAGCTTCCGGTCCTCACGCTTCGTCCGGATATCGCGGCCGGAGCCGCGGCAACCGTGCTGTTCGGCAATTGGCTGCGCTATCTCTCCGAGGGGGCCGGGCCGCGATGAACGCGCACGCCCCCCTCGATATCGCGTCAGGCGAGGATCACCTTCGTCCCCGGAGCCCCGCTGCTCGTCGATGCGCTGGCGGCGATCGACTGCACCATCGACACCATCGTGGAATGAAACACCCTGCCTTCGGATAAGCTTGACGCAGCATATCAACGGCTTACCTCCGGCATGTCCGAACGATGGGAGTTTCCAAGATGCGGATGGCGCTGTGCAACGAGGTCCTCGCCGGCATGCCGCTGGAACGGCAATGCGAATACGCCGCATCTCTCGGCTATGACGGCCTGGAGATTGCGCCGTTTACGCTGAGCGCTTCGCCGGAGCGAATTTCCACGGCGGAAGCCGCCAAAATTCGCGCCACCGTCGAAGCCTCCGGCCTCGTGGTCACCGGACTGCATTGGCTGCTGGTCAAGCCGGAAGGCTTGTCACTGACCGGCCCAGACGCGACAGTGCGCGCCCGTACCATTGAGGTCATGGTCCGCCTCACCGCACTGTGTGCCGAACTCGGCGGCGCCGTGCTGGTGCACGGCTCGCCCAGGCAGCGACAGATTGCTGCGGGAGAAGCCCATGCGGTTGCATCGGCGCGGCTGCAGGACGGCCTGGCGCAGGCGGCTTCGGCCGCAGCCAAAGCCGGCGTCATCTACTGCATCGAGCCATTGTCCCGTCAGGAAACGCCGCTGGTCAATACCATCGCCGAGGCGGCTGAACTGGTCCGCGCGATCGACCATCCGCAGCTGCGGACGATGATCGACTGCAGCGCCGCCGGCCTTACCGAAATTGACTCGATTCCGTCGCTGATCGACCGCTGGCTGCCGACCGGCCTGATTGCGCATGTCCAGGTCAACGATCCGAACCGGCGCGGCCCGGGCCAGGGCGAGATGAAATTCGAACCCATTCTGGCCGCGTTGAAACGGCATGACTATGCCGGCGCCGTCGCGGTAGAACCTTTTGACTATTGGCCCGACGGCCCTGCCGCCGCCGCCTTTGCTGCCAGATATTTGCGCGGCCTGCGCGAAGCGCTGGCCTGAGCCGGCCACAAGCGGCAAATTGCTGCGCAGCCGCCAGGGAGGCATGTTTAGGGGCAGTGATGTCACCGCAGCGCCGCCGCGATGTTGCCGCCATCCACGGTGGTCACGTCGGCGGTGGTCTTGAGCGCCAGCGCCTGGGCCAGGAACGCCTGCGCCACATCCTCGGCAACGACTTCCCGGCCAAGCAGGTTGCCCTGCATATAGGCTTGTTCGCTGACGCCGCGGACCCTGGAGCGTGACGCGATCATCTCCTCGGTCAGCAGACCCGAACGGATCCGGTCGGCATTGACGGCATTGGCGCGAATGCCCTCACTGCCGTAATCGACGGCGTATTGCCGCACCAGGAACAGGGTCGCCGCTTTCGGCAGGCCATAGGGGCCGAAGTCCGGTCCGGGATTGACGGCCTGTTTGGAGACATTGAACAGCAGGCAGCCGCCGGTGCCCTGTTTCAGCATGATCCCGACCGCGGCCTGCGCCACGCGCTGGTGGCCGTAGAAATTCAGCTCAAAACTCTCGCGCAGCACCGCTTCGTCGACCTCGCCGATCCGGCCCTGCCAGGCCGCGCCGGCATTCGACACGGCGATATCCACTCCGCCGAAGCCGGATGCGACTTGCGCAAACGCATCCTTGACGGACGCTGCATCAGTAACGTCGCAGCGAATTCCCTGCGCCGCGCCTCCAATCGCTTTGGCCTTGGCCTGCACGGCAACCTCGTCGATATCGAGCAGCGCCACTTCGGCGCCGGCCGCCGCGAACGCCTTTGCCGTCGCGAACCCGATGGAGCCCGCGGCGCCGGTGATGACGGCGACCTGTCCGGCCAGCGGCAGCTCCCTGGCATTGCCCAGTTTCGCCTGCTCGAGCGACCAGTATTCGACATCGAACAAATCGGATTCCGGCAACGGCTCGAAGCGCCCGACCGCCTCGGCGTCGGTGATGGTGGCAATCGCGGCCTCGGCAAGGTCGGCGGCCACCCGCGCGTCCTTCTTGCTGCGGCCGAGCCCGAACAGGCCGACGCCCGGCACCAGCACCACCCGCGACATCGGATCGAGCATGGTCTTGATGCCGCCGACCCGCGCATTGTTGCCGGCGAAATAGCTTTTGTAGGTTTCGCCATAGGCCGCAACGGCGTCGCGGACCGAATTCCTGAAGCTGGTGAGGTCGCCATCGGCGGGCGCAGCTACCACCAACGGCTTGTTCTTGATGCGGATGTTGTGGTCGGGCGTCACCACGCCGGCCTGACCGTAGCGCGCGACCTCGGCGCCGTTGACGAAATTCATCACCGCGTCCGAGCTACGGAAATCAAGAATAAAGCGCTTCCATGCGCCATCGATTTTCTTGTCCTTGATGCTGCAGGCGCCGCGGACGATCGGCGCGACGTCGGCAAGCTTTGCCAAGCGGGCCGGCAACTCAGCGCGTGACAAGGATTTGCGGCTTTGCGTCAGCCGCTGCTCGGCCAAGGTCACCAGCGCGATCATCCGCTCATAGGCTTGCCGCGCATCGGCGCCGAAGCTGAAGATACCATGTTTGACGAGGATCAGGCCTTCGACCGACGGGTCCAGGTCGAACGTCTGCGCCGCCGCCTTCGCCAGGCCAAAACCCGGCATCAGATAGGGGACATAACCGACGCGCGCGCCAAAAACCTCGCGGCACAGGGCTTCGCCGTCCGGCTGGTTGGTCAGCGCGAGCACCGCGGTCGAGTGGGTATGGTCGACGAATTTGTGCGGGATGAAGACGTGCAGCAACGCTTCGACCGACGGGTTCGGCGCCGCCGGATCGATCAGGTTGGCGCGCTGCAGCCGCACCATTTCCTCATCGGAAAGCGTGGCGCGGGCGCGGAGTTTCAACAACGGCGCGAGCCGCACCGCCGGCAGGCCGGCGGGTTCGATCGAGCCCATGTCCCAGCCGGAGCCCTTGACGCAAAGCACCTCGACGGTGTCGCCGTTGAGATCGCTGACTTCAGTCTTCACCGAGGTGTTGCCGCCGCCGTGCAGCACCAGGCGCGGATCTTGGCCGAGTAGCCGCGTGGTGTAGACCCGCAGCGCGACATCGCGGCCGAGGTTTTGGTATTTGATTACCGCGGCTTCGGCGTCGCGATCGTTCCAGTTACTTTGCATGGGGTTGATTTCCCTATTTTACTCGGCCGCCGCGGCGATGCGCTCGGGGAAGGCCGCCGACAGCGCGGCTCTGGTGGCCTCGAGCACGCCGCGTTCGGTGATCAATCCCGTCACCAGCCGGGCCGGCGTGACATCGAAGCCATAATTCGCAACCGGCGAGCCGTCGGGCACAATACGCACGGTCTCGATCCGGCCGTCGGCGGTCCGCCCCGTCATGGTGGTCACCTCTTCGGCGGAACGCTGCTCGATCGGAATCTCCGCGATCCCGTCATCAATACTGAAGTCGATGGTCGGCGACGGTAGCGCCACGTAGAACGGCACGCCATTGTCATGCGCGGCGAGCGCCTTGAGATAGGTGCCGATCTTGTTGCAGACGTCGCCATTCGCGCTCACCCGGTCGGTGCCGACGATCACCAGATCGACCAACCCGTGCTGCATCAGATGGCCGCCGGTGTTGTCCGGAATGACCGTATGGGGCACACCGTGATGGCCGAGTTCCCAGGCGGTGAGCGAGGCACCCTGGTTGCGCGGTCGCGTCTCGTCGACCCACACATGGACGGCATGGTCCCGATCATGCGCCAGATAGATCGGCGCCGTAGCGGTGCCCCAATCCACCGTTGCCAGCCAGCCGGCATTGCAGTGGGTCAGCACGTTGACGCGCTCGCCGGGCTGCTTTTTCGCGGCGATCGCCTCGATCAAGGCCAGGCCATGCCGGCCGATACCCTGGTTGATGGCGACGTCCTGCTCGGCAATCTCGCCGGCGCGGCGATAGGCTGCCGCAGCGCGCGCGGTGGGAGGCAGCGGCCGCAGCGCCGCACGCATCTCGTCGAGCGCCCATTTCAGGTTGATCGCCGTCGGCCGCGTCGCGATCAAACGCTCACAGGCGCGATCGAGCGCCGCATCCGAACCGTCGGCCCGCATCGCCAGCGCCACCCCATAGGCGGCGGTGGCGCCGATCAGTGGCGCGCCGCGCACCAGCATCGAGCGGATCGCGTCGGCTGCGGCATCGCAAGCTGTCAGCCGCGCCACCACAAAATCGTGCGGCAGCCGCCGCTGGTCGACCGCGCCGACCGACCAGCCGTCCGGCTCGAGCCAGATGCTGCGGATGTGCCTGCCTGCGACCTTCATTGCGCACCACCCGACACTATAAGCCTCACGCGCGCAGAATCCGGCCCGCCACCGCATCGAGCTTGCTGAGCAGTTCCGGATCGCGCGCTTCCGGCGCGGTGATCAACGCGGTGTCGAGGGCACGGTCCGAGCCGATCGGACACGGCTCGTGCTGCCTCGGAAAATCGCCGGCGAAGCGCGCCACCAGCGCGTTCGCCTTGTCGGCGTTCGAGGTCAGCACCCGGATGATGTCCTGCACCGTCACCGCATCATGGTCGGGATGCCAGCAATCGAAATCGGTCACCATGGCAACGCTGGCGTAGCAGATCTCGGCCTCACGGGCGAGCTTGGCCTCCGGCATGTTGGTCATGCCGATCACCGAATAGCCGGCCCCCTTGTAGCTCATGCTTTCGGCGTAGCTGGAGAATTGCGGACCCTCCATGCAGACATAGGTGCCGCCGCGCGCAACCGCGATGCCTTCGGCCTCGGCCGCCGCCGCCAGATGGATGCGCAGCCGCGGCGAAACCGGATGCGCCATCGATACGTGCGCGACGCAGCCCTTGCCGAAGAACGAACTCTCGCGCTTGTAGGTGCGATCGATGAACTGGTCGACCAGCACGAAGGTGCCGGGCGGCAATTCTTCCTTGAAGGAACCGCACGCCGACAACGAGACCAGGTCGGTGACGCCGGCGCGCTTCAGCACGTCGATGTTGGCGCGGTAATTGATGTCGGAGGGCGACAGTCGGTGGCCCTTGTCATGGCGCGGCAGAAACGCGATCGGCAGCCCGGCGATGGTGCCGTGGCGCAGCGGCGCCGAGGGCTCACCCCAGGGGCTCGCGATCGCCTCCTCGCGCGCGTTCTCCAGTCCCGGCAGGTCATAAATGCCGGAACCGCCGATAATGCCGAGCACCGCCCTGGTCATGCGTTTCCCTTGTCGGTTTGGTACCGCTATTTAGCATTGTATTTCGGTTGTCCAATATGAGTAACTGCCCGAATCAGGAATAGACCTGCCGTAATCGCTGGCCGGACTTTATGGACCGGCGCTCGCAAGCCTCAATCGGACGACCTCAACCGCATGCCTGGTCCCGCCTTCATCCGCAACCGTGAGCCCTACGTCGTTCCCGACGCGCTCTCGGTGCTCAATTCGGTGTTCGGCCTTCCCGGCTTTCGCGGCGAGCAGGAAGCGATCGTTGCGCATGTCGTGGACGGCGGCAATTGCCTGGTGCTGATGCCGACCGGCGGCGGCAAGTCGCTGTGCTATCAATTGCCCTCGCTGCTGCGCGAAGGCTGCGGCATCGTGGTCTCGCCGCTGATCGCGCTGATGCGCGACCAGGTCGCCGGATTGCTCGAAGCCGGGGTCAGGGCGGCGGTGCTCAATTCCACGCTGAGCTTCGAGGAAGCCTCCGCGGTCGAGCAGCGGCTGCTCGCCGGCGATCTCGATCTGCTCTACGTCGCCCCGGAGCGGCTGTTGACCCCGCGCTGCCTGAATCTACTCGGCCGCGCCAGGATCGCGTTGTTCGCGATCGACGAGGCGCATTGCGTGTCGCAATGGGGACACGATTTTCGCCCGGAATATATCGGCCTGTCGGTCATATCGGAGCGTTTTCCCGAGGTGCCGCGGATCGCACTCACCGCCACCGCCGACGACCTCACCCGCCGCGAGATCATCGACCGGCTCGGGCTCGCCGGCGCGCCGAACTTTGTTGCGAGTTTCGATCGTCCGAACATCAAATATGAAATCGTCGACAAGCAAAACGCGCAAACCCAGCTCAAGGCCTTCATTGCCGAGCGCCACGCCGGCGACGCCGGCATAGTCTACTGCCTGTCGCGCGCCAAGGTCGAGGACACCGCGGCGGCACTGACCAAGGCTGGCGTCGAGGCGCTGCCCTATCATGCCGGTCTAAACGCGGCCACGCGCGCGGGCAACCAGGATCGCTTCATCAACGAGGACGGTGTCGTGATCGTCGCCACGGTCGCGTTCGGCATGGGCATCGACAAGCCCGACGTGCGCTTCGTGGCGCATCTCGATCTGCCGAAAAGCATCGAGGCCTATTACCAGGAGACCGGGCGCGCCGGCCGCGATGGCAAGCCGTCCAGCGCCTGGATGGCGTATGGCCTGTCAGACATCGTGCAGCAGCGCCGCATGATCGAAGAGTCCACCGGCGCCGAAGCCTTCAAGCGGGTGTCGATCGGCAAGCTGGAGGCGCTGGTCGGCCTGGCAGAAACCACCAACTGCCGCCGCACCCGTCTTCTCGGATATTTCGGCGAAACACCGGCCGCCGCCAGATGCGGCAATTGCGACAACTGCCTGTCGCCGCCTTTGCTTCGCGACGGCAAGGTGATTGCGCAGAAACTGCTGTCCTGCGCCTATCGCACCGGGCAGCGTTTTGGAGCGATGCACCTGATCGACGTTCTGATCGGCCGCCTGACCGAACGCGTCAAGCAATTCGGGCATGACCGGATCTCGGTGTTCGGGATCGGCGCCGAACTCAACGAAAAGCAGTGGCGCGCCGCGATCCGCCAGTTGGTGGCGATGGGCCATCTGCAGCCCGACAGCGAGGCCTTCGGCGCTTTGAAGCTGACCGACTCCGCACGCGGCGTGTTGAAGGGCGAGACCGAAGTGATGCTGCGCGAGGAGGTCCCCGGCTCCGGCCTTCGCGCCAGCCGAACCCGATCGCGGCGCGGCGACATTGTGCCTGGATCCGCCGGAAGGGGTGAAGCCGGCCACCCCGCCTTGCTCGGTATTCTCAGGGCGTGGCGTTCCGAAGTGGCGCGCAAGCGTGGCGTGCCGGCCTATGTGGTGCTGCACGATTCAACCATCGACGGCATCGCGACGTCGCGCCCGGCGACGCTGGCCCAGCTCCGCGGCATCCCCGGCATCGGCGACAAGAAACTCGAACATTACGGCGACGAGCTGATCGCGCTGGTGAACGCGGCGCGGGGTTGATCGGGCCGCGTCTCGAAATGCTCCGAAAAATTGAACCTGCCATCTCCCGGGACGCCGGTCTATCGCACCGCAACAACGGATCGCCGCTGGCAAATCGACCGCGATTCCCGATGCGCCGCCGCGATTAAAGGTCCGCTAACCCTGATTGCAAAGGGTTCATGCACTCTAGCATCGTATCCATGTCCTCCCAGGAGAGGGCAATGCAGGTCAACACGTCCGACGCGATCAACAGCCGCGAGAGCGATGCTGGAACGGATGACCAGCGCAATCCGCTGAACTTGCTGATCTTTGTTGGGGTTTTGCTGATCGCAGCGATCACGATCGGCACCGCCTTTACGATTGTCAGCTTCCGGCAGCGCGCGCTGATCAACAGCGAGCGCGAACTTCAGAATACCGTGCTGCTGCTGACCCGGCATTTCGATCGGGAACTGACCGATTTCGAGACCGTTCAAAAGGATCTGATCCGGCGAATGCAGTTGACCGCGATCGACACGCCTGAAGCGTTCAGAAGCCAACTCTCGGGTGAGGACGCCCACACCGCCTTGCAAACCTTCGTCAGCACGGCGTCCGATACGGCCGGGGTCAACGTTTTCGATGCAGACGGGCAACTTATCAACTCGACGCTGTCCTGGCCGGTTCGCGCCGTCAACATTGCCGACCGCGGCTATTTCAGGGAATTGAAATCCGCTTCTTCGCCTGACGTGATACTTGCGCCGATCCGCAGCCGTATTATCGCAGCATGGACCACCGTCTTCGCGCGCAAGATTGTCGGGGCAAACGGCCGTTTTCTGGGCGTGTTCACCAGGGGCATCTCGCCGGCTAATTTCGAGAAGTTCTTCGAATCCCTCGCGCTCGGGGAAGGGTCCGCGATCTCGATATTGCATCACGATGGAACGCTGCTGGCGCGCTATCCCCATGTCGAGGCGATGATCGGACAGAATCTCAGCGCGGCACCGCTCCAAAAAATTCTGGCAAAAGCAGACCATGCGACGATACGTTTGGTCAGTCCCATCGATGGCGAGGACCGGCTGGCGTCGGCGCGCGCCCTCAGTAACTTTCCTCTGGCCGTTATCGCGACCATCAAGACCTCGACGGTGCTGGCCGATTGGGCAGAGCAGACACGATCCTTGATCGTTGCGGCCGGACTTGCAGCGCTTGCCATCGCCCTGACCTTGTTTCTGATCGTTCGCAAGCTTTCGAAGCGTCATCAGAACTCCGAGCGCAGACTTGCGCTCGAAAAGGAGCGCCTCGATACCGCCATCAACAACATGACGCAGGGCCTGTTGCTGTATGATTCAGACACGCGGATCGTGGTGCGAAACCAGCGTTATCTGCAAATGTACAATCTGCCTGCGGAGGTGGTAAAGCCCGGCTTGCGCTTTCGCGATCTGATTGCGTATCGAAAGGCCATGGGTTCGTTCCGGGGCGATGTTGACGAGTATTGCGCCGGGGTGCTGCGCAATGTGGCGCTACACAAGGCGACCCATAATATCGTTGAAACCAGGGCCGGCCGCTCGATCGAAGTCGTGAACCAGCCGCTGAAAAGCGGCGGATGGGTGGTCACGCAGGAGGACATCACCGAGCGGCGGCGCGCCGAGCAGCAGATTGCGCACCTTGCCCACTACGACGCGCTGACCGATTTGCCGAACCGCGTGCTGTTTCGCGAGCAGCTCGAGCGGGAGCTCGGGCGAATCAAGCGCGGCGAGCAATTGGCGATGCTCTACATCGACATCGATGAATTCAAGAGCATCAACGATTCGCTGGGCCATCCCGTGGGGGATGAACTGCTGAAGGCTGTGGCGTCTCGTCTGCGCGGCTGCATCAGGGAGACGGATTTCGTCGCCCGGCTGGGAGGCGACGAGTTTGCCATCGTTCAAACCGGCATCGGACAACCAGACGACGTCATGGAGCTGGTCAAGCGAATTTACGATGCCGTCCGCGAGCCCTATGAATGTCTCGGGCATCGCGTCGCGACCGACGCCAGCATCGGCATTGCGCTGGCTCCGAACGACGGCATCGATCTCGATCAGTTGCTGAAAAGCGCCGACCTGGCGATGTATGGCGCCAAGGCCGATGGACGCCGGACCTACCGGTTTTTCGAGCCGGAAATGGATTCGCGCGTGAAAGCGCGCCGCGCGCTGGAGCTGGATATCCGCCAGGCTCTTGCCGATGACGGCTTCGAGCTGCACTATCAGCCTGTCGTCGATCTCAAAAGCGAAGAGATTGCCGGCTGCGAGGCGCTGTTGCGCTGGTGCCATCCCGACCGCGGCATGATCCCTCCCGCCGAGTTCATCCCGATCGCCGAGGAGACCGGCCTGATCTGCCAGATCGGCGACTGGGTGCTCGCCACCGCCTGTGCGGAGGCGGCCAACTGGCCGTCGAATGTCAGGCTCGCGGTCAATGTTTCGCCGGTCCAGTTCAGGAGTCACGCTTTTGCGCTGAAGGTGGCCAACGTGCTGGCGACCACCGGCCTGCCCGCGCACCGGCTGGAACTCGAGATCACCGAAGCCGTGCTTATTCGCGATGACGAGGCGGCGCTCACCATGCTGCAGCATCTTCGCACCATCGGCGTTCGGATCGCCCTCGATGATTTCGGCACCGGATATTCTTCCCTGAGCTACCTGCGGCGATTCCCGTTCGACAAGATCAAGATCGATCGCTGTTTCATCGACGATATTGCGGAAGCCACCGGCTCCTCATCCATCGTGCAGGCGGTCATCAACATTGCCAACGCGCAAAACATGACGACGACGGCGGAAGGCGTCGAGACCGAGCAGCAAAAGCAAATGCTCCGCAGTCTCGGCTGCACGGAAATGCAGGGTTTCCTGTTCAGTCGGCCGCGGCCGGTCGAGGAAATCCGGACGCTGCTGTCGCCGGCGAACAGCATCGCCGCGGCCTGAGGCGCGGCGCCATCCGGCGCCGGG
>Ga0208849_1001294_pt1 | contig 18048 bp, 20 predicted proteins | sample NGESurdeep072012_10_FD_184470 | JGI IMG/M metagenome (GOLD analysis project Ga0208849, IMG submission 184470) | Arctic peat soil microbial communities from Barrow, Alaska - NGEE Surface sample 53-3 deep-072012 (SPAdes) | ecosystem: Environmental > Terrestrial > Soil > Wetlands > Peat ... | reverse complement strand
GGTCGATGAGTGGACCAAGGATCGGTGAAACCACGGCGAAGGGCGCGATCGTAAGCAGTAAATACAGCAGTACTTTGCCCTTGGCTTCGGTGGGTGACACCGAGAAAAACAGCGACCCAGCCAGCGAGACCGTGACCAGGGTGTCCCCGGCCATCATGAAGACGTGGACCAGCGCGAGGCGGCCAAAGGCCGTCGACTGATCGAAAAGATCCTGCGCGGAGGCCCGCGCTAAAGAGACAAATCCTCGCGCCCTCACGACTTCAGAGCGTAGGTGATGAGCTCGCCGCCGACGTCACCGAAACATTTAGTTTGAGTTACATCCCCAAAACTCGACATAGTGCGGGAGCGTTTGAGGATTGCAATCCTTCAAACGCGACGCGTTCTCCCACGACGCTGTTGCGCTGTTGAAGTACAAGACGTCGGTCACGCCAATCTCATGGACGCCCGAGCCGATGTTGGCCCAGAGGTAGGCCCAGTGGCCCACGCAACCAAAACTGTCAACACTCTTCACTTCGTCAATGCCGTGGTACGCAGCCGCGAGCGCCGAGGCGTTACACGGCGCCGACAGAGGCGCAACGGCGACGGAGGGGGTGATCTTTGCGACGCTGAGCGAGAGAGCGACAAGCACCAGCACACTTGCGAGCACGCGAAACCATTTCATACCTGCAGTTGAGCACACAACGACGAAGTAAGTCCTTATTGTCGCAGGAGGTGAACAAAGAGCGTTGCGAGGGACACTCCCCAATCCTCTTCATCCAGGGGCTTGTCCGAAATATCGTCGAGTGCTCGACCGAAGACGAGAACTTGGAAAAAAACAGCGAGGAAACTCGAGGAGATATCGTTGCGAAGCCATTCGCGGCGCTGAGCAAACTCGACCAAGAGACGCCACTCTTCGGTGAGACGAGACTGCGTTTCGCTGATGAGTTCGTGAAGTTCGGGACGCGTCTCCGCCGCCGCAATGATTCGTACCCGCAGTGCCCTACGGGCAACGCGTTCGGGGCCTGAATTTATTGCTCCGACGATTGGCAGTGTTGCCGCGATGTACTCTTCGAGCGTCTCTGCCTCAGACGTTGCGTTTCGACAGAGGGCGATGTCTTCCTCGACCATCTGGGAAAAGATCAGGTTGTACGCGGCGTCGATGACACCTTCGCGAGAACCAAAGTGGTGGTAGACCGAGCCGTAATTAACACCCGTCGCTTCACATATTTCTGGTATACGAATAAGGAGTTCGTCCCCAGCGATCAGGCGTTCCGCTACCGCGTCCAGCACGGTTTTCATTACGGGGGCGGATCGACTTTGCTTTGCCACGTTGGCAATTTTAGTCGGCTAATACGAGCAAAGAACCACAAAAATGAGCCATTCGACCTCCAATTTCTGGATGAAATAAAATTTCTCACTACTAAAAGACTCAAAACGGCGAACCATGCCGACGTCCCGATGAGCCAAGAGGCGCCGAACGCTGGACGTCCGGCTCCCCAAATGTCCTCGTCGCGTCCGCTTCTCCAAGTCATCATTGGCAGCACTCGACCTGGTCGGGTCGGCGAACCGATCGCCAAGTGGTTTTGCGACCTTCCCGTGGCCCGCGGTGGACTCGACATTGAACTCGTGGACCTCGCCGACGTGAACCTGTCGATCTATGACGAGCCCATGCAACCCTTCGGCAGAAAGTACTCCCACGATCACTCCAAGCGCTGGTCCGAGATCGTCGAACGTGGCGACGTGTTCGTCTTCGTCATTCTCGAATACAACCACGGACTCAACGCCGCGATCAAGAACGCCGTTGGCTTTCTCTTTCATGAGTGGCGCTGCAAACCCTTTGGCGTCGTGAGTTGGGGCGGTGCGTCGAACGTCCTTCGCGCGGCGCAAGCTCTCACACCGTCGCTCGTGGCGCTGCGAATGTTCCTCGCGGGTGACGTCGCGATTACGTTGCTGACAACGCCAGACGTTGAGGGCGTCTTTCAAGGTAACGAAGAGCTAGAAAAGTCTGCCAATGATCTGCTCGATGAGTTGACACGTTTTACACCGATCTTTCCGCCTTTTCACTCCCAGAGAGTTGCGTCGACACCCAAGAGTTCTCGAATCCGAGGCCGCCAGTCGACGTTCTCGGTGCTCGCGCCGTCATCGTGCACCCCGCGGCGCTCCTCACGCAAGGTAACGGCTACGTGGGCCAAATTTTTCGGCAGACGATCGGCCACGAGGTCTCGAATCCCTTGGGCGAGGGCGGGCGCGGCACCCTCGGTCGTCACGGCCACCGTTACCTCACCTTGACGGTGCAGCGCCATGAAATAGAAGCTGCACCTCTCGGGGTCGTCCACGACGTTGAGCCAGATGCGCTCGTCACTGGCTTCTTTCACTACCTCATCGTTCACGTCGCGCTGACCCGTCGCCGAAACGACAAGCAAGAATCCGCGAAGATCACCGCGTTGGTAACGGCGCTGCTCAACGTGCGCCACGCCTTCGGGCAAGGGGGCCGAAAATTCTTCGGCGATGATCGTGACGAGCGCGCCGGCGTCAATCAGTTGCGCGACCTTGCGCGTGCCGATCTCGCCTGCGCCAATGACGAGCACGGGAATACCCTCAAACTTAAAAGCGAGAGGCAACATCTCAGTGCAACGCGACGTCGAGGATCCCGAGCGATCGAAGATCGAGGGCCGCGACCTCGCCAACGACAATGACGGCCGGTGGTCGCACGTCGAAGGATCCGAGATCGTTCAATTGACCCCGCGTCGTACGTTGTTGGCCGGTCCAGGCCTGTTCGACGACCGCGACGGGTGTCGTTGCGCGCAGACCGCCTTCGAGGAGCTGTTGGGAAATGGTGGCCCGATGTTCCACGCCCATCATCACCACGAGTGAGAGATCAGGGTTCGCGAGCGAGCGAAAGTCCGTCACGTCACCGTTGGCGCCGCGCGCACTCACGATGGTGACGCCTCGACTCAGGCCCCGATGGGTAACGGGAATGCCCGCCGCGAGTGGTCCCGCGAGGGCCGAGCTCAGCCCGGGCACGACATCACAGGCCACGTCCGCTTCGTGCAGAGCTAGCAACTCTTCGCCGCCGCGCCCAAAGACGAAGGGGTCACCACCCTTGAGCCGAACAACCGTTTCGTAACGCCCGGCGAGGTCAATGAGCAGTTCATTAATCGACTCTTGACTCGACGACGTCCCCGGGACCTTACCCACTTCAAAGATCTTGGCGTGAGGGTTCACGTAGCCCATGACCGATTCGTCAACGAGTCGGTCGCGTACGACGACGTCGGCGTCGCCGAGCAGTCGCGCCGCGCGCACCGTCAAGAGATCAGCGTCGCCGGGTCCCGCGCCGACTAAGTACACGGTCACGAGATACCCACTCGCGTGACGAAGTCGCCAAACGACTCCTCGGCTTCAGCCTCGCTGGCCCAACGATCAAAGAGCGGTCCGAGAATATCGGGGATGTCCTCCAACTTCACCTTCTCTTTGTAGAGCCCCGCCAAACGGTCACCGCGCGTACGTCCGCCGAGGTAAAGGTCGTAGGTGGACTTGGTTCTGCCCACGACACCAATTTCGGCGATGGCCGGTCGTGCGCAACCGTTCGGGCAACCCGTCATACGAAGTTGCAGGGGCCGACGACCGAGTTGACGGGCCGCGAGAGCGCCTTCGAGTCCGGCGACCAGACCCGGGAGAACTCGCTCGGACTCGGCCAATGCTTGGCCACACGTCGGCAGCGCTGGACAGGCCAACGCGGAGCGCTCAACGTTGCCGAGTTCTCCATCGGGGCGCACGTGGTGCTCCATTAACAGAGCGTCGATGGCGCCGCGGTCGCTCTTCGCCACACCACTAATGACGAGGTCTTGTTGAGGAGTAATCAGAAAGGTCACCGCGTAACGCTCGGCGATGAGACGAAAGGCGCTGCGCATCGCGGGTCCACCCTCGACGTCCTTGACGCGGCCGGCGCCCACGCGAACACCGAGCTGCCAGGTGCCGTCTGGCAGCGAGCGCCAACCCAAGTGATCGTCGGCGTCAAAGTCGCTGGGCGCGTCGAGTGGCGCGCGCAGTTCACGGCCGAGCCGGCTCTCGACTTTCTTCTGGAAGGCCGCCAAACCGCGATCGGCAACGACGTACTTCATTCGGGCACGCTTACGATCCGTTCGGTCTCCGAGATCGCGATACGTAGCAATAATTGAAGCGATGACCTCTTCGACTTCGTCGTAGGTCACAAAGGTCAACGGCTGAGCGAGGTGCGCGAACGTATCCGCGTTCGCGTAGGAACGACCAAGTCCTCCACCGACGAGCAACGTGAAGCCAGCGCCGACGTCGTGGTGCTCGCCCGGAATGAGACCTACGTCTTGGGCGAAGACGTCAACGCAGTTGTCGCGCGGGTGCGAGACGGCAATCTTGAACTTGCGCGGGAGATAGGTGTCGCCGTAGAAGGGACGCTCTTCGATCTCCTCACGAGAGGCCGCTTTCTCGCCGTTGACAAAGATCTCCCAGTGGGCTTCGGAGGTTGATCGAAAGGTCTCACGGAGTTGGCGAGCCATTCCTTCTAAGTGGCCGTGACCACTTTCGAGATGCAAATTGGGGCAGGTCACGACGTTGCGCACGACGTCACCGCAAGCGCCAAAGGAGCTTAAGAACTGTTGATCCAACGATTTGGCGAGGTCTCGAAGATCGCCTTTGACGACGCCGTGATACTGGACCGCCTGACGAGTGGTGAGGCGAATGGATCCGTCCGCAACGGACGTCGAGATGTCGTCAAGTCCCAACCACTGGGCGGGCGAGAGTCGACCGCCTGGAATGACCACGCGAATCATGAAAATGTAGTCGAGCGTCTCTTTGGCTAAGGCTCGTTCGCGACGCACATCGCGGTTGTCCTGGGCGTAGATGCCGTGAAACTTCAGCAACTGCTCAGAGTCATTCGAGACTTCCGGACCTTCGGCGGAGAGTTCGGCGTCAAGATTGCCACGCAGGTAGGTACTCGAGCGTTTGATTGCCTCCACCTCGGACTCGGTCTTCGTTTCAGCTGACACAGGGCCCCCTCTCGCGCGGTTTTGTTGAATCACGACAATTATTATCAAGTTAGTCGGGTATTAGCAAAGTCTGGACCCCTCCAATTTTTCATGCGAACGTTAACCCTCATCAATCGCTATATCGAGCGGTACTTTTCGCTCGCGGGTCGACGCGCGCCCGAGTGATGGCGTCCGGGAACGGACGTAGTGCGCCCAGGTCCGCCGATCGAGGCTCGAGTTGGAGCGGCGACTACGTGGTAGCGCGAAAGGCCACGACACGGTTCGACGTCGAAACGAGCAGTAATGAGTCGCCAACGCTCGGCGTCGAGAAGTGATTCGAAAGCGCGCCGACCGACGCCTGTTGGCGCACGCTCCCGGTGGCTGGGTCAAGTCCATACAAGACACCGTTTTGTCCAACGGTCCAGACCTCGCCAGCGGCAACAATCGCGGGTCCACCACCCACGCTGGATTGCCAGAGTTCTTTGAGTGACGGCGGCGACGTGGTGACACTCACCGCTACCGGGCCACTCAAACAGGGCAAGTACACGGTCGTTCCAGAGAACGCGGGGCCCCCGTCGATGTCGTTCGAGCACGCGTCCGGCAGCGTTGCCTCACCGCTACCAATACCCCCGAGGTTGGCACCGTTCAACAGATAGACGATCCGCGATTTGCCGGCCAAGACCACTTGTCCGTTAGCGAGTAACGCCGGGGCCATGGTCATGTCGGCGTCGCTCGCGTTGTTCTGGGCCCAATCCGTGGGCGCGAAGTACTGCTTCAAGTGAAGGGTCGCGCTGAGTTCAAGTACGGAGTCGCTGTCGTCAAAGGCCTGACCCGACGAGCGCACCGAACCGTTGCCTACGCTGACCCAGATGTTGCCCCGGGCGTCGACGATGGGCGCCGCGCCGCCCATCCAGACGGCACCTTGACTGTCTCCGGCGGCGGCGTCCACGGTAAAGAAGGTTGGCGAAGAACCCGTTTCTTTTACCGACACAACCCTTCCGTTGTACGCGCCACAGTCTCCGTAGTTACCACCCAAGCCAAAGACCACGCGGCCAGCGTCCAACGTCAAGCCCGAACGTGCCAACAGTGACGCCGGATCGGCGCCCGGCGGGTCGACTCGTTGGCGCATCTCGGTCGCGCCGGTCTTGGTGCTGAGTCCCAGGAGGAAGTGCTCGGGCTTTCTAGCAACGAACTCGTCAGCGACGACAAATATCTCATTGCGAGAAGGATCGATCACGGGGGTGCCCGTCACACCAACACTCGGAGAGATGTCACCGCAGGGAAGTGCGCTCGAGGGCACGGGCGTCGCGAGGTGTCGGGTCCATACGACTTTCCCATTGGTCGACGAGAGCGCGTAGATCGTATCGTTTTCCGTGGCGACGAAGACGTCCCTCGAGTAGACGAGCGGCTCACCGTAGAGTTCGCCGCTCAGGACCGGCGACGTCCAGGCCCTCTTCGACGTCGTAACGGTTTTAACAACACTCGATACGCCCGAACCCTTGGCGTTGCCGTGATAGACCGTCCACGAACTCTGGCTCGGTGGCGTTGGCGCAGCGAGCGCTGCGCCACTCACGACGAGTCCGAGATCAGCGATCGTCAACACCGTGGCGCTCAGTAGGACCGTCGTCCTTATGAGGGTCGACGAACGCTGAGGTCGAGGTAATCGCATAGTGCTGGCAACCTTAAGACTCGACGCGTCCATTCGTACGGTCGGGAGTGGACGAAAGAGAGTGACGCGAACACTCATTCAAGAGTCGACGCCACGATCAGTTCCGACATCACAAACGACGGCCTCATTGGCGCCGAGTTCGTTCGTGGTATGTCTCGCGGCACTCGAGAGCAGCACGGATCCTTCAGGTTCAGTAATAGGCGACGCGTGCTTAGCAAAATTAATCAAGACTCGAACGCGACGCTCACCCGCTGCTCGGTCATAGACCAGAACGTCGCCCTCGAGGTGAAGATTCACCAGTTCGCCCCGGCGCAACGCGTCAGAATCTCTACGAACCTCGAGCAGCCGTCGAGTGAAGTTCAGCATCGACGCCTCTTCGTGTTGTTGAGACTCGACCGATAACTCAGCCGATCGATCCGCAAACGGCAGCCAGGGCTCGATACCCCATCCATGCTGCGCTGCCCTAGTCCAGGGCAGCGGTGAGCGACAGCCATCACGACCCCCGGGATCGACGACGCGGTCGTGGGGAACATCAGCGTCTTTGAGACCCAGTTCCTCGCCGGCGTAAAGAAATGGTGTGCCGCGAAGCGTCAACAACAACACCATCGCCGCTCGTACTCGGTCCTCGCCGCCGAGACGAGTCGCCACGCGAGGATTGTCGTGATTGCTCAGTACCCAGGTCGGCCAAGCGTTCGCCGTCTTGTGGACGTTTTCCGTGTGCTCAATAAGTTCGAGCCACGCTCGTGCACGCCACGGCGTGTAGATGGAGGCGAAGTTAAACGAGAGGTGCAACTCGTCGCCCGCGCCGTAGTAGGTCGCCACGCGAGCCGGATCCAAGAGGTACACCTCGCCAACCGAGACCCGTTCGCCTTCGTACGCATCGAGCACGGATCGAATCTCTCGGAGATATTCGTGCGTTACGGCAACGTCGTTGAGGGGAACGTGACTGAGTAGCCGGAGCTCCTCGGGGTCGTCGACCGCGAGGTCTTTACCGAGTGCGTGGACCACGTCCATGCGAAATCCGTCAACGCCGCGGTCAAGCCAAAACCGCAACGTCTCGAGCATGGCGCGACGCACCTCAACGTTCGCCCAGTTGAGATCTGGCTGACTGGGTAGAAAGAGGTGCAGGTAGTACTGGCCCATCGCCTCGTCCCGCGTCCAGGTGGGCTCGTCGCTCCACGCTCGAACCCAGTTATTCGGTAACGATCCATCGGGTCCCGCGTCGCGCCACAAGTACCAGTCACGGAGGGGACTGCCCCGAGAGGCGCGCGACGCTTCGAACCAGGGATGATCACTCGAGGTGTGATTAGGCACCCAGTCAAGTAGTACGCGGATACCGAGCGCGTGCGCTTCCTCAACGAGTTCGTCGAAGACTGCCAATGACCCAAAAACCTGATCAACGTCGACGTAGTTCGCCACGTCGTAACCGAAGTCGCGCATCGGCGAAGGATAAATGGGTGACAACCACAACGCGTCCACGCCGAGCGAGGCGAGATAGGAGAGGCGGCTCCGCACGCCGTTCAGATCGCCAACTCCGTCACCGTTCGAGTCACAAAAGGAACGAGGATAAATTTGGTAGACAACGGCGTCCTGCCACCACGTCATCAGTGTTAGGTCTTACAGCTCTGCGGCCCACGGATGATCGCGGGATAGACCGAATTTCCAAGCACGACTGATTGGGTATGGCTGACCCCGAAGAAGTCGTACGAGACCAACTGACTGTCGATGGCCATTGATTCTCCGGCGACGAGTGGCTGGCACGGCACCGTGACGCGAATGGCCACCTCGACGCTGTGATTCTTCGCGAGGGTCACGAGATGAAAAGGGCGGCGCTCGCTGTAGGTCGAAGTGGACGGCAAGTACGCCACGGTCTTGAACGTGGGTGCACCCTTGTCGTTAAAGGTCACCGGGTCAATTTTGGTGAGCGTGACGGGAAAGGGCCCTTGGTTTTGGATGTCGACGACGTACTTGAGGACGAACGTTCCCGATGGCTCGGCCAGATGTTGTTGCCTCGCCGGAAAATTTAGTTCATGAATCTCTAGTGGCTTGTAATGAGCGACGATAAGACTGCCAACGACAAAAACGAAAAGTACGAGGGCGCCCAGTGAAAGTAGTACAACGCGCCGCCAATGGCGCTTGGCGGTGAGCTCATTGTGAGGAGCCTCATCGCGGGGTTCGCTCAACCCTAACTCGCTCATTCGCGTCGTCCTCGTAGCGCCCGGGCCCCTCTCACGAGCCATCAACTCGATCCCGGGGGCTTCGAAGTACCTCGAGCGACACCGCCATCCATACGACGACGAAAATCAGCCAAAGGACGAGTCGCATTCATGGGCGCAATCCCCCGACGAAGGGCGACACCGACGTCGGGCTCAGCGGCGCGTACCCGGTCCAGCCAGTCATCGTTAGTTGCGATCCGAGGGACGTCACCCATCTTCCGACGAAACTGAGCGCAATGCCCACACCAACCACCACGACGAAGCGCTGGGCGAAGTTGAATCGACGTCGTGACATGCCCGAAGTCTCTCATAGTGTTCGCTCGACGACGTCGAACTGCGTCACTTCGCCACCCGTCGCCATGACGGACCACCAATCTTTGCGAGAGCGGCGTGTATGTGCGAAGCGTGTCATGGCCCGACAGCAATCAACGAAACTTCGTATTGGTCTCCTGCTACCGTCGAGCCAGTAGTCCAATCAGCGAGCAGGGAAAGGGGCAATAGTCGTGACGCCATCAGATGACGAGCCGTCGCCCACTCGATTACACCACGTTCCGACGTCTCATCTCACGGGCGATACCGCGCAAAGTTCTGGCATGCGCCGCCTCGAGGCCATCTCCGGAGCCATGACTGGTGCCGCGAGGATCTGGATGGGTGAAAGTCACCTTGACCCCGCGACTCGATCGTCGAACCATCACCATGGCGAATCCGAGACGGGCATCTACGTACTGCGTGGGCACCCGGTGTTCGTCTTTCTCAAGGGCGACGAGGAAACGCGAATTGAAACCCAGCCCGGTGACTACGTCTTTGTTCCCCCGTTCGTGGCGCACCGCGAGGAGAATCCCTCGCCCAGCGAAGAAGCGGTGGTCATTTTGGCACGGTCCACTCAAGAGGCAATCGTGGTGAATCTCTCCACCACGTAACTAAGGGCAGCGGCCTAGATTCGAAACGCCTTCCAAAATATTGAATTCAAGTTCAAGGGGCGAGTCACTGGGCCAATGCATGTTCACCAATATCGGCGTGCCCTCCAAAGGTACGTCAAAGCCACAGCCACCACGAGCACCGACGCGCCCGCGCACAGCCACACTCCGCTGCCCACCGCATTAGCGAGTGGGGGGTATGGCGGCGTCAAGACCGTCGCCTGGTCGAAATAGTGGCTGCGCCCGAGAAGCAGTTGAACAATCTCCGTCACGCTCACGGCGAGTTGCCCAAGTCCCAGGAGAAGGGCAACCCAACCTGCCCACTGGACGCCTCGGAGAAGTCCGCGTGTCGTCCACAAGAACGCAACGGCGAGCACGAGGGTGATTGGACCAGCCGACCACGTCACCAGTCCGATGGAATGGCTCGTCTCTATCACCAGGTAGGGGTAGGGCTTGATGGTGCTTCGTACAATCGCGGGGTGATTCACCCACACCAGAACGGTGGAGACCACCAGCAGTACGCCACCAAGCACGCCCGTCCAGCCAATTCGCAGTCGCTGCTTTTTTATCGCCGCCGCAAGTCGCGCCCGCGATGCCTTGGCATTCTCACTGGGCTCGACGTCCATAGCTCCAGTATCGTCCTCGTTCGACTAAGTACCAATCTTGAGGGAGTCTTACTGGTATTGGCCAGAACCGGTAACTACCAAGAAAGTTTTTGTCAGGCCGATCGAGATTAATGACCAGGAACGCAATGCTCCGGTGGCGTCAGTCTCCTTCGACGGCTCAATTCGTTGCGTGGATTGAGCCGTCGGTTTACGAGAAGTCGGCTTCGCTGCAGTGAGTTCGGGCCACGCCATGATAGTGACGTGCGTATCTTGCTAACGGCGATGCAGTGTGAGAAGGGCGACATCAACGCCAACCTCTCTCGTCACCTCGAAAAGTTGGCCACAGCATCTTCACAAGGATGCGAGCTTGTCCTCTTTCCCGAGATGTCGCTCACCGGTTCGGTGGATCCTTCAAAAAATCCGGAGCGACTTATTTCGTTGGACGATCCGGGCATCGCCACACTCACCGCCGCGGCCGATGCGTCGGGTGTATCGGCCGCGTTCGGCATTGCCGAAGTCACGGAAGCTGGTGAGGCCTTCATCACGCACATAGTTGTATCTAATGGGCTCCGTCGAGGTATTCAACGCAAGCGTCATCTCGGCGAAGGTGAGGAAAATTATTTGCCGGCTACCGATTCGGAAATCTTCACTGTTGAGGGCCACACGATCGGTATTGCCATTTGCGCGGAAGCGGGATTCGACGCGCCATTCAATGACGCCGCCGAAGCCGGGGCGGACCTCGTCCTGTTCCCCTCCGCCCCCGGTCTCTATGGTCGACGCACGGACGAAGCTTCGTGGCAGAGCGGCTTCTCGTGGTGGGAGCAGTCAAGTCTCGAAGACGCTTGCCGACACGCAAAACGATTGGGACTATGGATAGCACTGAGCGGTCAGGCCGGTTCGACGAGCGACGAAGACTTCCCCGGCTTCGCTGCGCTCGTCAGTCCCGAAGGCGTCGTCATTGATCGCCTACCCGACTGGCTTGAAGGTGATCTCATTGTCGAAGTACCTCTTTCCCATGAGTATCCACCGGTAGCCGAATAGTGTCGCGTCATGGTCCCCACTCCCCCGATTGACCGTCGAACGTTTCTTAAACGAGGCGTCCAAGCCTGCGCCATCGCCACTGGAGCGATGACGGCGGGGCTAGCTCTTTCGGGGTGCGACGTTGGTCAATCTCCTTCACCGACAACAACGACAACGCTTGGGCCGCCGACAATGGCCGAGTGGCGGCGCCTAGGTAGTTCGCTAACGGGATCGCTCGTGCTTCCCTCAAGTCCGCTCTACGCCACTGATCGATTGCTCTACAACTCGAAGTTTGCCAATGTTCATCCAGGAGCAATCGCCTACTGTTTGAGCGCTGAGGACGTGTCGCGGTGCGTGGACTTCGTCGCGAGTCACGCCATCAACGTTGCCGCGCGATCCGGGGGACACAGTTACGGCGGTTATTCGAGTTGCGACGGGCTCGTCATCGACGTCAGTCGCCTCGACTCGATCAAGGTCGACACGGAAGCCAATGTTGCAAACGTCGGCGCGGGCGCACGCATGATCGATGTCTACAACGCAATCGGCAGCAGAGACCGATTACTCCCCGGTGGTTCGTGTCCGACGGTTGGCGTGGCCGGCCTCACCCTTGGCGGAGGCGTTGGGGTGTTTGGGCGAAAGTACGGACTGACCTGTGACAATCTTCGATCGGCGAAGCTGGTCACCGCGGACGGAGATCACCTCTCTATTGACGCACACAGTCATCCAGATCTCCTTTGGGCGTGTCGAGGCGGCGGCGGCGGAAACTTCGGCATCGTGACTTCATTCGAGTTCGACGTCCACCCCATGCCCCAAGTCACTCTTTTTTCTCTGCAGTACCCGTGGGAAGCGGCGGCGAGCGTGTTGGAGGCGTGGCAACACTGGATAACCGTGATGCCCGACGAGTTGTGGTCAAACTGCCAACTCTTATCCCAAGGTTCCTACGGATTTCTTATTCAAATCAGTGGTGTTTTCTGTGGCACCCAATCGGCGCTCGCTACCCATTTGACGCGCCTTCACTCGAGCGCTGGAACGGCGCCTTCGTCGAGTTTCGTCGGTTCCAATGACTACATCGAGGCTATGAAGATCGAAGCGGGTTGTTCCAATCTCTCAATAGCGGCGTGTCATCTGCCAACGGACAATCGCCGAGGAGTGCTAAGTCGCGAGGCGTACTCCGCGAAATCGAGCTATCTCGACGCCCCAACGACGGGCGCGCACGCCGCGCTTTTAGTTCACGCCGTCGAAGCCTTGAAGGATGATGCACCGACGGTTGGGGGAGGTCTCGCCTTTGACGCCTACGGCGGTGCAATAAATCGTGTGGAGAAAAATCAGACGGCATTCGTCCACCGCGACAAACTCGCGTGTATTCAAGCGACGTACTCTTGGTCGAGCTACACACCGCTCTCGGAGATTGCGGCCGGCCAACGGTGGCTCACGTGGCTCGGATCCGACGTCTTTCGTCCACCAACTGGTGCGTACCAGAACTACATCGACCCAACACTCTCCGAGTGGAAAACGGCCTACTACGGGACGAACCTTGAGCGGCTCGTCAAGGTCAAGCGGACCTACGATCCGGAAAATCTCTTCTCCTTTCACCAATCCATCCCTGTCCATCTTTGACGGCGAACGTACAATGAAATTCTTCGATTTCGCCCGTACCTGTGGTACCTCGAACTTCAAACAGACAGTTCTCTACGAATTGGGTGGATGACGCAATTTTGCGCGAACTATGAAAGTGCGAATCACCACCGCTACGGCAACCGAGAGGTTCGTCAGCACGGCAGTGACGAGCGCGACGAGCCACGATGAGTTCCCCAAGAGGACGATGGCGAGGATTATCAATGTGGTGGACCCAGTGACGATTTGGATGATACGAAGTCCCCGCCACACGGGGTCGGACCAGAACGAGAGAAATTGCACGCGGCACGCCTTTCATGTCCTTGGTGAACCTTGCCTAACCATATGCGCCGTCATTTGGCGTTGCTGTCGAAAGGCGGTGGGGTCATCGGTGAGGTGTGGCGACGGCTGGTCGGATCACCCTTCACTTCACGCAGAGGTTCACATCCGCGGCCCGAGGCACCACGTCTACAACCAATCACTAATGAATTCGTCGTCTAGGGTCGTGGTCAACCTTCAGTAATCTTTGCCGACGCCGCGACAGTGACTGTGTGACGCGTCAAATGAGAAAAGGGGAAACTGTGCACAGTCCAATCAATTTACGGTGGGTTGCGGCCATCGCGGTCGTCGTCGCTTCGTTGTTCTCGTCCATCTCAACCGCCGCCGCGGCAACCCAAACGGTGACGAAGGAGAACGTGACGGCCACCTTCACATATCACGGGACAGCTCCCCTTACGCAGAATTCGCACCTGAAGATCTCCCTGAATGGCAAAGTGGTCTACGACCAAGCGGTGATTTCCAAGTGGTGTGGCAAAGTGTGCTCGCCCAACGTGATCGCGGGAGCGAGGACGGTGGTCCACGTTGTCCACCTCCAGAAGAAAGGGTTGCCCAGTGTGGTCCTCGATCTCTACAGTGGTGGCGCCCACTGCTGCGCGATCGAACAGGTGTACTCCTTCACATCGAATTCCGCGGCCGTTCAGAAGACCGAGCACAATTTCGGCGATCCCGGGGTGCATCTCGTAAAGCTGGGTGCGCACGGGAGCTTTGAACTGCTGAGTGCCGATGACACTTTCGCGTACGCGTTCACGGACTACGCGGCGTCAGGATTGCCGATCGAGTTACTCAGCTTCTCCCACGACGCGTTCCATAACGTCACTCGGTCCTTTCCCAACCTGATCGCGAAGGACGCGAATCAGTGGATGAGCGCCTTCAGGGCGCAAGCGAGCACCCACTATCAAGACTCCGTCGGGCTCGTCGCGGCCTGGGCCGCCGACGAGGACATGCTCGGCCACGCTGCTGCCGTGGCGAGTTTCCTCGCCAACCAGGCCAAAGCAGGCCACCTCAACAGTGCGCTGAGCCCATTCAACCCAAGTGGGCAGAAGTACGTGATCGCGTTACAGAAATTCCTACGTAAGCATGGTTACCTGCAGTAGCCATCGAACTGTCTCTCTCCTGATCTCGAACTGGTCGCATCGGCCCATCGACCCCTTTGAGGAGTTCCGATGTGTCGGATTCGTCGGAGACATCGGAAATTTCGGAAGCTTCGGAGTCGTCCTGCCGACAGTCTCCCCGAGCGTTTCCTGAGGACCGGAGCGTAGGGTGAACTTCCACTTTGGGCCGCGATCGTCCAGGTTGGACTTTGCTCCGATTCAATGAAGGTCCCGCGTGAACCATCTAATGGAAAGAACCGATGCCGGTAAGGCAGTGACATTGACTTGGGTTTTGGGCTCAAGAGTAATGCCGCTGAGAATCGAACCCACGAGGGAGGGACTATGCGACGCTCAACATGTACGCCCGTTATCTCTCCCTCCGCCCCGTTCGATTGAATTTTGGCACCGGTCCATTCATGACAGTTGGTATCTTCTGCGTCCAAAATTGAAGGAGCAAAGGAGCGGCAGTTGATTCTGCCATTCCACCTCTGTACAGTGACTTCGATCTAGGAGATGAAACGTTGCGCAAACTAGTGGCCTATGAATTGCTGTCCCTCGATGGCGTGGCCGAACGGCCGGATGAGTTCTTCACCGATTTTGATGAGGTGATGGAGGAGAACCTCCGTCGCGTCATCGCCTCTCAAGACACCGTGCTACTAGGGCATCGGACATACGACGAGTGGGCGGCGTTCTGGCCGACCAGCGACATCGAGCCGTTCGCCAACTTCATCAACGGAGTCGAGAAGTTCGTGGTGACAACGACGACGCCCAAACAGATTTGGTCGAACACCACGGTCGTCGACGGCGACCTTCGCGAGTTCGTCATCGAACTAAAGCGGCAGTCTGGTGACGACATCGGCTTGCACGGAAGTATCGCGCTGGTCCAATCGATGTTGAAATTTGGCCTCGTCGACGAACTGCGACTTGTCATCGCCCCGACCTTGCAGATGCACGGACGCAAACTCTTCGATGAAGGACTTCCTACCCGGCTGACCTTGACTCGCCAAGTCGCGTCTCCGGCGGGCTACTTACTGCTCGACTTCCAAGTCGGCGGCTAAAGGGTCCAGCATCACTCAATGCTGTTCCGACAAGAATCAGCCGAATGATTACACCACTTCAATAGGGCATGTCGGATCGAACCCACGACCGACGGACTATGAGGTGAAAGCAAAAGTTCACACTGGTGCGAAGGTGTCGGTTTCATCTGATTTTCGAGGGGCGCTTTGGGCGGTGGCGTCGATCTGGTCCGGTGGCGTTGGTCTAGATCGTGGGATAAAACGTGGGGCTTCCCCGCTGGCCCAGCCCATTCGGTTCAAAAAGTTACCTTGATGACGCCGATATCGGCCGCGCTCCCCACGTGATGATCACGAAAATAGTTGTTGACTTTGTGTCACAAAGTGTGTAACTTTGTGGCACAAACCAAGATGGGAGAACGTGATGGACCAAGAAAAGAAGCCGCAATCCACTTCGCTCGAGGACGGGGATGAGGAGATCAATCCAAGAATCGCCGCGCAGTTGCTCCAGGAGACAACCACTCAGGCGAAGCGACAATTTGATGTTTGGCCGCCGTATCTGTTGTTCATTGGAGCTGTGATATTCCTCCTCACCTTCGGCGCCGCCTGGTGGTCAGTTCGAGGGCAACATCCCTACGTCGGGCCGAGCGGCGGAGCGTTGGCGGCGATGTACGGGGGCATCGTGGTTTGGATCATTGCCGTGTCGACGGTGTTAAAACGCGCAAACAGTGGCGTGGGCGGTCGCTCGGCGAAGCAGCGAAAGGCGTATCAATCGGGCTGGATCACCGTCCTGCTCGCGTACTCCATCTTCCAGGGCGCGCTCTACCACGCCGGAGCGAGCCACGCAATCGTCTACGGCATCTACCCAGCCTCGGTGCCGTGGTTGTTTGCCGGAACCGTCTTCGTGACCATCGGGGCGATTCGTGAAGAGCTGCCCGCCCTCACCCTCGGAGTCGTCCTGATCGCGATTGGCCTCGGCAGCGCCTTCGCAGGACCCGTCGCCGCCTGGTTGGTCACCGGCATCGGCTTAGCCGTCGCGTTCGTGAGCTTCGCCGCGGTTCGAATCGTCCAGCGTCGCTCGTAGGTAATCGCTTATGACCGTTGGTGAGCTCAACCCGTTGATTCACGTCCCCGCGCGCTTGCGCATCATGGCCACGCTCTCAGTCCTGCCGGTTGGCGACACACTCTCGTTCACACGACTTCAGGACATGATCGGGTTGAGTTCCGGAAATCTCATTACTCACTTGCGCAAGCTAGAAGACGCGAAGTACATCCGTACCGAGAAGTCCGGGAACGGACCCGCGTCGCGCACCGAGGTTGTTCTTACTGCGAAGGGACGTCAAGCCCTCAATGTCTATAGGGCGGCGTTGCGCGACATCATTGATGGGGTGTAGTGGTTCAATTCGGCCCTGCACGATGCATTTGATTTTTCGCGCCTGACCGAAATACGTCGTGGTAAGTAACGCGGTACGCGTGCTCCAGTGAGTTCTTCTTTAAGAATCCACCAATCTCGGCCCTACCGGCAAAATGGAAAGTTTCGCCTTAGCGTCTCAAGCGAGTTCAGGTCCTCGTCATCAATTATTTTCGATGATCTTTTGTAGCATGGGTCGTCTATCGAGCATCCAGGCGGCGCTTCGAGTCCGCCAGGTCACGGCCCAGAGAACTGGAAAACCGCTGGGACTTGGACTAGTGGTATCGGGCACGACGTTGAATTCGATAGCTTCCTCACGAGCGCTCCACACCGCTAGATGAATCATTCGGTCGACGAAGCCCACGCGGTCCGCGTAGTCAAGGCCGTAACCATCCAAGATCAACCTCGCCTGTAACGCTCGCTGCGCGGCGTCGGGAAGGTCGTTCATTTCAGCGATGTCGTCGTCGTAGAGTTGTGCGTTCTGCCAAGCAACGTGGGCAAGTTCCCATACCGGGTCCAACGGGCCCGCGTTATCCCAGTCAATAAACGCGACGGGCCGCCCGTCCTTCGCCAGGATGTTCCAAGGGGCTAGGTCACCATGTCCAATTACTGATCTCTGCCCGATCATTTCCCGCAGAAACCACGAGCGCCAGTGGGCATCCGCCGGAAGCGTCCACTCCGAGGTCACGGTGTGAAGCTCGTGGAGAAGTTCGCCAATCACATAGGTTGCCTCATTGGACCATGCGAATGGCTGGGGGCTCTCTCCTTCGATGTATTCAAGCATCTCGCGACCGTCGGGAGCAAAGCCGTCACCGATTGGTCGAGGTGATCCCGAAAAACCCACACCGTTAAGAAACCTGAGAAGATCGAGGACGGTTTTGCTTTGAGGCTTTGGCGAACGGTAGACGACATTGCCAACTCTTGTGACCTCCGTTGTCGCTCCTCCATTGAGAACTATCTCTTCGTCGTTCACTTTCTAATCGTTTCACATTCATTCAACGAGATTTTAATATTGCCGAACAAAAACCAGAAAACGATCTCCCACGCCAACTTCGAGTGCGTTCCCTGCATCATGGCTAGGAGCCTGTTGAACAACGCCCATTTGAGGCGTATGTTGGTAATCGCAAGTCCGGGATATGTCTGAACCGAAGCGCCGACGCGAAGAGGGTCAAAG
>Ga0208849_1001293_pt1 | contig 18059 bp, 20 predicted proteins | sample NGESurdeep072012_10_FD_184470 | JGI IMG/M metagenome (GOLD analysis project Ga0208849, IMG submission 184470) | Arctic peat soil microbial communities from Barrow, Alaska - NGEE Surface sample 53-3 deep-072012 (SPAdes) | ecosystem: Environmental > Terrestrial > Soil > Wetlands > Peat ... | reverse complement strand
TGCGTATTCCGGTGAATTCGGACAGCTGTTCCGGAGTTTTCGGACGCCGCGCGGTGCGGTCGGAGGTCGCGTAGCGGCCGACGTTTGTGTGAGTGGTTGTCCTCTAACTCACCTCCTTTGGTGTCATCGTAGAGCGGATTATTTTGGTCGCGGTAATGATGGTGTTTGTCGGGTCAATCGAGTGGCGTGGCAGCAGTATCGCCGCGACGTCGAGAGACACCCGAGAGTTCGAGTCGGTGCGTTCGCTGCAGTAACCGGTCCATGATGGCGTCGGCGACGGTAGCGTCACCGAGCCCCTCGTGCCAGTGGCTGATGGGCAACTGCGACGTGGCGATAATCGAGCGTCCCCGACGGTCCTCGACCACTTCCAAGAGGTCGGCTGCTTGGTCGTCGTTGAGTGGCCGCAGCAACAAGTCGTCGAGGATCACGATGTCGGTGCGCGCCAGCGTCGACATCACGCGAGCGAAACGACCATCAGCCCTCGCGACACTGAGATCGTCGAGTAGTCGCGGCACGCGCACGTAGAGCGCGCTGTGGCCGTGGCGAATGGCGCTGTTCGCCAGGGCGCAGGCAATGAACGTCTTGCCGACGCCAGTGGGTCCGACAATCATCACGCCGTGGTGGTTCGACACCCACGGTGACTGCACGAGTGACAAGAACGTCGTCTTGTCGAGTCCTCGCGCTTTGGCGAAGTCGACGTCTTCAACGATCGCACCACTGCGCAACTTGGCGGCCTTCAAAACCCGCTCGAGTCGACGGTTCTGTCGTTGCAGGAGTTCGAGGTCAACGAGTAATCCGAGGCGGTCCTCGAAACTCACGTTCGCGTAGTCGGGGTGCTCTCGCTGCTCGACGAGGCCTTGGGCCATGGCCGGCAGCCGCAGGGTTTTGAGTCCCTCGATGGTGGTGTGGGTGAGCACGGTGTTCTCCTTCATTGGTAGTAGTTCGGACCACGGATATTGCGATGCGCGACGCGGGTCCGAGGTGACGCAGCACGTAGTGGTCGTTGGTCGAGGCCGTGTTTCAGCATCGACTCGACCGACCTATAGGAGAGGGACCGCAGAGCCAGGGCTCGTTCACACGCCGCCTCGAGACGATCGGGTGAGTATTTCTTCGCGAGTCGCATCACGCCGAGCGCCGAGCGGAAGCCCTGCTCGGGGTGGGGTCGACTTTTCATGAGGGCCTCGACGAACTGGCCCGTCGAGGGTCCGTTCTTCTGCGCCCAGCTAACGATGCGTCCCGGCGTCCACTCGAGGTAACGACGGTGCGAGTCGGGCATGTGCGCGCGTATCGTGACGTGACGACCCTTCAGATAACTGCGCAGGTGCGAGGCCACGCGTTGGTTCTTCGCGAAGATCTCGACGACCGAACTGGTGGCGCGAACCTCCACCACCTGCCCGGTGAGTTGGTAGGGAACGGAGTAGTAGTGCTGGTCGACCTCGACGTGGTAGTCAATGTTGACCTTGGCCCGACGCCAGGTGGCGAACTCGTAACGCTCGGTGGGCAGGGGTCGCAGCGCCGGAGAGTCGAGCTCTAAGAAGCGCGAGCGGCGCGACCCCTCGAGTTTCTTGAAGGGCTTGTCGTTGAGGCGCGTCACGAGTTCACCAATCGCGTCGTTGAGTTGGCCCAAACTCGTGAAGCGACGATGACGCAGCACCGCGATGATCCAGCGCTCGGCCAGTTGCACGCCGGCTTCGACTTTCGCCTTGTCGCGCGGCTTGTAAGGGCGCGCGGGAATAATCACGGTTGCGTAGTGGCGCGCCATCTCTTGGTAGGTGGCGTTGAGGTCGGGCTCGTAGCGGTGGGCTTTGGTGACGGCCGAGCGCAGGTTGTCGGGCACCACCATCTCGGGGACGCCGCCGTAAAACTCGAAGGCGTTGGCGTGCGCACTCACCCAGTGGATGAGCTCTTGGCTGCGCAGCGCCTCTGCGTAGAGGTAGCTCGACGCGCCCAAGACCGCGACGAAGAGTTCGGCCTTGAAGTCGAGCGCGAGGGTGGCTTCGTCGTAGATGGGGATGGTGAGACCCGGGAAGTCGACGAAGAGCTTTTCACCGGCCTTGTGGTCGAGACGCATGACGACGTCGCGACGGCGCCGCCAGTCGCGATAGCGCTGGCAGAACTGGGAGTAGCCGTAACCGTCGGGGTGCAGTTCGCGGTATTCGAACCAGAGCAACTGCAGCGTCACGCCCTTTCGGGCGAGTTCCTTCTTCATGGTGTCGTAGTCGGGTTGGGGGTAGCTCGACGACGCGTTCGTGACGTCGGGAAAGAGACGACGCTCGAGGGCGTCGTCGTTCATCTCCTCGGGCAGCGGCCAACTGAGGCCCGCCACCTTTGCCCGATTGACGTAATCGCTGACCGTCGAGCGCGCCATCAACAGCGACGACGCGGTGTCGCGAACGCTTAATTTCTCGGCGAAGCGCAGACGAAGAACATTGCGGATCTGGCGCATGGTTGTATGGGGACGGGGCACTGGTAACTCCTTCGATCTTGGTAGATCAAAAGAGCGTTATCGGTGCCCCTTCACTCACACAAACGCCGCCCGACGGGGTGTCCGAAAACTCCGGAACGGGTGTCCGGATTCAATCGGAACGCCTGTCCGGAGACCCCCGGAATCGCCACGTTGCGCCAAGGTCCCTTGCGATGGATGAGCTCGGTCTTGTAGAGGCCGTTGAACGACTCGGCGAGCGCATTATCGTAACTGTCGCCCTTGGAGCCGACCGACGCGACGATCTCGGCTTCGCCGAGACGCTCGGAGTAGCGAATCGATAAATATTGAACGCCGCGGTCCGAGTGATGAATCAACGTCGAGAGGTCACGTCCGTTGCGCGAGTAGATCGCCATCTCCAGGGCATCGATCGCGAGGTCGCTGCGTAGCGACGTGGACGCCTGCCAACCAACGATCGCTCTCGAGAAGACGTCGATGATGAACGCGACATAGGTCCAGCCGGTGTGGGTCTTCACGTAGGTCAGGTCCGCCACCCAGAGCCGGTTGGGAGCACTCGCCAAGAACTGACGGTCCACAAGGTCGCTCGGTCGGTGCTGGTTCTCGTCACTGATCGTCGTTAGCTTGAACTGGCGACCACGACGAACGCCCGAGAGCCCCTCTGCCTTCATCAGCCGGCGCACCGTGCAGTTGGCAACCCGGACCTGCTCGTGGTTGAGTTGCTTCCAGACCTTCTTCACGCCGTAGCAACCGTCGAAACTGGCGTCGTAGACGCGTTTGATCTCGACCTTCAACGCCTCGTCGCGCAGGTCGCGTGCACACGGTGGGCGCGACCTGGCGGCGTAGTACGTGCTGGGGGCAAACTGCAATGCTCTGCAGATTGGCTCGACTCCCCATCGATCCTTGCGTGAATCGATGTAGCGGATTACCGCCTCGTTTGACCGTCGAGCTCGGTCGCAAAGAAAATCGACGCGTCCTTCAAAATTGCGTTGGCACGCTTCAAATCCTTGTTCTCGCGCTCGAGCTGCTTGAGTCGCGCGCGCTCGTCCGTGGTGAGTCCTGGACGAGAGCCAGTGTCGACCTGGTTTCGTCGAAGCCAGGTCCTGAGGGTCTCCGGTGACATGCCGAAGAGATTGCTGATAGCGGTGAGCGCGGCCCATTCGGATGAATAGTCCTCGCGCTTGTCGATCACCATCCTCACGGCACGTTCACGCAGCTCGGGTGAGTAACGGGTTGATCTTGACATGGAGTAATCCTCTCAGAGGATTCACTCTCCAACTTTCCCGTCGCGATTCAATTCGCCTGATGAGATACCTTCTCGAGTCGAATCATCGTGATGGCGGGGCTAACTGAAGCCTCCAACGATGACCCTTTGCGTGTCATCAACACTTTGGCCCTCCACTGAGATTCAAATGCGTCCGCAAACGCATATATTCATTGATCTTTCGTCCACGGGCGTCTTCAGGGGTTTTCAGAGAACTTTCGTGGTTGCTTACACAGTTGCTTACATGAAAAGTACTCGAATACAAAGCGATTGTCAGTGCGACGGCCACCGTAGAAACGCTTTCAGTTCCTCAATTCGCTCACTTTGATTCGTGGTGATTAAGTACACTCCGAGCACGTCTGAGGTTAGTTGCGCGTCTGCGCGAACAGATTCGGGACCACGGAACTCGTAAGTATCTCCATCGCCAGGCTGTCGAAGTATTTCAATCCCCTCTTGCGAGGGTCGGATGTACCTAAAGAGTTGATACAGGGTCACGTGAATGTCTTCGATCGAATCGCGACGGTAAGTCATCTGATAGTTGAACTCTGCGAGGCCGCCATTCCCGAATCCACGATCCTTTCGGAGCTGACTCACTCGACTGGAGAGCGTCTCGACATTCGACCGTTGACCTTCCCCTCGCTCAAAATTCGGATCGCGCAGGTCGATTCCTCCGTCGAGAAGCTTCTCGTATCGATCCCACATAACACCTAGACCGTGCTGCACCTGCGCCTGAATCTTTACATCCTCCGCAAAGAGCCGTTCCATCGCCGAATCTGGATCGAGAAGAAGTTCATTGGCATTTAGCCAAAGTTCTATGACTGTCCGTCCAAGCGACCTCGTTGCCGAATTGCGACCACTCATTGAGAGAAGTAGCTCCGCGCGAAGCAGATCCGCCATTCGATGTATTGCGGCGAGCGCGAGAACCAGGGATCCGTTTTCTTCTGCTGCCGACGTGGAGAGCGCTGCCGGCGTGTAAATATCGATGGCGGACACAACCCGAAGGACAATCGCTTCGAGCGGCTCTGAGCCAACGTGTGCCATTTCGTTACTGTAGGGCAGGCCGTTGAGAAACAGCCCATCTGGAGACGCCCAACATTCGGCTCCCGACGGTCGGATCATGTCGCCCAGCATGAGTCTTTCAGGCGCTGAAGGCAGTGGGGAGGCATCTCGTCCCAGGGGGGAAAGTTCTAAGCCGATGCTTCAATCCGAACGATCATTTTCAGTCGAAGGCTCGTGCAACATTGCATCGCACCAACAACGACTCCCGCAAGCGAAACTGACCCTCTCCTCGACTCTCACCGCGAGACAGTAACCATCACTTGAATGGCATTCGAAGCTTCGAGGAGCGAGCTGCGAACCAGTGCTCCAGCAAAAGTCGCTGAAACTCGGTTCATATGCATCGATTCGGAATGCCCGCGACGGCGACATTCCAGTGGTAAAATTTGGTCGCTACAAGCACTGGCAGGGCCAGGATGCTGTGGCTCGTAGCACCTTGGCCATGTTGGTCAGGTTGAAAAACTTCAGGAGTTTTTTCATGAGCAACACCCAGGCGCCGTATGCGCGCATTGTCTGCAATTTGTCACCCGCTGGTGTACGTGACGCCGTCCGAAAAGGAAACTGGACAGGGGCAACGGCAACTTACGATCTGCAGCCCGATAGTGAACTGTGGGAGCGCTTTTTCGAACTAGAACCTGCTTTGGAGTACGAGAGCGACGGATATGGTGACGAATTTGCCGCTGGAGCAGTGCTGGTCATTGGTCGACCAATTGAAATCATTATCGAGAACTCAGAGCGCAACTTCCTACAAATTAACGACTTTGATTTTGTTCAAGCTTGGCGAAAGCCCCTCAAGGAGATGCGATTGGGCGATGCAGCCGAAGCGATCAAGTTCGACAACTACCTCTCCGAGTTTGAACTGTTAGAGGAAGAGACAAAGTTGCGAGCCCTTGCGCTCACCGAGGGTGAAGAGTCCTATCAAACAATGATTGCCTCTTGGCGTCGCTGGGTCAGTCAGTACGGAGTCAAGTATGTAATCGAGACGATCGATGCAGGTGAGAAAATCAATGCGAAATTCGTTTCTTATCTTCAGAAAAACGAACTTTCCAACGCAGTGGATTCTCTTAAGAACGCTCTCGACGAATTCAACATTGCAGTCGATGACGATCATCGCGCAGCACTAATGGACTGCCTCTCCCAAGCTTCAGTGACGATTTGTGCAGTCGCGGTTGCCGCGGCGCAAAGCGAGTCGAAGACGAAAGAGATTGAGGTGGCCAGCTACTGGATCGCCGAGTTTGGTTCTTCGCGACTGAAAAAAGCTGTTGAACTTGGGCTTCTACCGAAAAGCATGGGGGCATATCGCGACGAGCGTCTGAATCTTGAGCGACCTGGCTGGTCTTGGGTCGAGCGCGGTGACGTTTTGAAGGACGTAGTGAACCCAAGCGAAGCTGACCTAGACGCGCTCGCAAATGCCAGAAAGATCGATGCTTCTAGCCAGCTAAGGTTCAACTCCGGAAATCGATCGATATGGGTCACAGGTCAGTTTCTCAACCGCCAAATCATGGTGAGACCCTCGAGTTTGGTGGGTTCGTCCAAGTACGAGTTTGACGAGGAGCCCTTCTAGTGACCCTCAATAACGGAGTCGGCGAAGATTGGCTCGTCACGATTAATAATCATCGCGCTTCACGAGATCAATTGTTAGAGATCGACACACCAATCCAAGAGATCAAGGCATCTATGACTCACCCTTGGCTCTGCCGCGGCGAAGATAAAGAGCTATACGTCGTGAAGTTCCAAGTGCCAAACAATCCTTCTCATGTTCGCTCGTACGCTGCCGAGCAGGTCGTTGCCCGGTTGGGCGTATTGCTAGATGCCCCAGTAGCACCTGCGTACTTGTCGTCTTGCACCACCGAACTCCTGGCAGCTAATCCACAATTAAGTGCATTTTGCGCGGGAGTGTGTCACGCGACTAGACAAGAAAAGGTGGAACCCGCGGAGTTGCGTCCGATACCGCCTCCGATTAATCGACAGGAGTGCGATGACCTCTCTAAGCTCGCTGTTCTTTACGGTTGGTGCGCGAGCGGCGACCAGCAACTGCTTCGACTAGCGACCGACTCGGCTACGCGTCCCAGCGGGATTTTGAGTGTTGATCATGGACACTTCTTCCCTGGTGCCATAAACTGGACTCGCGCCAGCCTCGAAAGCGCGGGAGTGCCCACTATTGACCCTATTTTCGTGAACCTTGATCAAGTCGTCGTTGACGCGACAGTCGCTAGGCTGAAGTTAGTTACAAATGAACAGATTGCCCGCGCCGTTGCTCACATTGACCCGAGTTGGGGCGTCTTAGACGACGACTGCGTTGCCTTGGCGGAATACCTTTCTCGGCGCCGTGACATACTTTGCACTAACTAGGAGGACTCACCGTGGTTAGTCATTACTCCGTTGTTCAGTATCTTCCTGATCCGGCAACTGGAGAACGAATCAATGTTGGTGTCGTGGCGTTTGACGACAGTGGCCGTGTCGTTCACCATGTGATCGAGAATTGGAATCGCGTTAGGAATTTTGCGTCAATTGCGTCTTCGCGTTCGTTACGGGAGACGGTGACCGCAATGTGCCACGACTTAAGTCCAGAGGAAATCATGTGGGCTTCGGAGAATTGGTCTCGATCAGTCCAGTTGACGCCGGTGCTTGGTTCGAAGGCTGAGCTTGATGAACTTGTCAATTGGCTGGCATCGACGGTTCTAGTAGATAAGCCCGCAATGCATACTTCTCAGTCCAAAAGAGGTCTTCAACGACGGGCACTGAACGAGATCGAGAAATCTTTGCTGCGATTCCACACTGCTGATGAACTAGAGGTTCAGCCCGGTGAAGTGCGCGGAAAGGTCTATCAGCATCATCCCATAGAGGTCACCGCGAGGAACGGAAAAATGATCGTCGCCGCGCCAGTTATTTCTCTGGCGCAGAGGGACTTGGGAGAGATGCGGAGCCAAATTGGTAAAGCTGCTTGGGCCATTCAGGATATTCAGCAACTAGGCGAAGTTCCGAACATTGCGGTTCTCGTCGCTGGCGGATCAAATGTTAATCGCGACTTACTTAATGAAGCCAAGGAAATTTTCCCCAATTACGAAGCAACAGTGGTCGTTGAGTCCGGTTTGTCCAGGTGGGTAAAGGCCTTGGCTACGGTGTAGCCCGAAAAGTATTTCGCGAAGTTGTGTTGCATTTCACTTGTTGACGTTAACTCGTGGTCTCTTCAGAACTCTTCGATGCACTGGGGTTCGACATCGGTGACGTTGAAGCCGGCATCGGCCCAAATGGTATTGATCCGATGATCGTTGGCGTCTTAGTAGGCGTCGAAAACGTCAAGAGAGAAGGGGAACACCACACCGGATGAGTGACAAACTGAAACTGTGTACTGGGACGACCTGCAGCTACTGAAACTTGTCGACGAACTAGAAACCTCAGAACAGACGAGCGATCTTTCAAACGGCTACTACCTCATGCAAAAAGCTGCTCAGGGGAAAACTATTGACTGGAATCAGGACGCGACAAGTTTTGCTCGAGAATTGTTGCTGATTGCGACCGCCGGATACTTGACATGGACGGACCGTTCAGCACTGAACGCTAGTGGAACTGACCCACTCGGAAATTCTCAATACTGGCTCCAAGAGATCTGGGAACTACGGCTTTCACCATCGGGTCGAGACCGGGCCCGTGGACGGATCATTCAACGCCCACTCCCCGATCCCGACGAAGATGACGAGAGGCCGATTGCGGGTATGACGCTCGAGGAAATTGCCAGAGTGATCGGCGACACCTACACCGGCGGCCAATTGCCAAAGTACCTTCGCGATTCGGGGATTCCAGGGGAGTTCATTCCACCCGAGGTCACCGGATCAAAGTGGGAGTACATCCTTGACGTGTTCGAGAGGCTGCACAACGGAGGTTCGGCCGCACGCCGAACATTGAGAGAGTTCCTCGGCGCTTGGGTCGAGGGTCGACACCACGTCGCTCCTCAACCGGAAGTTAGAGCGCACGTCTTGGGAGCACTCGGAAATCAAGGTTGGCATGTAGTGGACGGAAGATTAGTTATCGGAGAGAGGGTATACACACTTGCCTCACCGATTTCTCCACTGTCGAGTGACCGTCGCATTGCGGACCTCCATGTCGAAGTACGGAGAGTGGCAGACAGGTACCTCGAAAGTGGTCACCCAGAGGTTGCGATATTTGAGGCATTCAAAGCCGTCAACAATCGAGTCAAGACAATGACTGATTTCGACAGCGACGGTAGTGACCTGATGAGCAAAGTCTTCTCGGATATTGATCCACTAATCTCACTTGGAGATCTGGAAACGGAAACCGGCAGGAACATCCAAGCCGGATATCGCTTCATTTTCATGGGCGCCGCCCGTGCCATCCGAAATCCGGACGCCCATGAACAGTTCAAAACGCTCGGCAACGAGGAAGCACTAGAGATGCTGGCTTTCGCGAGCCTTCTGATGCGGCGTCTTGACGACGCAACACTTCGAACTATTAGTAAAGAATGACTCGCGCGTCCACGATCGGGGGCCGCAACCTTGATTGACGTATCGAATAGTTCAACAGATTTGCTTTTGAACCATCTCTGTGTGAAGGTAACACCGTGCCCGGGGCCGACGGCGCGAAGCGCCAAGTCGGACCCATGGGCTTACTTCGTAGTCATCAAAATCGTTGAAATTCCTGGGATCAAAAAACAATTCTTGGCGAAGCGCCAAGTTCTGTTCCAATTCGTGTCCAAAACAGTGGCTCCTCCTATAGGGGGCGAAAATCTCGCTCTTCCTAAAGGAGCACAATGAGATCATCATCGGAAGAAGAGTCGGGAAGTTTGCATGATTTTTTGGAGACGCAGGTCCTGGACGCTTGTGGTCAGAAGCAATCGCGTGTTGATAGCGAGAATGCGCAACCGTTGGAGAAAGTAGATGTCCAGTTGCTCACGGTCATGGAAGTGGCACGGTCGCTAGCCATCGGCCGCTCCAGAGTCTACGAATTGATGTACAAGGGCGAATTGAGGTCAGTGAAGATTGGTGGATCTCGCCGGATTCGTTACAGCGACCTGGGAGAGTACGTGCGTTACCTCGACGATGCTTCGTAGAGTTCAGAATTTGTCGGTAGCCGGGAAGTTTAAGTGCGAAGGGGAGTCCTGTGGGCAGTCGAAGAGGTAAGGGGGAGGGATCTATTTATCAGCGTGAGGACGGTGCATGGATCGGCGCGATTGATCTCGGCTGGGTTGATGGCAAGCGGTCGCGGAGAGTTATAAGCGCGAAAACCAGAGGAGAGATCGTCAAGCGTCTGCGCGAACTCCATCCGGTCATCGCCCAGGGAGTCGTCCCCGCCTCTGATCGACTGACCGTCGGCGAGTATCTCAACGGATGGGTAGTCAATCGGATCCCGGGCACAATTACGACGAGGACCGAGGCCCTCTACGAGCGTGCAGTGAAGGTCTACATCAACCCGTCGATTGGGAAGCTCCGGTTGAACAAACTCGCCCCGTCAGACGTCAGTCGGATGCTCCAGGACCTTGAAGCTAAGGGCTACTCGCCGGCGACCCGACGGATGGCGAGAGCGACGTTGCGACGTGCATTGCGCATGGCCGAACAGGACGGTGTATTGAGTCGAAACGTCGCGTCAATTGCAGAAGGACCGAAACTGGGCCACCGCGAGGGGCGGAGCCTGAATCCAGACCAGGCGAAGCAGTTCCTCCGCGCGGTAGAGGGCCATCGACATGAGGCCGCTTACGTGCTCGCTCTGTCCCTTGGTTTGCGCCGAGGCGAGATCCTCGGGCTCACGTGGGACGACGTCGACCGGGCCGAAGATGCCGTCGTGCTCCAGATCCGTCACCAACTGGTCCGAGACAAGAACGGAGTTCATCTCGTCGACTTGAAAACGGTGGGCAGTCGGCGGACGCTGCACCTTTCGAGACCTCTCGTCGATATCCTCGAGCGTCACCGCGTTCGTCAGGAAGCGGAAGAACTCGTGCGCGGCAAGCGCTGGCACAACGACCATGAACTTATATTCACATCTAATATCGGCACACCTCTCGATCCCGACGAGTTCGGCAAGACCGTGCCTAAAATCTGCGTCGAAGCAGGCCTCGGGCACTGGTCGATCCACGAGCTGCGTCATTCGTGCGCGTCGCTGCTGATCGCGATGGAGGTGCCCATCGAGGTTGTTGCTGAGCAGATGGGTCACGCATCGATCCGAGTCACCAAGGATGTCTACGGGCACCTGATGCCGCGCTCTCGGGCCAAGGCGGCTGAGGCGATGCGCTCCATGCTCTTCGATGATTTGCCCGCCGAAATTCCGGGTCCGTCTGACGCGTTGGCTACATCATTGGCTACATTCGAGCCCACGGAAATTACTATAATGCCTATGACCAGGGATTTCGTGGGCCGCCCGGGTCTCGATCCCGGCACCTTGGGATTAAAAGTCCCCTGCTCTACCCGATGAGCTAGCGGCCCGGTGGATGGCTACTTTCTGATCGTCTTTGACAGCCACCGAATTGCCACTTTACTTCAAGGCGAACCACCATTTGGCGGGTCCGAGCTTCGCATTCATGTGTGAGATTGTGCGCGCCGTGGGATAGATGGTGGGACCAGAATGGCTGCGGCCAGCGCCGACTTTCTTCGGGTTCAAGTAAGTTGGCTGACGTGGCAGAGTTCAGTAACGAAAGCGTCGTGGCCATTGAAACGACGTTGAACGACGTCGATCGAGCCCTCGAGCGCTTGCGCCTGGGAACCTATCGAACCTGCCAGGTGTGCGACACGCCCATCGACGAAGCCGATCTCGTGGCCAATCCGTTGCTCGCCAACTGCCGATCACACCCCGAACTCGCGTAGGACTCTAGAGACGAAGAAACCCGGCGGCTCGAGCCACCGGATTTCTTCGTTTAGATGGTGAGCTACTTCTTCGTTGCCCAGAAGATCTCGGCGATGTCGTCAATCTGGCTCAGCAAGTTGTCAGCGATCTTGACGTCGTTGCTCCTCTTCGCGTCACCGGCGGTCTTGGTGGCCATCCAGAAGAGGTCGTGCAGCATCAAGTACTCCTTCAAGTGATCGGGCTTGAAGTAGTCGGTCCAGAGCACCCAGAGGTGGTGCTTCACGAGGTCGCAGCGCTCTTCCTTGATGAAGGTCGCGCGCACCTTGAAGTCGGCGTCGCTCGACGCGTTGTACTTCTCCATACAGGCCTTCACGGACTGGGCTTCGAGTTTCGCTTGGGCGGGGTCGTACACACCACAGGGAAGGTCGCAGTGAGCCAAGACGACGAGTGGCGTCGTCGACGCGTCAAGCAGGGCGTTGAGGCGGGTAAGCAGAGTCATAACGGTGCCTTTCGATAGTCGCGCTCATCCGAATTCGAACGCATGGTCAATCAGCAGATTAGTCACAGTGCTCGGGTATCGTTTCGCCGTGAGCTGGATCGTCGAGTTCTTCGTGCGTCGCGTGACCGTCGAGGGGACCTCTATGGCACCGACCTATTTACCCGGTGAGCGATTGACCGCTTTTCGTCGCTGGCGTCGAGTGCATGAGGGCGACGTCGTCGTGGTACGTGACCCGAGGAATCCCTCGCGCTGGCTCTTAAAGCGCTGTGTTCAAAGGGTTGGCTCACTCCTGGACCTCCGCGGTGACAACGCGCAAGCATCCACTGATTCGCGCGATTTTGGCCTGGTACCCATCCGCAACGTGATCTACATCGTCCTTGCGTCCCGGTAGCGGAACGTGACCTATTAATACGTCATTGAGACGCGTCGTGCCGGACCGTCCACGGTCATTTGCCCACCGTAGGGAAGGACGTACTGGGGGTCGGTGTGACCAAAGTCCGGACCGATCACGGCGAGAGCCTCGGGGTTGTAGATCTCGACCACCCGAAGGACTGCGTCACGCTGGTCATCTCGAAACGCCGCTCTTGTCGCGGCGTCGTTCATCTGCTGGTGATTCCACGCCTTTGGCTTCGCGACGACGATGGCCGGGAACTGCTGGAGAAGCCCTCGCTCGCCGAAATTACGGAGCATTCGAAACACCTCTTCACTCGGCGGCAACTCCTCGGACGTCTCCAAAAGCAGAACGCATCCTCTATACGCGTCAACGGGAAGTATCCAGCGATGAGTGGCCAAGTTCCAATGGAGGATCTCCAGATTGCCGCCCCAGGTCGGACCGTTCACAACTTGGTCGGCGTTATGCCAGTGCCAGCCGCCTTCGATGGTTGTGGAAACTGGTGAGTCCAGCGTCGAGAGATCCGACCACTGGAGCGACAAGTCCGTGAATTCGTCGACCGGCTTCAACTCGACGGTGTCGTTGGTAAAGAGCGCCGAGCGAAGTGAGTCAATGGAAATGGGATGGGTACCGCCCGCTCGCGCGAGATGAACCATTGTCGAACCCCCGTGGTAACCGACGACGCCGAGGTTCCAGAGAAAGTTGAGGAAGTTCGTGTTGTCGCTGTAGCCAAAGAAACGCTTCGGATGTGCAGTGAAGACGTCGGGGTCCAAAAAGGGCAACACCGTGAGTTGATCGTCGCCACCAATTGAAGCCATTACGGCCGCGATGGCGTCGTCTCGGAAGGCGTCCATGAGGTCACGAGCACGCTCCTTGGCGGTAGCGCCAAGCTGACGCGTGGTCGGATACTCGACGGGCTCAAGCAGGAATTCGTCTCGAAGGACTTGAAGGCCAATGTCGCGAACGTCGGGAAAGACGGCAGGTTCGCCCCACGAAGGAGAGAGGACGGCCACTCGATCACCGGGTTTGGCGGGCGGCGGCGAGACCAACGTTGGCCTTCGAGCCGGAAAAGAAGTTGACGTCATGAGTCAAAGTGTTTCGGATGGAACGTGGAAATTCGATGGCCTTTCTTAATAAGGCTCCCACCTGAGGCCGTCGTTGTTTCGACAGACGATTCTCTTTCCGTCACCCGCGATTTCTCTTTTCCCGCGGTCAGTGTGGCGACAGAATTCTCCCGGCTCGTAGCAATGCCCACCATTCGTGAGTGGGTGACAGGCGCGAGAGGACGCGCCACTCGGAAGCGACGTCACGCCAACGCTGAGCGTCGAGAACAGCGCGATCAACACTGAAGCCACCAAAACACGGGCTTCGTTCGAGAGAACTTTCGTCACTCTGGGAATGTAACACTGAGGTCAGCACAGGACGTCGGACAGGACGAGGGCTGCAAATACGTCGGGTTACCTGGCCTTTGGTGAATCGACGAGGGTGCCATAGGAAACCCTCGCCGGTAGGATTCGAGCCGTGGCTCGACTTGCCGTTCTCTCGTATCACACGTCGCCCCTGGCCCAGCCGGGTACGGGCGACGGCGGGGGTATGAACGTCTACGTGCGCGAGCTCTCGAGCGCGCTGGCGCGACTCGGCCACGAGGTCGACGTCTACACCCGACGTGACAACACCCAGGTGCGCGACATGGAGTTCGTCGAGCCTGGCTTTCGTGTTCACTACGTGACGGCGGGTCCGGTCACGCCGCTCGATCGCGACGAACTGACCGAGTACGTAGGGGAGTTCACCGACACCGTGAAGACCCTCTTTCGCTGTACCGGCACGCCCGACGCGATCCACGCCAACTACTGGTTGAGCGGACTCGCGGGGCACCGCCTGAAGCACGAATTGAACATTCCGCTCATCATGACGTTTCACACGTTGGAGAGGGTGAAGGCCGACACCTTCGAAGCCGAGTCGGACGATCGCGCCTTCCAGGAGGCGGCCATCGTCGCCTGCGCGGACGCGGTGCTCGCGAGTTGTGACGTCGAAGCTGCGCAGTTCGTCCGTCTCTACAACGCCGAGCCCTCGCGGGTGCACGTGGTGCCCCTTGGCGTCGAGCACGCTTTTTTCTCTCCGGGCTACCGACCGCAAGCTCGTCGCGCTCTTGGACTTGACCCAGACGCCACGATGTTGTTATTCGTCGGACGTCTTCAAGAGCTCAAGGGTGCCGACCTGGCGCTCGAGACATTGATCGAACTGCGCCGGCGCGGTCGTCACGCCATGCTCGCCATCGTGGGCGGACCTTCGGGTCCGGACGGCAAGGCGACATTGGCGAAACTCCATCGACGCGTGGCCGAAGCGGGCGTCATCGATCTAGTGAAGTTCGTTGCGCCCCAAGCGCATCAGCTTCTGTCGTCGTGGATGCGTGCCGCCGACGTGACGTTGGTGCCGTCGCGCGCGGAGAGTTTCGGGCTCGTCGCGTTGGAGTCGTCGGCCTGCGGCACGGCGGTCGTCGCGAGCGACGTCGGCGGGTTGTCGACGCTGATTGAAGAAGGCGTGAACGGTTACCTCGTGGGCGAACGTGACGAATCCCTCTGGGCCGACGTCGTCGAACTGGCGCTCGACCCTGAAAGCGCGACGGCAATGTCGAACTCGGCGGTGCTGAGAGCTCGCCAGTACACGTGGCGCCGCGCGGCTGAGTCGCTGGCAGCGCTCATCGACCAACTCGCTTCTGAGAGTCTCGTCCGCTGTTAAGTGACGCGCGCACCTCTCAGTGACGCCGATGCCGCTTCGCGTCTCGACGAAACGCTCAAGCAGTGGTCCGAATTGTGGCACGCCAGTTTCTTCGTCGGAGAGATCGAACATCAGGCTTTGCCGGACGACAAGGGTCACTTTCACTGGTTGATTCGACTGAAGGGTGAGGAGAAAGACGTCATCACGCTCTGGCTTTCACTGCGCCAGAGGACGGTCTACGCAGAAACTGAACTGATGCCCGCGCCCGAGGAGAATCGCGAAGAGCTCTATCGGTTTTTGATGGTGAAGAACCACGAACTTCGAGAACTCCACCTCGCGATCGGCCCCGAAGCGGGTATCTATCTCGTCACCCAGATTCCCATCCAAGAACTCACGGTCGAACGACTGGACGAACTGGTCGGAGCGACAGTCACCTACGTCGACGAGATCTTTCCAACCGCGATGACGATGGGACTGGGTTCGGTCTATCGCCGAAGGAAGAAGCACTGAGGGTGACCTTGTAGCGTTACGGCGTGGCTTTCAAACTCATCATTGTCGGCGGCGGTCGCATGGGATCGGCCTTCGCCGAAGGACTACTCGGCGCGAAGTGGTGTGCATTTAGTGAGCTCGCGATCGTCGAAAGCGCGCTCGAACAGCGCACCTCGCTCGAACAACGCTTTCCCGGCGTCGCGGTCTTGGCGTCTATGGAACTTGCGGACGTGGACGTCGGAACTGGCGTCGTCCTCTGTGTGAAGCCCGAGTACGCAGAGAGCGTCGCGCGCGCAGTAGGCGCCTCGGGCGTGACTCGGCTTCTCTCGGTCGTGGCCGGACTCTCCACGGCGCGTTTGGAAGCGGTCTTTCCGCAACCGGTCGCCGTCATCCGTTCGATGCCCAACACGCCGGTGCTCGTTCGTAAGGGTGCGACCGCCATCACTGGTGGGTCGAACGTGACGAGCGACGATCTCGACTGGGCGGAGTCGATCCTCGGTGCGGTGGGCATCGTCGTTCGCGTCACCGAAAGAAACATCGACGCCGTGTCAGGACTTTCCGGTCCGATGCCGGCGTACCTGTACATGGTCGTCGAGGCTCTTATTGAAGCCGGCATTCACCAGGGACTCTCGCGCGAGATCTCGCGTCAACTCGTGGTTGCGTCGTTCGAAGGTTCGGCCGTGCTACTCAGCCAGACGGGGGAGTCACCCGAAGAACTTCGCGCCCAGGTCACCTCACCGGGGGGAACCACCGCGGCCGGACTACGGGTTCTCGAATCGCGGGCCGTTCGCGCGGCGTTTCTTGACGCCGTCGCGGCCTCAGCGGAGCGCAGCCGCCAGTTAGGGCGCTGACGACCGCTCCAGTAACGTGGTGATATGGCGACGCCGCGTCTTCGCTCGAAGAAGCTCTCCGAACCCACCATCGCTCGACTGCCCGTCTATCAGCGCATCGCCGAAGGCTGGTTTCAACGCGGGGTCTCGAAGATCGACTCGAAGCAAATTGGTGAACTCGCGGGCGTGACCGCGACCACGGTTCGTCGAGACCTGGCAGGACTCGGCTCCTTCGGCACTCGAGGTGCTGGCTATGACACGAGCGTCCTCATCGAACGCATCGCTGAAGCTCTCGGGCACGACCGCCTCTACGACGTGGTGGTCGTCGGCATCGGGAATCTCGGTCGCGCGCTCGTGAACTCGTCCAATTTCTTGATCCGCGGCGCTCGCCTCGTCGCCCTCTACGACAACGATCCCGAGATGATCGGCCACGAGGTCGCCGGACTGATCGTCCAACCGCTCAGCGATCCCATTCCTCCCGCGACCGTCGGCGTGATCTGCACGCCCGGCTCCGCGGCCCAGGAAGTCGCCGATCGCATGGTCGAGGCGAACATTCACGCCATCTTGAACTTCGCGCCCCAAGTGGTCACGGTGCCCCTTGGCACCGCCGTGCACTACGTGGATTTCTCCATTGAGCTCCAAATCCTCATGTACCACCTGAATAACGGCACGGGGCCCTTGGGTGGGGGACTGCTGCACTCCTTAGGCATCGCCAGTACCAATCCACTGCGCGCGTCGTAGCATGGACTGGACCTTGGAGACGACGTGGCACTGATATCGGTTGGGATTGATCACGAGCACGCCTCGCTCGATCTCTTAGAGCGCGCCACCGTGCCCGAGCACGAGTGGGCGAAGATGTTGCGCACCCTCGTGAGCCACCGCAATATCCACGAAGCCGTCTTCGTGTCCACGTGCCTTCGCACCGAAGTCGTCGCCGTCATCGACCGCTTTCACGGTGCCATCGACGAGATCACTGAAACACTGGCCGAAGTGACGGGACTATCCAAGGACGAATTCGAGGACCGACTGACGGTCAACTTCGAACACGACGTCGCGACGCACCTCTTCAGTGTGGCCGCGGGCCTCAAGTCCGTCGTGCCCGGCGAGTTCGAGATTCTCGGTCAATTGCGTCGTGCCCTCGAACTGGCCGTCGAAGAGCAGAGTGCCGGCAGCGAGGTCACTGACATCTTCCAGCGCGCCATCGCTTCGGGACGACGGGTTCGCGCCGAAACGGCGATCTCCAGGGGAACGACGAGTTTCGCCCGGGCCGCCGCGTCCGCCGCGATCGACGAACTCGGCGAGGAGTTGGCTGGCGCGCACGTCGTCGTTCTCGGGGCCGGTCAAATGGCCACCGGTGTCGTGAAGAGCTTGCTGGCGGTAACGCCAAAACTGACGAGACTAACCGTCCTCAATCGAACGCTCGAGCGTGCCGAGACACTTCGCGGCGACGTCAGCGACGATCGCGTCGTCGTCGACTCCCTCGATACTGCCGAGCAGCACCTTCGCGGCACGCGGTTGCTCGTGAGTGCGCTCGAAGTCTCCGTGCCAGTCCTCGCGAGAGAGCACTTCGGTGACTTCGA
>Ga0208849_1001292_pt1 | contig 18061 bp, 21 predicted proteins | sample NGESurdeep072012_10_FD_184470 | JGI IMG/M metagenome (GOLD analysis project Ga0208849, IMG submission 184470) | Arctic peat soil microbial communities from Barrow, Alaska - NGEE Surface sample 53-3 deep-072012 (SPAdes) | ecosystem: Environmental > Terrestrial > Soil > Wetlands > Peat ... | reverse complement strand
TGCATCATGACTGGTATCGAGGACGTCAATCGATATCCGGTCATTCACACTTGGTCCTATAAACTCGCCAAGGGCCGCCTGATATGATTCGAACCACGAAAACGCTGAACCGCTTCATGAGATGGTTCATGCCATTGTCCCAGATCGGATGCAGCGCGCCCTTGCTCGGGCTCGGGAATACGAACTCATCGGGTTTGCCGGGCTTGCCTAGCAGTTTGATCGCAGCCGACGACAGCGGAACGCGATGCTCTTCGCCCTCTTTCATGCGCCGGCTACCGTCCGGGCTTCTGCCCGGGATGATCCAAAGCTTGTTTTTGACGTCTATTTCTCGCCATGGTGCGAGTCTTGTCTCGTCGGTCCGGGTCGCCGTGATAATCAGGAAACCGAGCGCGCGGGCTGTAGCGTCACCCATCGCGACAAGCTCACGCATCAACGCGGGGACGTTTTCAGATGCCATCGCCGGGTGACTTTCCACCCGTGGCGCAATCTTGCGCGCGGCGCTATGCTCGAAGTGACCTTTTAGCCGGGCAGGATTGTCGCCGTCCCGATAGCCCTTGAACTTCGCATGATCCAAAATGGTTTGAATGCGCAGTCGGGTCTTCTCTGCCGTCGCCGGCTTGAATTCCGCCAAGTGCTTCTCGATGTCCCGGGTATCCACATCGGCAACCGGGACGCTTGCGAGTGCGTGCCGCGTCAAGGTCCGTCGATAGGATTTTGCCTCTAATCCGTCGAAGCCTCCCCGCCAGTTGGGTGCCACGGCTTCAAGGTATTCGGCAACGACTTCGCCGAAGAGCTTATCAGTGGTCGCTACAAGCTCGGCACTGGCCTCTCTGAGCGCGGCGACGCCTCGGGGCTGTTCGGCGGGGACCTTGCCATCCTTGAGGCCGAGTGCGAAGCGGTTCCGCTTAAGCCGGGCTTGGTTCGGCGACAGGTCCGCCGCGCTGCCCAGTATCTTCGAGCGGAGCTTCCTAACCTGCTTGTACATGAACGACCAATAGCCGCGACCATTGCGCGTCATGAGGTAAAGGCTCCCGCCGCCGTCGCTGATCCGCGTGAACGTCTTCACGCCATCGCTGGCCTTGATGGCTGCTTTGACATAGTCGGGTTTAAGGGGCATTGGGGGGACCTCCGTTCTGCGCCTCCAGAGTCGGGCGCGCCGGGGTGATCCGAGATGCAAAGCGCGATATTCTTTTCAGCCAAGGGCGCATGGGCTGGTGGAACTCAAAGCTGTAACGCCTCGTCGTCGAAAGCAATTTGACGTAGACGCTAGCCGATCCGCGTTGGTTGAGCGCGCCATCCGGCCCCATCGCGCTCGGATGCAAAAACCAATCTGTTCGCGGGCTCCGACGGTGGCCCCGTCCGGCAACCGTCGGCTCCCTCATCGCCACCGCAAACTCAACAGTGTCGAGCCCTTTGCGCGGTCACTCGGCCTCGTGCCTAACTGGCTATTACGTCAGTGGTCGCTGTCCTCTCGGCCAATAGGGCCATTTGGACTAAGTTTGTCAATTTGATACTACCTGGCTCGTGCGCAACGTTTCGATGGCCTCGCGATATCTGATTGAGGCCCGATCCGCTAGTATCGAGATGCGCGACAATCGCCGCGCGCATGCGAGGGTCCCCATATTTGTGCTCAGCGATCTTGTCCGCTGCCGTTTTCGTCCTGCTGCGCCAGAAAGAAGGTTCCGATCTCGTTCGCCGGATAGATTAGCTTTCGTTTGTGCTATGCGAGGACATGGACCGCGTGCTCTTCCTTGATCCGCCGGAATGCGTGAAAATCTCAAATCCATGATCATCAGCCACGCCGACTACCGTGATGCCGGCATCCGCGGTGCGCACCGCGAACGCGGTCGGCGCTGAACCCCGCACCGCAGTTCTTACTTGATCCAAATCAACGGTCCTGGCGGTTTACGACGCATAGTTGGTTGAACTTCAGGGTTGGTAGGGTCTGGGCCGGTTATGACCTAGGAAGCGCGCACGATGCAGAAATTTGGCCTCAAATTATTGCTTGCAAGCCTGGTATTTCCGAGAGGGTCAAAGCGCATTGTGGGAGCGCAACTGGTGACGTCGCTGCTAACGCTTGTCGTGATCATCTCCGTCGTGCTTTACGTGTGGGCTCACGAACTTTACTGACGTTCAGACCTCCACAACAGCAGATTCCCGGTTTGATCAGGATCAAAATGAAAACGCCTGACTGCAATAAAGTTGCTACAAGGGTCGGCCGGTCGCCGCCGCCAAAAAAGCCTATCAGGAGGTTCCATGGCACGCTATATCGCTCAGTTTATGAAAGGTGTTCTCGGCGAAAACGGGCACGAAGCTGAAATTTGTCAGTGTTCGGTCGAGATCGAAGCTTCAAATAAGGCGCACGCCGCTGAATTGGCGAAGATCAAGTTTTGTGAAGCCGAAAAGTTGAAGAACTGGCGCCTCCATGCGGATCGTGTTCACGTGACCGATGCGGAATTCACGTCTTGGGCGGCGCGCTATTCGCGAAGCGACCCGATATAGGCGGCGATGTCGCTCGCCTCGTTTCTGCTCAGTGGAAAATTCGGCATCTTCGGATGCGGGTCGAGAAGGAAGAACGCCAGCTTTTCCGGCGTGAAATCTGACTTGCGCGCGATTGCAGCAAACGGGGGAACGTCCGCATTTGCCTGCTTCTGATCACCAGCAACCACGTGACAGGTGGCGCACCAGCGCTTGGCGAGCTCAGCCCCGTGATTTGCGTCGGCGCCCCACGCGAACGATCCGCTCAGTCCCGCTGTGACAACAACCAAAAACCGAATTTTTCCAAAAACCGCTCGCATCGCTGTTTTCCCTCGAAGCCAGAAGCCCACGCTATGCGCGGGAAACAATACAATGGGCCTGACAATCGGCCATTACAAGCTGATGCCAGGCAAAAGTTGCAAGCAGGCCTTGATGATGGAAATCATTCGTTTTGAGGCAGTGGCTTTTGATTTCATCGATGGTGTCCTTGTCGCCATTGAACCCGTTGTATGCGCAAGTCCCGCGGTCGCGATCCAAACGGCGCAAGGTCAGTGGAAGGTGTTCGGTCATGTCGGCGCGGTTGCGTTCAGCCGTACCAGTGATTTCGAAAAGGGAAAATTCAATCGCAGGCATGTGCTGCGCCGGTTTGGGCAGATACCCGATGAGTACCTGGGAGAAAATGATGAAGAATGAATTCCGGATCGCCGCAATGGTATTCGGCTTGTACGGTGGATGACAGTCCCATACCAAAACTCGCCCTGAAATTCTTCCTGGCCGCATGGGCACTTCATCGCAAACATCGGCGGACTGGCTGGTATCGCACCGTTGCGATCTTCAGCACACCGGTCACGATCGACCTGATAGCGTTCTACGTATCGCGGCGCGACATAATCGATTAAGCATTCAGTCGGCCCGGTTCTCATGAGCCGGTTCATCATCCGAGATGGCGCGCCAGGCCGCGCCTTCGAGATCGTCGTACTGTCCGCTTTTGAGCGACCAGAGAAACCCGAGCAGACCGACAAGCCCGAGGCCAAGAGCCAAGGGCACGAGAATCACGAGTACTTCCATCACAATCTCCCGTGCGCGACGCGACGTGCGCGGAGCGCGTTCAGCATGACCAGCAGCGAGGAGCCAGACATCGCCGCCGCCGCGATCAAAGGTGTCACAACTCCGCTGATGTCAATTGGACCGCCAGCAGGTTGTACCCGACCGCAAGCCAGAGATTCTGCCGCATCAGATGGAGCGCCTTACGAGAAAAATCGATTGCCGCCACCACCGGGGCAAGCGGCTTGCCCAGGAAAACCAGATCGGCCGTGGCCTGACTCAGATGCGCAGCGCTTATCGGTGACATCGAGACGTGGGCCGCGGCCAGTGATGGCGCGTCGTTCAACCCATCGCCGACCATCATCACCTTGAGGCCTTGGCCTTTCAGATCTTCAATGCGCGTGATCAAAGCTCTGCGCGCCATTGCTGACGCGCGCCCGGCTCGATAGTCTGCTTGACCAAGATAAAAATGATGATCGGGAAATGTCGTATGGTTGACCAAAATAGGAAGAGATCCATGCGTTTCTATTTCGACGTAGGAGACAGGCTTGCCGTTCGCGACGGGGTCGGTCGCGATCTCGGATCGGTCTCGCAGGCGGCGTTGCATACGAAATATCTGGCTGCTGACCTACGTTGCCTGGAACCCAACCTAAGGCCCGATTGTCCATCAAGGTAATCGACGAAGACAGCCAGCAAATCCACGAGAAGCGATCTTCCCCCGACCTTCTGGTCAAGCCGGGGACTCACTCGGCCGCAATCAGAGCCTGCCAGCCGTCTTCGCGCTCGAGCCGCGATCAGCAACATGACCCGGGGAAATGCCGCAGTTCTATCTGCGCGGTCATGCGGCCAACGCCTTCAGAGCCTTTCTGGCCGCCGCGATCGAGCGACGAAATATTGGTTCCGAGAGCCGGCGAGTCCGACCGGCATCACCATCGGATACTTATTTCGCGGATCAAAAACGGTTCATCGGTTGATGTCGCTGTAGCAGAACTTCAGTTAATGAACGGTTCTGCCGCCCATTTCTTCTGAGAGACGAGGATCGGGCTATTTTTCCAGCCGAGCCCGACGGGTTTGATGATCGGCCCAGGCAAGCACGGCCGCACACACCAGAAACATCAATACTACCCCTATGGTAACCAACATCGTATTTGTCGACATCACGACCTCCGTTAAATATCGCAAACAGCATCCTCGATCGGTGAAGTCGGATCGTTGACCCAGATCAAATCCGCTAAAATTCGCCGATGAGATCAGATGCGGCCCCATCAAGCTGCAGCTAAAGCCTCGGCGCGCTTCGGATACCAGCAAGCAGACGCTTCCCGGCATGGTTTCATCACTCCGTCGCGTTCGACCTTCGTCAAGGTCTGACTGACCGTTTCAACGGTGAGGCTGAGGAAATCCGCGATGTCCTGGCGGCTCATCGGCAACGGTCCCGTCTTCGCTGGACCGGCAATCCGAACCAGCCGATCGCACCAACCAATCAGAAAAGGTTTCGAGCGTCGCCCGAGCAGAGCATGTGGTCCTGCGAAGATGTGGAAAAGCGGCGCAGGGCAACGGTTCCGATTGCGTCGGCGGAGAAGTTGTACTGAGCGGAAGTCGCCAACCCAGGAAATGACCGAGCAACGACAAATCCCAATGATTTGTCGCGGGCCGTCGGGCAACAGTTTGTAACGCAGCCCGTCAGTCAGGTTGCTGTGCGAATATTGTCTCATGCGATGGGAGTTGGAGGGGGCCGAGTGCTCCAGTTCCCGCAGTTCCGCCCGATGGAGCGATGCACCGCGAAACTCTTCATGCGCGATCCCCGAGAGAGTCAAATTTCAAAATGTCCTGTGCCATGCATCCCCCGGTCCATTTTAAGGCCCTGCCGACGGGCGGTTTGATGCAGATCAATGACAATCGATTCGTCACGCGCATTGATTGGATTGAGCTTCTGCGTTGCCGGAGCTTCAAAGGTTTGCCTGCAATGCTGCGAATAGCTCTGCGCCAGATGGCCGCTACACTGTTGCTGATGACGCCTGCCCTCGCCCTGTCGCCCGCCGAGCAGCGCGGCAAGGTTTTTGCGTTGACCAACTGTGCCCGCTGCCACTCCGTTGACCGGGTGACCCAGAGTCCACTCAAGATCGCGCCGCCGTTTCGAACCCTGCATCTGCGGTACCCGGTGGAGACCCTCGGCGAGGCATTGGCTGAAGGCATCCAAACCGGCCATCCGACCATGCCGGAGTTTCAGCTCGACCCCGACCAGATTCATGACCTGCTGTCATATTTGAAAAGCCTCGAATAAATCCTCCGGCACGCTCTCACAGGGAATGTATAGTCCAGGCGACCATGTTCCTGGCGATGCGGCCAAACGCGTCGTCGAAGGCCACGACGGCCGCCTGTGGCTCAACCTGAGTCAGCTTCTGACTTTCGTCAAAGGTGCGCGCCGCGACGACCCGTCCGTCTTTGTCAACTATCCTCGCCGACAGGCCGATCTCAACCGTGGGGTCGGACTCCACCGCAATCCGGAAACGCCTGACATCGATCAGAAGCTGGAAATCGGCCTGTCCTGTATCGACGCTGCGCAATGGCGCGTGCGCGATATCGTAGTTCTCGAAGCTTTCGATCAGCCTGGCCTGCAGCAGTTTCGGAATGCTGTCGGCCCAGAGAAACTCTGCAAATGCCGGATAATCCCTTGCAGGCGAAAACAGCATCCGCTGCGTCTCCAGCATCGCCACCGCCGTCGGCTCTGGGAGAACAAGTTGCCCCTTGATCGTTGGGCCCGGGGCTTCGAAGCCCTGCGCCGCACGCAGATCATAGGTCATTTTGGGCACCGTCGGCGCACCGCCTGTCATCTTTTCGAGGCCGGCGACGATGTTGTCGAGCTTGCCGGTGTTGCGTGCCAACCCTTCCGAGAAGACCTGCAGATTCGCAATGGTGTTCTTCAGCGGCTCCGCGTTGTCCGCCAGCACCGAATCCACCCGACGCAACGCATCGCGAGCGGCCTGCGTCATGCCCTCACCTGCGCCCGGCTCGGCGATCAGCGTCGGCACCCCGCCGGAGTTCACCAGCAACGCGCCGCCTTCCAGCGCGATCACGGGAACGCCGGTGAGGCCCTGGAATTCCAGGCCGACCTTGGTGTCGGCTCGAACCGGCGTCGTCGAGGCCACCGAGATCGTCGCATTGACGCGGCGCGGGCTGTCCGGTGCCAAGCCGAGATCCGTCACCTCGCCAACGCGAATCCCATTGAACAGGACGGCAGCGCCCACCAGAAGTCCCGGCACCGAACCATCGAACTGGAGGTGATAGGTCGTGCGCGGACCAAGGCCGCCGGTATTGTGAAGCCAGTATACGAAGCCGAACACGGCGAAGATGGCGGCCAGTATGAAGCCGCCCACGACAACGAAGGGAGCGCGGGTTTCCATTTCTCAGCTCTCTTTCGGTTGCAGCATCTGGGAGCGTTTGCCGTGAAAATAGGCCCGCACCCAGGGATGATCGGATTGAAGCAGTTCGCGCATCGGTCCGATCGCGACGATATTGCCGTCTGCAAGTGCTGCCACACGGTCGCAGACGGTATTCAGGCTGGCGAGATCATGGGTGACCATGAACACCGTCAGCCCAAGCGTTTTCTGCAAGGTCTTGATGAGGACGTCGAAATCGCCCGCCGCGATCGGGTCCAGCCCGGAGGTCGGCTCATCGAGAAAAATGATCGCGGGATCGAGCGCGAGCGCCCGTGCCAGCGCTACGCGCTTGGTCATGCCGCCCGACAATTCGGAAGGGAACTTATCGCCATCTTCCGGCTTCAGCCCGACCATTTCGAGCTTGGCGGTGGCGATCTCATCCATTAGCGAGTCCGATAGCACCAGATTTTCGTGTAAGGGGAACTGGATATTCTGCCGCACGGTGAGCGATGAAAACAGCGCGCCCTGTTGAAACAGAATGCCCCATCTCCCTGCGGCGTTCTGGGTGTTGCGGTCATGGGTGCCGCCGATCGCCGCACCCATCACTTCGATCTCTCCGCCTTGCCGGGGAATCAGGCCAATGATGGTTCGCATCAAGACCGACTTGCCGCCGCCGGAAGCACCGACCAAACCGAGAATCTCGCCTCTGCGAACGTCCAGCGACAGATGGTTGATCACCACGTGGGTGCTGAAGCCGACCACTAGGTCTTTGACGCGAATCGCGAACTGACCGGCGAAATCCTGCATCGTCACATTCCGATCGATGCGAAGAAGATCGCAAACAGACCGTCGAGGACAATCACCAGAAAGATCGATTTCACCACCGAAGTCGTGGTCTGCTTGCCGAGCGACTCGGCGCTGCCCTTCACCCGCAAGCCTTCGCTGCAGGCGACAATGCCGATCACCAGCGCCATAAACGGCGCCTTGATCATGCCCACCTCGAAGCTCGTCACAGACACGGCGTCATGCAGCCGTGCAATGAAGACCGCCGGTCCCATGCCCCCATAGAACCATGCAACCAGGCCGCCGCCATAGAGCGCCGCCATCGATCCGATGAAGGTCAGGATCGGCAGCGCACATACCAGCGCGACGATGCGTGGCAGGATCAGCACTTCGACGGGATCGAGGCCCATGGTCGACAGTGCATCGATTTCCTCACGCATCTTCATCGAGCCGAGCTCGGCGGTATAGGCGCTGCCGGAGCGGCCGGCGACCATGATGGCGACAATCAGCACGCCGAGCTCGCGCAGCACCAGAATGCCCACCATATCCACGACGTAGGAATCGGCGCCGAATTTGCGAAAATGGAAAATGCCCTGCTGCGCGATGATGGCGCCGATCAGGAAGGTGATCAGAACGACGATCGGAATTGCCTGAAAGCCGACCCTGTAGAGCTGGTAGAAGAGAGACGTCAGGCGCAGCGATCTCGGCCGGCGCAGCACGCGGTAAATGGCAGCAAAAAGCGCGCCCAGCATCTGCAGGAAAACAGTCAGGTCTTCCGTGGCATCGATCGCGGAGCGACCGACGTCGCTCACCTTGATCAGAACGAGATTTGGCGCAGGCGCCGGCGTGGGATTGTGATGGTTGACCCGGCGCACCTCCTCGATCAGGCCGGCATACTTGTCGGCGACGCCGACCACCTCGGCGTGATGACCCGCTGATGTCGCGCGCCGCGACATCTTTTCGAGCAGCCAGGCCCCGATCGTGTCGAGCTCGCGGACACCGGCCATATCCAGCTTCATGGTCTTCGAACGATCAAGCTGTGGCGTCACGGTGCCGGAGAGGGCCTCCAGCGCGGCGACGTTGGCCGCGGTCCAAGACCCGCCAGGACACAACTCAAGAACATCGCCTGATGCCGTAGCCGTTAGCTGAGGGGCAGTCGCCAAGATCCATATTCCTCTTCACCAGAATACGTCCCTTCTAAACATGGGCATGGCACTCGATTTGACCTGCCTCAAGAGCAGCAACGATCGGGTGGACGGTTGACGCAAATCAATCGCGCTGCCGCCGGTCGGAGTAGAGTTCCAATTACATAGTCGTCCGTTAAGAAGCCCATTTGAGCGCGGTTGAGGCGGTAAGCAGTCGCATCAAAGCGTTCAGGATTAAGCGCAACAGAAGCCTCAGCCAGGCGAGGACGAGGCGGAGATTGTGGCCCGCGGCGGTCAGGATGACGTTGGCGGCATCCCCCTCGCGCCCCTTGAGATGGCAGCGGCCGAGGTGTCCGTCGGTCTTCAGGTGACCGATCACGGGCTCGATGGCTGAGCGGCGCCTGAGTTCGCGTTTGATCACACCGAAGACACCACGCTTCTGACCGGAGATGAAGACGCGGCGCGGGTTTTCCGTTTTGTGGCCGCGATAGCCCTTGTCGACATAGGCGCGCTCGATGGCGCGGCCGGTGAGCTTCTCGGTACTGTTGATGACGTCGCCGAGCGTGTGGCCGTCATATGGGTTGCCCGGCAGAGCCTTGGCATGCAGCACGAACTGGCCGCCCGGGGCGCGGGCGTTGGTGGTGACGATTGAGGCTTTGACGCCGAACTCATAGGGCGCTGAGGCCTTGCCCTTGCCGATGCATTCGACTTCGGGCGCATGGAAGGAATAGAGCTTGTATCCGCGTTGGCGCTGCTCCTGGGAGCGGATCTGCGCGGCGCGTGAGAGCGACCGCTCGAAGGTGGCCTCAAGCTGCGGCTGGCCGACGATCTTGCGGCGGATGTCACGGATGAGGCGACCCAGCCACGTCCGCAAGCTGCGCAATTGCCGACGATGGCGCTTGAACTGCTTGGCGTGGGCATAGCGGCCCGCCATCATCGCCGCCCGCCTGGCGATGCGCAGATACGACTGCCGCAGCCGCACGCCGTGCGCGCGGGCCAGGCGATTGAGCCCCTTGATCGCCGCATGGGCGAGCTTGGCGTCGGTCGGGAAGGTGATGGCCTTGGGCTGATCGGTAGTGTCCACCGTCACCCGCTTGAGGTCGCGCGTCCGCAGCGCACCGGTCTCGTGCGCGACCCGCAGGCTCTCGGCCAACAAAAGCTCCAACTTGTCGCCGAGCCGCTTGCGCCAATGGCTCAGATCGGAGCGCTCGTGCGGGAACTCGTGCTGGAAAAACTCAAAGCCGGTGAAGTGCTGGAAATACGGGTCATAGACCCAGCGCTCACAGACGCCTTCGTCGGACAAGCCGTAGATGTGCTTGAGCAACAGCAACCCGATGACGAAACGGCTCTCGATCCCCGGCCGGCCCTTCTCGCTGTAGAGCGGCGACGCGATCTCGCGATCGATCCAGTCCCAGTCGATCTTGGCGCCGAGCTGCACCAGCTCGTGTTTCAGGTTGATGATCTGATCCAGCCTGGCGCGAAACAGATCGCCTTCCTCCGTCGTCTCCGGCTTCTTCGGTCGCATCGGTCCCCTCCGCTGCAACCACGGAATCACGACCGCCGATTCGAGGGAACCTTCAAAATCAAATTTGCAAGCTTCCGGGCCCTCAAGCTACAAAAGCCTGCAATCTCAAAACCGGCTCCGTCAGAAAATTGAATCCCCAATCAAGGCCTTAGGGGTTCTTCACGGGCGACTACATAATGTAACAGAGGCAAGACCGATGTTCGACTCCAGCGAGCTGAGAGATCAGCTGCAGGCGTTGAAAGGCGACATGGCGCGGCTGATGAACACGAAAAACGAAGGTACTTTCGAAAGCTCGAAGAATCGTGCCGAAGCTCTCTCTGACCAGATCGCGACCGAAATCCACGGTTCTGCGGCCGAAGCTTGCAGCTTGAGGCGTGGGCGCTGCAGTCGCAAGTGTCTGGAACTATCCATCACCCATTAAATGGCGTTCTGCCTTTGCAGATCGTGCCACTGACTACGATCATCATCCGGAGCCTGAAGAAGCCGGCAGCAGCAGCTAACCCTGTAGCGACCACGGCGGAGCAGTCGTAGGGCGCGATTGGCTTCAGACGGAAAACAAGGAGCGACCCAACACGCAAAATGTCCATTCCAAGCCGATCCTGAATACATCCCTTCCCGCTCAGTTTCGGCAGATTCGTATCGAGCTTGCACGCGAACCTGGTCACCCCGAGGGCGACGCTGACGTCGCCTATGTGATCGTCGCGCCGCTCAATACTGACGACCGAATCGATCCGAAGCTTTGGCGGAAGCACCGCGAGGCATGCCGGATCGCGCGACTACGGCCCGGCCAAGAGGACGACCATGGTCATCTGGTTCATCGTCCATGTGGCGGCTGGTCGCTCCATTATGATACCCCGGACCATATGCCGGATGAGGTCGGGTTTCACTTCGCTGAAGAGCGTTTCATATCCGGCGAATATGTCTCGATCAACGAAGGTGGTAAGTTGCACACCTACCGCGTCGTATCGATAACTCGGCTGTAGTCAAGGGGATGGGCCACTTTTTTCAAGTCCCCGCGCGGTTCGCCTCGATCTTCGCAGCGGCCTACGTGACGCATCTTGATTGTGCCGAATGTCGCGCCCGATCGTAGGGTCGACGAAACGAATTGGCAAGTTCAGGTCGCTTTTTTTGATATCGGTCCAAACTATCGTTTATTCGGAATGGTCCTCATGGTGCTGGTGGCGCTGCCAAACCAAGTCCGAAAACTTGGTCGTACGATAAATGCCCACTGAAGATCAGCGGATTTTCGGCGTCTGAGCTTTCTACCTGTCTTCAGTAGTTCCCAATTCCAGTGTCGCATCGCAGAGGGTATGATCTGTCGCATCAGACTTTACCGCGAAACCGAGCTCCCGGCACATATCCAGCATCGCGGAGTTTTCCTGAAGGACCTGGCCAGAGATTCGTTTCAGTCCTTCGGACTTGGCATATTCGATGATCAACTGCATCAATGTCCAGCCTAGCCCCCTGCCTTTCAGATCGGACCTGAGCAGAATCGCGTATTCGCCGTTCTCGTAGATCGAATCCGAGTGAATCCGAACTACGCCAACCAGTTCGTTGGTGACCTCGTCGAACGCGACAAAGGCCATCGCACGGGCGTAGTCGAGCTGCGTCAGCCTGGCAATGAACGCGTGGGAGAACTCCTTCATCGGTGCGAAGAAGCGCAACCGCAAATCCTGTTTGGTGACATGCCGCAACAATTCATGAATCAGCGGTTCGTCGTCAGGACGGATCGGCCGCACAAAGACTCGCCAGCCGTTCTTCACCTCAAGGTGCCGCTGCCATTGCGACGGATATGGCCGTACCGCGAAATTGGGGGGACCTGAGCCCGCGAACTTTCGCTTCGTCTGCCCGACGGCAACCCGAGCATCCACCGCCAGTACACCGGTTTCATCCGCCAGCAACGGATTGATATCAAGCTCGCGAATCTCCGGAATATCTGCTGCCATCTGCGCCAGCTTGACCAGAACCATCGCGACGGCATCCGGCTGGACCGCCGGCACGTCCCGGTAGGCGCGCAGCAGCCGCGAGACGCGGGTGCGTTCGATAAGGTCGCGCGCAAGCTGCAGATCGAGCGGCGGAAGCGCCAGCGCCTTGTCGTTGATGATCTCGACGGCCGTGCCGCCGTGCCCGAATACGACCACAGTACCGAAGGTCGGATCGTCGGCGAGGCCGAGAATGAGCTCACGCGCCTTGGGTCGCACCACCATCGCCTGCACCATGACACCGGCAATCCGCGACTCCGGGCGCAGCGCTTTCGCCCGTGCAAGGATGTCGGCCGTCGCATTCTGAACCGCGGCGGCGCTGGTGAGATTGAGTACGACGCCACCGACATCGGATTTGTGAACAATGTCTGGCGACAGGATCTTGAGCACCACGGTCGCGCCCTGAGCAAACAGCACCGAGGCGCGAGCGACGGCCTGCTCGGCGTCAGCTGCCGCGAATGTCGGCACCATCGGTATTTGATAAGCTTCGAACAGCCGCGCGATCTCAACCGGGTCAAGCCACTGGCGGCCATAGGCAAGGGCCGTCACCACGATCTGCCGCGCTTCATCGGTTTTAGGGGTAAACGCGTTAGGCATCGCCGGCGGAACCCGTGCCAACGCCGCGATCACCTCGCGATACTGCACCAAATGCATGAAGCCGCGTACCGCGTCATCTTCGGTGGGGTAGTTTGGAATGCGGGCCCCGCTCAGCAAGCCGCTGATCTTCTGGTCCGCACCGACCCACACAGCCAGCACGGGTTTCGCCAGGTCAAGATGCCGGTATTTTTCGACCACACCGATCACGGTATTCGCAATCTCGTCGGCCGCAGCGATCGCGGTTTGCACATTCATGACCAGGAGCGCATCGTTGCCAGGGTCGGCCAGCAACACCTCGAGCGCTGCCGCATAACGTGTAGCGTCGGCATCGCCAATGATGTCGACCGGATTTGATCCCGACCATGTCGGTGGCAAGACCGCATCGAGCTTCTCGCGAACCGCGGGTGCGATGGTTGCCGGAATTCCACCGAGTTCGACAAGCCTGTCGATAGCGAGGACACCGATGCCACCGCCATTGGTCAGGATCGCCAGCCGCTTTCCCGGCGGCGATTCGACCCGACCCAGCGTCTCGGCGCAGTCGAACAGCTCACGCAGATCCAACACCCGCAGTATCCCGGCACGGCGGAACGCGGCGTCATAGACCGCGTCCGAACCAGCCAGTGCACCAGTGTGGGTCGCGGCCGCCTTCGCACCTTGCGCCATGCGACCGGACTTTACCACGACGACCGGCTTGATTCTCGCGGCGGCGCGCGCCGCAGACATGAATTTGCGAGCGTCCTTGATCGCTTCGACATAGAGCAGGATAGCGCGCGTCCTGCGGTCCAACGCGAAGTAATCCAGCAGGTCGGCGATATCGACGTCAAGCTGATCGCCGATGGAAACGATTCCGGAAAAGCCTACCGCGCGTTGCGTTGCCCATTCCACCATCCCCGTCGCAATGGCACCCGATTGAGAAATCAGTGCGAGATTTCCAGGATTTGGCATGTGCGCGGAAAAACTTGCGTTGAGATTGACACCAGGCATCATGACGCCAAGGCAATTGGGCCCTATCAGCCGTATTCCATATTTATGGGCGGCGCATTGGGCGGCAGCCGCCAGCGGCCCCGTGCCGTGACCAAGCCCTGAACTGACAATGAGAGCGCCTGCCGCGCCGCACCTCCCTGCGTCATCAACAAGACCTGCTACCGCCGTCGCCGGCGCGGTAATTACGACGAGTTCGGGAACAAACGGTAACTTGTCGAGGCTGCGGACCGCGGCAACGCCACTGATCTCGGGATAGTGAGTATTGACCAGTCCAAACTCGCCTTTGAATCTCGCCTTGAGAATATTTTCCAGAATGGCCCGCCCGACGGATCCCTGGCGGCGGGGACTCGCCCCGACCAGCGCGACCGAATGGGGCGAAAGCAGATTTTCCAAACGATAGATCGACATCAGTTCAACCGCCCGTCTGACGCCGGCCTAGATATTATGAATTCTAATGCCACTGCCGGAGTTGCCTAACGCGACATCATAACCCAGCACGGCGGCCGTTCGATGACAGTTTTGGTCGCACCACCCCATACAGTTTCATTCAGCCGGGAATGGCGATAGGCGCCCATCACCAGAAGATCGATCGCATTAGCCGTTACATATGCCCCGAATACCTTTCCGACTGAACTCCCAGCGAGCTTCACCGTTTCGAACGTAGCCTTGATCCCATGCTCCGCGAGATGGCTTACAAACGCTGCCCCGGACTCCAATTCGGCCGGAGTCTTGTTGTCGGTTGCAGTGATCACGCGTACGTTTGAGGCCGCCTGAAGGAAGGGCATTGCATCGCCAACCACTCTCGCGGCCGGTGCGGTATGATCCCATGCGATCGCGATGTCGTCGAACACCACCTCCAATTCAGCGGCGAATTCTTCCGGACACATCAGTACCGGCCTGCCTGAATCGAATATCAGCCGCTCGACGATTTCTTCCGATCGGCTGTCATCCACCTTGACCGGGACAAGCGACATATCCTTAAGCCTGGCGACCAGCGCAAAACTCCCTGGAATCTTCTCGGCGGCAAGCCGGATAAGTCGCTGCTCGTTGCGAACGCCGAAACGAAGGGCCGCAGCGTCGAACGCCTTCAGCAAGTCTTTTGCGCTCGATACGCTCCGAACGGCTTCAGCCGCCGCAGTGTTATCCAGATCGGTCGAGATTGTGATCTTCGGCCGAACCAAGACGTCCTCTTCACCCGCCATTGCGTAAACCCGGGCACCCAAATCTTCGGCTACCGCTACGCATTTGTCGATCGCGGCAATCGCCGCAGCTCTCGGTTCGCCGACCAGCGGCAGCAGGATGTCCTTGATCGCCACGTGCTATCTCCTTTGACGGCATAACAACAATTCGCTCGCATCAGTTGTTGAATCTCCGTCAGACAACGCTATCTCCCAAGCCTAGATCATTCCGCCATCGTACAATTGATCGAGGTCAAGTGCTTCCCGACTCCCTGCCGCATACGTTATCCTGCGTTTACTGGTACCCTGCGGAGACACAAATGCGAGCGATGGGATTGTCGGCTCCCGGCGGGTTTCTCCAGATGGTAGAGCGCGCGGACCCCATCCCCGGCGACAGTGAAATTCGCGTCAAGGTGAGCGCGTGTGGGGTTTGTCGCACCGACCTGCATGTTGTGGACGCGGAGCTGCCCGGCATCAAATATCCTGTTGTTCCCGGCCATGAAATCGTTGGCCGCGTTGACCTCGTCGGCAGAAATGTTAGAGCGCATCAGGTCGGCGACCGGGTCGGAATCCCATGGCTCGGATACACCTGCGGAGTCTGTCGCTTCTGCAAGGAGGGCATGGAAAACCTCTGCGACCGTCCGCTCTTTACCGGCTACACGCGGAACGGTGGTTTCGCCACACATACCATTGCCGACGCGCGCTATGCTTTCCCACTCGGCGAGGACGGCGACGATGTTTCGATCGCGCCACTATTGTGCGCCGGCCTGATCGGCTGGCGATCGCTGGTGATGGTGGGCAATGCCGGACGGCTCGGCATCTATGGCTTCGGCGCGGCCGGCCACATCGTCGCCCAGGTCGCACGCTGGCAGGGCCGCTCCGTCTATGCCTTCACGCGGCCTGACGACACCGCAGCTCAGGATTTTGCCCGCCGAGTCGGTGCGGTTTGGGCCGGAGCGTCGGACCAGTTGCCCGATGCTCCGCTCGACGCCGCTATCATCTACGCCCCCGCCGGAGAATTGGTTCCAGCGGCGCTACGCGCGGTGCGCAAGGGCGGCAGGGTGGTGTGCGCCGGAATCCACATGAGCGACATTCCGGGCTTTCCCTACGACCTGCTCTGGGAGGAAAGACAGCTGGTATCGGTTGCCAACCTGACACGCCAGGATGGACTGGATTTCCTCAAAATCGTTCCTCGGGTCGGAATCCGGACCCAAACGACGGCATTTCCGTTGAACGAGGCCAACGAGGTCCTTCGAAAGCTGCGGGCGGGGGAAATATTGGGTGCCGCAGTGCTCGCCCCGTAGGTCCGTCGGAGCATGACAACTTCAATGACAGCCGACTCCCTCATGCAAGAGAGCGTCTTCGCATTCCTGACGGACCCGGCAACGCATCCCCATGTTCATCGGATCGATACCCATGCGGCTTCGGTGTTCCTCGAAGGTGATCGCGCACTGAAGATCAAGCGCGCCGTGCGCTTTCCATACCTCGATTACTCGACGCTGGCAAAACGGAAAGCCGCCTGTGATGAGGAAGTGAAAATCAACCGCAAATACGCACCGCAAATCTACCGTCGCGTTGTTCCGATCAAGCAAGCTGCCGATGGGTCGTTGAGCATCGACGGAGACGGTATACCAGTCGAATATGCGATTGAAATGACTCGCTTCGACGAGCGTCAGACCATCGATCATCTGGCCGAATCCGGCGAGCCAGATCGAGATCTCGTCAGCGCTATTGCCGACGCTATCGCGGCTTCCCATGCCGTCGCGCCCCTGGCGCCGGTCGACGCCTGGATCAAATCGATCCCGGCCTTCGTCAACGACAACACCATAGCATTCCGAAACGCAGCTTGCTTTCCCGCAAGAGACGTCGATGATCTCGGGGAGGCATCTCGGTCCGCGTTCTCCCGGATTTGCGGGCTGCTGGAGCAGCGCGGCACACGAGGGTATGTGCGGCGTTGCCATGGTGATCTGCATCTGGCGAACATCGTCCTGATCGAGCACAAGCCCGTTCTGTTCGATGCGATCGAGTTCGACCCGGCAATCGCCTCGGTCGATATACTCTACGATCTTGCCTTCCCCTTGATGGATTTCCTGCGGTATGGCCGGCAGGCCGCCGCCAACGGGCTCCTCAACAGATATCTCGGGACGAACTCCAGCGACCATCTCGATGCGCTTGCAACACTGCCTCTGTTCATGTCGCTGCGCGCCGCTATCCGCGCCAAGGTGCTGCTGGCCCGCCTCGGCCAGACGTCTCGCGACAAAACGGCTGTCATGCAATCCGCGCGCGAATATTTTGAACTCGCGCGCCTGCTGATTCACCCATCGACCCCGACCCTGATCGCGGTCGGCGGACTGTCGGGAACCGGAAAATCTGAGTTGGCGCACGCTCTCGCTCCCCACATTGCCCCCCAGCCGGGCGCTGTCATACTGCGCACCGACTTCCTGCGCAAACAGCAATTCAAGGTAAAGGAAACCGACAAGCTGCCCAAAAGCGCTTATCGGCCAGAAGTTAGCGGGATAATTTACGATACCATTGTGCAGCGCGCCGACCGGATTCTGTCGCAGGGGCATTCCGTTGTCGTGGACGCGGTGTTTGCGCAAGCGTGTGAACGTACCGCGATCAACGATGTTGCGCGCAGGCTGGGTTCCCGGTTTGTTGGTCTCTTTCTCGCAACTGACCTTGCGACGAGGCAGAGCCGCGTCGGTCGTCGCGAGGCCGATGCATCCGACGCTACTCCCGAGATCGCGGAACTTCAGGAAAGCTATGATGTCGGTGCAATCGATTGGATCGCCATCGATGCGTCCGGGACACCCGAGCAGACCCTGAAGCAATGCCAACTCCGGATCACCTGTTGATTCATCCAAATCTCTCAGTGTCTGTCCGAAGAGTTCTTGAATCATATGAATCATCTGTGATTCAAGAGTGGTGGCCTGATTCGAGGAGGGGTCACCGATGTGGACGAGCAAGA
>Ga0208849_1001291_pt1 | contig 18077 bp, 18 predicted proteins | sample NGESurdeep072012_10_FD_184470 | JGI IMG/M metagenome (GOLD analysis project Ga0208849, IMG submission 184470) | Arctic peat soil microbial communities from Barrow, Alaska - NGEE Surface sample 53-3 deep-072012 (SPAdes) | ecosystem: Environmental > Terrestrial > Soil > Wetlands > Peat ... | reverse complement strand
CGCGGGATTCCCACTTTCCCACCGCCCCGGCTGCTGCTGCTCAATTAACTCAAACCGGACAACTCACGTGCTAAGAAAACCGGACATTTTAACTTGCTACAGACACGACGCGTGGCAATACGCCGACGACATCTCCACGGTTCGCTTTAATTGGCCGCAGGCGGCGTAAATATCTCGTCCTCTGGGACGCCGTATAAAGGCCGGAATATCAGCGGCGATCAGTATCTTTTGAAACTCCAATACTTTGTCAGGCGCGGGCGTTTCAAAATCAATTCCCGGTCCCGGATTCAACGCGATCAAATTTACCTTCGCGCGAAGACCACGAATCAATTCGACGACTTCCCGCGCGTTGACCGCCGAATCATTCACACCATTCAGCAGAACATATTCGAACGTAAGCTTTTCGCGAGGACGCAGCGGGAAATCCTTTGCCGCCGCGATCAGCTTTTCCAGATTCCACTTGCGGTTGATGGGCATTAGCTCTGTCCGCAAACCGTCATTGGAAGCATTAAGCGAAATCGCCAATTTAGGCCGCGTCGCTTCCAATCCAAGATCGTAAATGCGCGGAACTATTCCCGCCGTGGAGACTGTCATGCGGGACTCTGGAATTCCAACGCCATCTTTCAGAAGTCTGACGGACTTAATGAAGTTGTCATAATTCAGGAAAGGCTCGCCCATGCCCATGAAAACCAGATTTACACGATCATTTGGAGGCGAAACCTGCTGATGATTCAGTACGGCGCAAACTTGGCCAACAATTTCTCCCGCGGTAAGGTTCCGTTTGACTCCAAGCAGAGCGGTCAAGCAGAACCGGCAAGCCACCGCGCAGCCGACCTGGCTGGAAACGCAAATAGTCGCTCTGCTCATTCGCGCACGGGTAGGACTTTCGCCGGCCTCGGTTCCGTCTCCAGTCTCCCCGTCATCGCCTTCGGGCATCCAAACTGTTTCGACGGTCTGTCCGTCGCTTAGGGCGATCAGATAGCGAACTGTGCCGTCGCTGGAGACGAACTTCTTTTCGATCAAAGGCGCGCCGACCTCGACGCCGGACTGATTCAGGAGGGAACGTAACTTCGCGGGTAAGGTAAAGATTGAATCAATGGAAGTCAGCCGCTGACCGTAAACTGACTCGAAAATCTGGCGAGCGCGGAACGGCGGTTCGCCCCATTCCTGGGCCAATTCGGTCAATTCCGCGATGTCCAAGCCTAAAATAATCGTCTGTTTCACTATGCTCACGCATCTAATCTAGTATCAACAAATGCATCAAGGAACCGATGGTTTTTTTGAAACCAGGGCCTGTTTATGAATTAATCTGTATGCTCATGTTTCTAATCGAGTAGCGGCCAATGGATCGAAGCCATCATGTGATTCCCATGGAATCACAAGTGGTTCCGCAGTTATTCCATATAAGGTGCTGATTACAAGCCATTTGATAGATATTCGCACTCATCGGCGCAGTATGTAACAATAATAGCAGTTTCCTGGCCCTCGGCGATTCTGCTGGCGCCCTCTGGTGAAACCTAAAATGGTCGAAGAAGTACGGAACATACATCGCGAAGTCTTGCCCAACGGCCTCTCGATAATTACCGAGGAGATGCAGCACATTCGCTCCGTCTCCATCGGAATATGGATCAAGACCGGCTCGCGGGATGAAGACCTGCAATGGAATGGAATATCCCATTTCGTCGAGCATATGGTCTTCAAAGGAACCAAGCATCGCACCGCCGAAGACATTGCACGCCAGATTGATTCCATCGGCGGCAACATGGACGCTTTCACGGCAAAGGAATGCATCAGTTTCAACGTCAAGGTTCTCGACGACCATCTACCGATTGCCATGGACGTGTTGAGCGACTTGGTGCTAAACCCTGTATTCGATGCCACCGACATTAGCCGCGAGCGCGGGGTAATTCTCGAAGAAATCAAAATGGACGAAGACAGCCCGGACTACCTCGTCCATGAAATTTTCACCCAGAATTTCTGGAAAGACCACCCTCTGGGGAAGCCTATTCTTGGCACCAAAGACACGGTTAGAAAATTCGAGCGCGATCCAGTTATGGATTTCTACGGACAGCGCTTCGCTCCCGGCAATCTGATTATTTGCGCCGCAGGACATTTAAAACATCAGCATTTCGTGGATTTAGTAGCCAAGCACTTCGACCAAATGAAGCCGATGAAGAACGGCTTTCACAGCCCGAAGCCCAAGATCGTGCCGCGAATCATCATGCGAAACAAGAAGGCCCTGGAACAGGTGCAAATTTGCGTGGGCGTGCCTTCTCATCCAATCACGCATGAGAGGCGCCACGCCTCGTATATCTTGAACACATTGCTGGGCGGCGGGATGAGTTCCCGCCTGTTCCAGAACATTCGCGAACGGCAGGGTCTGGCCTACGCCATCTATAGCGATCTCACTCCTTATCGCGATACTGGTTGCCTTTCCGTCTACGCAGGGACCTCGCGAGAGTCTGCACCGAAAGTGGTGCAGTCCATTGTTTCGGAATTTCGTAAGTTGAAGATGGACGAAGTCCCTCCGGACGAACTCCGTCGCGCGAAAGATCAACTGAAGGGCAGCCTGATGCTCTCGCTTGAATCGTCAACGGCCCGCATGTCGAACCTGGCTCGACAGGAAATGTATTTCGATCACTTCTATGGACTGGACGAGCTTATCGAGAAGATCGAAAGTGTCACTGCCGAAGAGGTAAAGGAATTGGCGAACCAGTTCTTCCACACTGATTCCATCGCAGTAACCGTTCTCGGAAACCTGAATGGGCTGAAGCTTACCCGGGAACAATTAGCCTGCTGAGCGAATCACGTCGAGACAGCTTCGTGCACGTGTCAAGAAGATGCAGGATAGAAGCAAACATGCAGCAAAGCTCTCCGATCGCCTGCTAGAAATTGGTCGGGACTGCGCCAAGCGCTTGAAAGATCCCTTTCGCGCGGGTGATCATGGCGACCTTCTCTATGACGTGAGGGGGCTACCGACATGATTCTCGTCTTCCGTCCGCCCCCAACTTTGGTTCCCAGGTCAAACGCCGCGGACAAGAGTGTCCACGGCACATGACTTGGAGGTTGCCGGGCGAGTTTCGTTTATAATTAATCCTGTGCCACAGCCAATTAAAGTCCGGGGACGGTTCGCAACGGTTCGGGACACGGCCGAGGCTCTTGGCGTATCCGAATCGCGAGTGCGTGGACTGATTGATGTCTTAAAGCGTCACACCCGTGACGATGCGAATCCGGTCTCGCGCTATCGAAGAGCAAATCGCGCGGGTATAGTAATTGCTGCCAAAAAGAGTGCTGGCAGCAAACATGCCGAATTCGCGACCCCGAAGTCTAAAGCAAACGGCTCGAAAACATCCCGCTAGCGCGGAATCGGTATTTCTCAACATTCCGTACGACTCACAATTTGAAAATTTATTTCTCGCGTACATCGCCGCCATCAGCGCTTTCGGGTTCATTCCACGTGCCACGCTGGAAATTCCGTCCAGCCAGATGCGACTCGAACGAATATTGGGGCTTATCGAACAATGTCAATATTCAGTGCACGACCTTTCCCGTGTGCAACTTGACCGAGCGCATCCTCGGACGCCGCGTTTCAATATGCCGTTTGAACTGGGGTTGGCGATTGGGCTGGAACGGGCTGCGCGGATTAAGCATGTTTGGGTCGTTTGCGAGTCAGAAGCGCATCGAGTTCAGAAGTCCCTCAGCGATCTGAATGGGACCGACATTTACGTTCATGATGGCACCATTCGGGGTGTATTCCGCGAGTTCGGAAGCATATTCGTGAGAAACAGCCGGCAGCCTACGGTACGGGAGATGATGTCTATTTATCAGATTCTGAGACGAAGTTTAAGGGAAGTCCTGGCACGGGCGGGTCAGACCTCTCCGTTTAACGCGCGTGTGTTTCGGGATTTGTGCGTTATTGCGAGCCTGAACGCTAATGGGTTGGACAAGCCCGATTCGTAAACGGTCCAGTAATCGGGGCCGCTATGGGCCAACCAAGGTAACTAAATTCCTACTGGCCTTTGGGCGAATTTCAGGGCATACTATTTGTAGGCCCGACCCCCCGTGGCCGGGGAGCTCCAACATGCCAGTGCTGGAACAGAAGGTCGAAGCCGAAGTAAGCAGTCCTTTACCTGAAGATCACCAACCAAAACAACGCCGGCGAATGCTGATTGCGCTGGTGCTTTTGCTAGCGTCGCTTGTCGTCGTGGCCGCCAAAAACTGGCCATTTTTGTCACAGTATCTGTTTCCACCCGACGTCGCGTCGCAAGCTGACCAGTCGGACGACAGCTCCGCTGAAATTACCACCGAAGCTGCGCCCAAAGTGACTCAGCCGGTCCTGCCAGCCACTTCAAGAGCCAAGGCTAAACCGCATAAGCGAGCCCCAACAGCGACAGCGAATGCTGAGGATGCCTCTGGACCGGTTGTGACTGCTACGAGCCGCGCGGTTCTACCTCCGCTCCAGGTTGAAGTAGTCGCCGGAGATCATCATCAAACCGTGCGTGCCGGGAACAATTCGGTAAAGGTGGACATGCAGCCCAGCGCTCCGTTGACCTCTGAGCCGGCCGCTGTTGCCACCGAGACCGCCCGTCAGGCCACAATCGTTGCGTCGGACCGCGTTAAGATTTCGCCAAGCGCGGCTGAAGTGATTTCCCGCCCAGTGCGGCCCAATTACCCGCTGCTGGCGCGGCAGATGAAAGTTGAGGGAGCGGTCGTATTGCAAGCTCTGATCGGCAAAGAGGGCAGCATTCAGGATTTGCACGTGATCAGCGGTCCTGCGATTCTTTCCGAAGCGGCGCGTGAAGCGGTCACGCAATGGCACTTCAAGCCGTACTACCAGGACGGGAAGGCCGTCGAAACCGAAGCCCGGATCACGGTAAACTTCACGATCTCCACGAATTAATTGATGGCGTTGATTATGTGGCGCGGACACTCCTGTCCGCGGATTTTGACTTAGTCTTTCGGTCTTGCTGAAGATCAACATCAACAGCGGCGGACAAGAGTGTCCGCCCCACATAATGCTGTCTGCCCTGAAAACGCTCCACCATGCGCCTCTTTGTTGCCCTCGATATTGCCGCAGATATTCGCGCGCGTATCCAGCGCTTTGTAGAAGGAATATCGGGATTTGCGCCGGACGTACGATGGATGCGCCCGGAGTCGCTGCACGTCACTTTAAAGTTCATCGGCGAGAAGCCCGATGAGACAGTCGAAAAAATCAAACTCGCACTATCCTCTGTCAGGTCTAAACCTTTAGAAATTGTATTTCGCGAATACGGATTCTTTCCCGGACTGAAGCTGCCTCGCATTTTTTGGATTGGCCTCAATGGGGGTCCCGAACTTGCTTCGCTCGCCGCCACCATTGACGAAGCAATGTTCGCCCTTGGAGTACCCAAAGAGATTCATCCATTTAGTCCGCATATTACCCTTGCGCGGGCGGGATCAGGCAGACCACGTCAGCGAAAAGATGACCGTCCGAATCGCCGATTCGAACGTCTACAGGAAAAATTGAAAGCATTGTCTGCGCCGGAATTTGGTACGATGACCGCCCATGAGTTCTTTCTCTATGAGAGTAAGCTTTCCGCAGAAGGATCTCATTACACGAAGATCGCCCGCTTCGAATTGCGCTGATCCGTTCCGCATAAAGCGAGGGCGCTAACTAAATTTGTGTCAATTTTTTCAGCCATCGTCATTGGATATCTCCTCGGATCAATTCCGTTTGGGTTCATCCTCGTTCGCTCATTTCGCGGCGTAGACATTCGAAATGTGGGCAGCGGAAATATTGGCGCTACGAACGTCGCGCGAGCGTCCCCGCTGTTGGGTGTTTTGACGTTAGCTCTCGACGCGCTCAAGGGTTTCGCGGCGGTCGCGCTCACTGTGTTCCTATTTCCAGGAAGGCCCGTACTGGCTGCGGCCGTCGCGCTCTTCGCGATTGCCGGCCATATGTTTCCCGTCTGGCTTCATTTTCGAGGGGGTAAGGGCGTGGCAACCGGGCTGGGTTCGTTTGTCGTCCTCGCGCCAAAAGCGGTTTTGTTGGCAGCAGCGATATTTGCCGTGGTTGTTCTCGTTTTCCGCTACGTCTCTCTGGGCTCGATTATTGCGGTGATTCTCTTTCCGCTCTTGGTGATCCTGATTGATCGGCAACTCTGTTATCCCGCAATCGCGTGGATAGCAGTCGCTTCCGTCCTCATTGTTTTTAGGCACCACGCCAACATTCGCCGGTTGATTTCAGGAACCGAGCCTCGTTTCAGGTGGAAGCGGGGATGAGTCGAATCGCGATTATCGGCGCGGGAGCGTGGGGAACAGGTCTTTCGATCATCCTGGGACGGCAGGGTGCACACCAGATACAACTGTGGGCTCACGAAAAAGAGGTTTGCGACTCCATTGCCTCCACGCGGATTAACCAGATATTTCTTCCGCAACAGCCAATTCCACAATGCGTCAACGCGACAAGCAGCCTGGAGCAAGCCCTGCAAAAAGCTGAAATTGTCATTAGCGTTATGCCTTCCCAGCACTGTCGTACTTTGCTGCTGGAAATGCGACTCCATCTGCATCGTGGCATGTTGTTTGTCAGTGCCACGAAAGGTCTGGAGCCGCAGACTTTACTGAGAATGACCGAAGTGATTACGGCAGTGATCTCTTCAGATAGAGGATTCGTTCCACGTGTTGGAGCACTTAGCGGTCCTTCCTTTGCTTTGGAGGCAGCGCGCGGAGATCCCACGGCGCTCACGATTGCGTCTAGCGATGGCGAACTCGCGCGAATTGTGCAAAAGGAATTCAGTGATGCCCGGTTTCGCTTGTATAGCAACGATGACGTCACCGGGGTAGAACTCGGCGGTGCGTTGAAAAACATCATAGCCATGGCGGCCGGAGTGTGCAGCGGCCTGGGATTTGGACACAATTCCATCGCGGCCCTCATCACGCGAGGCCTTGCCGAAATTACTCGTTTGGTCGTCGCGTGCGGCGGACGATCGGAGACCATGGCGGGATTAGCGGGCCTTGGCGACCTGGTACTTACTTGCACTGGGGAGCTCTCGAGAAATCGCAGCGTTGGATTCGAATTAGGCCGGGGACGCAAGCTGCCAGATATCATCAGCGCAATGCATGGTATGGTGGCCGAAGGTATTTCCACAACTCAGGCAGCCGTCGAGCTCGCCGAAGCGCATGGGGTTGAAATGCCGATTGCATACCAGATGCATGCAATCCTTCACCAAGGAAAGTCGCCCACCGCAGCTATCCACGAGCTAATGACCCGGGCGGCCAAAAGCGAAATCAGATCATCGAGAGAAGGCGTCTAGCAGATATTGGCAGCGGTACTTTCGTAATCGTGCGGTGGTCTCATCTTCATTCCTCCCTGTGGGTTTCCAAGTAAGATTTGAAAGACCCTTTTTGACATGCCGCAAGTCACCGCGCGGCACAACGGATCATTTTGCGCTTAAAGTATCTTCCAACTCGGATTCCTATTCTCTACCTGATCCTGGGCGTGCTCACACTCATCAGCGTGGTGCCGGTGTATTTTTACTCGGTTCAGATGGAAGATATTAATCGCGAGCGCTTGATCACGAACGAAAGACTGCTCCAAAACACCGTAACTCGCTCACTTGCGGACGATATCTCGCAGCACCAGGAATCGCTGCGAATGATGCTGGCGAATCTGTCTTCTGCGCTTCAGGTGGCGAGTGGAGGAGATATAACAGCCGAGCATGTCGAAGCGCCCGAACTTCGCGCGTTGTTGGAAAACTTCGTGTCTTCGTCCAACGACCTCGCCTACGCCACTCTTTTAAATTCTGACGCCAAGGGCATATCGGCCGGGCGAATCGCTCCTGACGCTTTTCTGCAAAAAGAGCTTGAACGAGCATTCATCGCATCCAGAGACGGGCGCGCTTATAACGGCGAGGCTTTGGTAGTGGGAACCGGGAAGTCCGCCCGCACCGTCATGCTGGTCAGCACTCCCGTAACGTATGGCGGACGTTTTCTCGGAATGATTGCGTCGGTTGTGGATTTGCAGTTTCTGATTCGGAGATTGCAGGAGGTGAATCGCGGCGGACTCACTCCTTACGTTGTTGACAGTCAGGGGCGCCTCGTTGCCGGAGCGACTTCCAATTACGCTACCGGGCAGGACATGAGCAACTTCGAGATCGTGCGTAATTTCGTGGACGAGGGCAGCAAGGCCCAAATGGTCGCCGCCACTCGGGAATTTTCCATTGGCGACAAGAACAGTGCCAAGATGTTGGGGACTTATAGTCCTGTCTCGAATCTGGACTGGGCGGTAGTGGTGCAGAAACCCCGAGACGAAGCCTACCGCGGCGTTTACGAGATGCAGCGCACAGGCCGGATACTCGCAATGATGGCAGTTGCATTGAGCATAGGAATAGGTACGATCGCGGCGCGCCGAATCACAAACCCACTGGAAATTTTGACCGAATCCAGCCGTGCAATCGCGCGCGGCGATTTTAGCCAGCGCGTTCAACTCAAAAGCCGGACGGAAATTGGCGAATTGGCGGCGACGTTTAATACCATGTCTGAGGAACTCGAGCGCTTTGTGCTCGACCTGAAACGTGCAGCCAACGAAAATCTTGAGCTTTTCATGGGATCAATCCAAATGCTTGCCGGCGCCGTAGACGAAAAGGACCCATATACGCGTGGACATTCTGACCGTGTGACTCGTTATTCCGTGCTGATTGCGAAGGAAATGGGACAGAACGAGGACTTCATCGAAATCGTGCGAGTCGCGGCGCAGTTGCATGACGTCGGTAAGATTGGAATCGAAGACCGCATCCTGAAGAAACCCGGCGCGCTGACTCCGGAAGAATTCGACATCATGAAGACTCACACCACCAAGGGCGCCAACATTTTGCGGCCGGTCGCTCAATTGAAAGACATGATTCCCGGTATCGAACTGCATCATGAATCTCTCGACGGCCGGGGTTATCCCCGAGCGTTGAAAGGCGACGAAATCCCCTTGCTGCCTCGCATCATTGCCGTCGCCGATACGTTTGACGCGCTCACAACAAATCGTCCTTACCAGCAGGCTCACGAACCCCATGAAGCGCTGAGAATCATTCATTCGCTATCGGGCAAACGATTAGATCCGGCGGCGGTCATCGCATTGGACGCAATTTACACTCGAGGCGAAATTCGGGTCCAGCGAAAAGCGCCAGTTGCAAACGTTGCGGCAGCAGCGGCCTCCGCAAGCGCAGCACCAACTGATGGTCTTTCATTGACCCAACCTATACGCACGTAGGAAAGCCTTTTCGTCTGCTCGGCTCCTGTCGCAAGTCTTTTCTTACTCACTGGGTTTATGATGGTGCGCCATCTCTATGTCTGCCATTCCCACATCGAGTAGCGAAAAAGTTCCGCCCGCATTGGTTGGCGTCCTGGCCTTACTCGGCCTTTCCGTTTTCATCAATTATATTGACCGCGCCAACCTTTCCGTCGCGGCACCGCTGCTGAAAGGCGAGCTCGGCCTCTCGCCCGCGCAACTGGGAATTCTGCTTTCGGCTTTCTTCTGGACATACGCCTGCATGCAAATTCCTGTGGGATGGCTGGTGGATCGCTTCGATGTCAAATGGGTTTATGCCATCGGCTTTTTCGTGTGGTCTGCGGCTACGGCTTTCACCGGCATGGCGCACAGCTTCGCCATGTTGCTCGTCATACGCGTTATCCTCGGAATCGGTGAGTCAGTCGCCTATCCCTCGTACGCGAAGATATTTGCCAGTCATTTTGTGGAGCGCCAGCGCGGCGTCGCCAATTCCGTTATCGGGGCGGGTCAGTCTCTGGGACCTGCGCTTGGAATTTTCTTGGGTGCAACCTTGATAGCTCATTTTGGATGGAGACCGTTTTTCGTTGTCCTGGGCCTCGCCGGCATCTTGTGGCTGCCTCCATGGCTTCAATGGATGCCTCGCACACCCACCCTCGGGTCGCTTCACATGACGCATGGGCCTGATCTTTCCGAAATTGTCAGACACCGATCATCGTGGGGGACGTGGATCGGCCATTTCTGCATGAATTACCCTCTGTACTTTCTCCTTACCTGGCTGCCGTTCTACCTCGTGACTGAGCAACATTTTTCCACGCAAACCATGGCGAGGGTCGGCGGAGCGACCTTTGCGATGTCAGCCCTGTCATGCCTCGTCTGCGGTCGCCTGTCAGATCGCTTGATTTCGACCGGTTCCACGCCTACGCGGGTTCGCAACACTTTCGTCGTTTTAGGTCTAACTTGCACCGGGCTCTTCCTGTCCGGCTGCGCCGTGGCCCCCAAGAGCGGGTTAGTGACGCTCCTGCTGCTGGCTGGCGCAGCCATGGGGATGACAAGCTCGAACTTATTTGCGGTATCGCAAACGCTCGCCGGCCCGCTGGCTGCGGGCCGATGGATGGGTGTCGAGAACTTCGTGGCGAATCTGGCGGGCGTAGTCGCGCCGACACTGACGGGATTGCTACTTGGTTGGACTGGGCATTTCTATTGGCCTTTCTTGATTACTGCGGTGGTGACTGCGCTGGGAGCGCTCCAATGGGTCTTTGTAGTAGGACCAGTTGAGCCAGTGGCCTGGAAGACACAACTCAAGGTCATGATTCCTGAAGCTCCATCGGCGATCCAGGAAGCGGCAAACTAAATTCAGAGACCAGGTCTTAAAGGCGATCTCGTATCTTCACACGCCCATCTTCTGCCCATCCCTCAGCCTCACCGCTATAATTACAGCTTCAATCGAAAGCATTGCGCCTGACCCCATGATTCAAACTCTTTTTGGAAGTACCGAGCCAAAGCCAGGCCTTTTCGACCGCATGAAAGAAGCGGTCACTCGCACGCGAGAGAATTTGAGCGAGCGCATCGAGGAGGCAGTTTCATTCAACAAAGAGATTGATCGCAGCACATTGGATGATTTGGAAGGGATTCTGCTTGGAGCGGACCTGGGAAATGGGACAACCCAGGTGGTTCTGGGCAAACTGCGCGAAAAAGTAGATCGCAAACAGATCAAAAACGTGGATGAACTGAAACGCCTGATGAAGGAAGAACTACTTTCCATTATTAACTCTGCGAATACTCAGCCGGTCAAGGCGGTTGACGGAATGCCGGAAGTAATCTTGGTCGTCGGAGTGAATGGGACTGGCAAGACCACAACAATCGGAAAGCTGGCGCAGGTGCTGCGCGAGGATGGAAAAACCGTTCTGTTATGCGCGGCAGATACATTTCGCGCGGCAGCGATAGAGCAGCTCGAGGTCTGGGGTGACCGCACGGGGACGGAAGTGATCCGCACCAAGGCCGGAGGAGATCCGGCAGCGGTACTCTTTGATGCGCTGCAAGCGGCGTCCGCTCGACACACTGACTACGTCATTGTGGACACCGCGGGCCGCTTGCATACAAAGACCAACTTGATGGCCGAGCTGGAAAAAATGCGTCGCACCGCCCAACGCATTATCCCAGGCGCTCCTCACGAAATACTCCTGGTGATGGACGCGACTACCGGGCAAAATGGTTTGCAGCAGGCGCGATTATTTACAGAGTCGGCGGGTGTAACAGGCATCGTGCTCACGAAGCTCGATGGCACTGCGAAAGGTGGCGTCGTGGTGGCGATCTGCCGTGAACTTGGCCTTCCGGTTCGTTATGTGGGAGTGGGAGAAAAAGTGGGCGACCTGCTCCGATTTGACCCTAACGATTTTGTGGAGTCGCTATTCAACTGATTCGGCGGACGGGCGCCTGTTCCATTCTCCCAAAATCAAATGTCCGATCGGAATAATGAAACACACTTTGTCGCTCATGCGCTAGCGCTCGCGCGCAAAGGAATAGCCTTGACCTCGCCCAATCCGTGTGTCGGCGCTGTCATTGTGAACAGTGATGGAGAGATCGTCGGCGAGGGCTTCCACACTTACGACGGAGTGCACCACGCTGAAGTCATGGCGATCGCGCAAGCTGGAAAGGAATCTCGCGGTGCGTCTTTATATATCAACCTTGAGCCTTGCTCCCATCAGGGCAGAACAGGTCCGTGTGCCGAAGTCATTGTCGCCGCGGGAATCAGTCGGGTCGTAGCCTCGATGCAGGACCCGAATCCATTGGTAAGTGGAAAGGGCTTCGAGTTTCTTCGTGCTTCGGGTGTCAAGGTTGAAACAGGCAGTCTCGAAGCTGAGGCGCGCCTTCTGAATGAATCTTTCGCTAAATATACCCGGCATCGCATTCCTTTGGTCACGCTGAAGGCGGCCATGACACTCGATGGCAGGATCGCACCTCCTCCGCGATCGCCGAACAAAATCAATACACCCGGCGGCGCTCACACTTCTCACGACTGGATTACCGGCGAAGCGGCTCGCACCCACAGCCAGCAATTGCGCCACCAGAGTGACGCCATCCTGGTTGGGGTCGGCACGATTCTTGCGGATGATCCCCTGCTTACCGATCGTACCGGCGAATCCCGCCGCCGACCGTTATTGCGGGTCATTCTCGACTCGCGACTCCGATTGCCGCTGGAAGCGCGAGTAGTGCAAACCGCTCGCGATCATGATGTGATGGTTCTCTGCTCGCTCGCAGAAGAGAAAAAAAAGAAGAAACTGCAAAAACTTGGGGTTCGAGTCGAGCAAATCGCTGTGGGCGCGACGGATGGCAGGCCCGACATGGCGGCCATTGTGAGTGCTCTGGGAGAGATGGAAGTTACAAGTGTTCTAATAGAGGGCGGTGCCCATGTGAATTGGGCGGCGCTCGCGTCGGACATCGTGGACAAAGTTTTTCTGTACTATGCGCCAAAGATACTCGCGGGGGAAGAGTCCATTCCATTTGCTTACGGACAAGGATTCAGAAATTTGCGCGACGCTCCTCACGTCAAGTCTTTGTCCCTGCATCGTTTTGCAGAAGACTTCGCCGTCGAGGGATATTTGCGAGATCCTTACGCGGACTGAGTGAACGATATTGTTCCCGACGCGAATATCATTCGGAGGAAGAACTTGTTTACGGGGATCATCGAAGAGGTTGGGACCGTAGCGGGCATTACACAACGGAAAAAGAATCGCTGCCTTACCGTTGCCTCTTCGCGGCTGGTTAAAGAATTGAAAAAGGGAGATAGCGTCTCCGTCAGCGGCGTCTGCCTTACTGCTGTCGAAATTACTCCAACAAGTTTCAGCGCCGATCTCGCGCAGGAGACGTGGGCTCGAACATCGTTTTCCCGAATTAAATCCGGATCGCTGGTAAACCTCGAGCTTCCGCTGCGCGCCGACGCCCGCTTCGGTGGACACATTGTTCAGGGGCATGTGGATTGCGTTGGGACATTTGTCGAACTCGCGAAGAACCTCGACGCGGAGGATTACTGGTTAACTGTCGAAATGCCCGGCGAATTGACGCCTTATGTGGTCTTGAAAGGTTCGATCTGTATAGAAGGAATCAGCCTGACCGTGGCAAAAGTGGAAGAAAAAAGCATTTCACTCGCGATCATTCCGCACACGGTGAAAGTGACGAACTTGACGTCTTTGAAACCGGGCGATCCCGTAAACCTTGAAACAGACATAATCGCAAAGTACGTCGAGAAGATGATGGGGACACGACCATCAAGCAGCAAAATCACGCTGGAAAAACTTGTGCAACAGGGATTCTGAGACGGTTGGTCAGTTTGAAAAGTTGTTTTATCGAAGTCATCCTGACGGACTTTTAGTCTCTCGCGTGCAGCGCGGTTGCTCTTGCTTAGCGCGAATCCGCTACACGCGAGATCCCTCGCAAGATCGGGATGACGTCTCATCTTTTTCAAACTGACTGCCGAAAGTCGATCCCTTACCCCTGCGCACGGAGTATCGCGTCTTTCGGAAGTCCGAAGGGTTTTATGCCGCAAGCTATGCGTCCAGCCTCAGCTCATCCATTTCCAGAAATTCTTTCACGATAGGCTCCTCGCTTTTTTCCATCTCGGCAAAGGTTCCAAAGAACAGCACCTTGCCCTCATGCAAGAAGACGATTCGATTTGCCAGCTTTTTTGCCAAACGCATGTCATGTGTCACGACGACGCTGGTTAGCCGCAACTGAGTTTTCAGCCGCTTGATGAGATCGCCCAACAACTGCGCCATAAGCGGGTCAACCATGGTTGTCGGCTCATCATAGAGAACACACTCCGGCTGCGCCGCCAGGGCCCGTGCAATCGCGACCGACCGTTTCATCCCGGTTGACAAATCCGATGGAAGTGATTCTCCCATGTCGGCAACGCCCACCATCTCTAACAAGCCATCCACAATTTGAAAAATCTGGTCTTCGGTGATTCCTTTTCGCTCTCGAAGCGGAAAGGCAATGTTTTCCCGGATTGTAAGCGAATCAAACAGCGCGCCGTTCTGAAATACCATCGTCACTTTCTTGCGTATCTGCTCCAGTTGATCCTCGGTAAAGTCGGTGATGTCTTGTTGATCCACGATGACCCGGCCCGAATCCGGCTTCATAAATCCCATAATGATTTGAAGGGTCACCGATTTACCCACTCCGCTGCGGCCGAGAATGCACACTGTCTCCCCGGTTAGCACATCGAAGTTCACGTGCTCGAGGACGTTGTTATCGCCAAAAGACTTCGACACATCCTTGAAAGCAATGTACGGACTGGGTTGTTCCGATGCGCTCATTGGGTTCGCTTGCTCTCCAAATATAGTCCGTCCGCTTTCTTGTTCTGTTTGAACAAGTCTTGCGCATCTGCCCACTCTTTCGGAGTGTTCACATTTCGAAACATATCTAAACCAAATCCCAGATGCACCATCTCTTGCTCTTCGATCACCCTTGTCTGAACGCTGGCAAATAAGGTATCAATTTTATTCTGTTCACGAATCAGCGCTTTTTCGCTAACCGCAGCAAACTCCCGCCGGTAGATAGCGCACAAAGGATGTAAATATCCTCGGGTCCGCGGCACGGCGACGACTGCATCGCTGCTGCGCGCTTCCGAAATAAGAAAATCAAGAAATCGCTTTTCCACAAAAGGACTGTCAACGGCGATGATGAGATTAAAGTCTGTGGAGGTTTGCGTGAGGGCCGCATGGATTCCGCCCAAGGGGCCTCGATCGGCATAAATATCCTTGACCGCGGTTCCGTACATGGTGAACTTTGCCGGGTCGCCGAGGATACGAACGTCCTCCGTCACCGCCTTCGCCAGGTCCAGAGATCGCTCCAATAGGCTGCTCTCGCCAAGTTGTAGAAAGGCCTTGTCCTGTCGCATGCGCGTGCTTTTGCCGCCCGCAAGCACGAAAGCAGTTACATCGTCCACGCGCTGATGATACACGGTGCCCGATCCAAACTTAGAGTTGAGTCCAGATTCCCTTTTGTCCCTATTTCACTAACGCCTTTGTTTATCGAGACTCACTTCTGGGCCTTCTTCCAAATACACAAAAGTAACCTACCCAACTTCGCCCCTCCGTTAGATGATGGTGATCCGGCGTTTTCCAATCCGGAACACGATCATGCCTCAGAAATTGCTGGACGCCCTCATGCTTCGAAGTTGCTCCCATGAGTTTTCCTGGCCGCGGCGGGCGCCGGATGGCCATTATTATCAGGTTTGCCTGCTTTGCGCCGCCGAATACAGATATGACTGGGAAACGATGCGCCGCACGGAACGCCTGGAACAGCACGCTACCGAAGGGTCCATTCCCGAAGATAAGCGGAGCTACAAATCAACATGGATGCCTCGGGCGCGCCGCCTCAAGTTCGTGGCTCCGCTGCGTTACCGCGTGCGAAATGCCGGAAACTGGGCGGATGGAACCATTGAAAACCTCAGCCAATCCGGACTGTTCTTCCACGGATCATCGCAGTTGCCATCCAACACTTTGGTGGAAATGATTTTTGAAATGCCGGAAGAAATTTCCGGCCAGAAAAACAGTAATGTGCTGTGCCACGGGCGTGTAATTCGTGCCAGGCCAGCATTGGATTGCCCCGACGTGGTTGAACTCGCCGTGACCATTCTGGACTATAAATTTATCCGCCACAACTGAGCGAACCGGAACCGTTGCATCCAGGAAGACCCCTGGATTGAAAAGTCAGCCGAGGGCCGCTATAGTGCGAATAACGACTTTTGAATGAGTAGGACGCGGCCATTCTGCATCTAATAAACAAAGCAAATACAGGAGTCTGTTATGAAGACTAGAGTTTCGCTCTGCCTGAACACACTCACGCTCGTGATCATTTTGATCGCGGCGGTCGCGTGCTCCAAAGCTCCGAGCGATTCGCAGATCGCAAGCGATATCCAAAATAAATTAAGTGCTGATTCCGGACTCCAGGGGAAGCAGCTTGTGGTGCAGGCTGTGAACGGGACCGTCACGCTTTCAGGTACGGTGGACAATGATGCTGAACGGGATGCCGCTGTAAAATACGCCTCCTCCGAAGCGGGAGTAAAACGGGTCGTAAACAATCTGGCAGTTGCGCCGCCAGCCGCGCAACAGCAGGCACCTCAACCCGCGCCCGCCCCCCCCTTGGAACAGAGCCCCAAACCATCAGCCTCTTCCCGGCGACACCACAAGCATTCGGGTGAGAACAACGAATCAGCTTCCCGCCAGAATAACGACAACAACAGCAACATGCCGATGGCTTCGAACGCGCCTCCTCCCGTGAACAATCAGGAGACAGCTGCGCCCCCGCCGCCACCTCCCCCACCTCCTCCGCCCCCGCCACAAAGGGTCACGATTCCGTCCGGGACATCTCTTTCGGTACGGTTAATTGATCCCATTGATTCGGAAACCGCACAAGATGGCGACACTTTTCACTCCACGCTAAGCGCGGCCCTGTCCGTGGACGGCGAAGTTGCGGTTCCAGCCGGCTACGAGGCCGAAGGCCATGTGGTAACCGTGCACAGCGCGGGTAAGTTCGCAGGCCAGTCGCTTCTGATCCTTCAGCTCGACCGCATTAAAATCCATGACAAGCGTTACGACATCCAAACTAACCAATTTGAGCGAAAGGCTTCTTCTCGAAGCAAGAATACCGCAGAGAAAGTTGGCGGCGGCGCGGTGTTAGGGGCAATCATCGGCGGCCTGGCCGGAGGCGGTAAAGGTGCCGGCATTGGAGCAGCGGCTGGCGCGGGCTTGGGTGGCGGTGTGCAGGCGGCCACCAAGAGCAAACAGATCAAGCTTCCGTCAGAGACGGTGCTGAACTTCACTTTGCAGGCGCCGGTTACGGTGATTAAGACCTCGGAGGGTCCTCACGCAAACCGGCCAAAGGTGGATACGAACCAGGATGTTCCTTTGCAGCAATAAGGCGTCGAAAATTTAGATATTTCAAATCGGCTGGTTTTCATCCAGCCGTTTCACCGTAGTACTCATTGACAGGGTCGTGAGTGAAATGGCCTGTTAGCGACAAATCGTCGCATTACGATCCCGCTTGTTTGACCTAGGAGATAAAATGTCCGCACCCACATGAAAAGGAACATTATTTGGCCCTTATTTCTTCTGTTGATCCTAGGGTGCAATCGAACTGGCTCTGATGCCAAAGCGTCATTTACCGCCGACGCCGCGATGAACGGCGGTTTCCCGGGGTCGCCCAGACTGACGGGCAAGCTTTATCTGAGCGACGACCATCTTCGGATTGACTGGGGTCCATTTGCCGATGTGTTCGATCTCAGACAGCGGAAAGGCTGGCGAATCGTACCGGAAGCACACACATACGAAGATCTAGCGGACAAGGACCTGTCCACCTATGCGCCAGAGACGACGGATGGATCAATCTGCCCACACGCCAACCTGCCGTCCGCTTGCAAACTGGTGGGCAAAGAAGAAATGAATGGACGGACGGCAAATAAATGGGAACTCTTGAATCCCCGCGGCTTTCACGTCTATTTCTGGACCGACGACAAGTTGGAGATCGCCATACGCTGTGACATCGGAGAACCCGTATACAACGTGACGAATCTTCGCGAAGCCCCAGTCGACAAAACCGTCTTTGCGCTTCCCGCCGGGTACAAACGAGTCGAAAGATTGTGGAGGCCCTGATGCGCGATCATAGTTATTGTTAAATCGCCATAACACTTATTGACCGTCTCGGCAATCACCGTTTCATCAACTTGTCGTTAGCACATGATATGTCCGGTTGAGATAGCACGTGAAGTGTCCGCTTTTCGGGCGGCGAGGGTAGGAGATCATGCGCAGCATGATCTCTTACA
>Ga0208849_1001289_pt1 | contig 18116 bp, 24 predicted proteins | sample NGESurdeep072012_10_FD_184470 | JGI IMG/M metagenome (GOLD analysis project Ga0208849, IMG submission 184470) | Arctic peat soil microbial communities from Barrow, Alaska - NGEE Surface sample 53-3 deep-072012 (SPAdes) | ecosystem: Environmental > Terrestrial > Soil > Wetlands > Peat ... | reverse complement strand
AGACTCATCGTCTGTAGATTGATCGGGTGCGGCCCCGCCCTCTGGCGCCATGGACATCCGCCGTCGGCTTGGGCTCAACGTGCGGCGCCTTCGGCGGGCGAGAGGCTGGTCGCAGGAGGAATTCGCCGAGCGCGCCGGGCTGCACCGGACCTACGTTTCAGGAGTGGAGCGAGGCGTCAGGAACCCAACGATCACCATCGTCGAGAGGTTGGCGGAGGCGCTGGAGGCCACGATCGGTGAGTTGGCCGGATAGCCTTGGGGACGTCGCGCCTCCAGCGGACAACCGGCCGGGTTTGACTCTCAGCGGACATTGGCTCCGTTCCAGAATGTGGAAGTTAGGCTAACAATTCTCGCCGCAGTCAGATCAGCGACCTTCAATTTTGGCAACTGTTTCCAACCCGAGTAACGCCGCCCAGATGAAAGGCTAATCGGCTTGGAGGCGAGGTGCCTAAGCCGCCGGAGCGGGAACCGGCGGTATTAGGATAACCTGCCCGTCGTAGATGCGATTGTGATCGGTAATGATCGGATTGGCGGCCATGATGATGTCCTCTCGGTCAGCATGGCCGTAGGCGGCGTACGCAATCGCTCGCAGCCCCTCGCCAAACCGCACGCGATAGAACGCGCCTGGCGTGGGCTCGTCGCCGTCCGGGATCGGCAAAGCCTTCGTTTGCGGCGGCACGGGCTGCGGGGCGGCCGAAAGCGCCGCCTCTACTGCCTGCAACGTCGGTGGCCTGTAGAGTTGCATTTCAGGAAGCTGGTCGGCGCTCGCACGCCATCGAAGCAGGGCAGCGTCACTCAGTTCATGGATATCCTGCGGTCCAGGAGAACGAGGCGCTTTGGGCAGAGCGGCATTTTCGATCGCTCCTAAAAGAGTAGGGTCAACTGCCTTCCCGTTCACCAATGGCGCATAGGGGTCAGGAGCCAGAAGATAGAGTGGCGACCCGTGATCCTTGTCGATGTCGAGACCCGCCTTGAGCGCGCCATCCAGCACCCAACTCAGAGCGGCGTCCGAAAGTCCTCGGATGTCACCGCCGCCACCGACAGACCCATGGTCGCCAGGCCACCATTTTTGTTGATAGGGGGCGTTGGGTGAGAGCGCTTCATAGCCCAGCGTCGCGTTCAGCGCTTCGAAGTTCGCCCAAGGTGTGGGCGAAAAGGCGCGACGTTCTTCGTCGATCGAAATCGCGTGGCGCGCGCTCACGACAAAGCGATCGAGGTCTGAATCGAAGTACTGCTCCTCCTGGTTCACCACCGATGCTAGCGGCAGGTAGCTCGGGATGCCGAGTGCGGCTACCGTGTCCCAAACTCCGAGGAACTTGATCCGGATGACGGGGCTTTGGCCTTGTTGGTATCCGTTGCAGTTGCCGACGCGCCAAGCATCTTCCTCAGTGCTAATGCAGATCGGTTCCGATGTCTCCCAGCGGAACTGCAGGAGCTTGGGGGCGTCAGGATCATCGTTCGCTTTCCGCTCATGATAGAGCGCCACCGCCTCGCCGATCCGGCCCGCGAACTTGCGCTGGACGATGCCTAGGTTACGAATAAAGCCGACGAGCGCGCGCGCTGTGAAGGCGCCGCGACTGAAGCCGAACACAAATATATCGTCGCCTGGTTGGTAGTTGAACACCAAGAAGGTGTAAGCATCGACCAGCTTGTCGATCAAACCTTCGCCAAGAACACCGCCGCGCCAGTGGTCGTCGTGACCAGTACCCACTCCCGCGTCGTAATGAATGATCTGAACAATATTGTCTTTCCCGAGTGGTGTGATGCTCTCGGCGACGATGGCGACGTTCGTCGGATTGGGCCGGTTTAGCTGGTTCCAGGTTCCGTCGAATCCAAAAATCAGGCGCTTCATCATGAAGTCTCCATCTATCGCGTCATTCGGGGAATCGGTGAATGCAGCCGGAATCGACAAGGCCGGACGATTCCTAAACCGAAGGTTGGCAGTGATCTGAGCCTTTCGAAGTCCCAAGTAAGGCCGATAGGTGCCGACAGTCGAACGGAGAGTTGCTTTGCGATGACGCTAGAGGGGGCGTTCATGAGGTCGATGCGCTAGGCCGACAGCCCAGCATCACACGACCGCACAGCGCTCGAACGCCGCCGCCGTGTCGCGCAGGAACATCGCTTCGACGTGATGTCCAGAACCTTCCACGAGGCTGCGCGCGACAAGCGGTAGTTCCTGGAGCGCGCGAGCCGTATCGTCGAGGGCAATGGGCGTCCCGGATTCCGGCGGATCGATGCGCAAGACGTTGTTCTTACCGACCAGCAGGTACGCCTGCCCCAGCGCATTTTTCGATTGAGCGCGACCAGCCGCCTTGAAGGCCCGCATAAAAGCCCATTGCCCCGCCCCGCCAATCCGCGCCGGCTTGTCGACGGTGAACGTCGCGTCGCCCGTCCCTACGGTCAGAATGCGCACATTCTCGCGAGCAACGTCGTAGCAAGCCAGCGCGTCTACTAGGGCGTTCATCACGGGGTTGTTGGCCCAGATGCCGCCGTCGATCATAACGTACCAGTCGTCATCCACCGCCGAATAGTAAGACGGGGCCGCGGTCGTGTGCAGCGCCACATGGGCGAACTTCTTATGCCGGTCCTTCTGGTAGTCGGGGTGGTGCGGCGTCTTGTAGAGAAAGGGCTCGCCGTGCAGCCCTTCGAAGCTTGGAATGACGAGGCGCTTCGTCGCGTCGTCCAGGACCTTGTCCCCGAACACCGCCAGAAGCTCAGCCCTCAAGACCTCCTGGTCGTGCTTGGGCTTGGACAACCATCTCAAAAGGCGGGCCAATTTGCGCCAACCCTTGAGCGTCGGGAAAATCCTTTCCCCGCGTTCGGTGTAGATTTGAAGCGCTTGTTGCGCAGTCATGCCGTGCGCGAGGGCCAAGGCGATGATGCCGCCCGTTGAGGTGCCGGCGATCATGTCGAAATGATCGGCGATCGAGCGTCCCTGCAGAAAGCGCCGTTCGATCTCGGCCAAGTACGCCGCCGGGAAGACGCCTTTGATACCGCCCCCATCGATGGATAGGATTCGGAAGGGCCGGCCCTCCGGCCAGGGTTGCTTGACCCTGGCGTGCTGGATCGTGCCGTCCGAACGCCGGGAAGGGACATAGTTCACGCTTGGTCTCCAGGGAACGCCGTCATGCGGCTTGCGCAAGATGGGGTGCTGGCTTCGCCGATGGCGTCGAAGCGCCGAGGCGGAAATCGGGGTAGGCCAGTCCGGCGAGCAGGGCGTCCACGCAGACGCTATCAAGCAGCGCTCGTCGCCTCCGGTCTGGCTTCTCTGAGGTTGGCAAGAGGTTCTCGTCCGCTCGGTCCGACGCGGGCAAAGTCCTTGGGGCATGCGGAGCGCTGCCACCGGTCCAGATCCCGGTCGCGTGCCAGGCTTCATAAAAGCGCAACCAGCTGGCGGTCCAGACCAGGATGGTGTCGGCGATCGCCTGGTCGCGTGTCCATCCATCCTGACGGGGGTCGAACAGGCACAGGACCGGCTGGTCGCGGTCGGGATCGTTGTAGACGTGAGGGATCGGATAAAGCGGATCTTCGACGCGCGCACGGAGCGGTGGATCGAGCACGGTCACTTCAGGAAATGGGGCGTAAGCGTAGCGGAAGGGATCGGCCCGCCGGTTTCGGGCATAGAGGATTTCTACCAGGTACCGATGCGATAGCCCTTGGATCGTGCCCCGCCAGATTCCAAGCCGTTTGCCAGCCATGACCGTCCTGAATCCGGGCCAACTGGCCCGGATCAGCCGGTCCTGCTGAGCGTTGCTTAGCGCCGCCACCAGGGGTCTCCGCCGTAGTAGCTGGTGCGCGGTTCAGCGCGGCCGCGGGTCGGCGCCAGCAACGCCGGTGCCGCCGGGACCACCAGGCGCCCAGACCCTGGGATGTACCGGCTCCGGCCGGCCTCCTTGTCCTGACCCATGCGCTCGGCGAAGTCGCGGACTGCGGATCTCGCGGTCTGCTCGCCGAACAAGTCCGCCAGGATGGCCTGGCGCTGGGCGAGCGTCGGCGCACCGTGGGCATAGACCGTGAGCTCGGCGACGTAGTGGTCCAGGTCGCGGCACCACAGGTCCTGGTCGGCCGGCGTTCCCGGCCAGCGGTCGGTCAGCACGTCGGCGCGGCAGATCGGGTTCACCGCGTGGTACAGGCGGGCCGCCTGCTGCGCGGCCCTGAATTCGTCACGGATATAAGTCACGTGGGACAGCAAGGCGACAGCGAAGCCGGCCTTGTACACCTTGTGTTCCGCGATCAGCTTGCTCAGCAGCACGCTCGGTGGGCAGCGCCGATCCCGGTCGTTGTAGCGCAGGTTCCGGAAGCGCTTGGTCAGCTGCAGGCTCAACAGGGCGCGCGAGGTCTCATGCGGCTTCAGTTGGACTGGCAGCGGTTCCGTCTGGGCCTTCGCCAGCGCGCGGTCCATGGCGACATACCCGCCGAAGGCGGCGCCGAACAGCGCCTCGGGAGGCGTGTTCTCTTTGAACCATTCGGCGAAGCCGTAGGGGTTGGCGATGACGTGCCGACCGGCCACGTGAGGCGTTTCAGCCCTATGATGGAAGATGACGCTCTCACGATTAGGCCGGCCCAGCAGAAGAACAGCGGGGGTGAGATCGACGTGCATGCCGTCGGCGTAGGCGACCTGGATGCACCGGGTGCACCGCGTGGTGACTTCATAGTACCTCGATTCGCGCTCGCCCCGAACGCTTTGATAGAGCGTGTCGAGCACCAGCTGCGGGTCGGAAGTCGGCTGGACCAGCAGGCCGACGATCGCGTCAACGTCGTATTCGTCGTTCGAGGCGCGGTTGGCCACGACCGACCTCGTCGCCATACCGCCCTGGCCGTAGACGAACCCGACCAATCCTTGCAGTGGGCTCCCATCCCGCTCGATCCAGTTGGCCAGCGTGTTGTAGCGTCCGTCGGCCTTATCGTAGTCCGAGGGCGCCAGTTGGATGCGGGCGGCGACGTCGGCCAGCAGGAGATCCCCTTCATCCAAGATGTGGTTGGAGGTGTCGCGAATGACAGCGTTCACAGGGGCATCCTTCCGGCGGACCTTCGACCTTGCTGCCGACGCCGACGTCGTTTGACGGCCGCCCCGAACACGCAGATAAACCATAGGGGATCACCGAAGTTCCGTCAAGAAACTACGCTGGTCGCGTCTACAAACTGGATGGATCGATGACAAATGAAGACGAGCAACACCTTCGCTGGGGGGTAAGGCGACGGCTGGAGTTCATCGATTTCCGACTCTTCTGGGAGGGGCGCTTCAATCGAAAGGCCCTGGCCGACGGCTTCGGTATATCCAGCCAGCAGGCGTCGACCGACATCGCCCAGTACGAAGCGCTAGCGCCGGGCAATTTGTCCTACGACGCCACCCTGAAGGCCTACGTCAGGACGCCAGGGTTTAAGCCCCGCTTCATCGGCCAGTCCACGGACCGCTTCCTGCTCCAATTGGCGGCGGTCGAGAGCGATTGGATGCGCAAGGAAGACACCTGGTTCGACGCGTTGCCCCCAGCCGAGGTCGTGGGTCTAAGTTCGCGCAAGACAGATGCTGACCACCTTCTGGCTGTTCTCGATGCGATCCGCGACCGAACGGAACTCAATATCGAATATCACTCGATGACCGGATCAACGACTCCGGCCCGAACGGTCGCCCCGCATGCGCTAGCCCACAGCAAGGGCCGTTGGTATGCGCGCTCGTGGTCGCGGGAGCACAACGACTTCCGGGACTACAGCCTGAATAGGATTCACAGGGTGTCCGACCCCAGGCCTTGTCCGGTGGACTCGAAACTGGACTTCGAGTGGGCGCACACGATCAACCTAATCCTGGCGCCTAACCCAGCGCTGTCCCAAGAGCGTCAGGAGGCCGTCGCTATCGAATACGAAATGACCGACGGCGTCCGGAAGCTTCCGACTCGGCTAAGCCTCAGTTTCTATCTCATGAGCGAATTCAACCTCGACGTTGAGGAAGGTAAGTTGGCGCCGGAGAAGCAGCAGCTAGTGCTGCGCAACCGTACCGAGGTCGAACAGGCGCGCGCCGCCGCGCGCCAAATGTCAAAGGAGGCGCTGGCGCGCGTGGCTAACTCATGACCAGGCCGGCGAATTCTTTGGTTCCACAATGACCATTTCGGCCGTGGTGCTGTTCGGAAGCCGCGCTCGTGGAGACCACGGAGACGGGTCGGACGTCGACCTGCTCTTCGTTACGGGCGGGCCGCAACCGCGGCACCGCACTGTAAGCAACCTCTCCCTTTCGCTTTACCCGTTGGACACGCTCCTTAATCGTGCGGCAGGCGGCGATCTTTTTGTTTGTCACCTGGTCTATGAGGCAAAGCCGATTTACGACCCAGTGGGCGAGTTTACACGGCTTCGCGCAGCGTTTCGGTTTCGCGAGTCCTATGATCGCGAGGTTCAGCACGCGTCCGATCTCGGCTGGTTGCTCGGCCGCTACGGGGCGGCGCTCCCCAACAGCGGCCTGGTGAACCGAAGGATCGCATGGTGCGTGCGCACCATATTGATCGCTCGCTCAGCCGAACACCGGCACCCAATCTTTTCGCCGAAGGCCCTGACAGTCTTTTCTGAGGACCCTTCTGTCGGCAGTTTGATCAAGCAGAAAACAGCCATCGACCCGCCTGGCCCAACTGTGCTTCTAGGCCTTCGCGGGTTCTTGGAAAAATGGGGCGAGTCAGATCCAGCTCCGACGGCCGACGATCCTGCAGACTACCGAGAGTTATTTGAGCGAACACACAACGATGTCGCCCGAGGCACGCTAGATGGCCTCTTCACAAGCTCCGAATATCGTTGATGCTGGAGCCTGACCCCTCTTTTCAGCTCCGACGATTGCCAGCGGGAGTCTAGGTCGGTCGTAGGCAACAGACCCTGCATGGCTAAACGGCAGCCCCAGAAGCAAGGAGCGGACTTCCCAGGGTAGAGATGAACTTGACTACCGTCGACGGTGATCAGGCGAGCTGCTTGGAAGCGGACTCTGCGAACGACGGCAATTGGCGCGAAGCCGCCGATCCCACCCAGGTTGGCCGATCGATCGCAGCTGTCAGTCCCGATACGACCATTCCCCCGTCGTAGCCACCAAGTCGAAAACGCCCCGCGCGCCACTCGCGAGTGGGTCGGTCAGCCGAATGCGCTCCTCGGCCCAGTTCATCCAATCCCGCAGCGAGCAATCCTCGATCATGACGGCGGGGTTCGGTCCAGGGCTCGTAGAGCGGCGAGAGACACGCGCGCTACCGTCAGATCTTGGCAGTCGCGCGCCAATTCGGTGGTGTCATGGAGGGCATCGATATCCGAACCCCGTCCTCACGGGCGCCCGGCGAAGGGCGCCTTGGCCGGAACCGCGCGGGCTGCGCATGTCCCGCTTGCGAGGTGCGCGGAGCACCCAGCGCGGGCCAAAAGGCGGCGAGGCTACGGCACGTCTTTGTGAACGACTGCGAGCGTCTGAATGGCGACGCTGTCCAAGGTGACCACGAGGGACCACCTTGAAATCCAAGCGGTCGGGTGTTGGTGCGGCTCCAGCGGCTTCTCGAGCCAGGTGACGGGGTCGAACACGGCCTCTCCGCGTCGCATCGGATCATGCCTGCCTCTTTGAGCGTGCACGCTGATGCCCGCGGGGCCCAAGCCAAGGTAACCACCGCCGGAGCTGCCGACGTTCGGCGTCCTGTGGGCGCCACCACTCAGATCAAACGTGACCGCGATGATCGGCGAGGTTCCGGGCTTGAATCCCCACACCGTGAGCCTTTTGTCGCTCAGATCGACGAGATCGTGGGGACCGTAATTGCCGTCATGCCACTCATTCAAGCAATATACCTCGGAACCGTCCCCGACCCTTAGTCCGTGTTGGAAGGGGCCGCCGGCATGTTCGTGTCGCGTCCGGAATACAAAGGAACCGGGCGGAAAATCCGCCGCGGCGAACTGGCTTTCAGCTCTTAGGAACCAATCGCTCGGCATCTAGGCCCATCCCATCTGAATCTCGTGTCCGTCGCGTGATGCTGTCTCACCTACCACGGAAGTACTTCAGAGCAACGATCGCCTGCGACGCCCGGCGAATCGGCAACAGCCGCGAGGAATCCGTGGTGTTGATCGGGGCGCCGCAGGTAATCAAATCATAGGTGGCGCACATACCCGCCAACGCATCGATGGTCGGATGCACAACAGGCATGACTGATTCTGGCATGGACTGTCCATGCGCCGCCATCGTGCGCAGCGACAGCGCGGCGCTAATCGCCACCCGGGCCTGCTCCTTGGCCACAGCCGGCGCGATCGTTTCAGCGAGAAGGGCAAGGCGCCCTGGCAGACTCTGGTTGTTGAGCATGTCGAGCAGACCCCGCAAGCGGTCCGCGCCAACTACGATCTTGGCCGACTTCCCGGCCTCAACCGCTCCGTTGACAAGGACTTTGATCTGCTCGCCCGAGAATTTCGACCTTTGGCCGAACTCGGGTAGGCTCTCGACGGCGGAACAAAGCGTCAAGATGTCCTCGATGCTCGTTCGCTTTTGCAAGCCCTCGATGACGCGGTCCACCGCGACGCGAAACACGCGCCGTTCACCGTCCTTGGCGAGCCAACTCCGCATCAGTTGCGACAGCGCGGCGCGATCCTTCCAGCGAAAATATGGCGCGTCTCCCGCCCGAAAGCCGAATGGATCGGCCTCTTCGCCACCTTGGTCATCCAGATTGGCCAGGTAGAAATCGGCCTCGCCGTGACGCGGGTCGGCCCGTCCGCGTGCACTGATGGCCTTCGGCCACAGGGGCTCCATCGCCGCCTGCACGAAGAACCGTCGCCACGCCCAGACCTCATCGAGCGCCTCGTCAATGGTGACCGGCTCGTCGAAGTCGATACGAGCCACCGGTTGCGCCTCGATCCTGACGCTTCCAAAGTCGGTCGCGTGGTGCGTCGCGGTGACAACCTGGTAGACGCGATCGTCTAGTCGAAAGCGCAAGGTCCGTGGCGCGGCGTGCACCACATAAACATCACTCGGTTGGAAGAAGTCATGCCGCCTTGCATGGTGGCCGGGGACGTTCCGGCGTGCCAACCGAAGTTCGCGACGCAGCTGCGCCCGCGCCCCGTGCAACGACTGATTCTCGATGTGTTCATAGTGGAAAAAATTGCGGAACTTGTGAAGCGTGAACGAAACCGAGCGGAGCCGGCCATCACTATTGAGTCTATCCGCGTTGAACACGACAGTGTTTGGGAAGATGTGTTCTTCATAGAGGCCGCCTGGTTGGCTCGCCATCTTCGTCTGCTGGCGAACGGCATTGTGCAAGAGGATGGGTCTCTCCTGAGGATCCTTGAGCCGAACGTCAAACCACCCCGTGCGATTGTCGCCGCCTCCTAGCATCTTGTCGCTTGAGAGGATTGCCACCGTCTTGGCACGGGCGAGCATCAGAAAACCCGATCCGGCAAAACCTGGCTCATCAAGCTGGACCGAAAGATGGCTGTAGCGCTCGTCAAGCGATTTGAAGTCATTCATGCCCACTGTCCCGGTTGCTGACCGCCGTCACTCGTGTTGCTGAATCGCAGTGGACGGCAGGGTGGCGATCTCGCGTGCAGCATCGCCTGCCTCCTCCGCGCGCGGGAGTGTTCATCATAAGCATCGGTGTCTTCCATCGACGCACACCGCAAGACCGCGCGTTGACGCGCCGGATCGCGTCGGAAAAAGGGGAGATAACGCTTGCGACGGGCTGTATGTCGCGGGCTTCAATCTACGACAGCAAGAGACTTCGCCCATGGAAGATACCCCCGGCAGCGTGTTCCGCCTCACCGCCAGTGTGGTGGCAGCCTTCGTAGCCAACCAGAAGATCTCTTCGACCGACATTCCGGGGCTGATCGCGGCGGTTGACGGGGCCCTTCGGGGCTTGATGACGCCCGAGGCCGCGGCGCCAGAAGCCCATAGTCTCACTGCCGGCCAGATCAGAAAGAGCATCACGCCCGACTTCCTGATCAGTTTCGAAGACGGCAAAGGTTACAAGACTCTCAAACGCCACCTGACGATGCGTGGCATGACCCTTTCGGATTACAAGGCCAAATGGGGTCTACCGAGCGACTATCCGACAACCTCTCCCGCCTACAGCGCGAAACGATCGGCAATGGCTAAGAGCCTCGGATTTGGTCTGCGTCGAAGAAAACCCGCGACAGCAATTTCTGAAGCCGGCGCGGCCACGGAACAACCGGCACCGAGTGCGAGGCCGGCCAGGAGCAACCGGCGAATGAAGCCAATTCCGGCTGCCTCCTGAGGGCACTCTCAAAGGTACTTTTTGTTGAGTGTGCCGTGCGAAGAAAACGTGCAATCGGCCGCTCCCCAAACCTATAACTGCGCCTTGAGGCGCGCCTGCTTGAACACACGACCGCCTGCGACTAAGCGCGCCGCCTTATTGGCGGCGGCCTTTCCGACAAACGGCAAGTGCGAGAGGCATAGTCAGAAATTCGTTGTCCCGGCAATCTTAAGAGTGAACCAAGTGTACCCAAGCGCAAGACATGCGCCCCTTGTCCACATACTACCCTCACCGCCCCTGAGCTTCCACGTCACCTTCGTGAAGTCGACAAAAATGAAGCTCACTGTTTCGAATGTAATGGTATCATCGTCATTGAATTCACAGTCGAGGTTCCTTGGAGCGGCCTCATCCATTTCCCAATCGATTGGACCAAACGGCTCGAAGAACAGCTTGACCCCAAGACCAACACCGCCTGGAGATCCTGCATCAAGAACTCCGCGGCAGCCCGATAATGAGTCCAAGATTGTCCCGCTACATCCTACGACACCCTTTCCAATCACCGCCACCCCGGCCACACCTGAGACGCTTACAGTTTCCATTGAAATTGCCTCTCTTTAGTGGCACGCAACCTTTGGTTCACCCCAGAATTTCCGAAGCGTCGAAGCCTGTGTTTGGCAATAATCCATGATTGCTCTATCACTCCGGCAGGAACTTTCAAAGCAAACTTAGCCCCATGGTGACCGATGCCGCATGGGTTGCGCGTTCAAGCGGCCCTAGACGGCCATTTGCCTTGACAGCGCCTCCCGCAGGCTCCCCAAGAACCTAGCCAAAGGCGCGCGAGGATAACGCGAAGCGCCTGAGGTCAGTCAGCGAGCGCCGCGCGCGTCGACATCGCGAGTGTTCGGAGACCATCGAGATTTGCCGCCACCTGATCACGCAAAGGGTTTATGCGCCCCACCACCAGGTTAACGACCTCGATTGAAGCGGGCTCGCCTTTGCCAGTAGTGTCGGCGACCTCTCTTAAATTGTCAGCGATGTAATCGAGGATGCTCGCCAGCGGGGCGAAGCATCGCATCATTTCCTCATTCCGAAGCGACCAGAGCGGGAACGCGGCAATCGTGTTGCGCTGATACTCCACCCCACGCTTCATTCTTTGCACGTCGGTTCCACTAAGCGGAGACGTTGTTCTCAGCTCCAAGAGAACCGCCTCGCACATATCTTGCGCGAGTTGAGCGATGCTAATCGCTGCACGCCGTGAATTTTGCACCTCCGCCACCGCCAGCATCATGTTTTCTCGATGCGCCGCACCCGCCTGTTGTCGGACCACGGCGAATCCGGCGACTATTGCAAGGATTGAACCAATCGCCTGCACCCATGAGGCGACCGCTTCGCCAGAGGCGCTACAAAGAGTGGCTAACGGGGCCATTCAACGGACCGATCAGACGGAACGGCGTCGGTACTGTCCAAACCCAGAGCTTGAATCACCACCCGCGTTCAGGTGGAATCCCATTGTCCAAACGGACTCTTAGGAGCCCGGGCTATTTTGTGCCTTCGACCCAAAATAGAAACCAATGACAGATCCCACGAGGCCTATCATGGCGGTGAATACCGTTTGCGTCGCGCCAGAAACCAGATCGAGCGATTCCTTTGCGTGTGTGCAATAGGCGACAAAACGCCAACACGCGTTCCCAAGGATAGCACCACTCAATGTCTGGAACACGATGACCAAAAACAGCAGAGCAAGCAGAATGTAGGCGAGGTTCTTGCGCGTAGTCTCCAACGCGTAACCTGCCTGCACCGCTGCCGGCGACCCTATGTTTTGGGGATTGCCCTTTCCACCTGAGGAGCCAATTGCGGTCAGGTCGACCGAGTTGGAGGTCGGCGACGCCGCCTTGGCCTTCGTCAACAGGTCGAGCGCAGATTGCGCAGCCGTTTTGGCCGCATCCGCAGCCTGCCTGGTTGCGGTGGAGCGGGCGTCCGCCGCCACGGCCGCCTGTTGGGCCGCGTCCAGGACGTTCTGCGCAGATTGTCTATCGGCATCCGTTGCGGTGGCGAGCGCGGATCGCGCCGCCACGACAGAGGCGGTCGCGGTCGCTAATTGAGAGGCCGCACTATCTGCTGCGGTCCCTGCGGCTTGGGACGACGTGGTCATGGCGTCCGCCTTCGCCTGAGCGTCTGCGACTGACGGAATATCCGCGGGACCAGGATCAGCCATAGATGGTTCTCCGCGACTTAGTTACTTCTCGAACACAATCTTTGAAAACGTGTTGTCATTCTTCTTTATCAAGAGATCCTCGCCGGGTGATATGTTGTCCGCCAAGAGCTTTTCGGTCGAGATCGCTTGTTGGAGGACAGTGTTTGCGTCCACTCCCCGACGTAGAGCGAGATCCTTCAGAGCCTGGAGCTGGTCTGGAGTGACTTGGGCCTGGATCTGAACGGAACTGTCGTCTGTCACTGGAATTTCTCCTGCGAGCTCAGTGGACCTGCTGCCCTGCAGTATGCGCTTACCTCGTGGAAAATGCCAGTCGGAGGTGCGAGGCTATCGGCGGGCTTCCATGGTCCACCAATTCCTGTCCACGAGCCCCAACTGCGCGCCGGTCTCAGGGCGTAAGTCATCTCGGCGGACGTATGGAACACCACCAGGCATGCGATCGGGGACCCCTGTCGCGTCGGAACGCCGAGGATTTGCTGGCTGAATGCGGGATCGACGTTAGCTGCGAGACCGTGCGCTTCTGGTGCCCCGATTTTCGCCGCCGAGATCCGCAGGCGCCGGGTGCTCAGGCACATCGTCCTGCGACAATGCCCGCCATCCGCAGAATAACCCTCCTCGCCGGACGGGTTCGCGGGCGGTCGCGCTCACGCTCTTTTGAGTGCGGTCAATATGGGCTAGGTATGTATTCCGCTGGGTGTTGGCTGATGGGGAGAGATCAATGACCAAGGCTGAACTGGTCACTGCGATCGCGGAACAGGCGGGGCTGAATAAGGTTCAGGCGAAGGACGCTCTGGAAGCGTTCATCGCGTCCGTGAGCGAGTCGCTGAGTGCGGGCCAGGAAGTTCGGTTAGTAGGCTTCGGGAGCTTCGTCCCCGTCAAGCGCGCCGCCGGCACGGCGCGCAATCCGAGGACCGGCGAGACCGTCAAGCGCGCGGCGTCGGTAACCGCGCGGTTTCGGGTCGGGCAGGGATTGAGGCAGACATTGAGCGGTCCGCATGGTGGTGGGACCGACTCGGACGGCTGAGTGAAGCTTCCATTCGATTTCGCCAATAAGCTGCTGCTGCGGCTCGTCCTGCCGGGAGCATTGCTCACCGCCACTGTCTGGCCCGTCCTGCTGGCCGTTCTTCATTGGGTCCACGTAGCCGCGCCCGACGCGGTCATTGTGCCAATCGCCATATTGATTTTCGGCTGGGTCATCCTCCTGCTCGACATGCCGATTTACATGATTGCGGAGGGCCGCCGGTACTGGCCAAACTGGCTGCGAACATGGGGCGTGGCGCGGGAGTCTGCCCGACTTCGCGGCTTAACTGCCGCTCGAGCTGCATAGCCAATAGGGTCCTTGTTGCGGGTCGAGCTTGATCTTGAAGTCCGCAAATTCCCGTTGAACAGATCTGGGTATCCAGAGTCCCGATTCCCTACACGGCTGGGAAATTTGATTGGTGCCGCCGAAACTTATCCCGATCGGGAGTATGGTGTTGATGGAGTGTTCGGTTGGTATAGACTCTGGGTCGTGATCGACAAGGACCTTCGCGCCGAACTGGATGATCAACAGGCGATAGTCGACAGTGCGATGTACGCGATGTTTGTTGCGATAGCGGCGACGATATTTTGCGCCTTTTACGTGGTAATTCGCTGGAGTACCGTACACTCACTGATACCCGCCCTGCCTTCGGTCCCGGCATTGCTATGTCTAGGCGCCGTCGGTTTCTCTTCCGCGATATTGTTATATAGAGGCGAACTTATTGCGCAAACTCAATACGGTGAAATATTATGCGCACTATTTGATCAGAATATGGACAAATTGGAGTTCACTTCAATATTGGATCAACTCGCGAAAACTATGTCCGATCCCATGCTAAAGACTGCAGCGTCACGTGAGCGGGCGCGAGCTGCTGTGCGCTTCCTTCGATGGCACAAATACAGAAGAGTTGGACAGACCACCAATGAGGATGTCCGCGACTGGTGACCCTTGGCCCCTCAATGCCCCTGTGAGAGGGTCTACAGTCGAAGACCTGGGCAGTGTCAGAGCGATACAGCCCGTCGGTTCGGGCGCCCGGTAGTATCCCCGGATGACCAACCCGTGCCGCTCGGGAAATGATAGGGTCCGAAGCGCGCACGATGCGTCGCGGGATCGAGGGCCTCGGCCTCCTCCAGGGCCCAGCACGCCCAGCGTTCGAAATCAGGGCCGGGGTTCTCGACGCGAGCCTCGCCGCGTCGATTGTTCAGGCACAACTCACTCAGCGGTGCGCGAAGGAGCGCCGCTGGCCCCTACGACTAGGCTAGGTATACGCTGACCGAGCCCGGGCGCGAGCCGCGCATATTTCGTGCTCGATAATACCTCGCTCCTTGCGGGTCACCGTTCTGAACCGAACCAGCCCAGGGGCGTCATGAAGGTGTTCATCTCGTCAGTCTACCTGGACTCCCAACACCCCGGGGCAGAGCGGCACTTGGCGGTTCGCCGATCGCTGTACGAGCGAGGCTCGCGCCTCGGCATCGATATGTGGGTGGCGGAATACAGGCACCCCGAACTAACCAGCCAGACCCCGTGGCGGAAAATCGTCGACACCTGTGTTCGCGGTCTGGAGGGATGCGACCTCTTCGTTGCAATTCTTCTCCGCCGTTGGGGGAGCGCAGTTGAGATAGACAATCTTGGCCCGGCCGCCGTGAGCTTTCTCGAAATCGAGCTCTTCCACGCCTCCCTTCAACGAATTCCTGCGGTGTTTCTCGAGGCAGAGGATTTCCAACCCGACACTGAACTTGCTTCTCTCATCCATTCGTTGAAGCGCGTGACCTCGCCGGCTCAATGGATCAAGCAGCCGGAGGCGCAGCTTGAGCGCACGGCGCTGGATCTGATCGAGGCCGTGCGAGCCAACAAGGGACCCGGCGCCAAGCTGTCGGGATTCGGCGATGCCCGCTCAGACGACGTCTCATTCGCCCGGGTCAACCGTGAAATCACGTCGACTCGAATGAGTTTTCTCGAAGGATTCTCGCCGCCTGCCCCCAACGGCTCGTTCTCGGCCATCCGCGTCCTTTCATTACTGGAAGAAGTCGAGGGGGCGAACGGCGATGAATCGGAAATTGTTTACGCCGACCGGCTTTCTCGACTGTGGATCGCGCTTCGTGAACTAGCCAAACTTCCCGTGGGGGACATCGATCCCGGCACGGCATCGCTGTGGCTGCGGTTGGCGGGATCATGGACCAGCCCAGCGGCGTGGCTGCGACTTCATGGCCCACTTCGCCTCGGAGTTCTGGCTGCACTCCATACCCGGATGGACCTGACGCGTCGGCAGAAGATCACGGCCCCACTTCCCTACGGCGCCTTCGCCAGCGAAGCCTATTCGATCGGAAAGGCTTCTGACACATGGCGATGGAAGGTCCGCAGGTTCGAGGCGGCTCGGCGTCTCGCAACAAAGCAGGCGGCGGCAGGCGGCCGTGATCCGTCTGGTGCCTGGTTGATTCGCGCCAGCGCAGGCATGCACCTCGCTGCCTTGGGCCAACCGTGGTTGGCCATCGCGGCGCTAAACGACTACGGCGCGGCGCTCACGCACCGTGAGAAAATTGGCGCTTCTGACTCGGCGATAGGAGAGGCGATGAGCGAGCTGGGATACGCCGGGTTCGTTGTCGGCAGGGCCCTGTTCTGGCGCCGACACAATGCGTTGGGTCTGATGCGTGACGGCGTCCGGCTCCTGGAGAATGACAATCCTGGCCGCCGCCCCGGGTTTGTGAAGCGAGCCAAGGAGAAATTCATCGACGCGCTGGAGCGTGAAGGCCGGCTGGCCGAGGCCGATGCTCAACGCGTGGGAGCTATAGATCTCGCAGACCGCCATCGGTTGCCGAAAGGCTAGGTGGATTGCCAAGACGGAGCCACGCCCGCGTGGGCGTCTTGTCCGCTGCTGGTTGGCATACCCAGCGTCGGCGGATTGAGCGCACGCCATCTGCGCACGACTGGCGTTTGTTCCTGCAATGTTCTGCCGAGGGGACGATGGCGTTCTTCAACGATCAGCAGTTGGGTGCGCTCGCGATCGAGCGGATGGTATTCCAACTTGTGGGCCCAAACGACGAGGATTTGGTCCGGTTCCGAAGGATTTCCAAGACGCGGAAGAAGTGGTTAGCTCAGGCGACGGTCGTGTTTCAGGGCCAATAGGCCTGTTGTCCGGGTTGGTAATCTAGGAGGTGCGGGTGACCTTTCGCGCTCAGAATACGCTCAAAGCGCCCGTGAAACCGGACGAGTTCGCACTTCAGGCGCTGAATCCCCCCATAAGACTCCGGCTAAATGAGGCGCAGATAATTGATGATGAAAAGCAGCGCTTCAAAGATGTGGTGACCGCTGCGATCGCTAATGGGCTCTATAGTCGGTTCCTGGCCATCCATATGGACATGTCGCATCGAATGCACACCATGAACGGAGACGCCGTGGGCACTCAGCGGTTCCTTCCGTGGCACCGCGACTACCTTTTGAAGCTCGAGACCGCGATGCGAGCGTTCGACCCAGCCTTCATCATACCCTACTGGGATTGGACGACAGATCGTCAAGTTCCAGGCTGGCTCGCCAATTTTCTTCCCGCTGGCGTGAAGGATCCCGCAGGGCACGCCATCCAGATCACGCGAGACCCCGGCAACAGTTCCGACGCCGAAGCCCGCGCTCTGCCGACAGTCGCCGACGTAGCGGCCCTGGCCACCGTTGGGACCTATACCGAATTCACCCTTCGATTGGAGGGCGCCCAACCGTTCGGGCTGCACAATCAGGTCCATGACTGGGTCAACGGGACCATGTCGGACGTGATGGTGTCGCCCGCGGATCCGCTATTTTGGCTGCACCATGCACAAATCGATCGCTTGTGGCTGCAATGGGCGATGGCACATCCCGGCCAAGTTCCGGTAGTCAAACCAGTCCACGAAACGCTTGACCCGTGGCCAGAAAAGATCGGCGACGTTCTCGATGTTGCACAACTGGGCTATAATTACGGGTGAATGTGCGACGCGACAGAGCGAAGAAATTCCGACCTAGCCGAACCTCGGCACTTGCCGCCCGGCCACCCCCGAGGAACGCCGAGGGAACCGCCGACCTTCTTCGACCCCACGCGGCGTTGCGTACTGTCGAGAGATCCTGGCCGCGAGCAAGTGCATCCTTCGGGAGTACCTGAGAGCGGAGATTCACGGATTCAGGGCGATACAGTTACTGCGATGGTCGCCGACGCGGTCCCACTGTGGCCGTCCGAGATGGTGTAGGTGAAGCCGTCCGAGCCCGTGTAGTTCGCCGCTGGGGTGTAGGTGACTCCGGTTCCGCTCTGGATGATCGAGGCCGTCCCGTGGCCGGGCGCACCCAGAGCGGTGATCGTCAAGCCATAGCAGCTCGGACTGGCGTCGTTGGCGCGCGGATCGAAGGTGACCGCGATGTTGGAGGTTGTGGCGACGCTGTCATTGTTCGCGATCGGCGATCCAGGGGCGGTCCTGGAGATATAGACCGTTCGATTGCCGGCCGCGTCATAGCCATAGGACATGCAGCTCCCGTCGACGCCGAAGGCAGCGGTTCGTAGCCGCCCGAGAGGGTCATAGGGGTGTTGTCAGACCAAATTCATCGCCGGCTAACCGGTGCCCGTTAGCCGGGGCGGATGACCAAGCCGGCGAAGCCCGACAACCCGTTCCGCTGGTTCGACTCCTCGCCCGAGGTGATCCGGCTGGTGGTGATGATGTATGTCCGCTACCCGCTA
>Ga0208849_1001288_pt1 | contig 18121 bp, 14 predicted proteins | sample NGESurdeep072012_10_FD_184470 | JGI IMG/M metagenome (GOLD analysis project Ga0208849, IMG submission 184470) | Arctic peat soil microbial communities from Barrow, Alaska - NGEE Surface sample 53-3 deep-072012 (SPAdes) | ecosystem: Environmental > Terrestrial > Soil > Wetlands > Peat ... | reverse complement strand
CGAACTGGCCATGCTGGTCACCGGCTCGCTCTCACTCATCGGGCGCCACGCGCGGCTGGAAAATGCGCCCGTGCCCCTGATCAACCGCAACTACCGCTGCTCCAACCGGAAACTGCAAGATCGCATCGGATTTTCGCCGGGCGTCACCGTGCTCGAATCGATCGAGAAGATACTTTCGAATTTACCGGTCGACGACCCGACGCAGCTCTCGCATCCGCGCTACTACAATATCGGCTGGATGACGCTGCTCGACGAAATCGTCGCCGAGCAAAACGGTTTCGCGTCGGTGTGGGAGACCGCTCGCCGCTGAACTAGCCGTGCAGGCTGTCGAGCAGCGATTGAGCGTCCTTGGCGTCGGACAGATCGCCGTTGACTTTGTACTGCTTCAATGCGGCCGCGGCATCGACGATGGCGCTCTTCACGTCGCCGAGATTTTTTTCTGCCGTGGCGCGATCGAAGAGGGCATCCGCACTATCTGGGACCGCCGCAAGGTACACGTCGCAATCCAGCTTGGCTTTTGCCCACTCGTCGAGATTCAAGTACGAGAGGCCGCGATAGAAATTGCAGAGTGTGATCGTCGAATCTTTGGCCAAGCATTTGCTCAATTCGGTGATGGCGGCGGCGTATTCGCCGGCCGTCACTTCGAGATGTCCGAGTGACATGAGCGCGAACGGCCGGTCCGGGGTCAACGTCAGCGCTTGCTCGCAATCGGCGCGCGCGCCGGCGAGATTGTTGGCCTCGCGCCGTGTGTTGCAGCGATCGGCATATGCGTCGCCGTCGGTGTCGCGCAGCGAGATCGCTTTCGAAAGGTCCGCTTCCGCGCTCTTCAGATCGTCGAGGTAGTAGTTCGCTCGGCCGCGCCGCTCCCATGCGTAGCCGTCGGTGGGATCGAGGGCGATCGCTTTCGTGCAGTCTGCAACGGCGCCGTTGTCGTCGTTCATGATATCCCGAGTGTCGCAGCGCGTCGCATACGCATATTCGTATTCCGGGTCGAGCGCGATGGCTTGATCGTAGTCGGCCAACGCACCCTTACTATCGTCGAGGTTGGCCTTCGCGTCGCCGCGTGCGGCGAATGCTTCGGCGTCGTTCGGCTCGACGGCGATGGCCTTGCTGAACATCTCGATTGCGGCGGCATTCTTGCCGCCCTTGATGAGCGTGCGCCCCTGCTTGACGAAGTCGGCGGCAGCTGCTGCGGCGCCCTTATCGGGCGACGCCGTCGGACTTGGCGCTGCGCAGGCAGCGGAAGTTCCCCAACTGGCGATCGTCGCGGCGACGACCAAGAGCAACAGGGTGCGCATATATTTCATCGTATCGCACATTCGTGGGTCGGCTTACGCGACCTGCGACCGACCGCATGTGGACGTCGCGACCTACGGCGCAGGGCTGATGCGGCGGACGAACGACATCAATCCGTGTTCGACTGCTCTGAACGCTTTGAGAAAAAGACCGACGAACGCCGAGGGCGCGACGTACCCGTCGTCGACATCGATGATGCGGATGAATACTTGATAGGGCGCTGGGAGCCGGTCCGACCAGCGCCGGACGCGCGCATCGTCGAAGCCGCGCGCGCGCAGCGCGGATAAAACCGCGGCATCGTCAGGCGAAGCGGCGACGATCGCCGCGAACTGTGCGGTCGTAACCCCGAGCCGCTCCAGCAGCGCGCGGTCGATCGGTGAGTGCCCGAATAGATACGCGCCGAGTGCGCCGCCGCTGTCCATCTTGGCTTTGTCGATCAGTCGCGGCAGCCAACGGATGCCGTCGAGGTCATCGCTCCAGCGGCGCGGCGGCGAATGTGCGGTCATGTGATGTGTCCTCGTGCCACGAGATACTCCCGCAGCGCCGCTTGCCACGGTCGCGACGCCAGTCCGAGTTCCCCCAACTTCTCGCTCGCCAGCGCCGAATACGCCGGCCTGCGCGCGCGTGAAGCTACATGCTCGGAAGCCACTGCGACGGCGCGTGTCGCAAGTCCGGCTGCCTCGAAGATGCCGTCCGCGAATTCGCACCACGAGCATGGGCCGCTATTGGTGAGATGATACACCCCCGCCGGCGCGCTGCGTGCGGCGAGCGCCACGGTCAGCGCCGCAGCATCGGCGGCATACGTCGGGGTCATCACGATGTCGTCCACGACTTCGATGCGTTCGCCGCGCCGCGCCTTTGCCAGCATCGTCTCCACGAAGTTGCCGCCTTTGCCGCTCGATCCCGCCGTGCCGAAGACGCTCGCGATGCGCAAGACGTACGCATTTGGATTTGCGATGCGCACGAGCGTCTCGCCCGCGACCTTTGATGCTCCATAGACATTGACCGGCGCGACGCGGTCGGATTCGACGTATGGCTGCGTCGCGTGCGCGCTGCCGAAGACGTAATCGCTCGAATAGAAGGCTACCGATGCGCCGCGCTCGTTCGCTGCCGCCGACACGTTGTGGGCGCCGGTGCAGTTCACGCCAAACGCAAGATCGGGCCGGTCCTCGCATTCGTCGGTGCGATGGAACGCGGCGGTATTGACGACGATGTCGCCGGGTCGCAAAGGCGCGAACGCTCGCGTTAGAGACGGCCGGTCGGTGACATCGCACTCCGCGCGCGTAAGAGGCAAGACGTCGATGCCGGCAGCGGCCGCGGCTTTCGCGACGTCGGTGCCGATTTGGCCGCCAGGTCCGATCAGCGCAAGGCGCATGCCGGATGGGTCGAGTTCGATGGTGATGTCAAGATCGCGGATACGCGGGGTTGAGCGCCGCGAGGTCGGGCTTCTCCCGCATCGCGGGGATCATGGCGATCACGATGAAAAATGTGAGCGCCGCTTTGGGAAATGGCATGGTGTCGTCGACGAAACCGTGCAGCACGATCGCAAGCAAGGCGCCGTATGCGCCCACGGCGATGGGATCCGACCAAAGCTCGGTGCCTCGCGCGCGCAACAACATCCCGCCCAGAAAGACCGCCAGCAGCGCGAGCCCCGCGAAGCCGAGATCGGCGGCCGTTTCCAAGTACCAGTTATTCGCGCTGCCGTGCCACGCTGCGTCAAGCTGCAGCCCGCAGCTCGCGTTGCGGTCGGCGAAGTTCCCTGCGCCGACTCCGAATATCGGCGCGGACGCGATCAACGAGTCGGCGCACGACCAAAGCTGGCCGCGGACCGACATCGATGCGGTCGCGGTGGGGGTCGCGAGAAACTCGTGCTTCAATGCGTCGGGCGACAGCACGGCGCCCGCAACCGGTATTACGAAGAGCGCCACCGACGCAGCCACGACCGCGCCGCGTTTGGGCAGCGCCGCTAGCACGTGGACGTCCGCGTTGCGCCGCGTCCAGATGTACGCAGCCACGACCAGCACGGTTCCCGCCGCGCACGCCCAGAACGCGCCGCGGGAAAACGACAGCAGCAGATCCGACGTCAAGAGGCCGAGCAGCAACGCGCCCGCGATGAACGCGATGCGGTGCAAGCGCGCGAACAGCAACACCGAAAGGAGCACGGGGATGACGGTCTCTAGGTACGCGCCGAATTGATTGGGGCCCTCAAGTGTGGATGCGATGCGCGGCACGAGTGTGCCGTCGGCGGCTTTGAAGACGTCCGGTGCGCCGGTGAAGCTCTGCCACAACCCGTCGAGGCCCACCACAGCACTTGCGATGAACAGCACGCTCGCGACTTTCATAGCATCGGCCGACGACCGCACCGCCACCGCGGTGATGCAAAACGCGCCGGCGTACCACCACCATTTGAGCGCGTCGCGAATGGCATCGGGCCTATTTTCGGACCATGCGATGCTCGCCACCGCGAGAATTGCGAATGCGATCAGGGCGGACGGTGCGATGTCGCCCCGCAAGGCGCTCGCGAATTGCGCGCGGACTTGCGGCCGCACGATCGCCGCGATCAGCAAGCCGGCAAGCGATCCAACGAAGGCAGCCTTCGACACCGTGACGAGTGTGGGTCCAAGCGCGTGATACCACGCGAACGGTGCGGTGGCCGCAAGCGATGCGCCGGCGGTCCACGTCGCGCGATAAGCCAGCACGCCAGCGACGATAGCCAGCGCGATGTAGCATAAGGCAACGGGGGTCGTCAGCGGCAACGCATCCTTTTTCTATTCGCAATGTAGGAGGGTGAGCAACCCGTACTAGGGTGAGCAACCCGTACTAGGGTGAGCATCGCTCACCCATTTGGGCAAGCGATGCTTACCCTACTACAATTGCCTCCTACAATTCGGAGATAATATCGAGTACCAATAGGCGCTCCTGTGGTTTCGTCATACCCACTTTGACTGCTTGATTAAGCAAACGCAAAATCTCTTGGTCGGGTTCCAGCGCTACGTAGCGGAGGATTGGATCCCCCACGCTTGCCTGCTCCCCGACGTGCCGGAGGACGCGAACGCCCACCCGGCGCGCGTCTTCCGCGGTCCGGCCGCGCTTCGCGAGGACGACGCTTTCGCCGATCGCGCCGGCGTCGATCCGGTTTATGAAGCCGTCGCTGGCGGATGCCACGTCCGTGCCGGCCGGAAATTTCCGGTCGAAATGGTCCAGAACGCCGCCCTGCGCATCGACCATCGCCTCTAGTTTCCGCCGCGCGGCGCCGCTTCGCAATGCGGTGTCGATGCGCACCTGGCCTTCCCCTATGCTCGCGACACCGCACACTTCCAGCATCGCAATGGCGACCGCTCGCGACACGTCTCGCAATCGGGAACTTCCGCCGCCTTCGAGAACGAGCAATGCCTCATCGAGTTCGAGCGCGTCGCCGGCCGCATCCGCGAGCGGCTCGTCCATCGCCGTCAGCAATGCTCTGACCCGTTTCCCCATCTTGGCGCCGATCTCCACCATCGTACGCGCAAGTTCGCGCGCTTCGCCCATCTCGCGCATGAACGCACCGGCGCCGACTTTGACGTCGAGCACGATCGCCGACGCGCCTGCCGCGATTTTCTTGCTCATGATGGATGCGGCGATGAGCGGAATGCTCGCGACCGTGCCGCTGCGATCGCGCAAGGCGTACAGTTTCTTGTCGGCGGGCGCAAGCGCGACGCTCGCAGCCGCGACTGCGCATCCCACCAATTCTACTTGCGCTTTGAATTCTTCGATGCTCAGTTCGACGCGCGCGCCCGGCACACACTCGATCTTGTCAAGCGTGCCGCCCGTGTGGCCGAGCGCGCGGCCCGAGAGCTTCGCGACGCGCGCGCCGCACGCAGCCGCGAGGGGCACCGCCACGAGTGTCACCGCGTCGCCGACCCCACCCGTCGAATGTTTGTCCACGACTGGACCGCCCAGGTCGCTCCAATCGATGGTCTCGCCGGACGCGACCATGGCGCGGGTCAACGCGGTGGTCTCGTCGATATCCATGCCTGCGGCGCAAACGGCGCGCAGCCAAGCCGTCATCGCTTCGTCGTCGACGCCGCCCTCGTCGTAAGCGCTGATTAGCCGTTCGATCTCGCGGTCGCTCAACGTCGCGCCGCCGCGCTTGCGCTCCGCCAGCCGTCGCGCGTCGTCGTCCGCGCGGCTCACGGGCCTACGTGCTCGACGATTCCTCGCAGAAGTGCAAGCACGTCGCCCGATGCTCGGCCGACGACCGCTTGTACGTCGGCGTGATTCGGATGTGCCGCGGGAGCGTCGGATTGGGCAAGCGATGCTTGCCCTAGTACAGGGGGCGATGCTTGCCCTAGTACAGGGGGCGATGCTTGCCCTAGTACAGGGGTAGCGGGTTGCCCTACTACGGCATCTCGTGGGACCGCGGAATTCGAGATCACCGAAATCCCCAACACGCGCAAGCCGGCGTGCCGCGCCGCGATGACCTCCGGCACCGTCGACATCCCCACCGCGTCGGCGCCAAGACCCGCCAGCATGCGCAGTTCTGCATCGGTCTCGTATTGCGGCCCGATCATCGCGACGTACACACCTTCTTCAAGAGCGATGCCCGCGGCTGCCGCCGTGCGCCGGGCGATGTCGCGCAATCCGCTATCATAAGCGTCGCGCATTGACGGGAAGCGCGGTCCGGGCATCCCGGATCCGATGAGCGGGCTCGTGCCGGTCAGATTGATGTGGTCGCTGATCAGCATGATCGTGCCGGGACCAAACGCCGGATTGATCCCGCCCGCGGCATTGGTGACGAGCAGCGTCGTCGCGCCCATCATCTGCGCGACGTAGACCGGGAACACGACTTCCCACATCGGATGGCCTTCGTAGAAATGAATGCGGCCGTCGAACAACGCGACGGGTACCCCGGCAAGCCGGCCGACGAGCAGCCGGCCGCGATGACCGGCGACGGTCGTCACCGGAAATTGCGGCAGTTCGTGATAGTCGAACGCGGTGGCGTCGGTCAGCGCATCCGCGATCGGGGCGAGACCTGAACCCAAGATGATCGCGATTTTCGGCTTCAGCCTCGTATGCTTGCCGATGTGATTCACGTTGAGCGTGACCTGATGGGTCAGCGAGTTCAAGGCCGCTATTGTCTCGCCGCCGACGCCGCGCGCCGGCCTACGTAATCTGCCATGAACGCGAGCAATTGCGCGAGTTCTTTCACCCGCAGCAACGTGCCGGCGGCGAGGAAGACCGCACCCGAGGTGACGATGTCGACGGCGAGCGTGGCCAAGTGCTGCCAGATGGTGCCCGCGTCATGCCAAAGTATGTCGTTGACGAAGTAGCCCGCGAACGCCATCAGGCCGGAAGCCAGAACGACCCTGAGGACCGACGCGCCGGCGAGTTCGTCGTCGGACGCGCCGATGCGGTTGCGCAGCAGCGAGTAGAGGATCACGGCCTCGGCGAGCGACGCGAACGAATTCGCCGACGCAAGTCCGTTGATGCCGAACGGATGCACGAGCAACGCCGAGAGGATGACGTTGAGCACCATCACCGAACTTGCGACGATCACCGGCGTGCGCGAATCCCGCATCGCGAAGAAACAGCGCGTGAGCAAGATGCTGGCCGCGAGGCCGAGCAGGCCGACGGAATAGAACTGCATGGCTCCGGCCGTGCGCACGAGATCGCCGTGCGTGAACGCGCCGCGCTCGAAGAGCACGCTGATGACCGGCTGTGCGAGCACGATAAGCCCGAGTGCCGCCGGCATGGTGATGAGCGCGGTCATGCGCAGGCCTGCCGACGCCGTCACGCGCAACGACGGCAATTCGTTGCTCGCGAATTGTGCGGACAGGATGGGAAAGATAACGGTGGCGATAGCGACCGCGAACAATTGCTGCGGAAAACCCACCACTTTGGTGGCGTACTGCATGGCGGCGATATTGCCGTTGGGCAGCATCGCCGCGAAGTACTTGTCGAAGAGCAGGTTGGCTTGGCCCACCGCAGAGCCCACGACGATCGGCCCCAGGATCACGAAAAGACTGAGCAGCCCCGGATGGTTCAGATCGATGACCGGCCGGTACTTGCAGCGCTTGAAGTAGCTGGGCAGCTGCACGAGCAACTGCGCCACCGCGCCCGCCGCCGTGCCGAACACAAGTCCGTAGATGCCGTAGCGGTCGTAGAGCCATAGCACGCCCGCGATGGCGCAGACGTTGAGCGCCACGCCTTGCAGGCTCGCGGCTTTGAAGCGCCGCATCGCGTTGAGCAAAGCCTGCACGACCCCTGCGATAGACGTCGCGATGATCGTCGGCATCATGATCTGCGTCATGCGCGTGGTCACGCCGGCCTGTCCGGCCGGGAATCCGAAAAGCGACACGATATACGGCGCCGCAAACCAGCCCGCCACCGCGCACACCGTGAGCACGATGAGCAGCACGTTGATGACGGTGCTGGAAAGCCGCCAAACCTCTTCGGTCTCGTCGGAGGCGAAGTAGCCGCTGAAGACCGGAACGAGCGCGCTCACGAGCGCCCCGTTGAAAACGCCGAACACAAGCGTGGGAATTATGGCGGCGACGAGAAACGAATCGAGTTCCCATTGCTCGCCGAAATACCGCGCGTTGACCATCTCGCGGCCGAAGCCGAGCACCATGCTCATCAGCGTAGCGAGCATGACGGCAAGCATGTGTGCCGCCGGTCTTGCCACGGGCAACTCGGCGACTGCCGGCCGCTTGGCGGTAGCCATGCGAGGTGCGTTCGGACCGGCGGGCCGCGGCGCCTACTGCGGGGGAAGGTTTCTCATTCGCCCGTAATATTCGACAAAGTGAAAATCGACGCGATCCTGCAGCACCGCAAACCCTGCTTTTCCTTCGAATTCTTCCCACCGCAAAGCGACGAAGGCGTGGCGCGCCTGCTGTCGACCGTCGAAGTGTTGCGCCCGCTCGAGCCGGCCTTCGTTTCCGTCACCTACGGCGCCGGTGGGAGCACGCGCGCGCGCACCATCGAGGTGACGAAGGCCATCAAGCGCGATCTCGGCGTCGAAGCGATGGCCCATCTGACCTGTGTCGGCGCCGATGTCGCCGGTCTGCGCGGCGTGCTCGATGAAGTGGCGGAGGCCGGCATCGACAATCTGCTGGCACTGCGCGGAGACCCGCCCGGCGGCACCGGCCGGTTCGTGCCCTATGCGGGCGGCTTGCAGCACGCATCCGATCTGATGGCGCTGGCCACGCGCGACTACGACTTCTGCGTGGGCGGCGCATGCTATCCGGAGATGCACATCGAGTCGACCGACGCCGCGACCGATCTTCGTCACGCGTTGCTCAAAGTCGCGTCAGGCGCGAAATTCCTCATCACCCAGCTGTTCTTCGACAACGAACGCTACTTCTCGTTCGTGGCGCGCGCGCGCAGGGCGGGAATCGGCGTTCCCATCATTCCGGGCATCATGCCGATCACCGGCGCCGATCAAATAGCGCGATTCACAAGCCGCTGCGGCGCGAGCATCCCCGACCGCCTCGGCCGCGCGCTTGAAGTGCGCAAGACCGAGCCCGAAGCCGTGCTCGATCTCGGCGTTGCCTATGCCACGCTGCAGTGCGTCGATCTGCTCGCGCGCGGCGTGCCCGCCATCCACTTCTATACGCTGAACAAATCGCCGGCCACGCGCGCGGTGGTGTCGGCGTTGCTCGCGGCGCGGCCGTGGGAGCCGGCGCGTGGATTGCGATATCTCGACGGCGCCGACGCGTTATTGGAAGGCGCGCTCTCGTCGATCGACGATCGCTCGGAGTAGCGCGGTCGTCGCGGGGCGTCCGCTTGGCTGCCGCGCCGGAAGGGAAAGCAGTCGAACGGCCCAAGTGGTCGCTGATATGCGCGCCACCATTGGATATCTGCTGATTGTCGCGGCGCTGACCGCGACGGTCTGTGCCAATGGCGCACGACCGTCGGCGGCCACGCCCGTTCCCAGAGCTTCGCAGACGGCGCCGCCGGACGTAGCGGCTCCTTCGCCAACTCCTCAGCCGCTCGAGATCGGCGGCCAAATCGTTGACCTCGAGCGCGGCTTCATCGTCTTCGCGAGCGGCGACGCATTTAAGCTCGATCCGCAAGTCGTCACACAGGACGCGTCGACGGGCGCACCGCCGACATTTGCGATTCAACCTGGATCGTACGCGGTGGCGACGCTCGACCCTTCTAGCAGACTTGTGACACTGATCAGAATCTCCCGCACGCCGCTAAGTGAGGGAACGCCGGCCGCGCAAGTACCGCGAAAATACGTAGCGGTGGAGTCGTCGCCGCAGCCGAATCCAGATCTCGTTCCCGCCAAGTCGTTGTACACGAGTCCTCTTACGCCTACGGAAACGGTCACCGTCGTCGTGCAAGTTCCGGCGAACACGCCCTATACGGACGATGTCTACGTCGCCACCGACACGAGCGGCTGGAATCCGCAAGCCATCAAGACACAGCGAATGGACGGTCTGCATTTCCGCATTCAGTTCGAGCTTAAAGGAGGCACCGATTTTCACTATCTCTTCACGCGCGGCTCTTGGCAAACCGTCGAGCGAGACAGAGCCGGCCTTGCGCGCAAGCCGCGCGACCTTTACGTGCCCGGTGGCGCCGCGCAAGCCATCGATGCGACCGTTTTCCGCTGGGCCGATCTTCCGTAACGCTGCTCTCGTTGCTGTCGCGCTATGCGCGCTCGGGCTCTACGCATGCGGCGGCGGCGGTGGCAGTTCCGCTGTTCCCAAGCCGCATCCAAGCCGGATGACGGATTCCGGTGCGATTCCGAATTACGTGCCGCCCAGCTTTCCGTCGGCCGAATGGCCTCAATTCCGTCGCGATGATCAGCGCACGGGAAACAACCCCAACCAGATGCTGATCACAAAGGCCAATGTGGCCACGCTCGCGCCGAAGTGGATATCCAATTCGGTCGGCGGCATGTTCGCGACGCCGATCGTCGTCAACGGCAGCGTGTATAAGGCCGACTTCGGCGGCCATATCCTCAGCTTGAACGAAGCGACCGGCGCGACGGCGTGGACATTTGTGACGGGCCAGGACGGCGCGTTTATCAGCACGCCGACCTATAGCAATGGAGTCCTTTACGAGGGCACGACCAGAGGCGTGTTCTACGCCATTGACGCCGCGACCGGCGCGCTCAAGTTCAAGTACCCGGATGTCGCGCTCAATGCGGGCTATGAAGGGTCGGCGATTGTCGCCGGCGGCGTTGTGTATGAAGGGGTCAGCAATTTAGATGAGGAGACCAACCGCTGCATCGCAGACGACCAATTTGTGTCATTTTCTTCCACGTCGCCCACGATATTGAATACCCTTACGATAACGCCGCCGGGAAGCACGGGCGCAAGCGTTTGGGCATCGCCGATGATCGATCCGCAGGGGTATGCGTATTTGGCCACGGGCAACACCTGTCTTGGGCCCCAGACCCTCCTCGAAGCCGATGCGATCCTCAACGTCGGTCCAGCCACGATGAAACTCAACTGGGCTGAGCCGGGTCCGCCGGACTCGCACGATCTCGACTTCGGCGCTACGCCTGTTTACGTCGATGGGATGGTCGTCGATGGGGCTAAAGATGGCTTGATCTACGCCTTTGCTACTCTCACGGGCGCGTTGGCCTGGAAGACAAACGGCGGCATTTCGAACGGCGCCATCATCGGCTCGCCTGCGACGGATGGAACGCATATCTTCGTGCCCTTTTACGTCGGGTCGACCGGTGGCGCGATCGTCGCGCTGAATCTTGACGGAACCGTTGCCTGGACCGTGCCGACGGAATCCGACGAGAACGGCTTCGGCCCGTTATCGGCGCCGGCCGTGTCGCAAGGAATGATCTTCGTCGGTTACACTGACACCGGCTGCGCCACCGGCCCGTGCGACGGCATATCTGCGCTCGATGCGAACACCGGCCAGCTGCTGTGGCGGTATAGGACCACGCACGCGATCTACACGGGACCTGCCATCGTCGACGGCGGCCTTTTCGTTGGCGAATTTGACGGCTCATCGGTCTACTGCTTCACGCCGAACGGCATCTGAGGCCGAAACGGAGGCGCACATCATACATTTCTCTTCATGCCGGGCGAAGTTGCATTCGGCAACGCGGCTAGCGCTCGCGATCTGTTCGCTTGCCCTTGCTGCTTGCGGCGGTAATTCTGCCGGCCCCATGCCGCGTCATAGCACAGCGCCGCAGTCCGGCGCGATTCCCAATTACGTGCCGCCCAACTTTCCGTCGGCCGACTGGCCGCAATTCCGCCGCGACGATCAGCGCACGGGGAACAATCCCAACCAGACGCTGATCACCAAGGCCAACGTGGCCACCCTCGCGCCGAAATGGATATCTAATTCACCGGGCGGCATGTTCGCGTCGCCTGTGGTCTTCAACGGCGAGGTGTACAAGGCCGACCTCGGCGGACACATTCTCGAATTGAATGAAGCCACCGGTGCGACGGCATGGACGTTCTTGTCGGTCGACGGCGCCGGGTTTATCAGCACGCCTGCCTACAGCAACGGCGTTCTCTACGAAGGAACGGTCAAGGGCGGATTTTACGCCGTCGACGCCGCGACCGGCGCGTTGAAGATTCAGTACCCGTCGGTCACGCCAAATGCGAGCTTTGAATCGTCGGCGCTAGTCGCAGGAGGCGCCGTATATGTGGGCGTCACCAACCTGCACGAGGACAGCACTGGCTGTATCGTCGCTGATCAATTTGTCGCGTTTTCGCCTCAGTCGCCAACGATCGTGAATGACCTTACCATAACACCTCCGGGATCCAGCGGCGCAAGCGTCTGGTCGTCGCCGATGATCGATCAGAACGGGTATGCCTATATTGCCACCGGCAACTCGTGTACGGGGCCGGCGCTTGAAGCCGCCGACGCGATCCTCAAAGTGGGTCCCGCGACGATGAAGATCAACTGGGACCAACAGGGGCCGCCGGACGGCCACGATCTCGACTACGGTGCGACGCCGGTCTACGTCAACGGCATGGTCGTTGATGGATCAAAAGATGGCAATGTCTACGCGTACGTCGCAGCCACCGGAGTGCTGGCTTGGAAGACCAATGCCGGCATCGCGAGCGGCGCCGTCATCGGCTCGCCCGCGAGCGACGGGTCGCACGTCTTCGTGCCTTATTACGTGGCGGGGGCGGGCGGCGCGATTGTCGCGCTAAATCTTGACGGAAGTGTGGCATGGACTCTGCCGACGGCCCGCGATCAGAGCGGCATCGGCGTCCTGTCGGCACCGGCCGTCTCGCAAGGCATGATTTTCGTGGGCTACGCAGAGGCCGGCTGCACGACCGGACCGTGCAACGGCATATCGGCACTCGATGCGAACACTGGCCAGGTGCTCTGGCGCTACGCCACGATCCACGCGATCTATGCCGGACCGGCCATCGTCGACGGCGGCTTAATCGTAGGCGAATTTGACGGCACGTCGGTATATTGCTTCACGCCGAACGGCATATGATGGCCCCTGTAGGAGGGCAAGCATCGCTTGCCCCGTCTGATTGTAGGGGCCGACCTTTATGGTCGGCTCCGCTTGCCCCGGTGCTGGACGCCCCTGTACTAGGGCAAGCATCGCTTGCCCATCGCGCAATCGCGATCGCGGCATTATTACTGATCTCCTCGACGGCTAGCGCCAATGCGGATCAGCAGCCAGTGACCGTCGGTCACGCGCCGATCACGATCGCCGCGGACCGCGTGATGTACTTCAGTAACGAGGCGACCATCCAAGCACGCGGACACGTGCGCGCCACGTTGCCCGACGGCGCATCGTTGACGGCCGACGCTTTTTCGATGGATCTTTCGCTTGAGCGCATCGTCGCAGCCGGGCACCTCACGATTCACACTTCTGCCGGCGATTTCTCCGGCGCCGCGATTGCCGATTTTCTGCCCTTCCGGCGCTTGTACTTCGTCCCTCTAGTCCCCGGCGCGGATCGTTGGACGTTTCTGAACGGAGACTACGCGCATCCGGAAAAAGGCCGCGAGATGCCGGGAGACGCGTTCTTCCTCGCCGACTTCGGCGCCACACGCCCGTTCATCGTCGCCAAGCGTGCGATCATTGACCCGACGACCTTCGCCCGTTTCGCCCCGGCGTCGTTCGGTCTGTTCAACGGCACGATCCGCACGCCGCCATTGCCGCCGTTCGTCGAGAATTTCTCCGAGGACCCCAATTTCGGAGTGAACGCCCTTTCCGGCGCGACGTATGACATCCCGTACGGTTTCGCGGGTTCCGCCACTACGCTCGACGCGGTCCACTTGCGCTACGATCAGACGCTCAACACGTATGCCTCGTTCGAACATCATCTCGTCGCTCCGAGCGGCGCATATGCCGTGTTCAGCCTGAATCCGGCGACGCAACTGAACAAACAATGGAATCTCTTAGGATATGCCCCGCTTGGCGCTAAGGCCGCGCTCGAATTGACCACGCAATTGTTCACGTTCCAATCCGGGCTTTCGCAGCCGCTTTCGTCAAACGGATTCGCCGACGTCAAAGTGCTGCGCGCGTTGCACCATTCTTCGCTCACGTTCGAGCTCACGCCGCAGTACGGGAACTTGCTCGCGCCCACGCCGCGCGGCTTCTACGGCAATTCGTCGCACACGTACGCGCAGAATCATCCGATGACGTTCGGCGCATCTTGGTCGAGCTTCGACGAACCGCTGTGGAAATCGGGACTATCCTTTCGCGTGCAGTCGGGTTTCGGCTACGACCATGACTATTTTGGCATAGGAGTGCTGCACCCCCAGACCGTCACGACCAAGTTCGTAGGCGCATCGCTTGAAACGCCCGTCTACCCCGGTCCATTCAAGTCGGGACTCACGGCAGTGTATCAAATTCAGCGGACGTGGCTAAGCTTCCCCAACGTCGTCGACCGCGACACGCTCGCCGTCACCGACAGCCGCCGGTTCAACCGCTCCTTGATCCTGCTCGCATCCGGCGTGTTCGATTCGATTTCGACGCACGATCTGGCCGCCACGTTCTCGGCACCCAACGCGACAACGGGTTTAACCCCGTCTCCACAGTCTAACAACGGCATCGCGAATGTGGGCGGCGTTGGCATCTATCCGCAATTCCTCGGCGCCACCAACCGGGCGTTCGGCCTGACGGCGGAATTCCAACCGAATAACGCCTTTCAGATGTCGATGTCGCTGCAGCAAAACAATTACTCACCGCTTCAGACGCCCACTCACTTCGGACCGCCGCGCTATCAATTCAGCGGTGATGTGCGGTTCAAGATCTCAAAGACGACGTCGCTCGATATCGCGCGCGCCTATTTCTTCAACTGGGGCGGGCTCGGCTGGACGCCGCGGTTCTCGCTGCAGGTGACGCCGCAGTAGCATTGCTGTAAACTCTGTAGGAGGGCCATTGTACTAGGGCGAGCATCGCTTGCCCATGGGTGAGCGTTGCTCACCCTACTACTACCAGGCGTTGTTTACGCGAAGTAGCGGTAGAGTTCGGTGCCCGCGGCTTGCGCCGCCGCGAGCGGCACGTCCGGCTCTGTGAGTATCTTGGTGAGATCGGCGAGAGCCGCTTCCATGTTGCGTACGGCGTCACTTTTCTCCGGCTGAGAGTATCTTCCGACGTACACCGGAACCGCCTCGGCGCCAAGGCGAAGCTTGAAGTGAACGAGCCCCTCGTCTTCGGAGATGCCGAGATCGACCGCGCTAAATCCCTCGGTCGCGGCCTCTTCGAGAACCTTGCCCAGCAGGTAATGATTGGGATGCAAGGACAGCAGGTCCAGATCGGATGCGCTGAATTTGTAGTACAGAGTGTCGCCCCACCGTATGAAAAGCATCGCCGCAACGGCGCGGTCGGCAGCGTGCGCCGCGACGACGAATCCACGGTCGGGAAAAAAGCGTTCGGCGAGCCGCTCAAAAAATTTGCGCGGCTGCGGCAGCAAGCGATGCTTGGCAACGCGCAGCCGCGAATGAAGGGCGTAGAATGTCTCGACGGATTCGTCACCGCTCAAGAGGCGATGCGTTAGTCCTGCGCGTTCGGCGGAGCGCATTCGCGCCCGCTGTTTTGGGTGCAGACGCGCGGTGACTCCGGGCGCTCCGCCGGCGAGAGAGACCGTCTGATGCACGCCGATTTCGCGCGAATCCGCGAGCGAACCGGGCGCGACGCGCGACCGGATTTGCCACGGCACGCCTTCTGCGCACAACGCAGCTTCGAGCGCGGCCCAATCGTCGCCGAGCGGCTCGCACACGTCGGCGAACGCGAACGCGACTCTGCGCCGGCCGCGAAAGTCATCGACTTCGGCGTACGGCAATCCGGCGACCACGCTGCCGCCGCGCACGAGCGCTGCAATCCGAACGGGAAAGCCGTACGTGGACGCGACGAGATCGCCCCAGTCGGAACTTTGGAATAGCGTCTGCCGATGCGACTTCGCGAAATCGAGCCAGCGCGCGCTATGGGGATCGATATGCTCGAGCGTGGCGTCGTCTGTGCGTTCCATGAATCTCCGCGCGGCGATTGTGCGTGCGACGACGTGCGTTCGCGCTCGCCGTGCGGGAACCCCCGGATGCGTGATGGAAACTGCGGACGTGCGCTCCAAACGTCTGCTTGTCATCGGGCTCGATTGCGCGACGCCCGAACTGCTCTTCGACCGGCCTGATTGGAAGTTGCCCACACTGCGAGCATTGATGGCACGCGGCACCTACGGAACGCTGCGCACCGTCACGCCGGCCATCACCATTCCAGCATGGGCCTGCATGATGACGGGAAAAGATCCAGGCGAGCTCGGCATCTACGGATTTCGCAATCGAACCGATCATTCGTATACCGGTCTGCGGCTGGCCACGTCGTTGTCGGTCAAAGAACGAACGCTGTGGGATGTGCTCGGCGCCGCAGGCCGCGATATCGTCACCATCGGCGTGCCGCCGGCATATCCTCCGAAACCGGTGAACGGCACGACGGTCGGCTGCTTTCTCACGCCCGGACCGCAGAGCGCGTACACGTATCCCGCGAGTGCGAAAGATGAGATCGCCCAGCTCTTGCACGCCGACTATCTCGTCGATTGCCCGAATTTCCGAACCGAAGACAAAGACGGCCTGCTGCGCCAGCTTTACGACATGACGGAGCGCCGCTTCGCCGTGGTCGAAGACTGGCTCGAGCGCAAACCGTGGGACTTCTTCATGTTCGTCGAGATCGGTTCGGACCGTCTCCACCACGGCTTTTGGAAATTCTTCGACCCGCTGCATCGCGGGCACGTGCCCGGCAACAAATATCAGGGCGTCATCCGCCAATACTACGAAGACCTCGACGCCATGCTGTCGCGGGCGCTTGCACGGATCGACCAAGACGAGACGCATATATTCGTCGTCTCCGATCACGGCGCAAAGCGCATGGACGGCGGCATCTGCATCAACGAGTGGCTCATCCGAGAGGGCTACCTCACGCTGAAATCGATTCCGGACTCGCCCACGCCATTCGCAAAGCTGGACGTCGACTGGTCGCGCACGTCCGTTTGGGGTGAAGGCGGATACTATGCGCGCGTCTTTTTCAACATCGCCGGCCGCGAGCCCGAAGGCACGGTGCCGCCCGGCCGCGTCGAAAAGCTGGCCGAAGAAGTCGCGCGCAAAATAGCAGCCATCCCCGACGATTTGGGGCGGCCTCTCGCCAATGAAGTTTTCCGGCCGCACGAGATCTACCGCACAGTGCGCGGCATCGCACCCGATCTCATGGTCTATTTCGGCGATCTCCATTGGCGCTCGGTGGGATCGGTCGGCTACCGCGCGCTGCACACATTCGAAAACGACATCGGGCCCGACGACGCAAATCACGCCCGCTACGGCATCTACATCGAAGCGTTGGCGGACCGGCCGGGTCTCGGGCGATCAGACGACGTCGACATCCTTTCGATGTACGAGCGCTTCGCGCGCGCCTCGGGACTCGCGCTGGCCGGCTAACCGCCGCATTTTGGCTTCTGCCGCCAGAAATGCAAGTGTTCGAGGCCTTTTGCGATGACGCTTGCGGCTAGCGCGCGCCCGTGTGGCGAATAATGACCATCGACGGTGCCGAAGAGCGGTACCCGCTGCGCATCTAATTCGGCGTGAACAAACGCAGGGTAGAGATCGATAGAAGGGACCTCGGTTCTCGCGATGACGCGCTGCAGGTCGCTCTCAAAATCGTTGCCCGCCGGCGGTCCGAGATCGAGCCACACCCAATCGGGAAATGAATACACTTCGGATGTCACGGCATCTTCGAGCGGCGAGACGTGCCCGACCGTCGGATTCGCGACGACGATCAGAGCGATACACGCGCGCGCAAGTTTGTCCTTCATGCGCATCAAGGACTCGCGCGTAGGTTCTTGCCAGGTCGCGTTGTAGGATTTCCAATCGATCTCGGCGGTTTTGGGCAGCGGGTACGAGTCGGCGATGTTGGTGTTGTTCAACTGTACGATGACGGCGTCCACGACACCGAGGGAAAGTATGTTGTCGATATATTCTTCAAAGCCGTCAAGGCCTTTTAGCGGTGAAATCGATACGAGCTTAGGCTCTTTTGGAAAGCCGAGCTCACGCCAGTTCGTCCGTAGCTTCGCTTCGACAAGGCCGGGGATGGAAGTGTCCCAGCGTGTATTGTAAAACGCATACGAGTTGCCGAGGTACGCGATGCGGTAGTAACGATCGCTTAACCCGGGGAACGGGTCTTCGCCGGCCACGATCTCGCCGCTTCCGGGCGCATCGGACTTCGAGAATGTTCGCGCGCTGGGCTCGGCGCTTTGAACGGCTGGACCCGAAAGCGTGACCTTCCGAATCCTCCGATTGCCGGTATCGGCAACAATAAGGCTTCCGTCGGCCAATCTCGCCACGGCGAACGGCTCGTCGAACAGAGCCTGATCGAGTGGGCCGTCCCGATAGCCGCCTCCGTAATCGGCGG
>Ga0208849_1001286_pt1 | contig 18134 bp, 15 predicted proteins | sample NGESurdeep072012_10_FD_184470 | JGI IMG/M metagenome (GOLD analysis project Ga0208849, IMG submission 184470) | Arctic peat soil microbial communities from Barrow, Alaska - NGEE Surface sample 53-3 deep-072012 (SPAdes) | ecosystem: Environmental > Terrestrial > Soil > Wetlands > Peat ... | reverse complement strand
AAGGCGCGTCTCGCTGTGCATGAAGGACCGGCGCAGACGCCACGGGTGTCGCATCCAAATGCCCAGGGCGACCAGCGCGCTGAGCGAGATGAATCCCGCAATGCCCAGGGCGCGCCCGGTGATCCAAGGGAAGTACCGGCTATGCAGGGTCGGAGCGAAGAGTCGAGCGAAACCGAACCCGGCGGCGATGGGCATGACGAGCGCCGCGAACGCGGTGACCAGCCAGGAAGTGGCGCCGCGTAGGTGATCAGACGACGAGCGAGTCATGAGCGTTGCCAGAGCAGGTAGCGACTCATGTTTGTGCTGAAGTCGACTGCACCCGAGGCGTCCACCCACAGGGCCGCTATACCTCGCCGGCTGGCCGTGCGAGCTATCTGTCGGCCGGCCAGGAAGAGACTCTTGCTATCAACTTCAGCGGCCGCCGGGTCCTTGCCGACGACCGTCACCGCGACGAGATCCTCTCCCCCCGGACATCCAGTACGCGGATCAATGAGGTGGTGGACGGACTCGCCGCCGGCTCGCCACTGACGGAGCCTGATCGACGAGGTCGTCGCGGCACGGTCGCGGAGCGAAAGTACCGCCAGCGGTTCGTCGCCGAGGAAAGGGTCCTCGATGCCGACGCGCCAACTCTTGGCGTCAGGTGCAACGCCTGCGCAGTAGCAGTCGCCACCCGCCTCGACCATATAGTTCTTCGTGTGCGTCGCCAATGCTCGGCCGGACCAGCGAACGGCGAGTCCCTTCCCGATGCCACCGAGGTCGACCGCCTCGCCGAGTAGAACTTCCATTGAACCGCCGCGAAACCGCGGACGCCACGGTCCTCGTGGTTGCCCGCTCGGTCGCCGAAGGGCTCGCTGGGGCGTGACGATATTGCCGCTCGCGAAGGCGAGGGAGCGGTCGTAACCGAGCGCGATCAGATCCTCAAGAATCCTCGGGTCGAAGCGTCCCGCGGTGCGCTGGTGAGCGCTGCTCGCTTCTCTCAGTGTCTCGTATAAAACGTCAGGCACCTTGTGCCAGCGCGTCGGCGAGGCGTTGGCGCGCATGAGGGGGCTCGTGGGATCAAAGCGCGTGCACGCCCTTTCGACTGTGTGAAAGATCTCAAGGGCCGTGCGAATCGCCTCGTCGAAATCGTGCCGTTCATACACTCCGCGTGTCGGAGCGATCTTGATGGTCACCTCAGTGGCCATCGCGCGGGTCGTGGCGATTATCTCGCCTTCTACGGGCTCAGCCGGCACTAGAGGCACCAGTGGTGGCGTTGGTCGGCGGGGCTGGCGTTGGCGCGGGTGCGGCGGCGACGGGTGCGACGGGGACTGGTGCGACTCGCGTAGGTGCGGTACGTACTGGTGCGGCGGCGCTCACCGATCCGGCGCCTGATCCTAACGCGGGAGTCGTAGGTTGTCCCACTCCGCCCCCCGAGGAGGCACTCGTCGCGGCGGCCGACGCGCCGAGCGCCGACAGCGTTCGTTGGTCGGCGGCGATGACGGCGGAGAGTCGCGCCAACGTGCGGGCGTTCGCTGCGTTTTGGCTAGCGGCGACGGTCGACACGCTGGACGTCGTTGTACTCGTTGTCGGAACAATCGTTGAGTTGACGAAAGCGTTAGCCAGTCCCGCGCCGATCAGGGCCATCGAAGTGACGACCACGGACGGAAGGATGCGCCGACGTGCTCGCGATCGCCGGAGCGCGCGCCCCACCGTCGCGCGGTTCGTCGCCATGCGGTCACTTGCCACGAGCAGCTCGTCGGGCAGCATCGCGTCGCGCGGTGGAATTGGCGAAAGGTTCGGTTGAGGGTCGGAATTAGTTGTCACCGCTGCCGCCGTTCGAACTGTTGTTGTCATCGCCGGTTGAGGAACTCGCTCCGGTGGTGGTGTTGGTCGGCGGGGCCGTGGTGGTCGTGGTCGCTGCCGGCGGCGCCGTTGTCGTCGTGGTTGTCGTCGTGGTCGTACTGGTGGGCGCAGCGGTCTCGCTCAGCGTCGCGCGCCGCTGGGTGGTTCCTGACAACGCCTGTTGTTCCAGCGTCGAGAGTTTCGTGCGGGCAATCGTGATCTGCCCGGCGAGGCGCTGGGCGTCAGTGACTAGAGAGTGGATCTGCGCCGTCGTCGCGTTCAGGATCGTGGTGGTGGTAGCGGGCAGTACCGAGGCCGACGCCGACGCCGACGCCGACGCCGTGCTCGAAGCGGCGGCGCCCTTGAGCGCAGCGGTCCCGCCAACGACGGCACCACCGACGAGGACCGCCGAAACCAAGATTGAACGTCCCCTCATCGCTCCACCAATCCGGTTGCCTTCATCGTCCGATCGACGGTTTGCTTCTTCATTGACGTACGTGGTTGGAACTGATCACGATTCTGGCGCCACGGTCCGGGCGCCAGACGGGCGAAACCGTAATGCTCGACGTGTCCCAGTTGTAGGTCCATGTGGCAAGTATCGGCGGAGTTTCTTACGGCTCGATGAGTGGGAGATGAGAGTTCGCTCATCTTTTAAAATTGGCGACACGCCCTGCTCGAAGCGGCGGTGCGGACTGGGCAACTACGGGAAACGAGTTTCGCCCGCAGGGCGCACTCTCAATGGTGCCCCCGGCAGGAGTCGAACCTGCGCACATGGCTTCGGAGGCCAATGCTCTATCCGCTGAGCTACGAGGGCTAGGTCACGTGCGGTGTGACTCTTGCTCTTCAAGAGCGACTACCTAATTAAATCGTCCACAATCACTGGCCACTATACGCCAGTCACCATCTGGAGTTCCTCCGACTGATCTACTTGAGCGTCAACATTCAATCCTGTTGACGCTGCGTCTCGTGAAAGTCGCCAACACTTGTGGTGGTTGTGTCGGGACTTGTGGACACGTGGCGACCGTGGCGAACGAAAGCTGCCTCCCAGTTCTGGGAGGCAGCGCACCGACGATCATCTCGTCCACCTGACCCGAAGGGCGAGCCATCGGGGGATCGGACGACAACTTCTAAAGTACCTGTATGGGTGCTGAACCAATCCTCGCGTCGCTCCTGCCCGATACGGCAACCTTTCACGACGACGGCGTCACCCTTGGCGGGGTCGATCTTCGTGACTTGGCCGCGACGTACGGCACGCCACTCTTTGTCTACGACGAAGTGACGCTGCGTTCGCGTTGTCGTGAAGCCGTGAGTGTCTTCGATCAAGGCGTGGCCTTTGCGTCGAAGTCGTTTCTCTGTGGAGCCATGGCCCGCGTGGCCGTTGAGGAGGGGCTGTGCGTGGACGTAGCCACCGGCGGCGAACTTGACATCGTGTTGCGCTCGGGTGTTGCGCCAACGTCGATCATCATGCACGGCAACAACAAGTCTGATGAGGAGCTTGAACGGGCCGTCGCCCTTGGTGTCCACCGTTTGGTGGTTGACAACTTTGACGAGATCGAACGGCTGGGAACGTACGTGACAGCGTCGACGCCCTTGAACGCGCTGGTGCGCGTCACCCCGGGCGTCGAAGCGCACACGCACGAGTACGTGCGTACCGGCCAAGAGGACACGAAGTTCGGATTTTCTGTGGCGACGGGTGACGCGCGACGGGCGATCAGCGCGTTGCGCGAGATTCCCGGCCTCACCCTGCACGGCGTGCACGCGCACATCGGTTCGCAGATATTTGAGGTTGACGGGTTTCGCGAGTCGATGACGATTCTCAGCGACTTCACGCGCGACGATGACTTTAACGAACTCTGCGTTGGTGGGGGATTGGGCGTGGCCTACGTGGCCGGTGAGTCGGCGCCGTCGATAACGCAGTGGGCCGCGGCCGTGAGAGAAACGGCCCTCGAGAGCGGACTTCGCTCGAACGTGAAGATTCTCGCCGAACCGGGTCGTTCGATCGTGGCGCAGGCGGCCGTCACTCTCTACCGGGTCGGCGTCGTGAAGCCGGTGACGCAACGCACCTACATGGCCGTTGACGGTGGCATGAGTGACAACCCGCGACCGGTGCTCTATGGCTCGGGCTACGAGGCTTTTGATATCGATCGTCCACTCGCCCCGCGTCCCCAGAAGGTGCGCCTCGTGGGCAAACACTGCGAGAGTGGCGACGTCCTCGTCGACGAAGCGTTCCTACCCGCCGAGACCGGGCCGGGGAGCACGATCGCGACGCCGGTCACCGGCGCCTACGGCTACTCAATGGCGTCGAACTACAACCGAGTACCTCGCCCGGCCGTGGTCTTCGTGCGCGACGGGAAAGCGCGTGAAGTGTTGCGTCGCGAGACCTTCGACGATCTCGCTCGCCTCGAAGTCTGAAAGTAAGTTCGCTTCGAGCGTCGGTTAGCCTTGTTTGATGGAAAGAGCGGTCGTTCGAGTCGGCGTCGTCGGTGCGGGCAACGTCGGCAGCGCTCTCGTACAACTGTTAAGCGATTCGACCCGTCACCACGCACTCATTGACGGAGCGACGGCGCCGCTCGAGCTCGTAGGTGTCGCGGTCCGTGACAAGAACAAGTCGCGCCCCGGCGTTGAGAGCCGGCTCTTGACGACTGACGTCGAAGGGCTCATCGAGAGCGACCTGGACGTACTCGTCGAGGTTGCCGGCGGCGTCGAACCGGCCCGTTCGTACGTGGAGATGGCGCTTCGACGTGGCGTTTCGGTCGTGACCGGGAATAAGGCCCTCATCGCCGAATGCGGCAGCGAACTCGCCCAACTCGCGCACGAACACTCGGCCGATCTCTTCTACGAAGCCTCGGTCGGGGGTGCGATACCTATTCTTCGCGCACTGCGCATCTCGCTCGCGGGCGAGCGCATCTCTCGGGTGATGGGCATCGTGAACGGCACGACGAACTACATCCTTTCGAAGATGACCAGTGAGGGCAGTGACTACGCCAATGCCCTCGCCGAAGCCCAAGCGCTCGGCTACGCCGAGGCCGATCCCACCGCGGACGTCGAAGGCTTTGACGCCGCGGCCAAGGTGCAAATTCTCTCCTCGCTCGCTTTTGGCACGTCCCTGCGCGGCGAAGAGATTTCGCGCGAGGGCATAAGTGGCATTCGCGCCGTCGACGTGGAGTTCGCTCGGCGTTCGGGCTACGTCATCAAGTTGATCGGCGTGGCCGAGCGCGTGGGCGAGCACGGGATTTCCCGTCGGGCCCATCCCGCGATGATTCCCGTTACCCACCCCCTGGCCTCGGTGTCGGGCGCCATGAACGCGGTCTTCGTCGAGGGCGTTCGCTCTGGTCCTCTGATGTGGCTCGGCCAGGGTGCCGGTGGCGAACCCACCGCTACGGCCGTGCTCGGGGACGTACTCGACGCCGCGAGAAATCGCGTGAGCGGTCGACACGACGTTCCCTTTACCGGCGACCCGTCATTGCACTCGGTCAGCGCCGGCGAACTCTCGAGCCTCTTCTATCTCAGTGTTGACGTGATGGACCGACCCGGCGTTCTCGCCGAGGTGGCCGGCGTCTTTGGTCGACACAACGTCTCGATTCAGTCCATGGAACAGTCAGGCTTCGCTGACGAGGCGCGACTCTCCTTTCTTACCCACCACGCGCTCAGTAGTGACGTCAGCGCTACCGTGCAAGAGCTCGCGGCCCTGGCCTCCGTTGACGCAATTGGCGCCTGCATTCGAGTTCTGGAGGGAGACGGCGAGTGACTGGTTGGGCGGGGCTTTTAAAGGAGTACGCGGACTGGTTTGACCTGGATGGCGTGAGCGACATCGTCACGTTGCAAGAAGGGAACACGCCTCTTTTGCACGCGGACCGACTCTCTGAACGCCTCGAAGCGGACGTGTGGCTCAAATGCGAAGGACTGAACCCCTCGGGTTCCTTTAAAGACCGTGGCATGACCATGGCGATAACCAGGGCGAAGCTCGAGGGCGCCAAGACGGTGATCTGTGGCTCCACCGGTAATACGTCGGCCGCGGCCGCGGCCTACGCTGCCAAGGCCGATATGGACTGTGTCGTGCTCGTGCCAGAAGGGAAGATTTCCTTGGGCAAATTGGCCCAAGCCATTGTCTATGGTGCCAAGGTCGTACAGATTCGTGGCAACTTCGATCAAGCACTGAACTTAGCGAGGGAGTTAACCCAACATTTGCCGATCACCATCGTCAACTCCATTAACCCGGACCGCATTGAAGGTCAAAAGACTGGCGCCTTCGAAATCGTCGACGTGCTCGGTAGGGCGCCCGACATACTTTCGATTCCCGTGGGCAACGCCGGCAACATCACGGCGTACTGGCGCGGCTTTACCCAGTACCACCTTCATCAAAAGTGCTCCACCCTGCCAAAGATGTGGGGCTTTCAAGCGGCCGGTGCTGCACCCATCGTGCTCGGGCACCCCGTCGAAAACCCCGAGACGATCGCCACGGCGATCCGTATCGGCAACCCCGCGAGTTGGGTTCCGGCCCTCGAAGTCATTCATGAGTCCCTCGGTGAGATTCGCGCCGTCACCGACGAGGAGATCATGGACGCGTACCACTACGTCGCGCGCTATGAGTCGATCTTCTGCGAACCGGCGTCGGCCGCGTCAGTGGCGGGACTACTGAAATTTGGTGTTCCGAAGGGCTCGACGGTCGTCTGCGTGTTGACGGGCAACGGTCTCAAGGATCCCGACACGGCCGTGGGATCAACTGCGACCCCCGACGTCGTGGACGCTACGTTGAAGGCGCTCCTGGCCGAACTCTCCTAGTTGTTTGCTTTTGTGGCCAGGTCGGCTACACTAGTAGTTGTCATCCGTTCGGCGTTGCCGGCGTAAGGAATCTCTTCCGAGATGACATTTCCCGATTTTCTTCTCCGCCCTGGCGCATCCTTGCGGGCGGCCAGAAAGGATTATGCATGGCTATAAAGCCTTCCCCCGATCGATCGGATCTCGAGTCCAAAACTCGTGAAGATCTCCAAACGATCGCCAAAGTAAAGGGCGTTGAAGCGTCCGCTCGCGCCAGTAAGGCCTCGCTCATCGAGGCCATCATGGGTGAAACGCCCGCCGCCCCCGTCGCGGTGAGCGCTCCGGCGTCCGCCCTGGCCGATTCCTCGAGTGAGTCAGGCACGCGCGCGATTCGCTCCCGCCGCACCGTCGCCACCCCGAGCGATGATTTCGAGGATCTGATAGGTGAGTTCGCCGCCGACTCAAAGGTCGACACGGCACCCGTCGCAGAGCCGACGAGCACCGAGGTCGCCACCAACGGCGCCGACAAGGCCGCCCCGCGCCAGTACCCCCAGTCACGCCCCGAGCGTCAACCTCGTGATTTCTCCAACGACTCCAACAATCGCTCGCGACGCAATCGTCGCAACCGCAACGGCAGTGGCAACACCAACTCGGGCGGCCGCGAACGTTTCAACGGCGAGTCAATGCCCAACGCCGACCAGCCCTACGCGGGCGAGTTGGTAGAAGTAGAGGGTCTGCTCGACCTGCGTGACGACGGCTACGGCTTCTTGCGCACGAAGAGTTACCACTCTTCACCCAATGACGTCTACGTCTCTATCAACCAAGTTCGTCGCTACCACTTGCGCAAGGGCGACACCATCGTTGGGGGCTACCGACCCGCCGCGTCGAACGAGAAGTACCCCGCGTTGTTGCGCGTGGACACCGTCGCGGGTGTCGATCCCGAAGTCGCGCGTCTACGTCCGCGTTTCGAAGACCTCACGCCCCTCTTCCCCGACGAGAAGCTCAAGCTCGAGACGAATGAAGGAAAGACCGACCTGACGCCTCGTATCGTCGATCTCTTGTCACCCATCGGTAAGGGCCAGCGCGGACTCATCGTCTCGCCCCCCAAGGCCGGCAAGACCACCATCATGAAGCAGATCGCCCAGTCGATCGAGGCGAACAACCCCGAAGTGCACCTCATGGTGCTCCTCGTCGACGAGCGACCCGAAGAGGTCACCGACATTCGTCGCAGCGTCCAAGGCGAAGTCATCTCTTCGACCTTTGACCGTCCGGCCGAAGAGCACACGCACGTCGCCGAACTCTGCATCGAGCGCGCGAAGCGCCTCGTCGAACAGGGCCGTGACGTCGTGATCATTCTTGACGGCATTACGCGCTTGGCTCGCGCCTATAACTTGGCCGCCCCGGCGACCGGACGGATCATGTCCGGTGGCGTCGACTCCGGCGCGCTCTATCCGCCCAAGAAGTTCTTTGGGGCCGCGAGGAACATCGAAGAGGGTGGCTCACTGACCATTCTGGCCAGTGCGCTCGTCGAGACCGGTTCGAAGATGGACGAAGTTATCTTCGAAGAGTTCAAAGGTACGGGCAACATGGAGCTTCGTCTCGACCGTCGCCTGGCCGAGCGTCGTCTCTACCCAGCCATCGACGTCAACGGCTCCTCGACCCGCCACGAAGAGCTGCTCTTCGCTCGCGACGTCCTGCCCCAGGTGTGGAAGCTTCGCCGCGTGCTAAACGGACTCGCCGCCGAGGGTCGCGAAGCGGCCGGCCTCGAGCTCTTGATCGACAAACTCAAGTCCACAAAGTCCAATGACGAGTTCCTGGCTGAAATTGCCGGGGGCCCAGCATCGACCAGTTAATTTCCCGCTAAACTCTCTCTTCGCACGAAGGAGCATCATGAAGTCAGATATTCATCCCCACTACGCCGAGGCGAGCGTCACTTGCTCGTGCGGCAACACCTTCACCACCGAGTCCACGAAGGCCGTCCTTCGCGTCGAGCTCTGCAACGAGTGCCACCCCTTCTATACCGGCAAGCAGAAGCTCGTCGACACGGGTGGACGCGTCGAGCGCTTCCAGCGCCGGTACGCACAAAAGACCAAGTCGCGCACGCCCAAGGTTTAGGTCCTCAGGCACCAAGCTACTTTCATGCGCTCTCTCGACGAGACGCTAGCCGCACTTCAGAGTGAACTTCGCGTCGTCGAAGCCCAGTTGTCAGAGCCCGACGTGGCCAGTGACCTCACGCGTCTGCGCGACCTTTCGCGCCGTCATAAGGAACTCAGCGAGATCAACGTTGCCTGGAACGGGCTCAAGGCCGCCCGAGAGGACGCCGCCACCGCCAAGGAAATGTTCAATGAGAGCGAAGGCGCTGATCGAGAGTCGTGGCGCGACGAAGTCAACGCTGCCGACGATCGCATAGTCCAGCTCGAGGAGAGCCTCGAGACGCTGTTGTTGCCCCACAACCCCAACGAGGGTCGCAACGTGATTCTGGAGATTCGCGGCGCCGAAGGTGGCGAAGAAGCGAATCTCTTCGCCGCGGACTTGGCCGAGATGTATCGCCGCTACGCGGCGTTGCGTGGTTGGAAACTCGAGGTCATCGAAGAGCGCGCGTCTGAACAGGGCGGTTTGGACGAAGCGATCTATCTGATCAAGGGCGACGACGCGTGGTCGCGTCTCGAGTTCGAAGCGGGCGTTCATCGCGTCCAGCGGGTGCCCGTGACGGAGGCCAAGGGTCGCGTGCACACGTCGTCGGCGACGGTGTCAGTCCTGCCCGAGGCCGAAGAGGTTGACGTTGACATCAACACCAGCGACCTCAAGATTGACGTATACCGTTCGTCGGGTCCCGGTGGTCAGAGCGTGAACACCACGGACTCCGCGGTGCGCATCACTCACTTACCCACGGGCATCGTCGTCTCGATGCAAGACGAGAAGAGTCAGATACAAAATCGGGCGAAGGCGCTCATCGTGTTGCGCTCTCGACTCCTGAAGGCCGCCCAGGACGCCCAAGCCAACGAACTCGGTGATTTGAAGCGTTCACAGGTGGGCGGCGGTGGAAGAAGCGAGAAGATCCGCACGTACAACTTCAGAGAGAATCGCGTCACCGATCACCGTATTAACTTGACGAACTACTCACTGGACGCGGTCCTCGCCGGCGACCTCGACCCGTACGTCGACGCCTTGTTGGCGGACAAACGCGCTCGACAGCTGGGCGAGAGTGACGGACGTTAACGCCGCGCTGACGGCCGAACTCGTTGGAGCGGGTCTCGATCGCCAAGAAGCGCGTTGGTTGATCGAAGAGTTCGTGCCCGCCAATGATCTTGACGCGGTCCTGGCACTTCGCGCCGCCGCGCGACGACGCCTCGAAGGCGAGCCGTTGCAGTACATCATTGGCCACTGGCCCTTTCGCTCCCTCGATCTCGACGTCGATAGCCGAGTGCTCATTCCACGACCCGAAACCGAAGAGTTGGTCGATATCGCGCTCTGCGAACTCGCCAAGGGCGACGTCGTCGCGCCGGTCATTGTGGACCTGGGTTGTGGGTCGGGAGCCATTGGCCTCGCGTTGCTCGAGGAACTGGGTCGTCGTGGTGTTGCCGCGTCGCTCGTGGCAACCGATGAGTCCCAGGACGCACTCACCCTCGCTCGACGCAACGCGCGCAAGCACCGACTTAATGCCAGCTTCGTCCACTCGTCGTGGTTCGATGATCTTGACACGTCACTCGCTGGGCACGTCGACCTCATCGTCGCGAACCCTCCCTACGTCAGTGACGAAGAGTTCCTCACGCTCGACCCGATCCTTCGCTACGAGCCCATCGAGGCCATCGTCGCGCCCGACGCACGAGGTGTCGGTGGATTTGGCGACCTCGCGATCATTATCAGCGAAGCATTTAGCTGGCTGAAGCCCGGCGGGCTCTTAGTGTGCGAACACGCCAACACCCACCGTGACGCTGTTCTATTGGCGGCTCGCGCCGGGGGATTCAGCGACGTCTTCGACGTTGACGACCTGGCGGGTCACCCTCGCGTCTTGGTCGCGCGACGATGATCGAGCTGGTTGGGCGCGACGAGGCTGTACGACTCTTGAAGTCTGGTCACGTCATAGCGGTGCCGACCGACACGGTCTACGGCGTGGCGGCCGCCTTGACGCACCCTAAGGCCGTGGCCAATCTCTTTACTCTCAAGCGCCGACCGCTCGACGCGGCGTTGCCCGTACTCGTCGACTCCTTGGCCGCCATCGAAGGCATGGGCGTGGCGTGGCCAGAAACGGCGAATCGCTTGAGTCGCGCCTTTTGGCCCGGGCCTCTGACGATCGTCGTTGCGGTCGATGACGTTTTGGCGGAGCTTGCTGGAAGTATCAACCAGACCGTAGGTTTTCGCATTCCCAACAACGAACTTCTTCTTGACGTGTTGGCTGACTGTGGGCCTCTGGGGGTGTCGAGCGCCAACGACCACGGCGAGCCACCGTGTCACAGCGCGGATGAGGTGCTGAGCGCTTTCGCGGATAGCGCAGAACTTGCGGGCGTGTTGGACGGTGGTGTCTGTTCAGGGGCCGTGTCCACCGTGGTGGAACTTTACGACACGGGCTGGCGAGTTCTTCGTCAAGGCGCGCTGAGCGCCAGCGATATAGAGTCTGCGCTGGCCTAAGGAAGCTCGTAGGGCTTCGTTAGTTCGTCGTCTCGTCGGATACCTTTCTCACCCACGACGCGGGACGCTTCTCGAGAAAGGCGGTCATGCCCTCAATCGCTTCGTCGGTGGCAAAGAAACTCCGCGACAGCGCAGCGGTCCACACGAAGGCGTCGTCGCTCGACATCCTCGGTACGACGTTCGTCAGTTGCTTCGAGGCGGCGATGGCGTGGGGCTCGCCGGCGAGTAGATCGTTCACGATGGCTTCAATCTCGTGGTCAAGTTCGTCGCTCGCGACGGACTTGGTGATCAGACCCATGGTCGCGGCTTCGGCAGCGGGGAAGCGCTCTCCTCGCAGGAAGGCACTCTTAGCGTCGCCGAGGCGCATTTTGGGCAAGCAGACAACGGAGATGATGGCGGGCGCGACACCCACACGAACTTCGGTGAAACCAAATTTGGCCGAGTCCACGGCAACCGAAATGTCCATCACCGCGGCGAGTCCCACCCCGCCGGCCACGCAGTGACCGTTCAATCGGCCGACAAAGGGTTTGGGCGAAGCGCTGATGCGTCGAAAGAGTTCGCTGAAGTCGACTCGCCGTTCGCCCGTGGGCTCCTCGGCCTTTGATCGTTCGGCCAAATTCGCGCCCGCACAAAAGACGGTTCCGCGATTCGTCACGACGACGACGCGAACGTTCTCGTTGCCCTCGGCTTCATCGATCGCGTCTAAGAGCTCGCTACAGAGTTGTGCGCTCAGCGCGTTTCGACGTTCCTCGTCACAGAGCGTGATGGTCATCACGCTCTCAACGACGGTGCTCTCAACAAGTGGCATTAACTACTCCTGGGTTTGGGGCCGTCACTTCGACCTCCGGCAAAAGCCTGCGCCCGCACTAACCAGTGGTAGCCGAGTTCTCCAGTCTTTAGCGAAGTGTCGTCCACGTGGCGGCGCTGCGTGACGACGAGAGCGAAGTCCTCGGCCGAACCTTGAATAAGGTCAGCGGCGTCGTCTGGTCCCCACCTCCACAGATTACCGCTCGGTCCGTTGAGTTCGAGTCGAACGTCACCGTCGGGTACCTCTTCACCGCGCACCAGATACGACCACTTTCTCGTGATGAAGCCCAGTTGCGCGACGTGGCGCACACGATCCGACGCCGGGCGCTTTGCGCCCAGAGCGTCCACGACGTCGGTGCCGTGCGCCCAGACTTCCATGAGTCGTGCGCTCAGAAATGATTTCGACCCCATCGACGGTCCGTACCACGGCACGCGAGTCTCGACGTGAAGGGTAGAAGCCGCGTCGTTGAGGTGTTCGCGCCCCCTTCGCCACGCGCCCAACAGTTCCAAGGGCGAGTGGTCGCGCAGGGTTCCGAGCGTGAACTCGTCAATGGAACCGTGACGAGCGTTCGCCACGAGTTCATCGACGCTCTCTTGAAATCGAGCGGGCTGGAGAATCGCGGTGGCGCCGCTGTGGTCAAAGAACGTCAAGTGCGCGATCTGGTCGCGCACGTTCCACCCGGGACTCGGTGTCGAAAGGAGCCACTGATCGTCGGCGATGTTCGCGACCACGTCGTCGAGCGCCTCTTGCTCAGCTACGAGGTCCAGGCGAAGTACGTCGAGTTCGCCGGCCCTGTTGCGGGCGTTCGTCTCGTCCGTCATCGTGTCTCGAGCAACTCGTTGGGAATCTCCACGTAGCGACTGCGCAGCCACTCACCGAGTCCCTTGGCCTGGGCGTCTTGACGCGTGGAGGCGGCGACGCCCTCATCGAGGAGGTCGTGAATGACGAAGTTGAGTGAACGAAGCGCCGGGAGCCGGTAGCGATCGATGGCCAGTGGCGCGGTCTCTGGGAGAAGTCGTCGAAGTTCACCTTCGGAGAGGTACCCGTCGAGCCACGCCCAGGCTTCGTCACTGCGCGCGAAGATTCCCACGTTGGCGTCGCCGCCCTTATCGCCCGAACGTGCGCCAAAAAGTCGCCCGAGTGGAGCGAACGTCGTTGGACCACTCGGGAGCGCGACGTGCGGCCCCTCGTCGGCTTCAACGCGCACGTCGCCGACCGGCGCGATGGAGTCGATCACTGTTCGATCGCCGCCAAGAATCGTGACGTACTGGGGCACGAGGTCGTTCGGCACGATGGCCGGTCGATAGACACCAAAGGCCGAGCCCCCCGACGGACTCGAACCAGGCACGAAGAATCCCGGGATCGTCGCGAGGGCGATCTCAATCACCGCGTTCGCGACCGCTCGACCAATCTTTCCCTCGTCGCGGTCCTTAAGTGTGAGGCGCCAGGTGGCGACGGCCTCTTCATTCGTCGCGGGGTCGCGCTTGTCGGTTCGAACGAGTCTCGTCGTCACGCTGTCGAAGTCAATCGGCGCGTAGGGACAGGCGAGCCAAAAGGCCTCTTCGACGAGTTGAGCCTTCGCTTCGATGTCGAGACCCGTGAGCGCAATACTGAGGTCTTTTCGAAAACCGCCGATCTCGTTCATCGCGACCTTGAGCGTGGGCGGCGGTGCTTCGCCCCTCGTGCCACTGACGCGAACGCGGTCCTTGCCAATCTGTTCGAGATGGATGGTGTCGAAACGTGCCGAGACGTCTGGTCCCAAGTAGGAAGGACTCGCGATCTCGTAGAGCAACTGTGAGGTGACCGTGCCAACGGAAACTTCGCCGCCCGTCCCGTCGTGTTTTCCAACCACCGACGACCCGTCTTCGGCGACCTCAACCCAGGGAAAGCCGACCCGCGCCATGCCGGGAACTTCGTTGAAGAAGGAGTAGTTGCCACCGGTGACTTGTGCGCCGCACTCAATCACGTGACCCGCGACGACCCCGCCCGCTAGAGCATCAAAGTTGTCGCGGCTCCACTGATGGTGCCAGGCGGCTGGTCCACAGACGAGCGCGGCGTCAGTGACGCGTCCGGTCACGACGATGTCCGCGCCCATCGAGAGCGCTTCGACGATCCCGAAGCAACCCAAATAGGCGTTCGCGGTGATGAATCGAGAGACGTCGCCTACTGGTTCGCCGGTCACGAAGTGCGCCAGATCCACGCCACTGGCCAATAACTCTTCTAAGCGGGGGAGAAGATTGTCGCCGTTGACGTAGGCGATCGTTGGCGCGAGTCCGAGTTTCGCCGCGATCTCGGCGACGGCCTCCGCGCAGTGATCGGGATCGAGACCGCCAGCGTTGGACACTACCTTAATGCCCTTGTCGAGGCAGTTCCCCATGACCTGTTCCATCTGCGTGAGGAACGTTCGCGCGTAGCCAAGGCCCGGGTTCTTCGCCCGTGTTCTGGCCAGGATCAACATGGTGAGTTCGGCGAGCCAATCGCCGGTGAGCACGTCGATGGGACCGCCCTCGACCATTTCTCTGGCGGCCGATAGTCGGTCGCCGAAGAAACCCGAGCAGTTCGCGATTCGTATCGGTGCGGCCACGCCTAGTCCTCGGTCTTGACTTCGTCGGACTCGAGGGTCAACAGTGCGGTTCCGCTGTCGACCTGTTGACTCTTGATAACTAAGACTTCGCTCACCGTTCCCGAGGTTGGCGCGCTGATGACGTGCTCCATTTTCATCGCTTCCATCACCACTAACGTCTCGCCGGCGTCGACGTGTTGGCCAACTTTCACCCGTATTTCGAGAATCTGGCCCGGCATGGGGGCGTTGAGTCCACCCGGCGTGAGCTCACCCTTTCGCACCTCAAAGCGCGGCACGATCTCGAAGGCGGCGGTCCCGTGAAGGGTCTGGACGTAGAGGTGCGTGGCCGAGCGCGTGACGCGAGTGTTGGCGCGACGTCCATTGATTTCGACGTCGATCGCTGTTGCACTCCACGAGAAAATCCTCGCTACTCCCTGTGGCGCGAGGTCGAACGATCCGTCACGACGTGCGCGGTAGTCGACGTCAAGTTGTCGATCGCCGTAGCGAAGTGAGGTGCGCTGGGCCGGGAGTCGCGCGTTGCGCCAGCCACTGGGCACGTGCGCTAAGACAACGGCGTTGGTCCGGCTCTCGCCCTGGAGCCACAGCGCGCCCGCACTGGCCGCCCACGTCAACTCTTCATCACTCAGTTCGAGCTTGAGTGGTGGCGCGTAGCGCTCAATGAAATCAGTGGTCGTGTCGCCGTTCAGAAAGTGCCGATTGCGCAGCGTGATCGCGAGAAAATCGCGGTTGGTGACGACCCCGCCGAGGTGCAGTCGTTCGAGCGCGAGCGCCAATGTCGACGCGGCCTCGGCGCGCGTTGGCGCGTGCGCGATGACCTTGGCGAGCAAGGGGTCAAAAGCCACCGTGACTACGGATCCCTTTTCGACCCCGCTCTCCCAGCGAACGGCCGGCGCGCTCGCTGGCTCGAACGCAACGAGTGTGCCCGTCGCTGGAAGGAAGCCAACACGGGGATCTTCCGCGCACAGTCGAACCTCGATAGCGCAGCCCGAAAAGCGCACCGCGACTTGGTCGTAGCCGAGCGGTTCGCCGGCGGCGAGTCGAAACTGTTCTCGAACGAGATCAATCCCCGTGACTGCTTCGGTGACGGGGTGTTCCACTTGAAGGCGCGTGTTGACTTCGAGGAAGTAGAAGTCGCGCGTTTCGTTATCGACGAGAAACTCAACGGTGCCGGCCGATTCATAGCCAATGGCGCGCGCGAGCGTCAGCGCGGCCGAGCCCATGGCTTCGCGCATTGCTCCGTCAACGATCGGAGAGGGTGACTCTTCGATCAACTTCTGGTGTCGACGTTGAATTGAACAGTCACGTTCGCCCAAGTGCACGAGATTGCCGTGTTGATCGCCCAGAATCTGAATCTCTACGTGACGTGAGGACGCTACGTAGCGCTCGAGGAATACGCGGTCGTCGCCAAAGCCACTCTTCGCCTCTCGGCGAGCGGCGGCGAGCGCGTCGTCGAGCTCGGACGCCTCAGTGACCACGCGCATTCCTTTGCCGCCGCCCCCAGCGGCGGCCTTGACGATGAGTGGGTAGCCAATGGACTTCGCGTCTTTAGGGTTTTCGCTCGACGGCAGGACCGCAACGCCCGCTGCCATGGCGAACTTCTTGGCTTCGAGTTTGTCGCCCATGGCGGCGATGACCTTGGGGGGAGGGCCGATCCAGAGAAGTCCCGCCGCGTGCACGTTGGCCGCGAACTCGGCGTTCTCGGAGAGAAAGCCGTAGCCCGGATGAATGGCCGTGGCGTCCGTGGCGAGAGCGGCCGCGATGAGCGCGTCGCCGTCGAGGTAGCTCGTCGTTAGATGAAATGCTTGGTCGGCGTCGGCGACGTAGGGGGCGTTGGCGTCCGCGTCGAGGTAGACCGCCACCGTGCGAATGCCCATCGCGTGCGCGCCGCGAATGACGCGTCGAGCAATCTCGCCGCGATTGGCCACCAAGAGTGTTGAGAACATCACAGGCGAAAGACCCCGTAACTCGTCGCGCCTTCGACGGGACGGCTTCGAACGACGGAGAGGCAGAGGCCTAGGACCGTGCGCGTGTCGCGGGGATCGATGATCCCGTCATCACTGACGGCGCCGGTCGCCGCGAGCGCGAGCGAGCCCTTCTCCTGAGCCGCTTCGACCATCGCGACGATCTTGGCGTCTTCTTCTTCGTCAAATATCTCGCCCTTGCGCTCGGCTTGACCACGTCGCACTTGGGACATGACGCCGGCGATCTGCTTGGGACCCATCACGGCGATCTTGGCGGTGGGCCAAAGAAAGGTGAAGCGATTGTTAAAAGCGCGACCCGACATTCCGTACGTACCCGCGCCGTAGGAAGAACCAATGATGACCGTGAGGTGGGGAACCGTGGAGTTCGTGACGGCGTTGAGCATCTGTGAACCTTTTTTGATGATGCCCTCGGCCTCGGCTTCTTTGCCCACCATGTAGCCGGTGATGTTCTGCAAGAAGATCAGTGGCACGTCGATCTGGTTGCAGAGTTGGACGAACTGCCCGGCCTTCTCAGCCGCTTTGGGGTGGATGACGCCGTTGTTGCCGAGAATGCCGACGGGGTAGCCGTGAATGCTCGCCCAACCACAGACCAGCGTCGTACCGTAGCGAGCCTTGAACTCTTCAAAACGAGAACCGTCAACGACGCGCGCGATGACGTCGCGCACGTCGACACTTTGGCGAAGATCACGACTGACGATGCCGAGCAGTTCTTCGGCGTCGTAGACCGGTTCGTCACTCTGAAGCGAAGGACCGGGGCCCTTTTTTCGCCAGTTCAGATGCGAGACGACTTCTCGGCACATGCGAATGGCGTCCATCTCGTCCTCCGCGAAGTAGTCGCCGAGTCCCGAGACTTCCGCGTGCATTAACGCGCCGCCCAAGGTCTCGTCGTCGGACTCTTCGCCCGTGGCCATCTTGACGAGTGGGGGACCAGCGAGAAAGACCTTTGACTGGTCCTTGACCAAGATGTTGTAGTCCGAGAGGCCTGGCTGGTAGGCACCGCCGGCGGTCGAGGATCCAAAGACCACACTCACGGTTGGTACGCGCATCTTGGAGAGTTCGATGAGGTCGTAGAAAAATCGCCCGCTTTCAGCGAAGTGGCCGGTCTGCATGCGCCCGCCGCCGCCGCCGCCCACGCGCAGATCCGCGCCGGCGCTCTCAACGAAGCTGACGTAGGGAATCTGATTGTCGCGAGCGATCTCGAGGGCGCGCATCCACTTCTTCGCCGAGTACGACGTCAACGCGCCACCGAGCACCGAGGGGTCGTTCGCCATGATCAGGCACTCCGTACCGGCGATAACACCAATGCCCACGACCATGCCGCCGCCGATGGTGTAGTCCGAGTCAAAGCCCGCCAGGGCCGATATCTCGAGAAAGGGCGAGTCGGGATCGAGAACGTTCGCTATTCGTTCTCGTACCGGGAGCTTGTTGCGAGAACGCATTCGCTCCATGGCTTTTTCGCCGCCGCCGGCTTCGGCTTGGTCCAAGAGTTCGTCGATCACGCCCAGTTGCTCGAGCATGTCAGAGCGGTTTTTTTGGAAGAGTTCTGAGGAGG
>Ga0208849_1001285_pt1 | contig 18149 bp, 17 predicted proteins | sample NGESurdeep072012_10_FD_184470 | JGI IMG/M metagenome (GOLD analysis project Ga0208849, IMG submission 184470) | Arctic peat soil microbial communities from Barrow, Alaska - NGEE Surface sample 53-3 deep-072012 (SPAdes) | ecosystem: Environmental > Terrestrial > Soil > Wetlands > Peat ... | reverse complement strand
GTTCGACCCTCCGGTGAACGATAGGCCCAGCGGCAGTCCGTGATGGACGAACAACGCGATAATGCCTGCGGCGATGACGATGGCCGACAAGCCGAACCAAAGGTTGCGCTGGCCGACGATATCCCACTTCAGATTGCGAAAGAACATGCGCGCCCTCTACGCCCCGTACCAGACGGGCTTGGTCGCGACGTCATTGTCGACGACGATGTCGGTGAACGCGCGCGTGATATTGACCGCGGTCAGCAGTGAGAAGATCGTTCCGATCAGGAGCGTGAAGGCAAAACCTTTGACGGTGCCGGTGCCGAGCCAGTACAACACCGCCGCGCCCACCATCGTGGTGACGTGCGAATCGAAGACGGTCCAAAACGCGCGCTTGAATCCTACGCCGACGGCAGCGCGGGTCGTGCGCCCTGCCCACAGCTCTTCTTTGATGCGTTCGAAGATCAGCACGTTCGCGTCCACCGCCATGCCGATGGAGAGCACGAAGCCGGCGATGCCCGGCAAGGTGAGGACCACGCCGAATTGCGCGACGTACGCGAGCATCATGAAACAGTACACGACCAGCGCGAAGTCGGCGAGCAGGCCCGGCACGCGATAGACGATGAGCATGAACGCGAGCACGATGCCGAGGCCGACCAAAGACGCGACCAGCGACGTCTGCAAGTCCAGCTTGCCGAGCAACGGTCCGACGTTTTCCACTTCGATGATGCGGGTGGGCACTTTCAGTGCGCCCGAATTGAGCTCGGTCACGAGCGACGTGGCGGTCTCGAGCGTGAAGTTGCCCTCGATCTGCCCGTTCGCACCGATCGCGCCCTGGATGGTGGGCGCCTCGATCAGCTTGCCGTCGATGAAGATCGGCAGCGGATTGCCGATGTTCTTGCGCGTCCATTCAAGGAACCGCCGCGCACCGTCGCTCTTCAATGTGAAATCGACGACGTATGCGCCGCCGCCTGGCGCCGGCGCCGGCTGCGCGCTCGAAAGGTCCGAACCTGTGATGATCGGCGCTCCCGATGCTTTGTACGCGTTGAACTTCGGATCGTACGTGGAAGTGCCGGCGCTCCCGCGCGCGACTTGCGCAGCAGTGAGCGGACGCATCTCGAGCACCGCGGCTTGTTGGATCAACTGCAGCGCTTGCTTCGGATCCGTAAGGCCGGGCATCTCGATGTTGATGCGGTCGCTGCCGACTTTCGAAAAGGAGATTTCGCTCGTGCCGAGCGTGTTGAGACGGTCTTGGAGGACTTGCATTTCCTCGCTTTGGATGTCGGTCGTGATGGTCTTGTACTGGTCGTTCGGTTCCAGCTCGACGAGCGCGCGCAAGCCGCCTTGCAGGTCGAGACCGAGTTTCACGGTGCTGCTCAGCGGCGTGAAAATGAACCAGCATCCGACGCACAGGCCGAGGATGACGAGCATCTTGACGAGATGCTTCCAACGATACCAAAACATGACTGGAAGAAGACCTCAAGCGATGAGAAATGCTTTAGCGACGCCGCTCTGACGAGTTCGAGCCACGGGTTCGTCGGCCCACGTCCCGCCGCCTTGCAGGACCGTCCTGCACTTTGCGATGGCCCCGACAATCCGTCTACGTCAAGCGCACGCCGTTGATGGTCACTTCATACGTACAGCCAAGGAGGCGCGCTGCCGCGTCGCTCAGCGCGAAACGCAGCGCGAAGATATCGGCTATCTCCGCTTGTTCCGCGAACGCGAAATCCGCCGCAAGCCGAAGACTGATCCGGCGCTGCGCCGCATCGAATTCCAGCTCGGCCTTCGTGACCGCGTGGTTCACCCGGTCGTGGACGTCGAATTCGTTCGCGTCTCGCGTGCGTACGCGCGAACGGTGGATGTCGGCCTTGTCGGCGATGATGAGCGCCGCGCAGACGGCGTTCACCGGCACGCCGCGCTCGGTCTCATCGTGATTGCCGATGGCCGCGACCACTTCGGCCGCATCTTCGACCGCGAAGCCGCGCGCGGTGAGCAACGGATACGCCATCACCGCGCCGGCCGCGGCGTGGGTGTTGCGGCCCACGACATTGCCGATGTCGTGCAACAGCCCGGCGACGGCGGCAAGCTCTTGTGCGCGGTCGTCGTGCTTCAGATCCGCGAGCAATTTCGCGCCGTTGACCGCGACGAGCGTGACGTGGCGGCGTCCGTGATCGGTGTAGTTCATCGCGCCCAAGGTACGATCGGCCGCATCGATCAAACCTAGTATTTCCGGGTCGCGGCGCAGCGACTCGAAGCGCTTCATGTCGCCAAGCCTTCTTCGATGGCGAGCGCATACCCCGGCGCCACTTCGTCGATGGCAAGCACGGTCGCACGCACGCCCGCGATCTCCGCAAATCGCGCGAGCGCGGGCCGCACGTGGCGCCCGCAGACGATGACGACGGCGCCGCCCCGGCGCGCTGCGACGCCAGAAAGCGATACACGCAGACGGTCCGCGATCTCTGGACCAAGCCCGAAAAGCGGACCACCTTCGGTCTGCAGGAGCGCGCCCGTCAAGAGCTGTTCGAGTTCGGGTCCAAGCGCGATCGCGCGAATGGTTCCGTCGCGGTCTGCGATGTCCGAACAGATCGAAGGCGCGAGCCTGCGACGCGCGGCTTCGCCGATCATTGATGCGTCTTTGGTGGATTCGGCTTCGTCCGCGATCGTCTCGAGCACGGCCACGATGTCTCGGATCGAGACGGCTTCGCGTACGAGATGTTGAAGAACGCGCTGCACGAGTCCGAGACTCGCCACTTCCGGCACGACGCCTTTGATCGCGGCCGGATGCGTGCGGCGGACGTGATCGAGCAAAGCCTGGACTTCCTGCCTGCCAAGAAAGGCGTGCGCGTTCGCCCGCACCGCGCTTGCCAACGCCGACGCAAGAACGCCGATGGGGTCGACCGTGATGGCTCCTGCCGTTGCGGCCGCGTGTGCGACCGTGCCGGCCTCGACCCAGCGGGCATCGGCGCCCGTCACGGGATCTTGCGCCGATTCGCCCGGCAACTGCGACAGCGCCGGCCGCGTGCCGATGGCGAGCGCGCGGTCTGCGTGCAGTTCGCCGCGGACAGCGACGCGGTCACGCACGCGGATCGCATAACCTCGCGGCGGCAAACGCAGATCGTCGCGCACGCGAACGCCGGGAAGCACAACGCCGAGTTCGAGCGCGATTTTCGTGCGTACGCTTGCGATCCGCGCGAGCAACGACGACCCTGCCGGCTCGTCGAGAAGCGGCAAGAGCGCCTCGCCGACATCGATGCTGAGCTGGTCGACGCCGACAAGCGCGACGGCGTTTTCCGGTTTGCGGGCGTCGGCGCGGCGGCGCTGCGCATCTTCGGCAGCCGTGGCGCGCGCGCGCCGCTCGTTGGACCGCAGCGATGCATGCGCGATGCCCAAGCCGGCGAGGCCAAGCGCGCCGAACGCGAAGTGGGGCGTGCCGGGGACGAACGCGAGCACGAGCATGGCGCCGCCGACCGAACGCATCGCGCCTGGGTGGGCCGATAACTGGCGTGCGAGATCATCGCCGAGCGCGGCGTCGCTTGCCGCCCGCGTGACCATGACGCCGGCCGCCGTCGAGATGAGAAATGCCGGCAACGTCGTGGCGAGCGCATTGCCAATGGAAAGCAGCGCAAAGGTCTGCACGGCGGCACCGGCGTCCAAATGTTTTTGAAGCACGCCGATCGCAAAACCTGCGACCAGATTGACCGCGACGATGACGACGGCTGCGATCGCATCGCCCCGCACGAACTTCCCGGCGCCGTCCATCGCGCCGTAGAAGTCGGCCTCCGCTTGCACCGCGCGACGCCGCGCGCGCGCCGCGGGCGCGTCGATGAGTCCGGCGTGGAGATCGGCGTCGATCGCCATCTGCTTGCCCGGCATCGCGTCGAGCGTGAAGCGCGCGGCCACCTCGGCCACCCGCTGCGTTCCATTTGCGACGACCGCCAATTGGACGACGAGCAGGATGACGAATAGCAAGAGGCCGACAACGACGTTGCCGCGCATGACGAACTCGCCGAACGCCGGAATCACCGTGCCCGCGCCGCCAGGCACGTCGCCTTGTGTGAGGATGAGACGCGTCGCGGAGACGTCGAGGCTTAACCTGAAGAGCGTGGCGATGAGCACGAGCGACGGAAATGCCGAGAGCTCGAGCGGATCCTGCACCGATAACGCCGTGACCAGCACGGCGCATGCGGCCATGACGTCGAGTGCGAGCAATGCGTCGAGCAAGAACGGCGGCAGCGGCACCACCAGCATCGCGACGATCGAAAGCACGGCGGCGACAAGCACGCGGCCGCCGCGAGCGGAGCCTGTCGTCAAGTCGCTACGGATTCCCGATCGTCCAGGCCGGCCTGCGCACCCGGAAGCGCGCCGCGCGTTCTCATTATCCACGCGAAGACTGCTGCCACCGCCGCGTATGCCTCCTCAGGTATCGGGCAGTCGGCTTCCGCCCGCGCATAGAGCAAGCGGGCGAGCTCGGGCGCTTCCACGATCGGCACCCCATATGTCTCCGCGGCGCCGCGCAAGAGCGACGCCATGAGGTCGGCGCCGCGCGCGACGACGACCGGCACGTCGATCTCCGGCGGACAATAGCGAAGCGCGATGGATATGTGCGTGGGATTGGTCACCACGGCGGTCGCGTTTCTTACGGCGCTGATCCGTACGCCGCGCGCGCGCTTCGCAGCCGCATGCCTGCGCCGCGCTTTGATCTCCGGGCGGCCTTCATTGTCGGCGCGCTCTTCTTTCACTTCGCGCGGCGTCATGCGCAGCCCGCTCATGTGCCGGTGCCGCGCAAGCACGATGTCGGCGGCGCCGACGAGCAGTGCGATCGGCGCCGCGCGGCGCCACGTGTCCGCAAGCGCGGCGCCGAACGCCGTCATGTCGGCGCCGAAGTCGAACCGCTGCGATGCGATGCCTGCCCATGCGTGCACCGCCGCCGCGGCAGAGAAGACGATCGCCGCTGCACCGGCAAGCGCGACGCCCGCGCCGGCAAAGTCGGCAGTCGCGAGCTTTTTCGCGCCCCCGGCCCATGATAGCCGATCGCCGTCGATGCGCAGCGCCGCCACGCTGGGCGACACGCCGCCGCACAACCCTGCGGAAATGAATGTCGCAGACACCGCGCACACCCATGCGCAGCCGATGGCGGACCACGGCGCCGCGGCGCGAAGCAACGTTGCCGCCGGCCGGCTCAATGCGGACGCGTCTTCATGCGCCGCCGCAGCGGCATGCAGCGCAGACTCGCGCGCGATCTCCATCCACCACGCCGTCGCGTGACCACACGTCGCCGCCACAACTGCGCACGCCGTGACCGTCAGTGCGGCTACCGCACCTGCGCTCCTAGCGGCATTGCCTTGCGAGCGCGCCTTCGCGAGGCGGCGCTGCGTCGGCGGTAGCGTGCGCTCGTCGTCGCCGCTCATCCGTGCGCGCCTACCGCCGCGGCGGCGCGCCAGGCGATGGCATCGAGCGCCGACACCAACGCGCCCGCGCCGACGATGAGCGAAGCGATGACCAGCATCGAACCGATCGGTGCGCCGAGGAACATCCCGTTGATGCGCGGCGCCAAACGCGAGATGCCGCCTGCGGCCGCCGTCGCAAACGCTTGCGCGACGATGGCGGGACCGGCAGCCGCGAGTGCGATCTGAACGCAGGCGCTTGCCAAGGCGGCGACGACGGACGCGCCGATGGCATGATAATCGGGCGCTATGCATACCTGCACGAGCCTGTTGAACGCGCCGCCGAAGAAGAACCAACCGAATGCCGACGTGCAGAGCAGCCCTGCCGGACCGGACTCGCCGAAGACGTCGCGCACGGGGCCGGATTGAGACGCCACCGCCGCGTCGATGAGTCCGCCGGCCGCTGCCGCCGCGCCTGCGACGATCGTCGCGCACAGTCCGATGGCTGCGCCGTGTGCCGCATTGACGAGCGCTGCGACGGCGAACGCGCTCCAGTCGCGAAAGCTTTCGGCATCCGAATGCTGCGCGCTCGCGGCAGCGGGGGCCAAGCACAACGCGATCACGACCCGGACGACGCGCGGCACCGCGCGCGAACGACCGAGCGGCATGGCAGCCGCGAAGGCAGCGGTGTGCGCGAATCCGAGCGCGAGCGCGATATCTTCGTGCCCTATCACGCGCGTGCGAGCTCGGGCAGCGCGCGCATCACCGTATAGAACAGGTCGGCGAGCAGGGCGAACGCGGCGGGCCCAAACACGCCCGCAGCCCACGCGATCGCCAACAGCTTGGGAAAAAACGAGATATTTTGATCCTGCACTTGGACGACCGTTTGCACGATGCCGACGGCGACGCCGACGCACCCGACAAGCGCCACCACCGGCATGGCGATGAGCGCGGCCGTCTGCATGGCGGCGAGGAACAGTGATTGTGCTACGGCCGGCATCGGCGCGTCACCGGTACGATGCGGCAAGTGCTCCGGCTACGAGCGTCCACCCGTCGACGGCGACGAAGAGCAGAAGTTTGAGCGGCAAAGAGAGCGTCGCCGGCGAGACCATGAACATCCCGAGCGACATCAGCACTGCTGCGGTCACCATGTCGATGACCGCGAACGGAAGCGCCAAGGCAAAGCCCATCGCGAATGCTGCCCGCAGTTCGCCGACCAAGAAAGCCGGCGCGACGGCGACGAACGCGGCTTGCGCCGGCGCTCCGGTCTTCTCCCGAGCCATGCGGGTGAAGGCGGCGACGTCCGACGGCCGCGCCTGGCGCAACATGAATGCCCGCAATGGTTCCGAACCACGCTCGATAGCTTGCGCCGGCGTGAGCCGGTGCGCGAGATACGGCCGGACCGCATCATCGTCGACGCGCGCAAGGGTGGGCGCCATGATCGCGGCGGTGAGCATGATGGCCAGCGCAGCCAGCACTGCGTTCGGCGGCAACGACGGCGCACCGAGCGCGGCGCGTAGCAGGCCGAGCACGACGATGATGCGCGTGAACGAAGTGGCGGCGACCGCCAAGAGCGGCACGATGGAAAGGGCGAAAAATCCGACGATGAGATCGACGGGCGTGCCGGCCTGCGGCGCGGCCGCGGCGTGCGGCGCGAGCGTGTGCACAGCGGACGAAACGGAGATCACGAGAGCTGTTCGCGCGGCGTTGCGAGCGCCGCGATCTCAACGGCCAGCGAACCGTCTTGCGTCACGACGATATCACCGTGCGCGATCGCAACGCCGTTGACCAAAAGCGCCACCGGTGCATCCGGTGCGGCGTCGAGCGGCACGACGACGCCCGGCGCAAATCCGAGCACATCCGCCACGCGCACGGAAGCGCGGCCGAGCACGACTCGCACGTCAAGCGCGACCGAGTTCAAAGCGGCGAGGGTCAAGCGATCTTCGATCACGCTGCGTCGCCGCACTGGACTGCGGCGATCTCGAGCGCCCGCACCGCACAGCCAGCCTCATCGGAGGCTGCGCCCGCCCGCCCTCGCGCAAGCCGCACATCGGGATTTGCGCAGATGTTCACGGCGCCGAGCGATCCGCGCGGCAACGGCACGATCGTACCCGGTCGCCACCCTAAGATGTCGGCGAGCGTGACCGCGACCGGCGCGACCTCGACAGACAACATGATGGGCACTGCTTGCAGATCGGGCACGCCGTCTGCATTGTCTGCGACCGGGTTGCTGCGGTCTGCCGGCGCGGGCGGCGCGAACAGCTGCAGCGTGGCCGAGCGGCCACTGCGGGGGGTGAGATCGACGTTGCACCGCCACCACTGCTCGTGAAGCGGCCTTTCGCGTTCGCATTCGGCGAGTTGCGATTCCGGCGAACCCGCACGTAGGAAAAGACGCTCCATCGTTTCAGCGACGATCGCGCGCTCGATAGACGTTGGCCGTACTGCGCCGGGTCCGCCGAGCACGGCTTCGAGCAGCGCTGCCTGCGATTCGAAATCGACGATGCACCAAGCGATGGTCTCGGCTTGCGCAACGCGCCATGCGCGGTCGCCGAGCGGTGATGGCGCGTAGCCGCCGCGTTCGGCTTGCGCATACGCGACGTCCATGCGCCGGTGCAGTGCGCCGGGCGCGTTGTCCGCAACGCGGCGGCTGAGCTCTTCGAGCACGATCGGCGCCGAAGGCGTGTTGCGGACGCGGCTGCCCGAACGAGGCCATGATGGGCGGCGCAATGATGTGCGCCTCACTTGACGAGTCCAAGAGCGGTGCGCGCGTTTTGATCGTTCGCCGCAGCGATGGTCTGCGCGAATTCCGCGCGCCTGCGCGCGGCCCAAAGGCCCGCAAGATCCCGCTCGAGGTCGACCATGCCGTTTTCGAGGGCATGCGTGCGCAGCTTCGCCATTCCGGAATCGCCGGCAGGGGCGATCACCGGTTTTCCCGCCGCGCTGCCGGCTGCAAGCATCGTTTCGCCGTCGAGCGTCATCCGCTCCGGTGCGGGCAGAATCGCGAGTGCGAGGCGGCCGAGCGCGGCAGTCTGCGTGACGCGCTGCCCACTACGGGCATCGGTGCGCTGCATGACGCCCATGAAGACGCCGCGTTCGTCCAGCATATAGGAAGAGAAGCGACGCGATGCGGCGTCCGCCGGCGGCACGCGAAGTTCGGACATCCCCGCGACCGGTTCGCCCGTCGCATCGACGCCGAACCCGAGCGCGCGCGCGCCTTCGGCGTTCGTGAGATACCCTCTCGCGTCGACGCTGAAATCGCCTAGCCGCGCGAATCGTCGCGCGCCATCTCTGGAGAAGACGAATAGACCGGGTCCGTCGATGGCGACGTCGAGCGCCGATGCGCTCGGCGTGGTGCGCACAGCTGTGCCACCGGGGAGCTGCGCTCCGACAAGAACGCCTTGACGATCGGGCGCGTTGCCGATGGCGCCGGGCACCGCTGCGCGCCTGGCGTCGGCGATCATGGCTTGGATGTCGGACATGTGCGGACACCTCCTGAGAACACGCGGCCTCGCCGCACGATCGCGCGGACGACAACGCCGGCGCAGGCCACGAACAGGTAGTAGACCGATGCGGGGCGGCGGCTCGGCTCACGTGGGCGGATCGTCGTGCGCGCGGCGTGAACGGAGGGATCGGCATCTCGTTGTGCTGTGCCGGAGGAGAGCGATCCGCTTGCGTCACGTTGGCGCGGGCCCAATACGGTCGCACTGCCGCAATGGCTTGCCGGCGTTTTATCGCAACCCGGTCCGTGCACGGCCTTGAGGAGAGCTTCGCAAAACGATGGTGCTTCGCGGTGCGTCCGGTCGTGCATTCCGTATGCAGAGCGCGAAGCCGCGCTCAAAGCGGCCGGCGTGCGGTATGCGCCGTCGTAGGCAAACGCGCGATCGGCTTGAGCGAGCGGGTAGCCGGAATCGTCCATGCGCGCATTGTGGCGTCGGCATACGAACTCGATGCGGCCTCAAAGCGGCCGGCGTGCACGATGGAACCTACGAAACTCGCGCTTCGCCCGCTTTGAAGCTCGCGTACAAGTGCACGCCCGGCGCCAGCTCGAGCGCAGCCGCCGACGCGGCGGTGATGCGCGCAACGATCGGCGGCACCGACGCTATTCCCACGCGCACGGCGCTTCCGTCCGGCGACATGAGATCCACGAGACCGCTCAAGCGATTGCGTGCCGACGTCGCGCGTTCGTCGCGCGAAAGGGTCACTGCGTCGGGGTCGACGACCAGCGCGACGGCGCCCGTCCATGCGCCGTGCACCACAAATATTGCCTGACCGACTGCGACCTCGCTCGTGCCGTCGTCGAGCGCGCGCGCCGTGCCCGTGAATAGATTCACGCCGGCGAAAGCGGCCACGTACGGGGTGGCGGGTGCGCGGCGAAGGTCTTCGCCGCTCCCCTGTTGCACGATGCGCCCACCTTCCAGCACCGCGATGCCGTCGGCCAGAAGCAGCGCTTCGGCGGGATCATGGGTGACGAGCACGGTAGCCGCGCCGGTCGCGCGCACCGCTGCGCTAAGCGCCGCCCGCAGTCCGGCGCGGGCGTGGACGTCCACGGACGACAGCGGTTCATCGAGCAGCAAGACCTCCGGACGAAGTGCGATAGCGCGCGCAAGCGCGACGCGTTGCGTTTCGCCGGCCGAAAGCGTTGCAGCGCGGCGCGCGCTGAGACTGGCGGCACCGGTGAGGTCGAGCGCTTCAACACCGCGCGCTCTCGCTTCGTCCAAACGCCAGCCGGCCGCGCGCGGGCCGAACATCACGTTCTCGAGCGCGGTCATCTCGCCGAACAGCGCGCCGCGCGAAAACGTCATGCCGATGCTGCGCGTATGCGGCTCCGCGAAGATGCGCGACGCGGCGTCGAACCACACCGAGTCGCCGCATCTGATCCGGCCGCGATCCGGCCGCGCGAATCCCGCGATGAGCCGCAAGACGGTGGTCTTGCCGGCGCCGCTCTCGCCGACGAGCGCGAGCGTCCGCCCGCGCGCAACGTCGAAGCGCGCGTCGATGGCGAACGGCGCATCGGAGGCGATGTCGATCGAGAGATCCATCCCGGATGCGCGCTACCGGCCCACGCGCGAGAGCGCGCCGGCGGCGAGCAGCGCGCCGTACGACGCGCACGCGAGCACGACGGAGATCGCGACGGCCGCATCCATGTCGGACTGCGCCGCGGCGTAGGCGGCAAGCGGCATCGTCTGCGTGACGCCCGGAAGATTGCCCGCGAACGTGATGGTCGCGCCGAATTCGCCGAGCCCGCGCGCGGCGGACATGGAAAGGCCAGCGCCCAGCGCGGGCAGCGCCGGCGGAATCGCGACGCGCGTGAACGCGTAGACTGGCGATGCGCGCAGCGACGCCGCCGCGTCCAACAACTCGCGGTCCGCGCGCGCAAAGGCGGATCGTGCGGCGTTGATGTAGAGCGGCGCGGCCACGAACGTCTGCGCGAGCACGACGGCGGCCGTGCTGAACGGGACTTGGATGCCGAAGATCGAGAGCACGTGTCCGAGCAGACCCGCGCGCCCAAATGCCAGCAGCAAACCCAAACCTGCCACCACCGGCGGCAGCACGAGCGGCAGCGTGATGAGCGACGCGAGCGCATCCCGGCCGCGGAAGTCGCGGGTCAGCAATGCCGCAAGCGGCGTGCCGCCGAGCACCGTGAGCGCGGCCGCGGCGCAGGTCGTTTCAAACGAAAGACGGAGTGCTTGGATCACGATGGGCTGGTGCATCATGTCGGCAAGCGACGCGACCGGCAAGCGCAGCAGCAACGCGGCGAGCGGCAGGCCGGTGAAGGCGCCGAAGAGCGCGGCCAGCGCAATCGCGACGGCTCCCATCGCCGAATCGCGGGCCACGGCGCGCGGCCGGACAGCCCGGCCGGCGGCGCTCTCGCCGCGCAGGCTTTCAATCTTCATCTCAGGCTAGTTACGCCGCGGGCACGCTATGAGTGTTGTGCGCCGCGCACAACGTCAAACGTGGCGGCCGTCAAGTACGCCGTATCGGATTTGGGCGGACGTTCTCAGGCGACGGAGCCGAAACGCGGACGAATGCCATCAGCGCCGGAGCTATCGTGGCGAGCGAGGCGTCGAACGCCGCGACGTCGCCGTCGACTTTGAAAAGGAGACACGCGCCGTCGATCTGCACGACGAGCGCCCGCGCTAGCACGCGTGCATCCGCGGTCGAACCGGTCTCAATCGCGATCTCCGTGACGAGCGCCTCGAACCGGTCGATCAGGGCGGCGTACGCGCGCCGGATCCGCTCGCCGAACCGCTCGACGTGACCGAGCTCCGCCGCGAGATTCGCGAGCGCATCGCCGCAATTATCTGCATGGCGGCGCTCGCGTACGAGCGCGATGTAGTCGGTCAGCCTTTGCAGCGGCGATTTGGAATGCGAAAATACTTCATCGAGCGTCGGCCCGTTCAGCGCTTTCCCGAGTTCGTCGACGATCGCAAGACCAAGATCGTCCTTGCTTCTGAAGTAGTGATAGAAGTTGCCTTTGCCGACGCCCGCCGCGCGAAGCATGTCGTCCACGGTCGTTCCCGCGAAACCTTTGCGATATACGATGTCGGCGGCCGATTCGATGATATGTTGCCTGCGATTGGCCACGTTGCTCCTAACCCGGCGCTGGACAGCCGCATCCGTGCGGCGGCGAATTACTGCGGGTCGTATCCTATTTCATCTGTCCGAATCCGGCGCTCTACTTCGTCCGTCTGCGCCGTCACCGGCACGCAACGGTAGACTTTGAGCGCGATGTCGTATAACCGGTCTCGATTGTTCGGGTCATGTTCGCGAATCGCATCCACCACTGCCAACCCCTTCACAACGCGTCCGAACGTCGAGAACGCGGCGTCGAGATGTAATTGCGGCGACTGCGTCACGTAGTACTGGCTACCTCCGGAATCGAGCAGCGGTGTATTCGACTTCGAATCATAATTCAATCCAAGCGCGACGACACCCGTCAGTTGCTCGAGCGGATTGAGCTCGGCGGGAATAGTGTAACCTGCGTCACCGTCGCCACGGTTGGTCGGATCGCCGCCCTGGATCACAAAGTCGGCGATGACGCGGAAGAACGCGGTGTTGTTGTAGAATCCGCGGTCTACGAGGTTCGCGAAGTTGTCCACTTGATAGGCGGCCTGATCGGGGAACAACTCGATGACGAACGTGCCCGCGGTGGTCACGAACGCGACTTGCGGATGCGAGCCGAGCGGTGAGCTCGTGAGCACCGCTTTCGGTTCGAACTTGTCGGAGGCGGGCACGGGCGGCGGCGTCACGTCGACCGGCGTTGGGTCCCGCAGCGCTTTGAGCGCGTTGCGGACTTCGACGCGCACGCGCCACGACGGATCGCGCACGAGCAGCCGGACCGCGGTGACGTTCGCGCGATCTTTGATCTTGCCGAGACCGTAAACGCCGAGGCGGCGCACGAGCGGTTCGCGATCGTTCAACATCGTGCGAAGCACCGGCGCCGACATGCCGTAGTAACCGCGCGCGATAGCCCACGCGAGACGCCAGCGGACTTCGGGATCCGCTTCGGTGCGAAACGCAGTCCCGAGCGCGCGGCCGCCGGTGGTTCGCGCGGAATTCGTCAGCGGCGTCTTCGCCGAGGCGAGACCGGCCTCGCCAAGACCGATAGCCGTGCGCGAGCGGATGTAGGAGTCGCGATTGGATAGCAGTCGCGAAAGCGGGCTGATCGCGGCGTCCGCGCCGATGCGGCCCAACGCATCGGCCGCCAGCCCCACCACCATCGAATCGTCATCGCGCGTCGCCGTGACGAGCGGCGGAATCGCTTGACGAGTGCCGAGCAGTCCAAGCGCGAACGCGGCCATTTGACGAATCTGCGCGGGCCTTGTCTTGTCGGCGAGCGCTGCGACCACCATCGGTATCGCCGCCGGATTATCGAGGCGTCCAAGGCCCAGCATCGCGCGCGCGGCAAGCGCCGTATCGTCGGACAAAATGTATTTCGCAAACGCAGACGGCGACGTCTTGCGATTGCGCTCGAGCGGCCCGATGATGCCCTCTGGCGTCCCGGATGCGGCGCTCGCAGGCGGTGCCGTGAATTTCGGCTTTGGCGAGGGCGCGATTTTCATCGTGGCCGAAGGGGTCGGGCTGCCTTGATGAACGGTGATCGGCGCGGGTGTCGCGCCTATGCACGCGCAGGCCGCAAACCCTAGGATAAGCCGCGCGTATAAATGGCGTGCAGGGTATCGCATATGAAACGGGTACGCCAAAGACCGCTGGCTCGCCTTGTCCTGGCGTTTAGCGACCGCTTGGACCGGGTATTCTACAAGGTACGTCGAGTTAGGGCGCCCGGCGCAGGATGGAATAAACAAGGCGAGGAGCGCCGAATGATGACCAAACCAACGAAAAAGCCGCAAGGCGGCATGTCAGTCCGCGAAGCTGGGCGTAAAGGCGGGCAAACGGTCAAAGCGCGGTATGGTTCGGAGTTCTACGAGAGCATCGGACGCAAGGGCGGCGAGGCCACAAAGAACACGCACGGCCACGAGTTTTACGAGAACATCGGCAAGCTCGGCGGCAAAAAGGGCGGAGAATCGACCCGCGATCGTTACGGCCCGAAGTTTTACGAGACCATTGGCCAGCTTGGCGGTCAGAAAGTCAAGCGCCTGATCGAAGAGGGCAAGAAGACCTCTAAATAGCGAAGCGGCCGGCTGATGCCGGCCGTTTCATTTGTAACCCTTTAGTCATTCCGCTTGCCAATAATCCTTGAGCGCCTTGCCGCGGCTCGGGTGGCGCAGCTTGCGCAGCGCTTTCGCTTCGATCTGCCGGATGCGTTCGCGTGTGACGCCGAATTCCTGACCCACTTCTTCCAACGTGCGCTGGTGACCGTCTTCCAAGCCGAAGCGGAGCGTCAGCACCTTGCGTTCGCGGTCGGTGAGATTCTTCAGCACATCGCCGGTCTTCTGCCGCAACAGGGTCATGGATGCGGCGTCGGCCGGCGCCACAGCCTCTGGATCTTCGATGAAGTCGCCCAAGTGGCTGTCTTCTTCTTCACCGATCGGCGTCTCGAGCGAGATCGGCTCCTGCGCGATCTTCATGACTTCGCGCACTTTATCCGATGTGAGATTCATCTCGCGCGCGATCTCTTCGACCGATGGATCGCGTCCGAGCTCTTGCAATAGTTGGCGCGAGATCTTCACGAGCCGGTTGATGGTCTCGACCATGTGCACCGGAATGCGGATGGTGCGCGCCTGGTCGGCCAACGCGCGCGTGATCGCCTGGCGGATCCACCACGTCGCATAGGTCGAGAACTTGTAGCCTTTTTTGTAGTCGAATTTTTCGACCGCGCGGATGAGCCCGAGGTTGCCTTCTTGGATGAGATCCAAGAACTGCATTCCCCGCCCGACGTATTTCTTCGCGATGCTGACCACGAGCCGCAAGTTGGCTTCGGTGAGATCGCGCTTTGCGGTATCGCCGGCATCGACGATGGCTACGGTTGCATTGACGCCCTTTGTGCGCGCCCGCTCGACTTCGTCCGAGGCGCGTTCGATGGCTTTGGCGAGGTCCTGTTCCTGCGACATGCCGAGGAGCGGCACTCTGCCGATCTCCTTCAGATACATGCGGACCGGATCGTCGAGCGACATGCCGGCCGACACCGACGTCAGGTCGACTTCTTCCGGTTCAGCCACGTCATCTTTTTCAACGACGACCGTGTCGGGCACGTCGGTGATCTCGATGCCTTGCGCCATCAGCTCTTCGACGAGCTCGTTGCCCTTGTCCGGATCGTCTTCGTCGAATGCCGCCGAAACCGTGGCGACTTCTTCGTACGTCAGCGAGCCGCGCGCTTTGCCGCGCTCGAAGAGTCCTTTGACGGCCGCCTCACGGGTAGAAGGAACCGCCGCCGCGCCGTTCTGCGCAGAAGGCGCATCGGTGATGGGCGTTACTTTGGAATTTTTCGGCAGTGTGACGGCTGAAGCCGGCCGTTTCGGCGTTGCCACGCGCTAGTTCATCCTCTCCCCGTAGCCCCAAGCCCACGCAAGCGCAGCGCGAGCGCATTGTATTCTTCGCGCAAGGCGATAGGCACGGTAAGTCCTTCGGTCAGGAGCGAATTCATTTCAACGTCAACACTCGAAAGCCTCCGCTCCAGGCGTCTTCGGTCGAAGCGGTCCAGCACGCGCGAGAGGCGCCGCTCGTCGTCTTCGGCGCTCATCGGCGGCGCCGCAAGCGCGAGTCTGGCGAGTTCTGCGCTGCTATCATCATCGGCGAAGACGCTCAGCGGATTGAGCCCTTGCTCGACCTCGTCGCGCCGTTCGAGCAATCGGGCGAACGCGTCGCGGAATTGGGATTGCTCGAGGTCGGCCGGCGCGACGCGCGCGGCGGCCGCGCCGATGAGGGAAGGCCGCGCCAGAATGATCTGCAGCAATTCGCGTTCGACCGACGGCGGATCCGGCGCGCTGCGCGGGCGCGCGCGAACGGGCGCCTCGTCGGCGGCACGTTGTGGCGATGCGTTGGCTGCGCCGTGCGGCGTCGGTGAAAAGCGCGCGTGGCGAAGCGCGGATTCGTCTATGTCCAGCCGCCGCGCCATCGCCTTCACATATTGATCGCGTTCGATGGGATCGCGCACGTGCGCGATGACTTGCATCGCCTCGCGCGCGACCTCGCTTTTGCTCGCGAACGCAAGGGCGATCCGGCTGCACGCCATCTCGATTTTGAAATCCACCCACGGCGTCGAAGCGGCGAGCAGCGCCGCGAAGGACGCGGTGCCGCCGGCGAGCACGATTTCGTCCGGATCTTTACCGTCGGGGAGGCTGACGACGCGCACAGACAATCCTTCCTCGATCAACATGTCGATGCTGCGCGCGGCGGCGGTCTGCCCGGCGGCATCTCCGTCGAAGCACAGATAGAGATTGGCGGCGACGCGCCGGAGTTCGCGCGCCTGCTCTGGTGTGAACGCCGTGCCGAGGCTCGCGACGGCATTGCCGAAGCCGGCTTGATGAAGGGCGATCGCGTCGAGGTAGCCTTCGACCACGATCAACGCGCCCTCGGCAGCAGCGGCGCGCCGGGCGACGTTGAGGGCGTAGACGTGCTTGCCTTTGGTATACGCGGGCGTGCTGGGCGTGTTGATGTATTTGGGCTGTTCGTCTCCGAGCGCGCGTCCGCCGAACGCCATCACTTCGCCGGTGAGATTGTAGACGGGCAGCATCAGCCGGTTGCGGAAAAAATCATAGTGCCCATCGCCGCGCTCGCGCGCGCGCACGAGACCGGCGGTGATCGCACTGCCGATATCGACGCCGCCTTTTTCTAGCGCGAGCTTCAGTCCGTCCCACGCATCCGGCGCGAAGCCGATGCCGAACGCGCGCGCGGTGTGCTCTTCGATGCCACGCTGCTCGAGATACGCTTGGGCCATCGGGCTCGCGCGCAACGCGGCGGCGAAAAACGCTTGCGCGGCGGCGTTGGCTTCGTAGATGCCTTCGCGTTCGCTGCGGCGGCGTTGCGCACCGGGCGACTCGTCGATGACGATGCCCGCGCGGCCCGCCAACATCCGCACGGCAGTGGGAAAATCCGCGTTCTCGTGACGCTGCACGAATTTGAAGAGATCGCCGCCCGCGTCGCAACCGTAGCAATGCCACACGCCCTTTTCGGCGTTCACCGAAAACGACGGCGTGCGCTCGGCATGAAACGGACATAGCCCGACGTATTCGCGGCCCTGCTTCTTCAGCGTGACGTACTGGCTCACGTATCCGAGCAGGTCCACTTTGGCGCTGATCTCTGCGAGGACGGCGCGATCAAACCCGGGCATTGCCTATGCCTGCTCTGTGGGGCCGACCTTTATGGTCGGCCAGCGGCGAGCCGGAGCTCGCCGCTTCAGAGGATGTAAAATCAGACATCCCATTCCTTCGGCAGCAGCAGCTCGAGCGGATCGACGAACAGCTCCTTGAATTTCTTGATCGCGTAGCGATCGGTGAATCCGGCGACGTAGTCGCACACGCGGCGGACGAGCGGATCCTCAGGCGGCAATGCGCTCGTGAACTCCTCGGGCATTTCGGCCGGATGCTCCATGTAGTATGCGAACAGCTTCTTGACGATGTTCTGCGCCTTCGGTTCCTCGGTCTTCGCTTCCGCATTGAGATACACGCGTTCGTACATGTATTCTTTGATGGTCTCGACCGCTGAGAGCACTTTGTCCGAAAGCCGGATCTCGTTCTTGTCGCGGCACGCGGCGATCATGTCCTCGACGACCGTCTGTACGCGAATGCTGCCGCGCGACCCGAGGACGCGCAGCGCCGATTGCGGCAGGTCTTCTTGAGAGATGACGCCCGCGCGAATCGCGTCGTCGATGTCGTGGTTGATATACGCCAGGCGATCGGCATAGCGCACGATCTGACCCTCGAGCGTGTAGGGAAGGTCTTGCCAACCCGCCAGTGCGCCCTTGTTCTTGCTGTGCTTGGCGATGCCGTCGAGCACTTCTTCGGTGAGGTTCAGCCCCGCCGCATCGTGCCGGTGCTCGAGATACATGACGACCCGCATGCTCTGTTGGGAATGGACGAACTTGAAGCCCGGTTCGTACTGGGCGCCGATTTCGGTGAGCGCCGATTCGCCTGCATGTCCGAACGGCGAATGCCCGAGATCGTGACCGAGCGCCGTGGCTTCGGCGAGATCTTCGTTGAGCATCAGCCCGCGCGCGATCGAGCGCGCTAGCTGCATGACCTCGATCGAATGGGTGAGACGCGTGCGATAGTGATCGCCCAGCGGCGACAGGAACACTTGGGTCTTGTGCATCAGCCGCCGGAAGGCTTTGCTGTGGACGATGCGATCGCGGTCGCGTTGATAGCAAGTGCGGATGGGATCTTCGGG
>Ga0208849_1001284_pt1 | contig 18157 bp, 17 predicted proteins | sample NGESurdeep072012_10_FD_184470 | JGI IMG/M metagenome (GOLD analysis project Ga0208849, IMG submission 184470) | Arctic peat soil microbial communities from Barrow, Alaska - NGEE Surface sample 53-3 deep-072012 (SPAdes) | ecosystem: Environmental > Terrestrial > Soil > Wetlands > Peat ... | reverse complement strand
GGCAGGGGCGGCCTCGCACCGACGCTCACGGATGCCAATGTTGTGCTCGGCCGCATCAGCGAGGACGCGCTGCGCGCCGGAGGCATCAAGCTGTCGCTCGAGGCCGCTCACGAGAGCCTGCGCTCGCTGGCGGCCGAGATCGGACGCGACGTCGTCGCCGCTGCGGAGGCGGTCGTGACCGTCGCCGTCGCGAACATGGCCGAGTCGGTGCGGCTGCAGACGGTCGACTGTGGCCACGACCCGCGCGAGCTGACGTTGATCGCGTTCGGCGGCGCCGGGCCGCTGCACGCGACGCTGCTGGCGGAGGCGATTGAAAAAAACACGTCCGAGGCGTTCCGCGCCTACGAAACGGAGATCAAACACCACCTCACCTGCTGGCACGAGATCGTGGATTATTTTTACAACGGACGGCTGTTCACGTTTTTCCGCGCCGGCGAGGCGTTGCGCGACAAATGGATCATGAAACTGACGCGCCCGCACATCGCCAAGCACCTGGGCCGCGTGTTCAGCGGCGCGGCCTCCACGTCGGCCTACAGTCTCGGCCTGCTGCGGTTTGGGATGAAATACTGCATGCGCGACGACGACCCGCGCGACATGGCCGTGCGGTGAAAATAGGATGGCGGCAGCAAACCGCCTGTGGGAAAATTTTCAGGCGGCATCATCAAATGACTTCCATATTCATTGCAGCCACGGTATAATAATTTTGTCATTAAAATACGCATGAAGAACCCCCACGCGCTCATTCTGGAAACCAAGCCGTTTGCCAGGGATTTTTACTGGAAAAGCTGGTGGGTGATTCTGTCCACCGCCTTTCTGCTGGCGGCCGCCACTGGCGGGACGCTGTTTCATTTCCCGCTGCCCGTCAGGCTGGCGTGCAGTTTGATGGCCGGGCTGTTGAGCCTCCGGCTGTTCGTGATTTACCATGATCAACAGCACCATGCCATTTTGCCCAGGTCCCGACTCGCCGAATTTCTAATGCGGATGTTTGGACTCTGGGCTTTGAGTCCCAGCAGCATCTGGCGCAGTTCCCACGACCATCATCACAAGCACAATTCCAAGCTGCGCGGCGCGCACATCGGCTCCTTTCCGATCATGACCAAGGATCAATATTTGAACTGCTCCAAAGCGGACCGCCGTTATTACCTGTTCACGCGCCATCCGCTGACGATTCTGTTCGGCTATTTCTCCGTCTTCCTTTATGGCATGGTCATCCGCCCGTTCGTCAATTCCCCAAGGGAGCACTTTGATTGCCTGCTCGCGTTCACCCTGCACATCGTGACGGCACTGGCCCTGTATTTTTTCTTTGGGTGGCTGGCGGTGGTGCTGGCGCTGCTGGCGCCGGTTTTCATCGGTTCCGCCATCGGCAGTTATCTTTTTTACGCCCAGCACAATTTTCCCGGCGTCAGCTTCAAGGACAAGGCCGGCTGGACCTACGAAAAAGCCGCGATGGAATCATCCAGCTACATCAAGACCGGCCCGATCATGGCCTGGTTCTCCGCCAACATCGGCTACCATCACATCCATCATTTGAACGCCCGCGTTCCGTTCTACCGGCTGCCGGAAGTCTTCCGGGCCATTCCGGAATTGCAAAAGCCCAAAATCACCTCGCTGCATCCGAGGGACATCTTCCGCTGCCTGCGCCTCAAAGTCTGGGACGTGGAATCGCAACGCATGATCGGCCTCCGCAACCTCAAGCCCTGAACCGCGGATCGCAAAAATCACCCGCGCTGCGGCACGGGATTCAACTGCGCGGCCGGTTGCCTGGTGCCAGCCTCTAAAATTTTCTGGCGCACAAATCCGGTGAATTCATCGCGCGCCAGGTGCAGATAATTTTCCGGCGGAATCGGGTCGCCAAAATGAACCTCGATTTTCCGCAGCCCGCCCACTGGATGAAACCGCCCCGCTTTCGTGGAAACCAACTGCATATTTTCGATGAAGACCGGCACGATGGGCGCGTGTGATTCCTGCGCGACGTAAAAAATTCCCGGCTGACATTCCGCCACGTCCATGCCGTTGCCGCGCGTGCCTTCGGGAAAAACGATGAGATGAAATTTGTTGATCTGGCGCGCGTAGGCCTGCAGTTCGCGGATGCGGCCCGGATTCAACCGGCCGCGTTCCAGCAGAAACCCGATCGGCCCGCTCAACGCGCGTTTGATCCACGACGTGCGCCAGATATTTTTGTCGCCCAGCACAAGAATCGGATAACACCCCGCGCGCCAGCACAGGCCGCCGATCAAAATCGTGTCGAGCAGGCTGACATGGTTGCAGGCGAATAAATACCGCTGGCGCGGATCCAGCTTGTCCGTGCCGTGCGTCCGGCGCAGATACGTGGCGGCAAAACCCGCGTAGGCCGACAGGCCCATCAAAGCCTGCGTCAGCTTCAACTTCCGCGAAACCTGGTTTCCTTCCGGTTGTTCCATGATTCAAAATGGCCGCAATGCTAGTTCGCGCCCTTGGCCTGGCGCAACAAATCTTCCAGTTCCTGTTTTTCCTTCAAAAATGCCGGCTGTTCCGACAACGCCTTTTCAAAAGCCTTTGCCGCCTCTTCGCGTTTCCCCAACGCGAGCAACGCACGTCCCTGCAAAAATGAATTCTGATAAAACCCCGGATTCAGCGCTTCTGCTTTCTTGGCAAAAACCAGCCCGGCCTGCGCGTCCTGGTTTTTCAACGCGCGCAGGCCATCGGCCAGGAATTGCTGCGCCTGCCGCGTGCGCTCATATTCGCCATCCGCGAGCACCGGATCAGCGGGTATGGTCAAGGCAGGCAGCTCCTGCGAGAAATCATTGACGTCGAACGCGACGAATTTGCCGAGCTGGTTCGGCGGCGACGCAGCCCAGAAAATTCCCGCCGTCAAATCCATCACCACCGCGTGCGTGGCGATGAACGCGTCCAGCGAACCGCGATGGCCGTCGCCCGCAAAAGCGCCGCCCGGCAGATCGCGGTCGCGCAAAATGGCCGCCGCGTTCGTGGCGTTGATGGTGCCGTCATCCTGCTTGAGCAGTTCGAGCATCCGTTCTTCCCGCGAGACGGACGTGGCCTCGGACATGTAATTCGTGTTGCGAACGTCGTCCTTGAGTCCCGGCGTCTCAAAATGGTTCGGGCAGACAATCGTGTCGCCTTCCGCCTCGCGCACATTGGTCGTCGTGGGCGTTTTTTCCACGACAACAAATTTCCCATCGGCGCGGCTGCCGATGAGCCAGATCGTGGAAACAAAAACTTTCGCGTCGCGCAGGATTTTCAGCGACTCGTCCAGGTTGTGCGCGTTCTGCAAAATCTCCCGCGCGACGATGGCCACCGGCGTCGCGATGTTGTTGGGCAGTTTGGACGGCGCGCCGTTGATGGTCACGGAAACGCCCGCGCGATTCATGCCCGAAACCACGCCGGCCATGCCCGCCCACGACAGCGAAATGAACGGAATCCCGCCGTCGGGTTCAAACATTTCCACGACGCGGTTGGTGCTGAAAACGTCGGCCGCTTCCCAGTCGAAATTCCGGCCGGTGATCAAGTGGCCGTTCCCCGTCGCGCCGCCCCACGCGCCGAACGCCGTGCAGCCCGCGCGGGCGTTGATGAACGGATTGTCAATCATCATGTAGGAAACGTCGTGCGCGGCGTGGTAGTTCAGCAGCCGGTTGTAAAAATTTCCCTCCTCGGGATGAATGTCCGGGCAGCCGAGCGTCGTCGCGTAAATTTCCAGCCGGTAGGCTTCGGGGATGTAGTCGCTCAAATGCCGGTTGCGCCACATGACGTAATTTTTCAATAGCTCCATCACCCAATGTTTCGGGACATAACCTTGGATCATCTTCATGAACTCGTTTTCCAGCGTGTGCATTTTGTCCTGCATCAGCACGCCGTCCGCGTAACCGATTTCCAGCGGCGAACCTTTCAGATAAACAACGGTCAAACCTTCGCGTTCACCCGTCCACGACTTGCCGAGCCACGTTTTTCCATCGCGCTTTTCCGGTTTCAATTTCAAAACCGACGTGTCCGCCGGCAGCGGCGGCGGTTTGGCGATGCTGTCATGCATCATCAAAACCGCCGCGAGCCAGCCCAGCAGCGCGAGCAAAATCGCGCCGAGCAGAATCCGCTTGAGCCATTTCTTGATTCGCTTCACGACAGTTTCAACAAAGCTTCGCCCGCCGGTTGTCCGCCGCAAATGAAATTTGCCCGTGCGGAAACCACGCCATCGGCTTCGGCCAGTTTCAAATTCAGTTTCAGGATTTCGCCGGGCAGAACTGGGCGTTGAAATTTCGCCTTGGCAATTTCCCGGACGGCCAGCGGACGGTTCTGCATCCATTCCGCCGCCATGCGGGTAATTTCCAGTTGAAAGATGCCCGGCAGAATCGGGCGGTTCGGAAAATGGCCGGCAAACACCGGATCATCCGCGCTGAAATTGAATTCAAACCGGTTCGTTCCGTCGGGCTGCGGCGACGGCCCGGATTTTCGCGCGGCGGCAATGGAATCTCTCATCGTCATGATTTGGGCGCCTTGGTTTCGTCGAACAAATCCGCCGGTTGCGCGCCAGGTTTGATTTCCAGAATCCGCAAATCCAGCTTGTAGCCGCCGCGATCAATCACAAAATGGTTCGGGTCCGGCATCGTGACCGGGCAGTCCAGCTTCGGCGTGCCGCCAAAAACGCACTCCACGTCGGCGGCCACGAGGCGGCGGATGTATCTCGCGGGAAACATCCGGCTGGATTGCATCACAAAAACTTTCCCGTCCGGCTTAATCAGCAAATCAGCAATCACCTGGCCGAAATTTTCCGTGATGACAAGCCGTTTGCCGCCGGTTTCGCTCATGGCGAGATAGCCGTTGAGCGCGAACTGCATTCCGCGTGCGCTGAACAGGGCGCGCTGCGTGATGAAGGCGTTCGCTGGGAAAAAACCTTTCGGAGGCGGTAAATATTGCGTTGGCGGCAGCGGCGGGCTGGCACAGCCAGCGAGCAAACAAATCACCAACGATAGGATAAAATAATTACGGCGCATGATTCACGGCGGCCCGCACGGCGGCAATGGGCAGCGGTTTGGTTTGATCGAACGCGCCGGGCGGAAACGTCACGTTGCGCTTTTCGTTGTGAAAGATGATACGCGTCAGGTCGCCGTTCGGCTCATTCAGCACGACTTCGCGCGTCGCCGAAAAATCCGGTTCCAGGTGGATTTCAAACGACGACATCATTGAGCGCACGTTTTTGTCCGTCGGCGTCATGGTGACGACCGTTTCGCTGTTGGTCGCGAGCGACACGGAAAAGTCGTTGGTCAGCGTGTCGAGCTGGCCCTGGTTCATCGCCGACATCTGCTGCATCACGCGCTGCAAAAGCTGGGGAAAACCGAGCTTCAACTTTTCCCACCTGCCGTCGTTGAACTCGAACTGCGCGACGGATTTCTGGTCGCCGAGCAAAATCGTCTGATACGGCGCGGTCGTTTCCCAGCGGATTTTGTCGGGCCGTTCAATCAGCATCACGCCTTCGCTTTTCAGTGGCTCGGAAAATAATTTCAGCTCCCGCTCCTGCGTGAATTCCAGATACACGGTGCCGACCGAGGACATTTTATGCTGCAAAGCGTCCAGAATCGGGCGCGGATCGGCAACGGTTTGCAGCGTCGGTTCCGCCGAAACAGAAAATGCCGCGAACGCCGACGCGAGCAAAAAAATATGCGTGAGTTTCTTCATTTCAACAGTTCGTCCAGTCGCACAATTTCATAACCCAGCCCGCGCAGCGTGTCCAACAGCGATTTCACCGTCGCCAGCAGTTTTTCCGCCGGAATGTTTCCGTCATGCAGCAAAATAATCGCGCCCGGCTGGAGTCCGCGCGTGATTCGGGCGACAATTTTTTCCGGCCCGGCAATGACGGTATCCAGACTGCGAATCGTCCAGCCGATGACCTGCAAGTTCAGATTTCGCGCGGCGCGAAAGGTGCCCGGATTGGACAAGCCGACGGGCGGCCGGAAAAATTTTGGCGTGACGCCGGCAGCCTTTTCAATGACATCCTGCGTTTGCACCAATTCAGCTTGCAGCCGCGCGGCGGAATAGAAATTTGTAAAATTGCTGTGCGCGTAAGAATGATTTTCGAGCAGATGACCGTCGCGCACGATTTGCGCCGCGAGTTCGGGATTGGCCGTGACCTTTTTGCCGATGCAAAAAAATGTGGCGGATATTTTTTCTTTACGCAGAAGGTCGAGCAGTTGCAATGTCGAGCGCGGGTCGGGGCCGTCGTCGAATGTCAGCGCAACCTGCTTTTGGGAACTTGTGCCGCGACAGATAAAATTTCCAAACAGCCGCAGTTGCGGAACCGCCACGCCCAGGCCCATCACGATCAACAGCGCCACTATCACCGCGTTTAGCAGGATGAAATTGTGCAGCGCGAGCGCCGCTGCTCCAAAAATCACCGCCAAAATTGCGACGACATGAAAACGGGTCATGGCTGGATGCAGCAAACGGCCTTCGCTCCGCGCTGGGACAGCGTGTATAACAGCATGCTGCATTTTTTTTCATGCGCCAGTTTCACCGCGAGGGAAAAGCCAAACGCCGACGCCGCGTGAAATTCGCCGCAGAGTTGCTTGTAAGTCTGGTGCTCCAGTTTTTTCCCGGCGCGCTCCCACAACGCCGCCGCGACCGCTTCATACATCGGCTCAAGTTGCCGGAAACCTTTCGCGCCGCTCATGAACACTTCAACTTTCGACAAGTCAACCGCCGATGCAATCCAGTCCGCTTCGCGCCCGGCGTCGAATGGTTTGCGCCAGCGTCCGAGTTTCACCGCCGTCACGCGCGCGAGCGGAGATGAAATTTTTTCCGCGTTTGTGATACTCGCCACAACCGCGCCTTCGCCAGGCATGATCTTATCGTCCCATGCGCCCCAACGCTGGCCGATGCTCAACAGATATTTGTCCACCTCATCTGCGGCACCGACGAGCGCGCAGTCGGCTTCGCCGTTCGCCAACTGGGAGATGCCCTGCCACAGCGCGCACTCGAACGTGATTTCGCCGACGGTCGGCGCGGAATTCATCCCGCGCGCAGCCTGGTCAATCGCGACCTGCCCGGCTGGGGAATTGTGAACCGAATTCGGAAAGCGCGACGGCATCGGCTCGCGTTCGTCCTTGGCCACCAAATTTTCAATGAACGTGCCGGCGTCTTCAAGGCAGCCGAGTCCGGTGCCAATCGCAATGGCGACGCGCTGCGCCGGATCGGGTGCGTGGCTCTGGCGCGCGGTGATGAGCGCCATCTGCTGCAAACGGCTCAAGCGGCGGCGCTGGTTGGGATTCAACGTCGTCGTGTCCAACGCGCCGCAACTGAACACGGGTCCCCGGCCGGGCGGCAACGGCGCGGTGATTTCCTTGATGACAACCGCGCCCGGCCCGATGACGCCGATGCCGCCGACGGCAATTTTTATTTTTTCCGGCACAACCGCCCGTGGCAAAGTTTCCGGCGTGGAAAAAATCAAAACGCCGTTGTTGCCGCCGAAGCCGAACGAATTGCTCATCACATGAGTCAGCGGCGCGTGACGCAGTTCCACGACTGGTTCGAGGCCGATGGCCGGATCGCATTTGGTGAAGCCGGGATTCGGCGGCAGTTCCTGACGGCGCAGCGCCTCGATGCACACAACGGCCTCCATCGCGCCGCTCGCGGCCAGCGCGTGGCCGAAAATCCGTTTCGTGCTGGAGAATGGCGGCACGCGGTTGTGAAAAACCGTCTTCAACGCGATGGTTTCCGCGATGTCATTGTCGCGCGTGCCGGTGCCGTGGGCGTTGACGTAATCAATGGCGGACGGTTCGAGTCCCGCGCGACGCAATGCGGATTGCATCGCCATGGTCGCGCCCGCGCCCTGCGGATGCGGCGCGGTGGCGTGATACGCGTCGCAGCTCATGCCCCAGCCGCTCAACCGCGCGAGAATTTTAGCGCCGCGCCGCCGTGCATTTTCTTCGGATTCCAAAACCAGAATCGCCGCGCCTTCGCCGAGGCTCATGCCGCCGCGCGTCGCATCGAACGGCCGGCAGCCCGCCGAATCCACGAGCAGCAGCGAATGAAAGCCGCCCCACGTCATCCGCGAAAGCGAGTCCGCGCCGCCCGCGAGCATCACGTCCGCCTCGCAGGACAAAATCATTTCCGCCGCCTGCGCAATGGCGAGCGCGCTGGACGAACACGCTGTCGCAATGGCCATGCCCGGTCCGTAAAGACCAAAGGAATCGGCAATGAAATCCACCGTGGTCGAACATTCGTGAAAGCGCGTCGGCCGGGCGCGCATTTTTCCGCGCTTGATGAGCGTGGCGAGAAAAAGTTCGCTGTCATACGAACCGCCAACCGACGTGCCGAGCAGGATCCCGGCGCGGTCGCCGCTATTTTGAAAATTGATTTTGGCGTCGGCGATGGCCTCGCGCGCGGCGAGCCAGCCGAGTTTGTCGCTGCGGGAGCTGCGCGTCGGCACGCCAAGCGCAATCAGGTCGCGCTGGATTTCGCCAACGGGAATTTTTCCATAACGCGGCGATTGAAACAGCGTCAGCGGTTTCAGGCCGCTCGCGCCGGCGGCCAACATGCTCCACACTTCCTCCGTGCCGAAACCGGCGGCGGACACGATGCCCAAACCGGTGATGACTGGAGAGCGCGCGGCCACGATTTATTGCGGACGTTTGGCCGCGATGAAGTCGGCCAGGGTTCTGACGGAGCGGAATGCCGGGCGGCCTTCCTCAATGTCCTTGATCACGATGCCGTAGTCTTTTTCGAGCAGCACGACGAGTTCGAGCGCGTCAATGGAATCGAGTCCCAGCCCGGTGCCGAACAGCGGCGCGTCGTCGTCAATCTGCTCCGGCGTGATGTCCTGCAGCTTGAGCGACTCGATGATTTTTGATTTTAGTTCGTGTGTTGAGATTTGCATGGTGATCAACCCGCTGATTTTGTTTGGGAAATTAACGCACAAAGCGCTTTCATGTCACGGTCAAATTCCCGCCATTCGCGCAACCCGTCAGCGCGATTCAAAAAAATCGCGCACGCCGTCGCCGACTGCGGCGATGAAATTATTTCCGCGCAACCAACGGTGACAGCCTCGCAATAAACGCAAACGCAGCCGTCCGCGTCGCCGCGCCGGATGAAATCGGCAGCCTCGGCCAGCAAATTTTTATCGTCGCCGACGAAACATAAATCCGGGCCGGTGAGACGAAAGTGAATTGCAATCTCACCGATCGCCGCGCTTGGCAGCGTGTAGGCAAACAGCGTCGGACTCGGTCCGCCGACGCCGTTGCGGCCATTCCAAAAATTCACGTCGGTCGAAAGTGAACCCGCGCTGGCCGTGAGACAAATGCCGATGCGGTCACGCGCGAATTCGTCGAAATTGATTTTCAGCGATGCGACGGCGAGCAGTGCCAACTGGCTTTGCAAATCCAGACGGCCAAAACGCTGGCCAAGTCGCGCCGATGCCAAATCAGCCTCGGTCACAATACTTGCGGCGGCGATGGAAATTTTATTCATGGCTTAAAATCAGCGCGCCGTTCATGCCGCCGAAACCAGTGTTGAGTTTCAAAGCATTTTTCAACCGCGCGGCGGGACGCGGCTCGCGCACAAGACTTGCCGGCGTTTCATCCGCCGCGCTGGTCAATCGCGGCGTGCCGGGCAGAAAATTTTCCTGCATCGCCAAAACGCAGCAAATCGTTTCAATCACGCCCGCCGCGCCGAGTGTGTGCCCCAACATTCCTTTCGCGCCGCTGACCGGCGGACATGTTTCGCCGAAAATGGTTTTCAACGCGAGTGCTTCCATCGCGTCGTTGTAGCTCGTGCCGGTGCCGTGCGCGTGGACAAAATCAATTTCACCCGGTGACAATTTTGCCGAGTTCAGCGCGGCGCGGATCGCCTGCGCCAGACCGGAGCCGTCGCGCGACGGGCCGGTGAGATGATTCGCGTCGTTGCTGCCGCCGAAACCGAGAATTTTAATTTTGCTTTCCGGCGCAAAATCCTGACGGGCCAAAACGATGGCCGCACCCGCCTCGCCGGGACTCAAGCCGCAGCGCGCCGCATCGAACGGACGGCAGCCGAGCGGGTCAAGCGCCTTCAATGCGGTGAAACCGGCGACGACAAAGTCGGACAAACAATCCAGACCGACGACGAGAACGGCGTCCGCTTCGCCGCGCTGAATCAATTTTGTTCCCTGCTGAATCGCAATCAAACCGGAGACGCACGCGACGGAAACGGTTTGCACCGGGCCGCGTGCGCCGTGCGCAGCGGCAAGGTCGTCGGCGAGAAGGTTTGCCTGCAAGTGACGCCGCGCGGTTTCGGAGCAGGGACGGTTTTTTGAAATTCGCTCGAGCGCCTCGATGTTGGCCTTGGTGGTTGAAAGGACCAGGCCAGTCCGTTCGGCGGGGATTTGTTCCAAAAAATTTTGCGCGGAATCGCGGGCTTGCTTGAGCGCCTCGGTGGCTAAAAACCAAGCCGGATTGTCGGCGTCAAAATTTCTGGGCGCGGCACCGGCGATGTTCGATTGGAAGCGTGACGAACTGAATTTTTCCAATGGTCGCAGGCCGCTCGAATTTTTTTGCAGGGCATCGAGCAGCGGTTCAATGCCGCAGCCGACGGCGGAAATCGCGCCGCAGCCGGCGATGACGACTTCCGTTTCACGCATACAACGACAGTTCTCCTGACGCGACGGCTTGTCCGTCGCAAGAAATGGTTGCGCTGACCATCAGCATCGGGCCGAGACGTCTCGTCTCGCGGATTTCGATTTGCAGATTCTTTCCGGCGGCCGGACGCGACCGGATTTTGAAATTAGACGCCGCCACCAACATTCCGTTCGCGCCCGCGCCGCCGGTTTTTCCCGCGCCGGATTTCGCGCGCTGGCCGAGCGCGGCAGCGACGGTCTGCGCGACACATTCGACAAGCGCCGATTCCAGAACTTTTCCGTCGCTCACGGCAAAATCATTTTCGCCGAAGCAGGCCGTCGCCGTCGCGGTTTTCTCGTCACAACGCATCAGCGCGTTGACGAAACGCATGGGCGCGCGGTGCGGAATCAAATTCTTAATGTCGGCAGGCGGGGTCACAATTTGTTCGGCGACGGACGCGCGGCCAGCGGCGTGGTTGATTGAGTTTTGCGGACTTCGCGTTGTGCAGCCGTGCCGGCGTTTTCCCAGAACGGGAAAAAATTATACCACTGGAACGGGTCGCGCCGGAGGACGGATTCGAGATCGCCGGCGAAATGGGCGGCGCATTTTTTCAGATAGGCGTCGCGTTCGTGGTGCGCGGGCATCTGCGGATGCTGCGGCGGAAAACCGAAGAAGCGGTAGCATCCGCCCGGTTCGCGGTGGCTGAAGACGTGCATCAGCGCCGCGCCCGCGATGGACGCCATCACATAGGCGCCGATGGGAAACGACGCCACGCCGCCACAGAAAGGAATTTTCGCCGACGGACTGCCATAGGCGCGGTCGCCGAGCATGGCGACGACTTCGCCCCGGCGCAACGCGGCGACGAGCGGAATGGCGTCGGTCGGCGAGCCGGTGAGCGGGAGCAGGCGGAAGTTTTGCTTGGAAGCGCGGTTGAGCACGTCGCGGATTTTGGGCCGCTCGCGGTCGAAGCCGGTGATGGTGATCGGCACGTCAATCCGGGTGAGCAACTGGCCGGCGGCCTCCCAGTTGCCGAGGTGCGCGGTGAGCAGCAGCACGCCGCGCTTTTCGGCAAGGGCCGCGCGCAGATTTTTTTCGCCGTCAAACTGAAAGGTGAAATTCCGCCGGTTGCCGGCGAGGATGACTGTGCGGTCAATGATGGCGCAGCCAAAGGAATAAAAATGCTTGAACACGAACCAGCGGCGTTTCCACCACGACAGCGGGCCAAAAACGCGGCGGTGAAAATCCATCGTGGCCGGCACGTCGGGCGAGGCGAAGGAAAAATAAACCGCCGGAAAAACCGCCAGCGCATAAGCCGCGCGCAATCCCAGCACGCGGATGGCCATGATGAAAAACCAGATGCCCCAGCGCCCGCCGCGTAATTGGCCGGTGCCGGACCAGTGTTTTGTCTCGGAGTCGTGCGTATTCACTTCAGATGTGATCCGATTGATAATTGTCTGTTCCTATTCAACATCATTTCCGGCAGGATTTCCAGAAGACAGATTGGCTGGCGAAAAAATTTATCATTCGTCAGTGCGGCGAGGGGGACACAGGTTGGCCGGCAGAAACCGCCGCCGCTGAATTGGTTTCCCGGGCGGAAGCCAGCCGCAGCAGCAGGTTTTGCCCCACCTTGTCTTTCCAGTTGAAATTGGAACTGAGCACGACCACGGCGATTTTTTTATCAGTGTCCATGCCGAGGTAGGCGCTGTAGCCGGAAAGAATGCCGTTCATGAACGTGATACGCGTTCCCCAGTCCGGGTAACGGTCAATCATCCAGCCCAGCGTGATGTCCTCGTCGGGAGTGTGAATGGCGACGTGCTGCGTTTCGGCCCAGACCGGATCGAACGAGCTGCCGGACATTCCCAGATTGGACTTGGCGAACGTCATCAGGTCGTGGACGGTGGAATACATTCCGCCGGACGCGCGCATGATGTCGCCCATGTCCCAGTCGGGCATCGGGCGGTTGCGCGGAAAAAAGCGCGGTTCATCGCCGGCGTGACCCTGTTCCAGCCGTTTGCGCTGCTCCGGCGTGAGGGTGAACACTGTGTCGCGCATATTCAGCGGGCCGCAAATTTTTTCCTGGATCAGGTCGGGCAGCGAACGCCCGGTTTTGACTTCAATCAAATTTGCCAGCAGGCCGTAACCGAGATTGGAATAGCAATAAACGCGTTCGGCCTTGGGCTGGAGCCGTTTGGTGCCGATGTATTTGTAAAGATAGTCCCGGGTGATGAAGTCGTAGGGATTGCGGCCCGCGAACACGAAATCCACGACGTGCTTCAATTGCCGGAGATTGTGCGGCTCGCGCGGCAGACCCGACATATGCGTGGCCAGTTCGCGCAACGTCACCGCGCCAACGTCAGGGCTGACCTTCACGCTCGGCGGCAAAATGCTCCGCACCATGTCGTCATAGTGCAACTGTCCTTCTTGAACGAGAATGACCAGCAGGCTGGCGACAAAAACTTTCGTGACGGAACCGATCTGAAAAATGGTGTCCGGCCCCGGCGGCGTGGCCACGCTGTAACCGTAGCAATGCACCGCGCCGTCCGGCGTCAGCACGCCGACCGCCAGATCGTGGTCCTCACGGGAGGCGATCAATGGTCGGGCCAAGCGGTCCACTTCATCCTTCATGTTCTCACCGCTGCGCAACCGGGCGGCGGCGGCGGTGGGATCAAGCACCTGGCGCGAAGTGTAACCGTTGCAGCCGGTCTGCAACATGGCCGTTCCCAGCAGGCAGGCGGCGGCGAGCGGAAACGACAAATTCAAATTTTTCATCCGATCCTTGAAAAATGTGGTGGCCGTGATCATTCGGTGAAATCAAGCGCGGCTTTCACGACGGCCCCTGCCCGTCAACAAAATCGTCCTTTGCTCCATCACTTGCGAGAAAGCCGGAAGGCCATCCTAGAGAAAAAGGGAACCTTGTCAACGCGGCGCGAGTTGGAGTAGTGAGAAAGTTTGAAATCAGATCGGCTCCAGCGACTGGTCAGGCGTATAAGACATAAGTTTCAGTATCCACTATCAAATAATTGGTGGCTGTTGTTGCTTCGCAATCCTAGATTTTACCAGCAACAAAAGAAAAACGCTGACAATCAAAAATACACAGACCAACAGCGCAACAGACGCTCCGGCTAATCTCTCGGAGTAATCTTGCAGGTCTGTTGAAAAATATGCCATCAATGTCTGATACCAGCCGAAAACGAGCAACCCGAACCAGAAGCCGAATAGACCTGTTATTTTGACAAATCGGCGCGTTTTGCTCCAAATAAAAAGAATAAGAAAGGCAACCAGGGTGACAGCTACATAGAGGTCATTCGGACCTGGACCAGTAATTGGAGCTGGCTTTGGTAAAGGCAGCCCATCGGAATGCAGATCGCCTAGACGTAATGAGACAAGCAGATAAGCAACAAGCAGGCCAACGAAAAGCACACCCCACAGCTCTATGACCGCGTTTGTAATTCGTGATGGCATTGTGCGGATCGTTTCCATACGCCTAGACGTAGAAAATTGAGCCACGCCGCCGAATCTGTCAAACGCGAAAATCAAGGCAACAAACCGTGTGAAAATTCAGCGAGGTCAATACTGAATCCAGTTGGTCATGCTGGCGTAGGCAAAGGTCATTTCACCGGCTTTGTATCCTTTATACCATTGGGAATGGCCGTCGGCGAACATGAGGTTCTGGCCCTTGCTGTGAATCTGCCAGTATTCCGTCATCGCCGGGGCCGCCGCGCCGCCGACGCAGTTCTGGGAATAATCGTCCTTGTCCGCGTCCAGCGGATCAAAGTGCAACCCCGCGCCGTTGTTTAGCGTGCCTGCCGTGTCGCCGCCCAGGACGAACGCCGAGGGAAACAAAATCGCCGAGCCTTTGACCGGCGCAAAACTGTGAACCGTCACATAGGCGGCATTGCAGCCGTTGAAATAATTGAACGGCCCGCGCAACGGGACCGGCAACTGCACATTGCCGGGACAATTGAACACGTTCGTGCTGCCAATGTAGGGAAAAATCTGCTCCGACCAACTGGGCTTGCCGGTGCCCGAATCAATGGCGCCCCAGTAAATATTCCCGCCAGACTCGGGATACAACTCGTGGTTGTCGTCCGCAAACATTCTCATGCCCAGCCCGATTTGATGCAGGTTGGAATTGCAACTGGTCGTCCACGACTTCTGCTTGGCCGCGCTCAACGCCGGCAGCAGCAGCGCCGCCAGAATCGCGATGATGGCGATTACCACCAGCAGTTCAATCAACGTGAAAGCGCGAATTTTCGCGGCGCGAAGCAGTTTCCCGCCGGAACCTTGGCTGCGGAACGAGGTTCGCACTTTTGGAGTGATTGGAAACAGGATCGGCATGATTTTGGTTTATCAAGGTGAGGGCGGCGTGGGCATGGTGCCGGTGCTGTCCGCAGAAGTTCGCGCCCGCATCCACAGCCAGTCCTGATAATCCAGCAGATCGGTAACAGCCCTGCCCGCCAGTTTTTCGGAGCGGCTCAACCACCGGTGCGTTTCCGAATGACCGTCGGCGAAGGAAAACCCGCAACCGCCATTATGATATGTTCCGGGTGCGTCAATCCACCGGGGGTCTTGCATCCCGAAGGCAAACGCGGCGTCGTTCAGACCCTTGGCATCCTCATCCACCAGCACCCACAGCATTGAAGGCCCCGGCGGGTGAATGTCGGAAGTCTTGCCGTAAGTGAACCAGGGCGCATTCCGGCGATTGGTTCGCTGGTTGTTCAACCAGGGGCCGTTCACCGACAGAGTTGGGCGACCGCTGTGAACATAGCCGGCGCCGGAGAATTCGCCGGCTTCAAATCCGGGATCAATCGTGCCCGCTGCCTGGTTCATGGAAAAGGTTCGGGCGGCGGGAACCATCTGGCCGAGCAGCGACGGCTGGATTCCCTGATACAAGCCGGTGCGCCGGTCGGCGGGGCACCGGAACAAATTCACGTTGCCGCCGAGATAGCTTATCAGCAAGGACAGCGCCGGGTCTTTGATGACATCGGGATCGAATTCCTCCGCCTGGCCGATTCCCGCGCTGCCGGAACACCAGTTAAAGCCCGGCTGCGTGTTGCCGTCATCGGGATTGGGCGGGAAAAAATCGTTGTTATCGCCCGTGTAAAGCAGCATCGCCGTCATCATTTGTTTTCCATTGTTCAAACACACCGCGCCTTGCGCCGTCTGCTTGGCCCGGGACAATACCGGCAGCAGCATCGCCGCCAGAATCGCCATGATGGCAATGACGACGAGCAGTTCAATCAACGTGAACGCCTGCGCCGTGAACCTTGGCACCGAAGGTTTCATAAGTCATTGTCCATTGGCGCTCCCCGGAAAACACCATAATTCGTTGGGGCCGGATTCATTCATTTTTTCCGTCCATTCCGCAAGCTGCATCACCCGGGCCGAACCGTCAAATGCGGCGAAAACCGCCACCTTGCCATGCCGGCCGCTGGTGTTTTCATCGGGACTGCTCGCGCCGTCATTGAACAGGCGTTGGTTGTCCTCCGCCGTGGCGTCGTTGCATTCCCAGAACGCCACGCCGGAAGGAGACATTTGCGCCAGCTTCTCCGGCGGATTCTTCCCCCGACCGTAGCCGCAGACCGCGCCGTTCATCACATAGCTGGAAATCTGCTGGCCCCTCATTTTGAAAAAAGCGCTGTTGGTGTTGTCGCTCGGGCAGAAATACATTTTTTGATTCACCAGCACCGGCCAGAAACTGCCGGTTTGCACCTTGAATCGCTCCGTCCCGCTGGCGCTGGAATCCAGCGTATAAAGCCAGCCCTGCGGCGGATTGGCCTGTTGTTCGCCCGAAGCCCAGTTGGCCCAGGGCATGACGTCGTTGTTGTCTGACGCCACCAGGATCGTGGCCACGCCGATCTGCTTGAGGTTGTTCAAATCCACCGCCCGATAGCTTCGTTGCTTGGCCTTGGACAACGCCGGCAGCAGCATCGCCGCCAAAATCGCGATGATGGCGATGACCACGAGCAGTTCGATCAAGGTGAAGGCGCGGCGGGAATCCATGCTTGGTAAGACAGCGCTCGACATGGATTCGTTTCAAGTTATTTGCGGCCTTGCCAGTATAATGTCCGCCGGACGGCCAAACCGGACAAGTTTTTTTTTGAATTATTTTGGCGAAAGCGGCACGCAGCCATTTGGATTGCGGTGGCAGCTTGCCGGGCCGCAGTCAGCGAAGGCTGGAGCGCAGCGGCGACAACGCTTTTCGGGCAGAGGCAACCACGAAATACACGAATCACACGAAAGGAAAAAAGCGGACACTGCGGCAGCTTTTTCGTGTGTTTGGTGTATTTCGTGGTTCAGACAAAAGCGGCGTGGCGCTCCCGTCTGCACGCTGCTTCGACGCGGCAAGCCGCTTCCCGTCGCAGGCCAAGACGCCGTTGAAACCATTTCACCGCTTTTTCGCGAAAAACATCTCACTGCGCGAAATCCGCCGGCGAAAACTTCTGGTTCAAGACGATGTGTTCATGGGTTTCGGTGGCGGTGCTATCTGTATATTCGATCTTCGGCATCCGGGCGACTATTTCAGGATTGCGTTTAGCTGCCTCGGCCATTACTGCCTTCATGGCTTCGGCACTCGTCACAATTCGGACTTGGTGGATGAGAAAGTCCTGCTTGCCAATCCACACAGTTTTCGTGCGGCCCTTCAATTCGCTGGTAAAGACGTAGCAATCAACCTCGCCCACTTTTGCGTCGGCCTTTTGTATTGCGCTGGCGGTCGAACCGCCAAGATCATTGACTGAGTTCACGGAGAAAAAAGTTCCCGGAATCGTCACCGACGCGCGGCCAGAAATGCCGGCGGCAGTGGCAAAAGCGCTTTCTTTGCTGGCCTCTTTTCTCGCCTTGCCGAGCATCTCCAAGAAATCACCCTTGCCCGCCGACCAAATTATTTCCTTCTCGCCCGTGGACGTATAGCCGGCGGATGCACTGCTCTGCTGCCACTCGACCCGGTAAAAATCCGGGCGTCCCAGCTTGATGGAAAATGTGTGCGTGATGGTCGTGCCGTTTAGGACCGAGACGCATGTTCCATCGTCACTGTAGCTGGTCAGCGCAGCATAAGCTGCCTGTGACTTTTGGAGGATTTCGTTGGGTGGCAGCTTGTCGCCGCCGGTTTGCGAAATCGCCACCGTGACCGCGCCGCCCGCGAGTAAAATTCCAGCGGTGATGCCGAGCGCGAGCTTGAGTTTTGCGTAGGTCATAATTTTGAGAGTTCCTTTAACAAGGGTGGTAACAGTTGCTGTGACGGCCGCCCCTTTTACAGCCGTCAAAGAAATGGTCGCCGCCAGACCCGCCGGCGCGGCCTGCACGGAATTCGCCGCCACGGCTCCGGCGACTAGCGCCGCCGGCAGCGTCACGCCACGCTTGCTGAAAATCTTCCGCAGTTTTTCCAGCGCGCGGCTCACGCGCTTGTGCGCGGCGGCCTCACTCGTTTTCAACGTGGCTGCTACTTCGGCGGCGGTTTTGTTTTCAAAAAACCGCAGCACCACGGCGTTGCGGTCGGTCTCGCCCAGACGCCCCATCGCGTCGTCCAGCAGGGGCGTGATTTGTGCCCACGCCTCCGTTTCATCGCCGGACGGCAAGCCCGTTTC
>Ga0208849_1001283_pt1 | contig 18170 bp, 20 predicted proteins | sample NGESurdeep072012_10_FD_184470 | JGI IMG/M metagenome (GOLD analysis project Ga0208849, IMG submission 184470) | Arctic peat soil microbial communities from Barrow, Alaska - NGEE Surface sample 53-3 deep-072012 (SPAdes) | ecosystem: Environmental > Terrestrial > Soil > Wetlands > Peat ... | reverse complement strand
GATGATGGATATTCCGGTTCGCATGCGCCAGACTCGCACAGGTCGAGCCCGCCGAGAATCCCATCCGGGATTCAAATGTCAGAATTGATCCACTAGCTAGCAATTTGCAAGAAAGCTGTCGGAGATCCTTCAAAATCTTGCAAATTTTATTACTTGGCTTAGGAATTCTTCACGGACGACCAAAGCCTTTGCCGGGCTTTCGTGATCTTTGACCTCTTCCAGCTTCGATCATTCTGGGCAGGTTAAGGAAAGAAATTCCGGCGATGAATTAAGAGCCGCAGCTTTCCAGTTATCGGGCCCGATCGCCAATTGGTAGGGATGATCTCTCGCGAGGACGTGATACGCGCACTCAAAGAGGCGACACAGAACTTCCGAGAAGCTCGCTAGATCCTCACGGACAAAGAGTGCACCGAGGCAATGGTTTTGTGAATAAGCCGATAGCAATAACGCCCATCCTTGCTCGTGGGGGGCGCCAGACGGCCAAGGCACCCGAGGGATCGGCCGCGAGCGGAAAAGCCTTGGGCGAGATCGCTTGCCTTTCGCCCGACGAAGCGTTGCAGCGACTATCCAGCACGGCGGCGGGCCTCACACCCGATCAGGCCGAGGAACGGCTCCGTTCAGCGGGACTGAATCAAGTCGCTCACCAGGCGCGACATACAATTCTCGGCGAGCTCATCGGCCGCTCGATCAACCCATTGAATCTACTTTTGCTCACGCTCGCGATCGCCTCCTACTTCCTGGGCGACCAGCGTGCCGCGATCGTGATCGTCGTTATGGTGATCTTGAGCATCTCGCTCAGCTTTATCCAGGAACATCGTTCCAACAACGCCGCCGACAAGCTGCAGCGGATGGTGTCGATCTCAGCGACGGTACGCCGGCGCGGCGGCGCCGAGGCGCAAGAGCACGCCCAAGACCACATCGACGTGCCGATCGAGCAATTGGTGCCGGGCGACATCGTGCTGCTGTCGGCGGGCGACATGATCCCGGCCGATCTCAGGCTGATCGCGGCGAAGGACCTGTTCGTCAATCAGGCGACGCTCACCGGCGAGGCGATGCCGCTCGAGAAGGTCGCCGCCGCCCATCCCGGCACCGCGGAGACGCCGTTCGATCTCGCCAACATCTGTTTCATGGGCAGCGCCGTCGTCAGCGGCATCGGCGGCGGTGTCGTCGTGCTCACCGGCCCGCGCACCGCCTTCGGCTTGGTGGCGAGCGCGATTGCCAAGCAGCGCGTGCTCACCAGCTTCGACAAAGGCATCACCCGGTTTACCTGGCTGATGCTCGGATTCATCGTGGTGATGGCGCCGCTTGTGTTCGTGATCAACGGCCTCACCAAAGGCAATTGGCTCGAAGCGCTCTTGTTCGCGGTCGCCGTGGCGGTGGGTCTCACCCCCGAGATGCTGCCGATGATCGTGACGGTCAACCTGGCCAAGGGCGCGCTGGCGATGTCGCGCCGCAAGGTCATCGTCAAGCGGCTCAATTCGATTCAGAATTTCGGCGCCATGGACGTGTTGTGCACGGACAAGACCGGCACGCTCACGCAGGATCGCATCATTCTCAAGCGCCACCTCGATATCGGCGGCGGCGAGTCGGACCGCGTCCTCGAATACGCCTATCTCAACAGCTTCCACCAGTCGGGCCTGAAGAATTTGCTCGACGTCGCGGTCCTCAAGCATGTCGAGCTCGAAGGCGGGCTGAAGGCCCAGACCGAATACCAGAAGATCGACGAGATGCCGTTCGACTTCGAGCGGCGGCGGATGTCCGTCGTTCTGCAGCGCGATGACGGCGCTCATATCCTGATCTGCAAGGGCGCCGTCGAAGAGGTGTTCGCGGCCTGCAAGCACTACGCGATCGGCGGCGAGACCGGCCCGCTCGACGCCAGCCATTTTGCCGCAGCGCAGGAGACGACGGCAAAACTCAATGCCGATGGATTCCGCGTCGTCGCGGTCGCCTACAAGGAGATGCCGCCGACACAAACCACGTATTCGGTCGCCGACGAGTCCGATCTCACCCTGCTCGGTTACATCGCCTTTCTCGATCCGCCGAAGGAGACTTGCGCCGCGGCGATCGGCGCACTCAAGGCTAGCGGCGTACAGGTCAAGATCCTGACCGGCGACAACGACATCGTCACGCGCAAGATCTGCCACGAAGTCGGCTTAACCGTGGACCGCATCGTTCTCGGCAGCGAGATTGCGAATTTGTCGCCGGACGCGTTGGCAGATCTCGCCGAATCGGCGGTCGTGTTCGCCAAGGTCTCGCCAGCGCAGAAGGCGGCCATCATCGATGCCCTGCACCGCAAAGGCCACGTCGTCGGATTCTTGGGCGACGGCATCAACGACGGACCGGCGCTCAAGGCCGCCGATGTCGGCATATCGGTGGACAGCGCCGTCGACATCGCCAAGGATTCAGCCGACATCATCTTGCTGGAGAAGAGCCTGGCCATGCTCGGCGACGGCGTCATCGAGGGCCGCAAAGTCTTCGGCAACATCACCAAATATATCAAGATGGGCGCCAGTTCCAATTTCGGCAACATGTTCAGCGTGCTCGGCGCCAGCGTCTTCCTGCCATTCCTGCCGATGACAGCGATCCAGGTGCTCACCAATAACCTGCTCTACGACTTCTCGCAGACCACCATCCCGACCGACAATGTCGACGCCGAATACCTCGCGGTGCCGCGGCGCTGGGACGTCGGTAACATCGCCAAATTCGTGCTTTTCATCGGCCCGATCAGCTCGATCTTCGATTACGTGACGTATTTCACCATGCTCTACGGCTTCCACGCATGGGACAATGCCGCGCTGTTCCAGACCGGCTGGTTCGTCGAATCGCTGCTCACCCAGACGCTCATCATCCATATCATTCGCACGGCCAAAATTCCGTTTCTGGAAAGCCGCGCCAGCACGACGCTGATCACGACGACCATCATCATCGCGGCAATTGGGATGGCGCTGCCGTTCACTTCCCTCGGCGGCCTTCTCGGCTTCGTGCCGCTGCCGCCGGCCTATTGGATCGCGCTCTGTCTTATCCTGATGAGCTATGTCGTGCTCACGCATTTCGTGAAGACATGGTTCATTCGACGCTTCGGGTTGAGCTAGATGGCCGCTTTGCCTTGGGACGCGTTGTCGCTGGCGAATGTCTTCGTCTGGCTCGGCATTGCGCTGTGCATCACGCAATCCGCCATTTTTTCAGGTCTTAATCTGGCGATTTTCAGCATCAGCAAGCTGCGACTGGAGGTCGAGACGGCAGGAGGCAACCGCGATGCGTCCGGATTGCTCGCTTTGCGCAAAGATTCGAACCTCACCTTGGCCACGGTGCTGTGGGGCAATGTCACCGTCAACGTGCTGCTGACGCTGCTGTCGGATTCCGTTCTCGCCGGCATCGGTGCGTTCGCCTTCTCGACGGTCATCATCACGCTGTTTGGCGAAATTTTTCCGCAAGCCTATTTCTCGCGAAACGCGCTGCGCATGGCGGCTCGTTTCAGTCCGCTGCTGAGGGTGTACGAAGTGGGACTTTATCCGATCGCGAAGCCGACAGCGATCATTCTCAATTGGTGGCTCGGCCCGGAAGGAATAAGCTTTCTGCGGGAGCGCGACTTTCGCGCGCTGATCACACGGCACGCCGGCGCTGCCGGCGCGGACGTAAGCCATTTGGAGGCTCTCGGCGCGCTGAACTTTCTCGACCTCGACGATATCCTCGTGGCCGATGAGGGGGAGCTGGTCGACCCCCGCAGCATCATCGCGCTGCCCTTCGCGAACGAGCGGCCGGTGCTACCGAAGTTTGCACGTTCGCCCGACGATCCGTTCTTGCTAGATTTGAATGCCTCCGGAAAGAAGTGGGTCATCATCGTCGATGCCTCGGGCCGACCGGCCTTCGTGTTGGATGCGCACCATTTTCTGCGCGATTCACTGTTCAGTAAAATTTCAGTCGACCCGGAAATCTATTGGCATCGTCCGATCATCATCACGGATATGCGCACCCCTTTAGGCAGCGTTATCGGCCGCATGAAGGTGAAGGCGGAACACCCCGAGGACGACGTTATCGACAACGATCTGATCCTGGTCTGGGGCCACCAAAAACGCATCATCACCGGCGCCGATCTTTTGGGACGGCTTCTGCGTGGAATCGTGACGCAGGATGCAAGCCAAAATAGGCCAGCTTGACGGCACGTCCCTGAAGCCCGCCATCGGCATTTTTTATTTGAGGCGCGATCAATCTAATGCAACGAAGTCCCCTCTGCGCCGTCTGCTCGCTCTGACATTTCCGCCTGGAGAGATGGTGCTCTTTATCCCTTGGCGTGGGGGTGCCGCTGCCGAGCGGCGCGGCGAATTTCTTTTTAGTGGATTGTTGGTCGGGGATTCGAGGCGACGATGGAGCTCGGGCGGTCGAGCTATTCGCAGCCACGGGGTCGACCCGCTTCGCCGCCGGCGCGATCGACCCGGGCTGGGGGGCGGCAGCGCGACGGCGACCGCGCATTCGGCAAGGCCGTAGACGGGAGCCAGCGCGCTCGCGCGAAATCCATATCGGCTGAAGCGCTCGATGAATCGGCGAAGGGTGTGAATGCTGACTGGCTCGGCGCCGTTCGCGACGAAGCGAAGCGAACTCAAGTCGAGACCATCGAGGTCGGCTTCATCAATTTGGCTGAGACAAAGTTCGAACGCGAAATTTGGCGCGGCGGAGATTGTGCCGCGGTAACGGTGACAGGCCCATAGCCAACTTTGCGGATGCGCCAGGAAGCTCAATGGCGACATGATGTAGCAGCAGGCGCCAACGTAGAGCGGAGCCAGCCACGCGCCGATCAAGCCCATGTCGTGGTACAGAGGCAGCCAGCTCACGAGAACGTCAGCGGATGTCGCATCGATTGCTGTAAACATGGCACGAATATTGGCCAATAGATTTGCGTGGCTGAGTACTACGCCTTTCGGATCGCCGGTGCTGCCCGATGTGTATTGAATCAGTGCCGTGGCTGCCGCATCGTCGATTTTGGGCAGTGACGCCACCGTCCGCGCGTCGGTTAGGTTTTTGACGCTCTCAATCGCGCTCAAGGATGGAATGAGTCCTCGCAACAAGCCGCTGAGGACTAAAGCCTCGGGCACGGTCACGAGTACTTTGGTCGCCGCATTGCGCAGAATTGTTGCCTGCCGGCGAGATAGTCCTCGAGCTGCGCCAGTTGCATGGGCGGGTAGATCGGCACCGGCACGGCGCCGGCGTAAAGCGTGCCGAAGAAGGCTACGAAGAAGTCCGCCCCGGTCGGCAACATAAGGGCAATCCGATCGCCTGGCGCAACGTCGGAAGCAATCAGCCCAGCCGCGACGTCGCGTGCAGACTTCGCAAGCTGGGCATAAGTGATCGTGGCGAAAACGATGTTCTCGTCTTGCAAAATGGTTACATGAGGTCGATTTGGATTCCGAGCGACGTGCCACTCCAGGGCCTCAAGCAGCGTATTTGCTTCGGCGGCGGGGGCAACCGCCAGTGCCGCCACCTGGGGAATTTCTGCAACGGAATGCGCCACCAAAGAACCCACTTCAGACGCAGCTTTTTGCAGGGCCTCCAGGAGATCGCCGACGGTGTTCGCTTCGGACATCACGCTAATGGACAAGCGCACCTTGAACGCCCGTTCGATGCGCATGACCAACTCAGTCCGGCCAAGGCTATCGATGCCGAGATCGCGTTCCAGCCTGCTTGATAACGATATATCCAGGAGGGAAGTGCTTGGGCCACGCAGCTCCCGGGCCAAATCTGTCAGCACACCAATCAACGCATGCGCCTGTGATGTGTCGCTGCTCTCTCCGGTTTTGTTGCCGCCGAAGTTCATAAAGTTATTATAGGCAGGGCGCCCCTTCTTTCATTTGACAAAGATCAAAGCTGGCTCCGCACCTTTCCGGCATAAAAACTCAAAGTAGTTCGTGTAAGAATTGTTTCTGTGGAGCGAATCATGACGCTTTCGAGCATAATGGTGCATGTCGATGTCGAATGCTCGGGCAATACGTGCCTCGGTGCCGCCGTCAATCTCGCCGAGCAATTTGACGCCAAGCTTATCGGTGTCGCCGCTGCTGCCGTGCCATGGCCGTATCTTGCGCAAGACCAGAACCCGCGGCTGGTCAAAGAACTGAATTCCGGTGTCACGAAGCGCTTGGCAGCGACCGAAGATCGTTTTCGTCGCGCAACAAAGGGCATCCGGCGGGTTGATTGGAGATCGGCGATAGCGGAAACGACAGCCTACGTCTTGCAGCAGGCGCGAGCCTCAAGACCTACTTGTCATTCGTGGTGATCGTGACGATCTTGTATCCGATCCGCTCCTTGGCCATCTCGACCCCGGCGATTTTGTGATGCGAGCCGGTTGGCCGGTTTTCGTTGTTCCGCCGAATGTCAGCAGCATAAAGTTAAAATCCGCCATGGTTGCGTGGAAGGACACGCGCGAGGCGCGGCGAGCCATTCACGACGCTTTACCGCCGCTCCGCAAGGTGCAGGACGTTATTGTAGTGGAGGTCATTGAAGAGGAATCCCGACGTGTCGCGTCCCAAAATCGACTCGACGATGTCGTGTCTTGGCTCGAAGGCCACGGCATTGCAGCAGTGGCGAGGGTATTCCACTTTCCCGAGCACACGGATCCGATGGTAAAATTATGGGAATATGGTACCGAGTTCCTTGTTGCGGGCGCTTACGGTCACGCACGATTGCGTGAGTCGATATTTGGCGGCTTTACCCGTGACCTCCTGAAGCGATCTCCTCAATGCGTATTCCTCGCGCATTGAGACAAAAGCTTGTTGGCGACCGCTTGCCGTTTTCCCCCGGCCTGGATCATTGTAGCGCCGCCTGTTTGGTGCAGCCGCGCGATCCCAAACGACTGGAGGACCTCCAATTCCCTCGATTACCTGTCGGCTGCCCACACAAAATTCAGGTAAGCCGCTGCACACAGTCACTGTCAACCCATCAACAGACCGATCAGGGCCGGCACGCCTCGCGAATACGTTCGACGAGTGCATTGCCTAAGAGCGGCTTTTTTGACAATGGCTGATTGATGAAGATGACCGGCGTCAACAAAACTCGCCGCGCTCCAAGCGCGTCGACCAACTCGATCCCGGTCAATTTTCTCTGGTCGATGACAAAACAGCTGCAGTCTTGGAGGTCGCCCCGCCTGAAGAAGCTCGGCGTGGCCCTGATGATTTGAACGACGAACCCTCCACTCGAACGCGAATTTCTCGCCGGGCGCCGGCCGCTGAATTGGGCGTTCCCTCAATACCCGAGCGGTCTTCGGCCGATCAAGCACCATCGTTCATACTCAACTCTTTAGCCGGCTCTCCCAATTCGGAATTGATCCAGATCATAAGGTGACACGGAAGAATGATTTATCAAGGCCACGACAATCAATTCAGGGAATACCGATCATGACCCAACCCATTCCTGACAAAGCTGAAGTGGCGCTCGAATATCCAGATAAGCTCTACGTCGGCACGTTCGAGCGAACGGCACGGTTTGACGCACACCTCGATAAGACGGGAATTTCCCTGACGCTCGAGCGTATGGGCGATATCGAAGCACGACGGTCGATCCGCATGCATCTACACTATGGATTATTTGCGGAAATCCTCCGCGAATTGGCAAAAACGGCCTCGATGATGCCGGAAGAAGATGCAGACCACAGAAAAGCACTTCGGGATGCAGCCGACGGGCTATTTCAGGCGCTTGCCGCCAAGCCTGTTCGACAGGTCGAGCAAAATCATGGCACAGAAACTTAAGCCCCACGATGAGCTTAATGTCTTAGAATTATCCCCTGATGAACAGGTCCGATTGTTGCACATCTTGGAGTGAGTAGCGGAATCGACATCGCTACGCTTGTTGCTAGCGCCAAGTTCAACGGCGGCAAGTTCATGGCCTTGTCGCTGATGACTTCGACCGCCGTGCCGCCCTGGCCAAAGACGATGATGGGGCCGAATGTGGGATCGTCGGCGACGCCGACGATGAGCTCGCGCGCCTTGGGGCGCACGATCATCGGAAAGACGGTGACGCCGGTGATCCGCGCATTGGGTATCGCGGCGCGGGCCCGGCGCAGAATGTCCGATGTCGCTTCGCCGACGGCACGCTCGGTGGTGAGATTGAGCCGCACGCCCCCCACCTCGGATTTGTGGACGATGTCGGGCGACTGGATCTTGACGACCACCGCGTTACAGTCGGCAAGATGAGGTCTTGCCGCGGCCATGGCTTCATCGGCGTCGCGCGCCAGCACGGCCGGCGTCACCGCGATCCCATAGGCCGAGAGAGCCCGAGATATTTCGACCGGATCAAGCCAAGTGCCTTGTCACGCAGCACGGCGTCGATGATCGGCCGCACCACAGCGCTGTCGGGCGCAATCTCCTGCGGCAGGCTCGGCGGCGTCTCCATCAAGAGGTCGCGCAATTCGCGGTAGCGCACGAGATGCATGAAGCCAGCGACCGCGTCCGATTCGGTGGCGTAGCTCGGGATGCCCGCGGCATCGAACGCTTGCGTTGCCGGATCGCTGCCGCCGATCCACACCGCGAAGACCGGCTTCGCGACCGCGCTCTTCTTGCGATGCTGCTCCGTCGCCGCAATCACCGACCGCGCCGCATCGGACGGCGACGCCAGTGCGGTGGGCACGTTCATCACCAGGACAGCGTCGTTGGCGCGGTCGTCGAGCAATTGTTCGAGCGCTACGGCGTACCGCGCCGCGTCCGCGTCCCCGGCAATATCGATGGGATTGGCCCGCGACCAGATCGGCGGCAGCGCCGCATCGAGTTTTTTTATTGTATCGGGTGAAATGTCGGCCAGTTCGCCGGCGAGGTCCGCGAGCCGATCCACCGCCAGCACGCCGACGCCGCCGCCATTGGTCAATATCGCCAACCGCTTGCCGGACAGTGTCGTCAAATGGCCAAGGGTCTCGGCGGCGGCGAACAACTCGTCGAGATCGAGCACCCGCAAAAGCCCGGCACGCCGGAAGGCCGCATCGTAGACCGCATCCGAGCCGGCCAGCGCCCCGGTATGGGTCATTGCCGCCTTGGCGCCCTGGGCGTGACGCCCGGATTTGATGACGAGCACCGGCTTGGCGCGGGCCGCGGCGCGCGCCGCCGACATGAATTTGCGCGCGTCCTTGATCGATTCGATGTAGAGCAGAATTGCCCGCGTTTCCCGATCCATGGCGAAATGATCGAGCAGGTCTGCGAGATCGACGTCGATGCTGTCGCCAATGGAGACGACGGCGGAAAATCCGATGCCGCGCACCGAGGCCCATTCCACCAAACCCGTCGCAATGGCGCCGGACTGGGAGATCAGCGCCAGGTCGCCCGGCCGCGGCATCGAGGCGGCAAAGCTCGCATTGAGCTTCGCGCCGGGTGCCAGAACGCCTAGGCAATTGGGACCGATGAGACGCATCCCCGTTGCACGCGCGGCTCGTTCGCATTGATCAGCAAGCGAGCCGAGTCCGTGACCCAGACCCGCCGTGACGATTATGCAAGCGGCCGTGCCCATCGCCGCAGCCGCAGCAACAATCGATGGCACCGCTGCAGGCGGTGTAGCAATCACGGCCAAATCGGGTGCATCTGGCAAGGCATCGTAAGATTGGACTGAGCGAACGTCCGCAATCGCTTTGTAGTGAGGATTGACGAGATAAATAGGGCCCGCAAAACCGGCACGCCGCAGGTTCCTCAGCACGGCATGGCCGGGCGACGTTGCGCGCGGGCTGGCACCGACGACAGCAACCGATCACGGCGAAAACAATCGGTCAAGGCGATAGTTTGACATACGTCGGTGTCGCACAGGTTCTGTGACGAGTCGGGCGTGGCCAGCCAGGTATTATTTGCCTCGTCGGCCACACCGACCCTAGCGATTATCTTCTCTCGTGAGCGCAACTATTTTGCGTCAAGCTCGCATAGCAAAACTCAGTTTCAGGCCGTGATCCACCGCAATACCGGGGCATGCTGCACCGTGGCAAGCTTGCTGACCCAGCCGTCGAGGCCGAAGACGTGGCCAGCGCGCTTGACGATCAGATACACCAACACGCCCGCATAGACGATGTGGTAATCGACCAGATAGTTGTTGACGTTCTCGATATAGGGAAAGTCCATGTGCGCGGTCCAGTAGAGCATCATCAGCATGATCGCGAACGGCGCGCTGACGCGCACCAGCAGACCCGAGACCAGCGACAAGCCGATCAGCAGATGACCATACTCGACGAAGAATGTGAGTATGGGAACGATCGTGGGGTCTGTGAACGGCGCATAGACGCTATGGAACGTTTTGACGTGGCTCAAAAAGCCCAGGACGAACTGGTCGTCGCCGAAATGATGGATGCCCGCCCAGAGAAAGGTCCAGCCCATCGTCAGGCGGAAGAACACGATGAATCCCTGATCCATCGTCAGGTCTGATTTCTGTTCCGACATTGTTCACTCCCGGGGAAGTGTGGCGTCCTAGATTTAAAACGCGAAAGCAACATATTGCTGCCGGTGGCCCGCGGCCTTGCGTTAGATCAATAGGTTTCCCGGTTCGAGGAAATTTGCGCGTGCGGCAGGTTTTCCGGGCGCGCGGCGAATATCGCACCGTCGCAAACTATCGCGGCCGCGGCGACGCCGAACAGGAGCTTCGACGTGAGGCTGACCGCGTAAGTCACGAGATGAATGAAACCCGGGCTGACGAGCGGCAGCACCACAAAGAAGTTGATCGCCCAGACGCCGGCCAGCGCCGCCAGCATGAACGGATAGGGATTTGCCAAGCTGGGGCGATTTGCCGATAGCGCATGCCAGCCGAGGCTGAGGACGACGCCGAGCATCACGGCAAGCGCCATATGCACGCTAATGCCCAGCGCCACGGGAGAAGCGGGCAACAGCGCAGTCACGCCTGCCGCGGTGGTCACGCCCCGCGCCAGGACGGCGGGATCGGCACGCCGGTCACGCCTGTATAGAGACTGACCCAGGCGATCTCGGCGAGCCCGCCAGCTGCGCCGGCAAACACGCCGGTGCGAATGGTGGCAAGTCGTCGTGCATTGGTCATGGCAGCCCTCTCGTTGCTTCGCACACACCCCACGGGGTCACGCGCGCTCGGCGGCGGCATTGATCTTCGTCAAAAACGGTGGCGCGAAAGACAGCGGCTCGGTCAGGCCCAGCAGGCTTCGCGAATTAGGTCCACAAGCGCATTGCCCAACAGCGGCTTTTCGACAATGGGAACAGCGGCCTTTTGGGCACGCGCACTCAGCGCGGCATTGGGATGGCTGATAATGAGGATGACCGGCGTCAAAACCCGCCGCGCTCGCAGCACCTCGATCAGTTCCATGCCGGTCATTCCCGGTATTCTCTGGTCGACGACAAAACAGTTGTATTCTTCGAGGTCGTCCGAACGGAGGAGGTCGCCGCCGCTGTGATAGGTGCGCACGGCAAATCCCTCAAGCTCAAGCGCGAATTTCAGCGAGCCGCACACTGCGGGGTCGTCGTCGACGACCGCAATTAAGGGCGGTTTTGCCGTCGCTACTGACGCGCCTCGGGGGCCCTCTGTCATCGCCGGATCCAAGCCAAATCTGCTCGCCTGATGGTCCATCTAAACAATCAATGGCAGAAGGCCGCGCCGGTCGCATTGATCTGCCTCAATACGGCCAGGCACGATTTGTCCCTGGAGGCAGGTGATTTAAGCGGCGGGCGGTCCCGTGACGCGATCAACGGAAAGAACCGCCGCAGCGCGCGCCATCATACGCGGCCCAATATGCCGACGATGAGTGCCATGCGCACGAGGTCGGACAAGCTTCCGGCCTGCATTTTGTCCATCAGATTGGCGCGGTAAATCTCCACGGTGCGCGGGCTGATGCCGAGCTCGAAGGCGATCTGCTTGTTGGCGCGGCCGGCGACCAGGCCGCCAAGCACATCGCGTTCGCGCGGCGACAGCGTCGCCAGCCGGTTTTCGATCTCCGCGCGTTCGCTCTGCCGTTGGCTGCGCCAGCCTGTTGGCGCAATGCCGCCCGCGCGCTCTGCAGCAAAATCTCGTCGTCGAAAGGTTTTCGAGAAAATCGACGGCACCGAATCTCATGGCTTCCACCGCGAGCGGGACATCGCCATGACCGGTGATGACGATCACCGGCACCTCGATGCCAAGCTCCTTCACCCGTCGTAGCAGGTCGATACCGGTCAATCCGGGCATCCGCACGTCGGTAATGATGCAGGTCAAGCCCGTAACCGGCAGCGCATCCAGAAACGCCGCGGCGGACGGATGGCTTACCACCTCAAGGTCGGCCGTGCGCAATAAAAAGGCCAACGAATCGCGAAGCGCTTCATCGTCGTCGATGACATGCACGATTGCGGTCTCAGACGACATCGCTGGCTTCCTTCTTGGTGCCGCCTCCGGGATTAGGCCGCGGCGTGATCGAGCCGCCGTGCGCCTCAACGATGGTGCGCGAGATCGATAGACCGACGCCCATGCCCTGACTCTTGGTCGTGACGAACGGCTGAAACAGTTGCGCGCTGATCTCGGGTGAGATTCCCGAGCCGGTGTCGGCGACGCTGATCTCGACCAGATTGTCGGTCACTGGCGACGTCGCGATGACCATTTCGCGCCGTTCGGCGTCTTCCATCGCATCGATGGCGTTGCGCATCAAATTGAGCAGAACCTGTTGAATCTGCACCTTGTCGGCGAGCACGAAATCGCTGCGCTCGTCGAAGTCGAAGCGCACGCCCTTGTCCTTGGCGCCGACCAGCGCCAGGGCGCTGGCCTCCTCGATCAGCTTCTTGACGTCCTCGACCCGGCGCTCGGTCTCGCCGCGGGCCACGAAGTCGCGCAAGCGGCGGATGATCTGGCCGGCGCGCAACGCCCGGTCGCCGGCCTTGTCCATGGCGGCACGCAGCGTCGCGGCGCGCGCATCTTCGCTGTTTTCCAAAAGCCGCCGCGAGCCCTTCATGTAATTGGCGATGGCGGAGAGCGGCTGGTTCATCTCGTGCGCCAGCGCCGAGGCCATCTCCCCCATCGCGGTCAGCCGCGACATATGCACGAGCTCGGCCTGCAATTCTTGAAGCCTCGCCTCGGTATCTTGCCGTTCGGTCACGTCGCGGATGAACCCGGTGAAGTAGCGCTGGTCGCGCACGTGCATTTCGCCGACGGCAAGCTCCATGGGAAAGGTCGAGCCGTCCTTGCGCTGGCCGACGACGATGCGGCCGATGCCGATGATTCGCCGCTCTCCGGTGCGCCGATAGCGATCGAGGTAGCCGTCGTGATCGTGTCGGTAAGGCTGCGGCATCAGCATCTTGACGTTCTCGCCAATGATCTCCGGCGCGATAGCCGAACAGCCGCTCCGCCGTCGCCCTGAAGGATTGCATCCTGCCGCGGCCGTCGATGACGATCATGGCCTCGGGGATGCTGTCGAGGATCGATTGCAGATGCGCCGCGCGCGCTTCGGCGGTTTCCGCATTTGTCGCGGCCAAAAAGCGCGATCGCCGCAGCAATTCGCCGCGCCATGAAACGCCGATGCCGACCACGGTGAAGCTTACGACATTGACGATGTCCGCGGCCGTCAGCGAACGAAAATCGACGACGAAAAAAAGGCCGAACAGGAGGCCGAGCAACGTCGCCAGAAGACCGGGACCCCAGCCGCTGAACGCCGAGGCGACCAGGATCGCCGGCAGGAAAAACAGATAGGAGGCTTCGCCACGTAACAGCGAAAACGATTCCATCAGGAATTTGAGCCCCAGCGCCAGCGCAAAGGCCGCGATCGCGATGCCGTAGCGCTGCGCGGCGCCCCGCAAAGCCGGGCTCCTCAAGCCGCTCCAAGGGGCGGACGTTCGCAGCTTCGGGACCGTTTCAGCCATTGCAGGACGTTATTGTTAAGATTGTTAAGGCCGCCGACGGCCGATGACAGTCGCCAAGTACCGCAACAGAGTACCGACCGCCCCCTAAGGGGAAATACTTATATGTACTTTATCTGAATTTCTCGCTTGGCGCCCCGCGGCTAGCTAGCAATATCCTACGATATTAGAGGTAAAGCGCCATGCTCACTCAAGCAGCCGTCCGCACCGACGCATTTCGCATTGTCCCCTACAGCCGTCCCGTCTCGCCGCCTCTGCGCTCCATAGGGCGCCAAATCAATAACAGCCACTGCGAGGCTAATTCGCTCGACGAGAGCCTGCAGTATATGGGCGCGACAATGTCGTACACGCGCAACACCGAGATTTTCGGTGAGAAGGAACCGGCCGACTACGTCTACAAGGTCGTCTCCGGCAGCGTGCGGACCTACAACATCCTCAGCGACGGCCGCCGCCAGATCGGCGGCTTCTACATGCCCGGCGATATTTTCGGCATCGAGTTCGACGGCGAGCACACATCGGCGGCCGAGGCGATCAGCGACGCCAAGGTGTTGGTCATCAAGCGTAGCGCGCTTGACGCGCTCGCCGGCCGCGATGCGTCGGTCGCCCGCGAGCTCTTTGGGCTGACCGCGCGGGAACTGCGGCGAGTGCAAGACCGCATCCTCCTCCTCATCAAGAGCGCGCAAGAGCGCGTCGCCGGATTTCTTCTCGAGATGGCGAAACGCGCGAGTGGTGGCAATGCCATTGATCTGCCGATGTCGCGGCAGGACATCGCCGACTATCTAGGCCTGACCATCGAAACTGTGTCGCGGACGCTGACGTCCCTCGAAACCGCGGCAACGATCGAAGTGCCGACATCGCGGCGCATCGTGTTGCGCAACCGGTCGGCGTTGGCCCGAATGAATGGCTGAGCTTCAACGCTGAGCCGCAGAACCAATCCAAACCCGAAAGGACGACGACCATGCAAGCCAAAGATGTCATGACGCGAAACGTCATTTCCGTCCAGAACGACGACCAGGTCATAAAAGCGGCGCGCCTGATGCTGCAGAACAGGATCAGCGGCCTGCCCGTTCTCGACAAGGACGGCGAACTGGTCGGCGTGGTGAGCGAGGGCGACTTTCTGCGCCGCAGCGAGCTCGGCACCCAGCGCCGCCGGTCGAAATGGCTCGAGTTCATTATTGGTCCCGGCAGGCTGGCGGAGGAATACGTCCACGCTTCGGGTCGCAAGGTCGAAGAGATAATGACGCCCGATCCATGCGTCACCGGTGAGGACGATACTCTGGAGAAAGTCGTCGAGCTGATGGAACGCCGCCGCGTTAAGCGCCTTCCGGTGGTGCGCGCCGGTCGCATGGTTGGCATCGTCAGTCGCGCCAATCTGATGCATGCGCTCGCCAGCCTCGCCCGCGGTGTGCCGCCGTCGGCCGGGCCCGACTGGGCCATTCGTAATCAAATTTTGGCCGATCTCGGCAAGCAGCACTGGGTGCCAAACATAAACGTCGTCGTCCAGGATGGCGTGGTGCATTTGTGGGGCTGCATCACCGATGACCGGGAGCGCCAGGGCCTCATCGTTGCAGCCGAGAACGTCGCCGGCGTCAAACTGGTGCACGATCACTTGGTTTGGGTCGAGCCGATGTCAGCCATGGCTTTTCCCTCGCCCGAGGATGAAGCCAAGGAGCGTGCCGTGGCGCACTGAGAATCATTGACGATCAAGTGCACGTCTTCCGGCAAGTTGGAGCGAGATGGCAATGCACAGAACACTCACCTTTGCTATGAGCGTGGCTCTGGCAATCAACGGTGTGGCGCTGCTTGCCTTGCCGTCTTCGCCGGCAAACGGCGCGGCAGCTCTCTCGCCGGCCGCGCAAAGAGGCTTGGTACTCGTAGAAGCCAATTGCGCGCGCTGCCACGCCATCCGCAGAATCGGCGGAAGTCCTTTGAAAATCGCCCCGCCGTTTCGCACGCTGCACCTGCGCTACCCGGTCGAAGATCTTCAGGAGCCGCTCGCCGAGGGAATCGTCACCGGGCATCCGACCATGCCAGAATTTCGATTTGACCCTGGTCAGGTCGGTGACGTGATCGCGTATCTGAAATCTCTTGAGTGATAACCTAGACTTGATGTGGAGCCCTGTAACGACGAAAGGAGCCTGACATGCCGATCACGACCATCATCATCCTCTCCGCCATTGCCGCCGCATTCGTGCTGTTCGGCGCGGTTTTGGCCTGGGGCAAAATGCAAACCAGACATCTGGGTCGCGACCAACAGCGCGCACGCAAAAGCGCGCAGGCATCCAATTCGGTGCGAGTCATCCAGGCCAAAGCCCAATTGACGGGCGCGACGAACACCGGTCGTTCAGAGGAAATAGCGCCGAACTGATTCGATGCGAAACAACGTCTGCGCTCAAGATTCGTAAACAACTACGGCCCCTGTTGCTTGTAATCACCCGATCTTGTCGAGGGCCGGAGTTCACGCGCGAGATTTTCTTCGGATACTGCACCTCGTCAGCCCGACTTACGGCTCAAGGTAGGAGATGGAATGTCAGTCCGACCTCTTGTTACTTGGCGTTTGTTGCGTTGGGCGACTGCGCTTCTTACTATTTTGGCAGCCTTACCTGCGGTCGCGCAAATGCCCGATATCGACCGGGCTACCCGATTCATGAATGAATTAGCTTGGGGCCTTGGCCACGTCGGCGGCCCCTTTGAATTGACGGATCAAAACGGGAGGACGCGAACCGATGCCGAATTTCGCGGCGAACTGCTGCTTGTCTATTTCGGCTACACTACGTGTCCTGATGTCTGCCCGGCGGAATTAATGCAGATTGGACTCGCGATCGACAAGCTGGGGGGGAGCGGGCGACGGCGTGCAGCCACTCTTCATCTCGATTGATCCTGAACGAGATACACCGGATGTGCTCGCTCCCTATGTCGCGCAGTTCCATCCTCGACTTATCGGGCTCACGGGCACACCCAAACAGATCCGCGGAGTTGCGGATAACTACAAGGCCTATTACGCGAAGTATCTTCCTCCTCACGGAGCGTCGTATCTGATCGACCACCGGACTTCACTACGGCGTACCGCCATCCGATGCGGTGCAAATTCTCATTGACCAGCCGCTTCGAAAGGCGATCTCCGAATGTCGGACGGATGATTTCAAGAAACTTGCGTTAGTGCGCGGGTTCGACCGCGTGCTTGTGCGAGTCCTTGAGTCTACTGCTAGTAGCGAGTCGACCGACCCTATATTCGTTTTCAACACCGCATTGCTGCTAAATGACAGCGATCTTGATAGTGCGTATCAACGTGGCGTCGCATGGCGCCATCTAAATACGGCCCTGCGCAAGACTTCCGCGTGGAAAACAATTAGGCCAGAGGATGTTAAAGCGTTGGCCGCCCTTCAATTTCATGCCGATCCTATTGATTCTTTCATTACAGCAGTAGCTTCGAAGCTAACGACGCTAGACGAGGCGGCGTTCGGCAAAGCCGACGTGACAGAGAGTCATTTGTTGGGATATCGCGAGGAATGATAGCCGCCGCTCGCGCAAAAGGCATACCGCCGCCACGGATCGTGGTGCCGGGTGGCGCTGGCGTGTTTCTCACCGTTATTTCTCAGTCTTCTGAGGACGCCACAGCGATGTCGCTGTTCGACACAAACGCCTTGGACACTGATGTTGTTGCGCACTTGGCAGTCGAGATCGCTGATCAAACTCGGTCAGCAACAGTTGAACCTCGATTGAAATCTCTCATCGCGCGCAAGAAAAAATTGCTGTGGGAACCTCTAATAAGCGCCGCTTCGCAGATTGTGGAGTCTCAGAATGCTTCAATTATTTCGATGCCAGCCGCCCTGGGATGTCTTGGTACATTGCGAACTTCCGAGAACGCCGCTCAAGCAGAGTGCCAGCGGCTCGCTGATCAGGGACATCTCACTAACAGGCTTAATGAGGCCCATGGGGCAAGCAACGCGGTTGTAGAGGCGAGGGCCGCAGCACTTCTTATTTTGTGCAAGCGTGACTTTCCATCACCTAATGGTATCCCTTGGGATAAAGCACTGTCCGAGCGGCCACAATTGACCGCGCGAATCGACGACGCTCTGTCGGAATTCGGTCCACCTATTAGCCTCGACTCATTCCTTGAAATAGCCAATGCCAATGGTTTAGCTAAACCTCTAATTCGCGCGATTGTGACGCTTCGTCTACGCGAGAATCGAATTGGGGCGCTAAACATTGCGCAGGTCATCGAACGTCTGCCGCAATATCTTGACTGTGTAGAAAATAATCTGCACGATGAGTTTTTTCGACAGGTAGCTAGTGGATCAATTCTGACATTTGAATCCCGGATGGGATTCTCGGCGGGCTCGACCTGTGCGAGTCTGGCGCATGCGAACCGGAATATCCATCATC
>Ga0208849_1001282_pt1 | contig 18198 bp, 17 predicted proteins | sample NGESurdeep072012_10_FD_184470 | JGI IMG/M metagenome (GOLD analysis project Ga0208849, IMG submission 184470) | Arctic peat soil microbial communities from Barrow, Alaska - NGEE Surface sample 53-3 deep-072012 (SPAdes) | ecosystem: Environmental > Terrestrial > Soil > Wetlands > Peat ... | reverse complement strand
GCTGCGGGTTGGAGTTCTTCGGGCAATGTGGTTGGTTCCTGTTGGATGGGGAGCACCGCTTTTGGTGCGGATCAGTTTGGTTGGCTGCCGCTGAGGGTCGGTATAGGGTACCTGTCGATTCGGTCTACGCCGGCCGCCCAGCCTAGCGGATCAATCATGTCGATTGGGGGCCGGACACTGCCGGCCCCCGGCAGGTGGGAGGCAATGTCTTGAAGTGCCCCCGACTGGATATACAGCCACTGCGAACTCGAAACTGGCACCGAACTTGTCGACTAGGACCCAGGGCGACACGAGCAGATAGCTGGGTCGCCGGCGTGTGGATCCGGGAGGTTGTGGGATCAGCCGATCTATCTAAGGATCGCGTGGGTTCTGCTTTTGGTCCTCAGCATTTTGCTTGAGCCATACCCGTCGCGCTCGACATCCTAGGCAGTCTTAAGAAGCCCTGCCGCAGTTTCACAGGCGTGGAGACCCGGACGGCTTTGGGCCCTTCTTCTTCTTTTTCTTCTTCTCCTTCGGACCCGGCCCGTTGTGCCGGGCCGGTCCATGACCGGGCGGTTTGGGATCGCCCTCGGGATAGTGCTCCTCGTTCATCCTGGTCACTTCTCGAAAGGCCTTGCGCTGGTAGAGGACGCGCAGCGCGATCTCCGAGAGCATGGCTTCGTCGGCAACATCGCGGCCCCGGCGGATCTCTCGTTCGGTCAGGTCTTTAAGCATCCGTATCCCGTCCACAGACGCCCCGGCACCTAAGAGGCGTTTGGTCAGCCGGGCAATGGCCACGTCTCGAGGCGAGTAGCGGAGCTTGCCGTGTTCTCGCGTAGGGCTAATCAGTCCCTGCTCCTCCCAGTAGCGGAGCACGCGCGGGGTGACGCCCACCTGCTCGGCGAGCCGCGGGATGGCGACGAGCTCGTCATCGGCGGTATCGAAGGATGGGCTTTCAGAAGGTGAATCTGCCATGATTACGTTAGATCGTAATAGGAAGCCGGTATTCCGTCCTGGCTCCGAGGAGATTCAACACCCTAGACATATGGCCTCACGTAGCTCTGCGCGCCCTGAACCCAACGATGAATGCGACACCATTGCGTCACAACGTGACTTGCTCCGACCTGTCCTCTGGAGTGTCGGAGGTGTGCTGGTCGCCCTCGCTGCATCGCTTGATCGAAGCAGCCTGCTGACCGCCGCGGAGAGGACCGCGCCAGCGTTCCTCACGTTGGCCGTTGTGATTGTCGGCGGCGCCATCGCCAACCGGTGGGGGGCCTTCCGATTACTGGCGAGGGTGGTTCTGGCGCCACGAGTGCCCGCCCTCCTGGCCTCGGCGAGCATGCTCGCCTTCACCGCACTCATCAGCGGAATCGTCAATCTTGATGTCGCTGCGGTCGTCGCGCCTCCTCTCGCCGTCCAAGTCGCGACACGAAGGGGACTCAACGCGTCGCGACTTGTGATCGCCACCGCCCTCACCGCGAACGCGACCTCCTTCCTGCTGCCCACCTCCAACCTAACCAACCTCCTTGTGTTGGATCAATCGCCGATTTCAACGCTCGAGTACCTCCGCCAGGGTTGGGCGGCCTGGCTCCTGGTAACCGTCCTAACAGTGGCGTGCCTGGCGCTACTGAGTCGGCAGTCTAAGAAGCGCCCGCCAGCACTGTCTCCGCGACGGACCGCCGCTAGATCCATCCTCCCAACTATCCTCGACCTTCTGCCGATGTTAGTCATCGCGTCCGCCGTCCGAGCCCTGCTTGCCGGCGGCCTCACAGTTCACGGGGGATTCCTAGCGCAGTTCGTGTTCGAGAGCCTGCTGGCCGCCGGCGCCAACAACCTTCCCGCCGCAGCAGCCGTACGGACCGTAGTCACCGCCACTCCATGGGCGACCATCTGGGCGATGGCGATGGGACCGAACCTGCTGGTCACAGGTTCGGTCGCCAGCATCATCTGTCGCCGCAGCGCTCTCGACCTTGGCGTCCGATTCGAGTCGGGGACCTTCTCGGTGCTGGGAGCCGCGATGCTGCCCCTCCAGTTCCTGGCAGCGTGCGCCGGCTTGGCGCTAGTCAGGTTGGGCTGAAGGGCCATGCCCCGGCGCTGGTGCCGATCTCTTGGGTGATCGACGCGGGAGGTAGAAGGGGATGTCTTGGCGTGCCCGTGCACCTAGCGCGGGGCAAGGTGCTCACGTGTTCTAGAAAACCGCGAGAGGGTCCTCAGACACCTTGGGCTGGTTTCGGCCGATACTCTTTTGGACCTGGGGACTCGCGCCGGCAGACTTGGCTGTCATTGGCTGTCAGCCACCGACGCCAGTGGACGGTGGTGGACGTTCGCGAACCTGAATGGACGTCTATGGACGTCCCTCCCACGGCTTTGAAGACCGCCCGTCTGCCGTCCACAGACGTCCCCTAACGTCCGCTTCAACTCGGTCGCAAACATCGCTGATCCGCGATTGTTCGCTGGCGTCCATTGCGGTCCGCGAGCTTGGCTGTCATCTTGGCTGTCATTGCGGCATTGGTTCTGCAGACCGTTCACTAGGCTGAGCCGCCCAACCCGCTGGCCTAACGGTCCCGAACCGTCTTAGTGGTGTGTCCTCGCGTGGTCCTCCGGGGTCCGCGACGGCCCTCCTGAACTCAAACTCCGCCGCCTTCGTGTCCTCAGGTGACCTGCTATGACCGCCCTCGCCGGAACCCAGACCATCGCGGACACCACCCAGGTTCAAGCTGTAATAGACATCCCTCGAGTCGTGGCAGCTGCCCGCCACATCGATGATTGACGGGATGTCCAAGCGCCGCCCCCCAGAATCGGTCGCAGAAGTGGCCTTGGTTTTCTTTGTGCTGGGCCTCGTCGCATTTGGAGGACCTGCTGCCCACGTCGCTCTGATGCGCCGGGAGCTGGTAGCGCGGCGAAAATGGCTGCCGGAGAACGAGTTCCTTCGCATGTTCGCCGCCTGCAACCTGATCCCCGGCCCCAGCTCGACCGAGCTGGCCATCTACCTGGGATACCGGCGGGCTGGTTGGCGTGGGCTGGTGGCCGGCGGAGTCCTCTTCATTCTCCCGGCCATGCTGATCATGCTGTTCATCGCCTGGGCCTATGAGCGCTATGGAACAACCTCCCAGGCGCTCGGCATCCTCTATGGGATCCGGGCGGCGGTGGTTGGAATCGTCTTGTGGGCGATCATCGACCTCGGACGGCGGCTCGTAAAACGATGGACCCTGCTAATCCTTGCAACCGCAGTGGCAGGGTTGTTCTTGATTGGGATCAACCCGGTGCTGTTGCTCGTCGCGGGCGGTCTGATCGCGGCCGCAGCCTTGCAGGTGCAGCCGAAGCCGAAGGTCGGCATTCTCACCCTGACAACGGGCCTGGTCCTGCCCGCATGGTCAGGCGGCAAGCTCCTGACCGTCTTCCTGACTTTTCTGAAGCTCGGCGTGGTCAGCTTCGGAAGCGGGTATGTGCTTTACGCGTTCCTGCACGCTGACTTCGTGCAGGGTCTGCACTGGCTGACCGACAAGCAGCTGATCGATGCCATTGCCATCGGACAGGCCACGCCCGGACCTGTATTCACTACGGCCACATTTCTCGGCTACCTCTTTGCCGGCGTCCCGGGAGCGCTGCTGGCAACGTTGGGAATTTTTCTGCCCGGCTTCCTCTTTGTCCCGCTGCTCGACCGCATCGTCCATCTGACCGAGCGCCGGGCCTGGGCCCAGGGCTTTGTCGATGGCGCCAACACCGCAGCGCTTGGCTTGATCGCGGCGGTCACGTTGCAAATTGGTCGATCTGCCTTGATTGACCCGCTGACGATCGTGATTGCATTGGTTGCTCTAGGTGTTGTCTGGAAGTGGCCACTCGCCTCGCCGGCAGTGGTGCTCGCAGCGGCCTTGGTTGGGGTGGCGCGTCTAGCGATCTCGTGATTCGTCCAGCTCAACAGACCTTCGAGCAGTGGCCCAGCGCGGTGAGGTAGAGGCCGGTCTATCGCGAGAAGCTGAGGCGAGCTTCTTTAACACTCGGCTCACAGAGTTCAACCGCATTGCCGGAGCGATCGTCAAGGAGAATCGGGCTGGCTGTTGGCAACCCAATTGACCGCAGTCTGTCGGTTGGGTCGTTCATCTAGCGACGTCAATGAGGTCAGTTCGTGCACTGAGCTGTCATCAAGCGTGAGGCCTATTGGCGCCGTCCGCCCCCCATCGTGAGCAAGAATGCGCTGTCTTCGACCCCGGTCACCATGTGCTGGAGATTGGGGGCAAGCGCAGTGAGGTCACCTCGCACCATCTCGATGGTGCGGTCCTCGAGCGAGACTTGGATTGTCCCCTCCAGGACGCGCAGCGTGATCGGTCGCGCCGTCTGGTGTTCCGCAAGGTGCCCGCCCTTCGGCAGAGCGATGAGTACTACTCCCAGTCCGGGGCGATTGACGATCGTGGCCGAAGCATGATCGTTGCGCTTGTATGAGTCCGAGTCCCGGAGCGCCTTCTTTCAGCAGCTGGATGCCGGCGTCGGGTAGCGACAGACCGGCACCGGCCTTGGCCTGGCGCTGAAAAGACGCTTTGCTGAAATACACGGCGGCCAAGTCAGTGTGGCCAATGAGCCGGGAAAAGGGAGCACTTTCACTTTGCGTTTGCCACTTGAGGCAACCACCGCCAGAGCATCTGCCCCGGTAGCGCCGGCGCAAACCGCCGCCATCGATCCGAGTCGGCCGTTAGTGCTGGTGGTGGATGGCAATCCCCAGGCGGCAGAGATTCTGGAGCGCCATCTAGACGTCGGCGGATTCCGAGTCGAGCTTGCGCGCACCGGCCCTGAAGCCTTGCGGATGGCTCGCGATCTGAAGCCGGTGGCGATCACGTTGGACATCCTGCTTCCAGAGGTCGATGGCTGGGAGGTGCTCAACCGGCTCAAAGCCGACGAAGCCACGCAGAACATCCCTGTGGTCGTGGTCTCTGTGGTCGACAATCCGGCACTTGGCCGAGCCCTTGGCGCCTACGACTACTTCGTCAAGCCTGTGGGCGGTAAGGCTCTTGCTGTCACGATTGGGCGAGTACCCATTCACAACCAAGGTCAAGACCGAGCCGGTACGTGTGCTGATCGTGGACGACGAGCCGGCCAACCTTGATCTGCTCGAGTCGGTTCTGAAACCGGCCGGTTTCGGTGTTCTCAGAGCTGCCGGTGGGCGCGAAGGCATCGACATCGCCAAGGCTCAGATGCCGAGCCTGATTCTGCTTGACCTGATGATGCCCGGCGTGACTGGATTTGATGTTGTCGAGGCGATTCGTAACGAAGAGGTCACGCGCTCGATTCCAATCATGGTTTTTTGACTGCCAAGACCCTGACGGCCGATGACAGGAGAACACTCAACGGTCAGGTTGCGGCCATCTTTGAGCGCAACTCGGTCGCAGGAACTGAGCTGACCGCTTGGCTTCAAGAGATCGTCACAAAGCGACCCATCCGAGTCTAACCTTCCCGCGTCAATCGCAGTTCGTAGTGTGCTTTTGGTCATCGCACGTGCTGTCTGTCGGCTATTACAATCGTCTTGCGGTGGCCCCCTGATCGTTCGTAAGGGATGAACTCCTAGGCGTCATCCTCGGGGGGCCGCCCGTTCGCCGCCTCGCAATTGCGGCCGCAAACGCAATGCGGTTGAGCGCCGACCTGAGCTGTCGGTAGTTTTCAGTTATCGCCAGCACTCTTAGCTAAATTAGCTAGGCTACCGATAATGGGATAGGGCGCCAGCAGCGCTGTAGGGCGGCAAAAGTCAGTCCGGTTCAAGCTGCTCTCTCGTAGACGTGATGGAGGCCGCCGAGGACCGGTCGTACCACGATTCATCCCTGACTCGCCGGAGGCTTCGGAAACGGTGCCTGCAAGCCGAGCCTGCGATGAAGGCGGTCATGGTTGTAGTAGTCGACGAACTCTGAAAGCACCCTCCGCAGGTGGCGCTCGCCGATGGGAATCAGGTGGTCGAGGCACTCCCGGCGGGCAGTGCCGACCCAGCCCTCGGCGACGGAGTTCGCGCGGGGTGCCTGAATCGGGCTGGTAATGGGTAGAGCCGACCGTTCGCGCACGTTCTATACGATTCGCTGAAGACTTCATTCGTCGACTTCGGACGACAGTCTCGCAAATGGCGATTTGATCGCTGCATACACCACAGAATCGCGTGCGATCGGCACTGCAATGTCGTGACGCAGCGTATAGGCGACATCCGCGTCGGTTGACGGCTAGAGCGGGCTCAAAGCTCCAGCGCCTCATCCAGCCGCGATAAGAGTTCGCGGGGCGAGAACGGTTTGGTCAGATAAAAGTCAGCACCGGCGGCCAACCCGGCCGTCATGTCCGAAGCCAAGGCCGACGCCGTGAGAAGGATCACTTTGGTGCCGGCGAGATTGGGGTCCGATCTGATAGCACGCAAGATGTCCAGGCCTGTGCGTCCGGGCATTCGGATATCCAGAAGCACAAGCGAGGGCCCGTGCTCTTGAATCCGAGACCAAGCTTCATCACCATCGCATGCTTCCACGACGTTGTAGTCGTCAGCTCCGATGGTTGCCTGTACTAGTAGTCGAACGCTCGGTTCGTCGTCGGCGATGATCACGGTGCGGCGGCTGCGCGTGGAGCCGGGAGGCTTGCTTGCCACTAGTGCGACTCGCGCAGATTGAGAGCCTGTGCGACAAACAGAGCAGCCTCCTTGGCAGCGCCGGAATGCTTCTTGAGCACTGCCACGACACCTGAGGTCCGCAAAGCAAGCGTTTCTCTTGCCTCGAGCTCCTTGATGGAGACCACAACCACAGGCAGCTCCATGCCTTGAGAGGAGCGCAATCGGGCCAGGAAGTCCTCGCCACTAGCCCCCGGTAGCATGAGGTCAAGTACGACGGCACGCGGGGTCATCTGACCAATCAGACGATCGGCTGTCTCAGCATCCGGAGCCCACACCGAGCTCAGTCCGTAGACCGCGAGCTCGGCTTCAAGCAGCCGAGCAAAACCGACATCGTCCTCGACCAGTAGAACATCTCCCGATTTGGCCTCTGCGGTGATGATCCGCAATGTGAAGTAAAAGCGCGAACCCTGCCCAAGTCCTGCCGACTCGGCCCCGACTCGGCCGCCGTGCGCCTCGATGATTCGTCGGCTTATGGCAAGGCCCAAGCCGGTGCCCGATATTTGTCGGCGGTCTTGGTTCGCGACACGGTAGAACTTGTTGAAGAGTTTTGGTAGTGCCTCAGCTGGGATGCCAAGACCGTGGTCCTGAATCGAAACTTCAACGACATCGGCAATGACCCCCACCCGCACATTAATTGGCCCTCCGCCAGGCGAGTATTTGCGAGCGTTAGACAGCATATTTATCAGGACTTGGAGGATTGCATTGGTATCTGCAATCACCAGCGGGAGATCGCTTGGCAGGTCGACGTCGATTGGCGTTCCTGGATCATCGCCAGCAGTCGCGATTGCGCGGGCGATCACTGTTCGCAGATCGGCCGGACCGAGATCCAGCTTCTTATAGCCGCCCTCCAAACCTTGGAGATCAAGGAAGTCATTGATAAGATCGGTCAGCCGCCGGCCTTCCTTGAGCATCGTCCCCAGGTACTGCTTTCGTTGTGCCTCGGAGACCACGCGCTCTAGGAGCAGTTCTGTAAATCCGACAAGACTTGCGAGTGGTGTTCGCAGCTCGTGGCTGACCATCCCGATCAGTTCATCCTTGGCTCGGTCCAACTCTTTCGCGGCAGTGATGTCGTGCAGCACTATCACTGACCCGACCTGCCCGCCGTCTGACGGCAATACCGCCGGTGAGACCGTGACATCTATCTCGCGTCGGGGCTCGAGAATCACCATTGGAAAGTTGGTGGTCTCCCCGGGGTCGAATACTTGCTGGAGGTGGGAACGAACACTCGGGTAATCGTCCACTCGCGCAGCCAGCGCTTCACCGAGCTGTCGTGCTGGTAGACCCAATGCCTTCTCCGCTTGAATGCCTGTCAAGCGGCTGGCTTCTTTGTTCCAATGTGCCACCACGAGTTCGCGATCGACCAGGACCACTCCTACGCCGATGGCGTCCACAAGGGCCGTGAGTAATGCCAGTCGAGTAGCAGCAGCGAGGTTTGCCTTTCTAAGCTCGCCCTCTGCTTCGACCTCTTGCGTGATGTCGCGCGCCACCGCGTAGATCATTTGGGGGGACGCTGCGGGCATCGCTGCCCACTCCAGCCAACGGTAGGCGCCGTCTCGGCACTCATAACGATTTCTGAAATGGACGGTGGTTGACCCTTGGGTGAGCTTTCCGGCTTCAGCTACAGTCGCGGATCGGTCTTCGGGGTGGACGAAATCCAGATAAGGTCGCGCCATCAACTCGTCTTGTGTGAATCCAAGCGTCCGAGTCCATGCACTATTGATGCGCTTGAAGTAGCCGTCAAAACCTGCCAGGCAAAGCATGTCGACGGAGAGATTGAAAAAGCTCTCGTACGTATCGTCGGTCACGTTCGTGGCAAGGCTCAGCCTAGCGTGTTGTCACCCAAATGAACTGCTTGAACGTATCGGAACGATCTCGCATCACAATTCACCACGCCCCGACCGATGGCCACGCGGCGTGGATCGCAAACCCGGCCTGGGTCCCCACATCGAGCTAAGACAGAGATTCGCGAGCGCCAGGGACTGGGCTCAGACCCAGGGTACGTGGAGATGATGAGTCTTTCCACGTCGATCAGGGGCGATTGCAGTTCAGGTCGTCGCCCCGGCGGTCAGATTTCCGCTGCATATGGATAGAATCCAGCGCTATGGATCAACCGGCGGCAGAGCGCGATTCGCTCATGAAGGCCATCAAGGTAGAGCTGAAACAGCAGCTCTGGACTGAATCACGGGCGCGGCCGACGTACGGGCGGTATCTCTCGTTATTCACTCTTAACCCCGAGCCCATGTGGGTCTACGACGTCGATACCCTTGAAATCCTCGATGTCAACGAGGCGGCAACCCATAGATACGGGTACTCACGCGCCGAATTTCTCGCCCTGACGATCAAGTCCTTGCGACCAGCGGAAGACGTGCCAAAGTTCATGGAGCTACTCGCTGAGACCCCGAACTTCGATCGAAGCGGACCGTGGCGCCACCTGCTGAAGGGCGGGATGATCATCCAGGTTCTCATAACGTCGCACTCGGTCAAGTTCGGAGACCGAAATACGCGCTTAGTGATGGCCGAGAGTCTTACTCACGACCCCGACTTGGAGATCGAGTGAACCGAACAGCATGACCTTAGTCTCGGTTCGTCCGTAGCTCGTGCGTTAAGACTTCGACAACCGCCGGGTCCCCACTGCTTGCCCGCGCCATCACTGAGGATCATCCTCGACCAGGGCAGGCATGAGCGGACGCTGGTCAAGACGCTCCCGAAGTCAACGACGCTGCGGCTCACGCGATCCAGCTTCGTCACGATCAGCGCATCGGCCCGTCGATCTGCCAGATCCTTCAGCACCTCTTCGAGCTGCGGACGGCCGTTGGTCCTATTACCGCCGGCCACACCCGTATACACGGTCATGAGCTGCCACCCGCGGCGCTGAGCCTCTGCCTCAATCGCAGACCGCTGTGCTTCCAAGTCGAGACCGCATCGTCCCTGCTCATCCGTCGAGACTCGGATCCGTTGAGCTGTGCCGGCGTCCCCTTTGTTAGCCCTTTCTCCTGGGAAACGGACGCGCTCCTGGCTCGGAGTCCGTTAATTCAGCATTCAAATTATTCACTAATTTGTTAATTATCCCAGACGGTTCGAATAGGATGGCTAGCGTGAGCTCGCTTGCACGGGCTCTGAATCAATTGACGGTGCGGTCTTTGAGGTCAGGGTCGGGTAGAGACGTTTCAATTTGGGGGTTACCCCAGCACTCGGCGGTCGGGGATGGTGTCAGATCTGGAACGCCGCGCTCTGGGGACAATTGCGAGACCCTAACCCCAGATCACAGATCGGGCAGTGGGTATTCGGAGACTCGAACCGGTACTGCAGGCCAAGAGCTTGCCGTTTATGCAGTTCAACTCAGCCATGCCTTCGAGTTTCGCGAATCAATCGTTCAGCCCGAATTGGAGAGCTGCAGTACGCCTCTCGATTCGCACCTATCGGAGGATGCGAGGGGATTAGGACAACCTCGGTTCGCGATTTCGGTCTTGATCGTGACGGCACTATTGATGACCGCGCCGAGCCTCATCGCTGGAATCACCATGCTCAACAGTTCTTTCGACCTGAGTTCCGGATGGTCAAAGCAAGCCTCGGATCTCAGTTTGGGGGTGAGCTGCGCGGGCTTGCTGGTCGCCATTGCACTCGCTTTGATGGTCTGGAAGGGCCCCAGGGAGCAATGACAAATCCGGGCTGGAGCCAATGAGCCTGTCCCCAGGTGTCGCGCTCGGCCCCTACAGAATTCTTGAGCGTCTTGGCCGGGGCGGTATGGCTACCGTCTACAAGGCTCATCACCCGGCGCTCGATCGCTACGTCGCAATCAAGGTGCTGCCCGAGTTCTTCGCTGAAGATGACGCCTATCGCGATCGGTTTCAACAAGAGGCAAGATCGGTTGCTCGACTCAAACATCCCAACATTCTCAATGTCTTCGACTATGGTCAGACCGACGAAATCACATACCTCGTTTTGGAGTTGGTCGAAGGCGGAACTCTGGCTCAGATTCTCGGCAGCCCGATGGAACTCGAAGACGTTGTACGAATCTTGCGGCCTCTTGCAAGTGCCCTTGATCACGCTCACTCTCAGGGAATTCTTCACCGCGACATCAAGCCCTCCAACATCCTCATCCAGAAAGATGGGGCCCCGGTGCTTGCCGACTTCGGTCTAGCCAGAATGACAAGTTCCGTCCGGAGGCTCACCGCCAGTGGCACCGTGATGGGCACTCCGGAATACATGTCACCTGAGCAGGTCGTCGGTGAGGCGATCGGCTCAACTTCCGACCTGTACTCGTTTGCGGTGGTGGCCTACGAGATGTTGACCGGGCGGGTTCCGTTTCAAGCCGATACACCAGCAGCCGTGCTGCTATCGCACATAAATAAGGACATGCCGCCGACTCGTGAGCTAGTCGGAGAGCTTTCCGCGCATGTCGAAGATGCCCTGCGGAAAGGGCTTGCCAAGGCGCCTGGCGACCGCTATGCAAACGCGAGTCAGTTCGTCGCGGCCCTCACGCCGGCAGCATGGCCGAGCCGAACCGACCTGTCGGCTCAAGACAGCGGATTGGCTCCGCAGGGACAGGGCGCAGCCGTCGGGAGCCTTCCCTTGGTTCTGGTTGTCGATGATGGCCTCGCCAACCGACAGCTAATCGAGGCTTACCTGGCGGACCTGGACTGCCAGGTCAAGTTGGCGGGGGACGGACCAAGCGCTCTCAAGATCATTGAGTGTTCGCAGCCGAGCCTAGTGCTGCTCGATGTCCAAATGCCAGGGATCGACGGATATGAAGTCTGCCGGCAAATCAAGGCGCGGCCGCGAGGCCGGCTCTTGCCGGTGGTAATGATCACCTCGCTTGATCGAACAGAAGACCGGGTGAGGGCTCTGGAATCCGGAGCCGACGATTTCATGACCAAGCCAGTGCAGAGAGTCGAGCTCGTGGCCCGGGTCAGGTCGGCACTCAGACTGAAGGCGGTTTACAACACCCTCGACAGTGCCGAGCACGTGATCTTCGCCTTGGCAGCAGCAGTCGAGGCAAAGGACCCGTACACGGGCAAACACACCCAGCGGGTTGCCGAATCCGCCCGCCAACTAGGAATGCGAATGGGACTCCCGGAGCCGGCATTGGAGGCCCTGTATCGCGGAGGCATCATCCATGACATCGGCAAGATTGGCGTGCCGGACGCAGTTCTGCTCAAGCCGGGTCCTCTTGATCCCGAGGAGTCGGCACAAATGCGCGCGCACACTGTCATCGGCGAAGGTATCGTCAGCCCCTTACGGTCTGGCTTCAATCTCCTCCCGATCATCAGGCATCACCACGAACACTTCGACGGCAATGGGTATCCCGATGGTCTGCGTGGGGCCGCGATCCCACGGCTCGCCCGAATTGTGGCTGTCTGCGATGCATATGACGCCTTGGTTAACGACCGACCGTATCGAGAGCGCCGCACGGTGGCCGAAGCAATCGCGACCTTGAAGGAGGGTGCCGGCAAGCAATGGGATCCCGAGGTGGTTGGCCTGTTTACAAAAGAGATCGCTAACGGGCACGAGTCCCGGCGCGGTCTAGAGGCATTGTCTTAACGGTGTCTTCAAGTTAGGTGGGCTCAAATTGACCGCCCGCATCCTGATCGTTGACGACGAGCCAAGCAATGTCCTTCTTCTAGAGACGTTTCTGACTGACTCCGCCCACGAAATCCGCAGCCTCACTGACTCGCACCAGGTGGAGCAAGCTTTTGCAGAGTTCGACCCGGACATCGTCCTCTTGGACCTGCATATGCCAGAGCCTGATGGTCTGGAAATTCTGCGGCGCCTGCGTAGCGCTCGGGCGAGTTTAGGTTTCCTCCCGGTTGTCATGCTTACTGCCGACACGGGACGCGTCGCACGTAACAGCGCCCTCCTTCTGGGCGCGGATGACTTCCTGACCAAGCCGCTCGACAGATCCGAGGTCGTGCTGCGAGTGCGCAACCTGTTGCGGACACGGAGGTTGTATCAGGAATTGGCAGAGTCGAAGGCGGCCAAGGACTCGTGAAGCAGCTTGTTCAGGACTTGCAGGCCGCGGACGCGCTCGCGTTCGTTCTACTCGGCCTTGCAACGGCGGTGACTTGGCTTAGACATCGCGATCGCTCAATCGGCTGGGTTGCGCTTGCGATCGTCTTGTTATCGCTCGCCATTCTGCTGGGAAGCGCGCCCGCGCTGGCGGTCACGGCTTTCATGGGCAGCGCGTATGCCCTTCTCCGCTACCGAGACGCGCTGATCCCGCTCCATCAGCGCTGGCACATGGTGGCCATAGTGTTCATGGTGGCAGCCGTGGGTTCGCTGCTCATAACCGACTTCCTGGTTCGTTCAGGTGCGACCCGGAACAGTCTGGTGATTGGGGCAGGGATCGCATTCGTCTTGGTGTGGGCAATCTCCATCGTTGAGCCAATCGTCCGTTTCTGGCTTGTGTCTCGCCACTTGCCAGCAATACAGGCGTGGCGACTGCGGTCTCTGAGTTTTGGGTTTGGCGGACTGGTGGCAGTGGTGCTGTTAGCTGTCGTCACAGGCGCATTCGCGACCAACCCATTGGTGCAGATCTTGCTTGGGTTGGTCGTTTTGGCAATCGTTCCGCTTCTCTATGTGAGCTTTTCGCCGCCATCTTGGCTTCGGCGCCAATGGCGCGCGACAGAGGAGGAAGCGCTACGCCAGGTCATGCAAGACTTACTGGGGCTCGAGGGCGATCGGGATACCGTTATTGACCGAGTTTTGGATTCCGCCGCCAGGCTTGTGGGCGCGAGTGCGGCAGTAGCAATCGATCCCATCGGTACACCAGTCGTCTCTCATGGCCTCGATCCTGCGGCCCTTACGGCACTTGGGGATCGCTTAGCAGCCACCGAATCTGGCCAGGGTTTTATTTTGGTCAACGGGTCCCAGCGTGCGACCATGACGTTCCCGCTTTCATTGATTGGCGGTCGAGCTACTCGCTTGGTGTTGATTGCGGGGGCCTTCACGCCAACCTTCGGACCAGATGAGTCGAGCCGGGCGAATCAAGTCGTAACGGCAATGGCAACCGCGATGGATCGTTTGAACGTGATTGACCGGTTAGAGGCAACCAATGTCCAGTTGATCGAGGCCAACCGCCATAAGAGCTTGTTCCTGGCCAACATGAGCCACGAACTCAGGACGCCGCTCAATGCAATCCTGGGGTTCTCGGAGCTGCTCAGCGATGACACGACCGGGCGCTTTGACTCGGACACAAAACGCCGCTTCCTGAACCAGATCCACAGTAGCGGCGAGCATCTGCTTGGGCTAATCAACGACATTCTCGACCTGTCCAAGGTGGAAGCCGGCCAGATGGAGCTGCACAAAGAGCGCAATCACGTCAGAGAGATTCTTGAGGCTGTGCTGGCCACCATCGAGCCCTTGGCGCGGACTAAAGGCATTCGTGTTGAGAGCGAATCGGATGAACTCGACCTCGTTGCGGATGCGGCCAAGCTGAGGCAGATGCTCTTGAACCTCCTTTCCAATGCAATCAAGTTCACGCCAGCGGGCGGTCGCGTGTCCATCCGGGCACAAGCAGCCGGATCTTGGATCGATATTTCGGTCACCGATACAGGCATTGGGATCGCTAAGGCGGACTTCGGCCGTCTCTTCAGCGAGTTCCAGCAGCTGGATGCCGGCCCGGGACGCGAACAGGAAGGAACCGGCCTCGGGCTCGCACTTACCAAACGTTTCGCCGAGTTGCATGGTGGACAGATAAGCGTGCAAAGCGAGCAGGGAAAAGGCAGCACCTTTGTCCTGCGATTGCCGGCGGAAACTGAACTATCGACCGTGGAGCCCGCCCACCCCCCACTCGCGATCCGATCCACCGACCCCACCCGGCCATTGATTCTCCTAGTCGAAGACAACCCGGAGGCCGCCGAGATTCTGGCTCGGCATCTTGATGGGGGTGGATTCCGGATAGAGGTCGCTCGAACCGGAATCGAGGCCGTGGCAATGGCGCGTGAACTCAAGCCGGTCGCCATAACCCTTGACATCCTCCTTCCGGAGATTGACGGTTGGGAAGTCCTCGCCCGGCTGAAGGCCGACGAATTGACTCGCAATATCCCGGTGGTTGTAGTGACCGTCATCGACAATCCCACGCTGGGTCGCGCATTGGGCGCTCTGGACTACTTCGTCAAACCGGTGGATAGTGGCGCCTTGCTCTCACGCTTGGGTGAGTACACATTTACCACCAAGGTCCAAACAGAGAACATCCGGGTGCTTGTAGTGGATGACGAACCCGCGAACCTGGATCTGCTTGGGGCCTTGTTGGAACCAGCCGGCTTCACTGTCCTGAGGGCCGCGGGCGGTGAGGAGGGAATCGATATGGCGAAATCCCAGATTCCTAATCTGATACTCCTCGACCTCATGATGCCGCGAGTCACAGGATTTGATGTCGTCGAAGCTCTTCGGGCGGATGAAACCACCCGCCCCATACCGGTGATGGTGCTGACTGCCAAAGAACTCACTGTGGCTGACAAGCGGGCGCTCAATGGCCAGGTTGCGGCGATCTTTCAACGCCAGTCGGTTGCGGGTGCCGAGCTGGTGGCCTGGATTCGAGAACTCGTTGCTAAGAGGCGCCAATCATGAGAATCGAATCAATCCAAACGCGGGTGATACTCGCGGTTGAAGACAATGAAGCAAACCGGATGCTGATTCAGGCTGTTCTTGAGAGACTTGGACACGTGGTGTTGCTGGCTGGCTCGGCCAGCGAAGCGATTTCCAGAATTGAACACCGGCGTCCGGATCTCATCCTGATGGACATCCAGCTTCCAGGTCAGGATGGCCTCGCACTGACACGGCGACTCAAGGCGGATCCAGAATTTGCCCCGATTCCCGTGGTAGCGATTACGGCGCACGCGATGGCGAGTGATCGCCAGGACTGTTTGGATGCCGGCTGTGCAGGCTACATCGCCAAGCCATTTAATACACGGACCTTAGGTGCACAAATCCAGGAATTTCTCCAACCGGCTTCGTAGCCTGATCGTGTGTTGTGGCGCTCCCGGGTTAGGGCGACAGGGATCAAGAGATTCATCGGCCCTAGCCATGATGGGCCCCACGCCTAATATGCGGTCCGAACCAATGACAGGAGGCCTCCGCCTTTGACGACACCTATACGCAGGGGCCGACAACGGACCGCGGCTCGGCGAGAGCGAGAGCGTGAGCATCTCGAGGCACTTCACGAAGTGGCGGTTTCCTCGAGCGGTCTCCTAGACCCCTCGACGCTCGGCCGCCTTGTAGTCGATCGAGCTCGTATTTTGCTAGGGGGCGATGACGCCACGCTGCTGTGGTGGGACCCAGCAGTGAATGGGCTGCGCGTGTTGGCCGATACCTTTCTGCGGCCGTTCCCAAGGATTGTGGCAGTCGGAGAGGGCACTGCCGGAATCGCCTTCGAGCGTGGCGAACAGGTGCTTGTCGAGGATTACCCGGGCTGGAAGTACGCCGTCCCCGACGCCTTGGCGCGCGGAATGAAAAGCGTGATAGCGATGCCTCTCCTGGTCCAGGCGAGGCCTGTTGGCGCCCTCACGTTGTCGTTCACAACACCGCGCCGATTCGAGGCCGAGGATCTAAGACTCCTGTCACTTCTGGCGGCTCAAGTCGCGCCCGCGCTCGAGGCAGCCAGGCTCCACGATGCGGTGTTGCAAATCAGCTCCGAGCTGCGGGAGGCAAGCGCAGCCAAGAGCAAGTTCCTCGCCAACATGAGTCACGAATTGCGAACCCCGCTAAATGCAATTCTTGGGTTCGCAGAGTTGCTCATCGACGAGCCCCAAGGCGATTATGAGGCTGACCGCCGAAAGCAGTTCCTCGAACAAATCTATAAGAGCGGCAAGCACCTGCTCGATCTCATCAACGACATCCTCGACCTGGCGAAGGTGGAAGCCGGTCAGATGGACCTGAGACGATTGGCTTTCAGTCTCCGGGGCGTGGTTCGCTCTGCTATCGATACGGTGCAGCCGTTGGCCGCGGCAAAGAAGCTCAGCTTGATTGTTGAGCAGACCGCCGACACGGCCCTGTTCGCTGATCAGGGCAAGGTGAGCCAGATGCTCCTGAACCTGCTCTCCAATGCCATCAAATTCACGCCCGAAGGCGGCCGGATCACTGTCGCGGTCGCAGAACTCGACAACGAAGTCCGCCTTTCAGTTGCAGACACCGGGATAGGCATTACCGCCGCTGACCAGGAGAAATTGTTTGTCGAGTTCCAGCAGGTTGGTGAACGGCCTTCCGGCGAGCAGCAGGGCACTGGACTTGGCCTGGCTCTGACCAGGCGATTGGCCGAACTCCACGGAGGGAGGGTATGGGTTGAGAGTGAGCCAGGCGCGGGGAGCCGCTTTTACGTCGCGTTGCCTCTGAAGAGTCAGTCTGATGCGCTTCTCGAAGCGGATGCCGTGGCGACACGAGAGTCAGACGGCCCGCTCGTAATGGTCGTGGAGGACCAGAACAGCGCGGCAGCCCTGCTGTCGGTCACTTTGCGGCGTGCCGGCTACCAGGTGAAGGTTGTGCGGAGCGGCGCCGATGTCTTGGAGAGCGCGGTTCGGCTCCGCCCAGACGCCATCACGCTCGACATCCTGTTACCAGGTGTCGACGGTTGGGAGATCCTCCGCTCCCTGAAAGAGTCGCCAGAGACAAGAAACATTCCGGTCGTCGTTGTGTCTGTACTCGATGACCGCTCGTTGGGCTTTGCTCTGGGCGCAGACGACTACCTGGTGAAGCCGGCCCCGAGAGAGAAGCTCTTGGAGTTCGTAACCCGCCACACCTTAGTTAGAAAGGACGGCGAGCGCGCGGTCAGAATCCTCGCTGTCGACGACGACGCGGTTGCGCTCCAACTCTTGAGGGATAGCCTGGCTCCACAGTTCACCTTGCTAACTGCTGAGGATGGGGTTACTGGCATCGATATGGCGCGATCTGAGCGCCCAGACGCGGTCATCCTTGATCTCCTGATGCCGATGATGAGCGGCTTTGAGGTAGCTGCGGCCCTCAAGTCAGATCCCAATACGCGAGACATTCCAATCCTGATTCTCACCGCCAAAAATCTGACCGTTGACGACAAGGCACAGCTGAACGGAAATGTGAACAGAGTCATGCAAAAGGGTCAGGCCGGAGCATCCGAACTCTTGACCTGGCTGAAGCGGCAGCCGGCCCGCCACCAAGGCTCATGAAAGGTTGCGAAGGCGCCTCGGGACGTATGACCGACGCGGCCAGCTGCAAGACGTGGAACCGGCATGAGTTTAACAATGGCGCCCAATTCGCACCCGAGACCATCTGCTTCCGAATCAGCTCGCCGTCGCCCCGCTCGTCTTGCGCTGGTCGCCTGACTTCGGGATGTTCTGCTGTTAGTCGGACATCAAGCTCGAATGAGACCATTCCAGCTAGAGGAGCCAGGCCGACCTGGCGAGTTGTCCAATCGGCCCTGACTTGGAGCAACTTTCCTTTCCACGCAGCGATCTCGTCGGTCAGTGAGCCGTGCCTGCGCACGTGTTGACGTGCCTCTCACTGGATATACAGCGCGCTTGAACTCGGATCGGGAGCAGGCTGCTTGGGTGCTCGATATCCTTGAGGCCAACCGACGACTGGCTCAAGAGGCTGGTTGACCCGTGACGGGATATTTGCATCCCACA
>Ga0208849_1001281_pt1 | contig 18217 bp, 20 predicted proteins | sample NGESurdeep072012_10_FD_184470 | JGI IMG/M metagenome (GOLD analysis project Ga0208849, IMG submission 184470) | Arctic peat soil microbial communities from Barrow, Alaska - NGEE Surface sample 53-3 deep-072012 (SPAdes) | ecosystem: Environmental > Terrestrial > Soil > Wetlands > Peat ... | reverse complement strand
ATTCAAATGTCCGCAGTGATGGCACTTCAATGTCGTGCGGCTGGAGGGATTCGAACCCCCGACCCTCGGTTCCGTAGACCGATGCTCTAATCCGCTGAGCTACAGCCGCGTTGTTACAGGTTCACTATGTTAGCCGACGACGTTTCCATCGAACCTGAGTGAACCCACAACCGTGCCTCTACGGCTCGAACGTTCGATGACGACGCACCCGAATGACGAGGCCTCGCCTACGACCCAATGGTCAATCTTCGCCACGATCTGCACGCTCGTGGTGAACTCGCCATTGACGAACATCGCACGCGCTTCATTCGCAAACGGCTGAGCGCGCTCGGCGGGGAACTGAGGCCGTGACCCGCCGAAACCGGCGCCGTGGCCGAAGGATCAAGTGGCGTGCACCACAGTTCCGATTTCGCAGTCGACGACCTCGCTTGTCGAACTGTCGCGGGCGTGCTCGCCGCCTGCGCGGTCGACGTAGCCCTCGGCACGACGCTAACTAGTCTTCGTTGACTCGTGAGCGAAGAGTTTTGCGGCGCCACGCATGGGCGCCTCGTTCCCGTTGATGACCACGCGAAAGGACAAGTGATCGAACTCTGAGGGTACGACGCGACGCGCGTTGCCGCCCGCCAAGTGGACCGTCGTGGCGCCGAACTCTTTGGCGAACTTATCGACGACCTCGGCCAACGTCGCGTTCCAGTGTTCTTCGTCGAGAGAACGGGCCCTCTCGCCAACGGTCTGGTCGCAGGTCTTTCCGTCACGAAATATTTCGGCGCCGACGTCACGGACCTTCTGCAAGGTGCCATCAATCGAGAGTGCCAGTCCGAGCCCCGTGCCGAGGGTCAACACCAGTTCGGTGCCCGTTCCCTCAATACAGCCCAAGGCCGCCATCGTCGCGTCGTTCACCACGAGCACCTCACGCCCCGACGCCTCTCGCAGTGCGCCCTGAAGAGGGAAACCGCGCCACGTCACTTCCAACGTCGGGTCGACGTCGGTCGCCACACCACCGGGGCGCGAAAGATTGCCAGGGCGAACGACGTGGCCGTCGCGAAACTCTCCAGGAAATCCCACACCTACGCGTCGACATCCGCTCTTGGTGATGCGCTCTTCTAAGAACTCGACCAGTCGAGCGGGTGTACAGGGGTAGGGAGTCGGGCGCCGGCGCACGCCACGCAGGAGTATCCCCTCGTCGTTGACGTGCGAAAACTTAATGTTCGTCGCGCCAATATCGATGGCAAAAATCTGCTCTTGGAGCAGGAGCGATTGATATGCCATTGGTAAATCGTAGTTACCGCTGGCGAACGCCTCGGACAAGGAGGCGACGGTCCTTCCACCACGGTCGAAGGCGCACTGCGTACACCCGTTGGCCCCCAGAGACGACCATGGCGGTTCCCGGGCGCTGCAGTCGCAGGGGCACGCGGGCGACGCCCGCCTTCTCCTCCACTAACTCGGGCAGGTAGCTCCCAACCGCTGGGTCGGCCAGACCCGCCAAAACGACGCGCGTCGTGTGGTTATTGACGATCGTGGCCGCGCGGGCACCCCACCGCGCCACTAATTGGGCGAAGTCCTGTACCACGGTGACGAGCGTGACGTCGAGCCCACTCACGGTGGCGGCGAGTTGATCAAGCTCTTCCAGTGACGCCACCGTGGCCGCCTCGTCGAGCACCACCAAGAGTCGGTGCTGGGACCCTTGCTCGACGAGGTGTTGTTGTTCTTCGAGTACCATGCGCAGCGCTCCACGAAAGAGCGGCTCGTAGTGACGCTGCTCACCTCGAGGACTGCAGAGATAGAGCGTGTTCGCGCCACCCACGACGCTACGAACCTGGGCTAAAGGTTGGGAGAATCGCCACGGTAACAACATCGTCTCTGCGGTCGTCAAGACACTGTCGAGGGTCTTGGCATCGTGTTCGAGGAAGTTTCGAACGGCCTCGCTCGCCGGCGACGTGTGTCGATCGCTCAACAACTGCTCGACGCCGCGACGCTCGATGACCTTCGCCACGTCAAAGATGGATTCACCACGTTCCTTCGCCACCATCATGAGACTCGCCACCAGTTTGGTCGCGAGGGAGTTCCAAAACTCAGTCTCTCCTCGTTCGCTCGATCCAATGGTGAGGTCGCGAGCGACCCTTGTGGCGTGGCGAAGCGTGGAAACGCCCTCGAGGGGATCCCACGTCAAACCTCCGTCGAGTCCCGGCTCGAGGACTTGCACGTTGCCGAGAGACCGTCGCCACTCGATCGTCGCGGCGACAACGTCGCTCTTCACGCTCGTCACGACCAACGCGTCACTCCAGCGCAGTACGGCTGGCATCACGAGCGACGACGTCTTACCCGCCTGTGTAGGTCCAATAATCAAGAGGGAACTGCGCCGCTCGAGAGTAACGCGGCGCCCGTACGACACGCCGTTCCAAAGTCGTCGTCCTAGAACGGGTCGGTCGTTCACGTCACTTCGCGCATCGCGGCGTCGGTGTCTATAAAACGCACGTCGTGGGCGTCGGGACGCACGCGAACGATCGAGCGGTGTGTACCGTAGCGAACGAGCGCCACGCCCTTAGGTAACGACGTCAAGTAACGCTCTTCTCGCGAGGAGAGCCCCAGCGCGAGCGACATCTCTCGCGCCTCGTCGGGCGGTTGGCGAAAGAGCCACGCGGTCTCGCACTCGCGAAGCAGACCCTGGGCCCGTTCGCGCTGCGCGCTGCCGCTGTCACCGGCCGAAGCGACGTCGCTCCAGCGATGCAGCACTAACACGTGCGAAAGTCCACGAGAGCGGGCCAACTTCCAAGAACCCTGAAGCCAGCGCAGCGCGTCGGGGTCACTCAAGAGAGCCCACGCCTCGTCGAGTACGAGGTAGCCAAGTTCACCTCGTTGTCCAACGACCTCTTGAGCCGCGGCGACGGCACTTAGGACCGCGACCGAAAGCGAGTTCGACGACCACTGCGACGAGAGGTCGAGTACCACCAGATTGCCTTTGAAGACCAGCGGTTCGTTCTCGCCGTCGAACAGTCCAGCGAGGTCGCCGTAGATGAAACGGTAAAAAATCAACGCAAGTGATCGTTCGGCGCTCGGTGCGGATGAGTCGAGGTGGGGCGAAAGAAGTTGGTAGAGCGACCAGAGCACGCGCTGGGGGCGCGGGCTCGAAAGTCGCTTCCACACTTCGTCGAGCGCGAAGTGCTGATCACCGCTGAGGGGCACGCCCTGGGCGCTCGCGAGTAGCGTCCGCAAGAGATTTCGAGCTTCGCGCTCGTCGATCGAAAACGGGCTGCACCAGCCGTCTCGGCCCAACGCCACGGGCGTCACGCCGTGCAACGACGCGAGTTCGCCGTACTCGCCCTTGGGATCGATCACCACGGCGCGTCGCCCTCGACGCAGCGCTCTCTCGAGTTGCATCTTTACGATGGTGCTCTTTCCCGCTCCGATCGAACCGGCCACTACGACGTTGGGATTCGATACCAGTCCCGCGTTGTAGGCGTCGAAGGCGTCGAGAACGAACGACGAACCGTACTGCGCGTCACCGAGTGACGAACCAGAGAGACCGGTGCCCGCGTCGTGCGCTGGCACGCGAAGGCTCACCAGGTCGCCCGAGGTCGCCCAGTGCGTCCACGCCCTGCTCACCAACCGGGCCCGCCGGGCAACTGCACGCGGTACCACTGCGCCTGCAGCCCCCAGCCTCTCTCCAGTCGCAGACCCGCGTCGTGCGCGTGGCGCCAGAGGGACGAACTTCGGTGGTGGAGTTCTTCGAGCGACGAGGCACTCACGAGCAAAAACACGGCGACCCGCAGTAACGACCTGCCACCGGCGACGAGTGACTCTCGTTGGGCGAGTCGCTCAATACCGCGCAGCGACCTCGCGGTTCGTCGAAAGCCGGCGGACCGCGAAGTCACGTCGTCACTGCCGACTCGGTGCACCGCCCTCGATGCCAGACGATGTGCCTTCGCGCCGCTAACGACATCCACGTGTAAGGAGAGATCACACGGCGTGGGCGACCTGAGCATCTGTTCTAAGAGCCCGCGCGTCGCCGGAACCGAACTGAAGTCGCGGACGCGATAGATACGAAGAAGTTTTCCCGACGCACGCAGATACGTAAGTCGTTCGAGAAGATCGAGCGACGCCACGCCGTCGTCAAGTCCCACAACTTCGAACACGAGTCTCGTATTCAGTGCCCACCCTTCGGGTGGGGGAACATCAATCGGCAATGCCAGCATCGTCGTCGTTCGAACGTCGTCATCACGCACGTGTTCGGAAAAATGTTGACCCGCTCGCGCCGCACTGGCCGCGTCAGCGAGAGCGCCCAGACTCTCTGCGTTCGTGACGTCGCGCCCCGAAAGGTCGAGTCGCCCTCGATGGTTGAGTTCGTAGGCGCGAAAAGAGACGTCGCCTTTGGCCCAGAGTGCAACGTCGTCGCCGAACTCGTGGACGTTGAGCGTGCTCCAACGTGATCGCGCGACGAAATGGACCGCGACGATGAAAACTTCTCCCACGGTGAGTCCGTCGTACGCCGGCACGGCGCCGGCCAACATTGACGCTCCGACGACGGCGACGAGCACCGACGACGCGGGGCTAACAATCCACTCAATGACGAGACCCAGCCCGACGATGATGAGCGCCGCCTGGTGGCGACGTACACCAATCCATCGACTATCCGCGTCGGACTCGCCAAGTCCCACGAGTTCACTCATCGAAGTGCCAACCAACGACGGGGCCCATGTCGTCGCGCCCGTAGGCGACGTGGCCTCCGCGGTGACGAGGCGTCCCGATCGGTGGCGCGGGTGGCTCACCGTCCAAGCGTGGCATGGGCGCCGGCGGCGATCCCGGCCAGGTGTCCAGACCAAGATCGTCGGGCCGTTCGGGTGGGCCGGGTACCTCCGCGTTGGGGGTCATCGCCCCGAGCGCCATGGCTGCCGGCCCCGAGGTCACGCTGGCGGCCGAGCGCGTGGCGCGCGATCGCAGTCCTTCCAGACCGTGCAGAGCGGACTGTTCAAGGAACGGCACGATTCGTAGTACCAGGAACGGTGTACACGTGGCCAAAAGAAGGGTTACGGCGCCGGTGATGACTTCGGTCGCGGACGAGCCCACGAGTTCATTGAGTCCCAAGCTCATCGTGACGACGATGACGAATTTGCTAGCCGCGACAGCGAGAAACGTCTCACCAAGGCGCCAACTGAGCCGACGCATCGAGGGAAACGTCGATAGCGGCACGACGATTGGCACGAGCACGAGCAGCAGCGTCAAGACGACGACGCGCACAATCAGTTCACACCACAAGAGCCACGTCCCGATCACCACCGCCGCGGCCATCAAGAAAAGTCCAAATCCGGGCGTCGTCGGTGCCAACTTCATGAGCGCTTGCGTGAGCGTCACGTCGTGTTGCGTGACGCTCAGCGCCGCCCTTGAGGACATTTGATTGACGGCCTGCAAGACGAGTAGCGCGACGGGCCGAGCGAGGACAATCCCCGCCACGCAGGCCGGCGCCACACCGAGGTAGACCCGCCATAACGTCGACGCTTCACCGTGACGTAGAGCCTGGAGGGTGGAGACCAAAAGACCAATCATCATCAGCGGTGGCGCCAGAAGGAGCAGTGTGGTGAACTCACCTTTTGCGCCGTTAAGGACCGTCGCGGGCTCACTCGCCGACGTGAGAACCTTGCCCGCTGCGTCGAAGAGCCACTGCACGCTACTGAGGACCCAGTCGGTGAGCGCGTTAAAGAGGTCGTTGGTTGTTGATTTCGCAATCGACGCCGCGCACGAGCCGGGCGTAAAAACACAGAGAAGCCCACCCACTAGTGAACTGCGAGTCCCGTGTTGAAGAAGAAATTGATCAGACTCGGCGCCGCGCCAATGAGAATCGCCGCCGCGAGCGAGGTCAAGACCGCGCGACGACCTTGCGCGGATTGGTGCATATTTTGCGTATGACTACCCAGCGCCCACAAACCCGCGCCCAAGAGCAGCGCGATGAGAGAGCCAATGAGTGCCCACGACGCTAGGCCGTTCGCGATCTGCTGGAGTGCGGCGTGCCCCGGAAGAGCCGTCGTCGAGGGATTCAAACTGACACCGGCGTAGAGCATCGTGGTCTCGCTTTCGTAAAAGGAGTGCCCAACGGTCGGCGTCGCCACGAACGTGACTACGTCTGCGAGACTGGTTCAGTGCTTGATGCCTCGACAAAAAACGTGATTTCCCTGTGGTCCCCGATTGCTCTCTACTTAGCGACCGCCGGCGTGTTGCTCGTGGGCGTCATCTTTGGGATATTGATCTTTCGACGTCGAGGCCATCGCGCCATCGCCCAACGGCTTAATGCGCTGGCTTCACGCCTGGCCGTTGAGCCGCGTGAGGACAACGGCAGAGTCGAGGCGGCGTTGAGTTACTTAGAAGACGTCACCGGCGCCGCCCACAACGCCGTGAGTGAATCGAGTGCTGAGTCGGTGCGCCTGCGCCGATCCCTCAATACGTTGCCCCTCGGACTCGTTCTCTGTGACGAGGCCGGCGGCGTCATTTTTCGCAACACCCAGGCCGAGAATCTCATGGTCAGTCGCTACGGCGACGCCATTGCCGCCCAAGCCGTGACCGACGTGTTATCCGAAGGTTGGACGAGTGGTGTCGCTGAGCGCACCATTGACATCTACGGACCCCCGCGACGAACGCTCACCATTCGAGCCACCGTCATCGACGACGGTCGTCGTTCGTTGGGCGTGCTGGCCGTCATCGAAGACGTTTCGGAGCGGCGTCGTCTTGAAGACATTCGACGCGACTTCATCGCCAACGTCTCGCACGAACTCAAGACTCCCATGGGGGCGCTCGGACTCCTCGCGGAAACGCTGCAGTTCGAACGCGACCCTTCAGTGGCCCAGAGACTCGCCGAGCGGATCAACAACGAAGCCTTTCGCGTCAATCGCATCATCGAAGACCTGCTCGACCTCTCGCGTATCGAAGGACAGGGCTTACCCCATCGCGAGCCCATTGCCGTCTCTTTGATCGTGGCAGAGGCCATCGAGCGCATCCGCACCTCCGCCGAGCAACACGAGGTCAAGATCAACTTCGAAGAAGGCGAAACCAACCAAGTCGTCTTTGGCGATCGACGCCAACTCACCTCGGCGCTGCACGCGTTGCTCGAAAACGCGGTGGTGTACTCGCCACGGGCCGGTACCGTCGACATCACGATTAGCCGCGTCGAGGCCTCCATCAGCCCAGAGGGCGAGAGCACCGGGCCCTGCGTGCACGTTGCGATTTGCGACCACGGTGTGGGCATACCGGCCAAGGACTTGGACCGAATCTTTGAGCGGTTTTATCGCGTCGATCCGGGCCGGGCCCGCGAGACGGGTGGCACGGGTCTGGGGCTCAGTATCGTTCGCCACGTGGCTCAGAACCACGGTGGCACGATTCTCGTGGACTCTCGCGAAGGTGAAGGCTCGACCTTTACGCTCGAACTACCGATGAGCCAACAATGACCAAGAAACAAGCGAGCGAGCAGCGCGTCAGCGTGTTGGTCGTTGAAGACGAAGAGTCCTTCATCGACGCGCTCACCATTGGCCTCAACCGCGAAGGCTTCGACGTCGCTATCGCGCGCGACGGCCAAGAGGCCCTCGACACGTTCGCGCTCGGTCGCTTCGACGTCGTACTACTTGACCTCATGTTGCCCAAGATGTCAGGCCTCGACGTCTGTCGCGCCATTCGCGCCACCAGCAGCGTGCCGATCATCATCGTGAGCGCCAAGGGCGAGGAGGTCGACATGGTCTTGCTGCTCGAAATTGGCGCGGACGACTACGTCACGAAGCCCTATCGACTTCGTGAACTCGTCGCGCGTATTCGCGCCGTCCTACGCCGCCGTCAAGGACACGAACAAGAAGAGAGCGACGACGAGATCTCTCAGGGCAACATTCGCATGGATATCGACGCGCGACGCTGCTACGTCGACGACACGGAGATCAAACTCCGGAAGAAGGAGTTCGCCCTCCTTCGACTGCTCATGGAAAACCCCGGGCGAGTCCTCACTCGAGAGGTGTTGATCGATCGAGTGTGGGGCAGCGACTACGTCGGCGACACGAAGACCCTGGACGTTCACATCAAACGACTTCGAACACTGATCGAGGATGAACCCAAGAACCCGACGCACATTTCCACCGTGCGCGGCGTAGGGTATCGCTACGAGACTTCTAAGTCCTAGCTCGAATCGTTATCTCGCCACCGAGGTAGGGGGCGAGTACGTCGGGCAACGCGACCGAGCCGTCAGCTTGGCGGTAGGTCTCTACGAGCGCGGCCCAGATTCGCGCCCACCCCAGGGCCGAGCCGTTGACGGTGTGCACGAGTGCCGTGGTGCCCTCACTCGTGCGGTAGCGCACGTTCGCTCGGCGAGACTGAAAGTCACGGAACCAACTAATTGACGAGACCTCGAGCCACCGATCGACGCCGGGGCTAAAGACCTCCAGATCAATCGTGTAAGCCGACGCGGTGCCGAGATCGCCGGTGCAGAGCGTCAAAAGCCGGTACGTCAAGCCGAGCGCCCGCAACAGTTCTTCAGCTCGGCGAAGGATGTCGGCGTGGGCCTCGTCGGCCTGATCGGGCGTGCAGTACGCGAAGAGTTCGACTTTGTCGAACTCGTGCACGCGCAGCAGTCCCCTCGTGTCGCGTCCGGCGGCACCCGCCTCACGACGAAAGCACGCCGTATGAGCGGTGAGTCGAAGTGGCAGCGCCGCCTCGTCAAGAATCTCGCCGCGGCGCAGCGACGTCAGGGGAACCTCGGCCGTGGGAATAGCCCACAGTCCGTCGCGTTCAATGGCGTACATGTCGTCGGATGACTTGGGAAGGTGACCCGTCGCCATCATGGTTTCGGTTAACGCAAAACTGGGAGGACGAATCTCCTCGTAGTGACCCGAGTTGCGATCGAGCGAAAAGAAGCTCAGCGCGCGCAGTAACCGAGCACCGGCGCCACGGAAGAGCGGAAACATCGAGCCCGCGATCTTGGCGCCCGACTCCATGTCCAAGATGCCCAACTCGGTGCCGATCTCCCAGTGCGGAACTCGCTGAAAGTCGGCGTAGGTCGGCTGCGGCGCGCCCGCCTCCATACCAATCCACCATCGACGAATTTCTACGTTCTCGCTGTCGTCGACGCCGTCGGGAACCCGTGGATCAGGGACGTTAGGAATCATGAGCAAGGTATCGCGCAGCGTGGTCGCCACGCGCTCGGTTGCTTCACTCGCTACGCGCTCGCGGTCGCCAACTTCACGACTCGTCAACGTGAGCTGCTCGGCGCTCTCAACCTCGTTGCTCCGACGAGCGTCGCCCACTCGACGCGAGAGTTCCTTGACCTCGGCTCGTAGGGCCTCGGTCTCTTGGAGAAGACGCCGGTGCTCGAGGTCGAGCGCCAAAATCTCATCCATCGTGGCCCGTGAGACCCCGCGACGAGCCAGGGCGGCCTTCACGATATCGGGTTCACGGCGGAGCTGGACGAGATCAATCATGCGTTCAGCCTACCTAGACGATGTCCAGGGGTTCATGGAACCGTCTAGGTTCCTAAGTCATGAGTTACGCCGTCGACGTCAACCATCTTCAAGTCTCCTTCGACGCGCTGCGCGCGGTCGACGACGTCACCTTCAACGTCAACTACGGCGAAGTCGTCGCACTCTTAGGGCCCAACGGCGCTGGCAAGACGACGGTCGTAGAAACCCTCCTCGGGTTTCGCGCACCGAGCGCGGGGTCGGTACGACTGCACGGCCTCGATCCGCTGCGCGATCACCGCGAAGTCGTGGTGCGCACCGGTGCGCTGCTGCAACGAGGTGGGGTGTGGGCACCGATGTCGCCGCGCGACGTACTTCGCCTCACCTCGTCGTACTATGACGCCCCGCGCGGCGTCGCTGAACTACTGACGCTCCTGGACCTCGATCGCTGCGCAACGACGCCGTGGCGGCGCCTAAGTGGCGGCGAGCAACAGCGCACGTTGCTAGCCCTTGCGCTGCTTGGACGCCCGCGCGCGCTAATCCTCGACGAACCCACAACGGCCGTTGATCCCGAAGGGCGCCAAGTCATTCGCGCCATCGTCGCCTCCGAGAAAGACCGCGGCTGCGCGCTCTTTCTCACCACGCACGAACTCAACGAAGCCGAACGTCTGGCCGATCGACTCGTCGTGATGCACCAGGGCCGCGTGCTGGGTCAAGGAACCCTCGAAGAGCTCGCCGGGGCGCCCGAGATGATCGTTCAATCGTCGGGAACGTTCGATCCCGCACCGCTCGCCTCGTTGATGGGGTGCGAGATTGTGCCCGACGGCCAACTGCAGTTCCGCTGCGCCGTGGCGACCACGCCCGAGCGGATCGCCATCGTGACGAACTACCTCGCCAGTATTGGTCTCTCGATGGTGTCGCTGCGAACCCACGCGTCGCTCGAAGAGCGCTACCTCGAACTCATCGCCGACGAGCGAAGTCAGGTTCGACCGTGAGGGCCTGGTGGTCCCAGACCCGCGCCGAGGTCTCGATGACCATCCGTCGGGGCGAGACCTTACTGCTGACCATTGGCATACCGGTACTGCTCTTGCTGTTCTTCTCGCTCACTCACGTCATCGCCTCGCCACCGACGCACCGCGTCGACTTCATCGCGCCGGGAATCTTGGCGTTGTGCGTTCTCTCGACGTCGCTCGTGGCGCTTTCGATCGCGACGGGCTTCGAGCGGTCTTCGGGCGTACTGCGACGCTTACACGTCACGCCCCTCGGACAACGCCGACTCATTGGGGCGAAGATCTCCGGGGTCATCGTGACCGAAGTCATTCAGGTTGTGGTCTTGGCGCTCGTCGCGCTGCTCATCAAGTGGCGACCGGACGGCGGATTCGTCGGCGCACTCGACGTCGTGCTCGCTCTACTTCTTGGCTCGGCGGGCTGTGCCGGCATAGGTCTCGCGCTCGCTGGTCGGCTCCGTGCGGAAGTCAATCTCGCCGCCAGCAACGGCCTCTATCTGGTCTTGCTCTTACTCTCAGGCATTGTCGTGCCCCTTACGTCGTTACCCTCGGCGATTCGCCCCGTGGCAATTGCTCTGCCGCCGGGCGCAATGGCCGAGGCACTCCACCGCGTCCTCGGTCACGGCCTCGCGCCCACCGGGGGCGATTGGATCTCGCTCGCTCTGTGGGCCGTGGCCGCGCCACTGCTCGCGGCGCGCACGTTTCGTTTTGACTAAGTAGCCCTGAGACTCTTGATACCAGCGATGAGCCGCTTCGTTGGAACCGCGCCGTAGTAGACGTCGGTCACGACGCCCTTGGCATTAAGGAAGACCGTCTCTGGAATGTTTTGGAATCCAAACACTCCACTCGTCACCGCACCGTGTGAGTCAAAGGCCACCGGAAAGGTGACGTCATCTTTCTTGACGAACGCCCGCGCGGACCCGAGTGGGTCATTCGCGTCCATGCCGAGCACTACAACCGGGCTCGGGTTGTGTGTACGAATGTAAGTGGCAACCTTGGGCATTTCACCCTGACAGGGTCCGCACCAACTCGCGAAGAAGATCAGCACACTCGCGTGGCCCGTCTTCCAGGGTGACGTCTGCGTGCCTCCCTTGAGCCCGTCGAGTGAAAAACTCTTGACGTGCGTTCCAACTAACGCGGCGTTCGGCGCGTTCCCGCCTGACGTGACCTTGCCGCCCGTGAGTATCGAGACAACCGTGATGAGCGCGACCGCGACGACGGTGCCTAGACCAATCGAGATGAACATCTTTGGCGATGGCCGTCCCTTGGAGGGCCTAGTGACTTCGGACAAGAACGTCTACCGCCATTAAGACGAACAGCGCCGTGAGGTACGTAATGGAAAAGTGGAACAACCGCATCGCTTCGCCCACGTCGGCTGTGCCGACGCGAGCGTGTTTATAGAGTCGAAAGGCGTAGAAGGTGAACATGGCCCCAAGGACCGTGGCCGAAATAGCGTAGATCCAACCAAGGTGAGCACTCGGTCCGATCAACATCGTCAGCGCCCACATTAAGACGGTGTAAATGAGAATCTCGAGTGTCGTGCGACGAAGTGACGCCACTACGGGCATCATCGGAACCTTGGCCGCGGCGTAGTCGTCGCGGTAACGAACGGCCAGCGCCCAAAAGTGCGGCGGCGTCCAGATGAAGATGACGAGGAACAACAACACCGGCGTCCAACCGAGGGTGTTCGTCACCGCCGCCCAGCCCACGAGTACGGGTACCGCACCGGCCGCGCCACCGATGACGATGTTCTGTTTGCTTCGACGCTTCAGTATCAACGTGTAGACAACCACGTAGAACGCTGTTGCGGATATCGCGAGCCACGCAGAAAGTTCGTTCACCCAAATCGCGAGCACCGAAAAAGCCACGATCTCCAACGCGAAAGCAAAGAGCGTCGCGGAACGTGCGGACATAACGCCCGTGACCAGGGGGCGTCGTTTGGTGCGTTCCATGATGGCGTCAATATCGCGGTCGAGCACCATATTGAACGCGTTCGCGCCACCGGCGGCGAGTGTGCCGCCGGCGAGCGTCGCGACCACGAGCCACAGTGTGGGGAAACCGTTCGCCGCGACAATCATCGTGGGAATGGTCGTGACGAGTAACAACTCGATAATGCGAGGTTTTGTTAAGGCGAGGTAGCCCTTGAAGACCTCAGCGGTGGAGTACGACGAGGTCGCGGAAATAGTCACGAAGGTCATTCTACGAGCGCCCAACTCCCTAGGCTGAAGAAGTGATTCCCTCGACGCGGCGACCCGTGACTGGTCCGGCATTTCGCTGGTTCGCCCTCGCGGCCTTCCTATCGATGATCGTCATTGTCTTGAGCGGAGCGGCCGTTCGCCTGTCTGGCTCGGGGCTCGGCTGCCCGGATTGGCCCACGTGTTTTAAGCACCACGTCACCGCTTCGTCGAGCATCCACTCCCAGATCGAGTTCACCAATCGACTGGTGACGATCGCGCTCGTCGTCATCGTTGGTGTCACGTTCCTCGCCGCGCTACTGCGCGAGCATCGCCGTAAAGACCTGATCGCCTTGTCGGGTGCTTTAGTTCTCGGTGTCGTCGCCGACGCGGTGCTCGGCGCCTTCGTCGTCTACTCCAAACTCAATCCCTACCTCGTGTCGCTGCACCTCGTGCTCAGTCTCTTCATGGTCGTGCTGGGCGCGACGCTCTACCACCACTCGAAGTATCGCTATGGTCCGAGTGAGCGCAACGACGTGCGCGATCCCTACTTCCACAGTGTTGCTCGAGCACTGTGGATCCCGTTCTTCATCCTCGTGCTCACCGGCACGGCGACCACCGGCTCAGGTCCCCACGCCGGTTCTTCCCAGGGCCAACTCGTGGCCAAGCGACTCCCCTTCGCGCTCTCTTCGGCGGCCTGGGTGCACTCCCTCGCCGCCGTGCTCTTCATCGGACTCGTCACGGGGATGATGGTCGCGATGTGGAAGAGCGGCGCGCCAACCGCGCTCAAGATCGGCGTGCGTCGACTCGTCTACGTCTCACTCGTCCAGGCGGCGATCGGGGCGACGCAGTATCTCACGCACTTGCCTGCGTGGCTCGTAGAGATTCACGTCGCCGGAGCAGTCGCGCTCACCATTGGTGTCACGCAGTTCAACCTGAAACAGAGCGCCCGCGACCGCGAGCCCGGAACGAAGAGATTGTTCGAGAGCGCAGTGTCCGACTTGGGCGTCAGCGCACGTGACTGAGCACGATAAGCATCGAGACCACTCACACGCGCTGCGTGCGGACGCCGACGTGCGCTACGTCATGATCTCCCTCGTTCTGATCAGCGCGTTCCTCGTGATTGAAGTAGTGACGGCCATTCTCAGCTCGTCGCTCGCGCTCTTGGCCGACGCTGGCCACATGCTCATCGACGTTGCGGCGCTCGCGACGAGCGCGTGGGCGCTACGCCTGGCCAAGAGGCCCGCCGAGATACGTTGGACGTACGGACTTCGCCGTGCGGAGATCCTCTCGGCCGCAGTGAACGGTGTCACGCTCGCCGCCGTGGCGCTGCTGATTGGTGTCGAGGCCGTGCAACGACTCTTTTCACCGCACCACGTCTCCGGCGGCCTCGTGGTCGCGATAGCAATTCTCGGTATCTTCATTAACGGCTTCGCCGCGTGGATTCTCTCCAAGACCAATCAGCGGAGCCTCAATATTCGAGGCGCCTTCCTCCACGTACTCACCGACCTCTACGCCTTCCTCGGTACGGCCATCGCTGGTCTGATCATCGTGTTCACGCAGTGGGAGCGCGCGGACGCCCTGGCGTCACTGTTCGTGGTCGTTCTCATGATCCGAACGGCGTGGGGACTACTGCGCAACGCCGGGCGGATTCTTCTTCAGGGTACGCCGGATAATCTCGACCTCGCCGACGTGCGGGCCCACCTACTTGAAGTAGAACACGTGCTAGATATCCACGATCTCCACGCTTGGACAGTGACCTCAGAACTTCCCACGCTCTCAGCTCACGTGGTGGTGAACGATGGCTGTTTCGAAAGCGGCCACGCGCCGCGAATCCTCGACGCGTTGCAAAAGTGTCTGACCGAGCACTTTCGAGTTGACCACGCGACGTTTCAACTTGAGCCGTTAACCCACCTCTCGCACGAAGAAGGCCTAGACTTCTAGGGACGACGATTCCGGACCCTCGGTCCTAGTCAACGGTTACGCGGTGAGTCCTAATTAGGGACCTAAGTCCCTAGACATTGGCACCACGTCACTGTCAGAGTTACCGTAACTATTCAGAGGGAGTACGCGTGTCAACGTTCGTAAACTATGCCGCAATTTTCCCGCTCAACACGCTCGGGCACTACATCCACTGGCACTTCATTCAGATCAGTGTGGCCAACTTGACCGTGATTGTCTTAATGGTGCTCACCTTCATCGCCGCCCTCGTGTTGCCGTTCCCCGGTCGACGCCGACGTCGGGAGAATCGATGAGTTACAGCGAAATAGAACGCCAGTGGACCACACGTCTGCGACGTCGCTTCGTGCATCTTCTGCCCCCCGAGAAGTTGCTACCCGACACGCAGCCAACCTACGTTTCGTCGTGGATTTACGTCTTTGGCGTAACCACACTGGCGGCGTTGATAGTCGTCATCGCCTCGGGCTGTGTTTTGGCTATTCGAGGGCCCCAGTGGTGGCACACCTCGTCGGTCGGACACTTCGCGAACTCCCTGCACCTCTGGAGCGTAGAGATTTTCTTCTTCGCCATGGTGGTGCACCTGTGGGGCAAGTACTTCATGGCGGCCTGGCGCGGGGGTAGAGCAATGACTTGGATGACCGGCGTCGTGACCTTCCTCGTCTCCATCGCCACCGCCTTTACCGGGTACGTAAGTCAAAGCAACTTTGACTCGCAGTGGATCTCCACTCAAGCCAAGGACGGCATCAACGCCACGGGCGCCGGCGCCTACTTCAACGTGTTGAACATGGGTCAGATGTTGATGTGGCACATCGTTCTTTTGCCTCTCGTCGCGGTCCTGTTGACCGCGCTGCACGTACTGCTCGTGCGCGTGAAGGGCGTCGTACCGCCCTTTGAAGAGCGCGTCGAGGTGAACGCGTGACGACGAAGAAGTTCCGTCCCGACGTGGACGTCGCTCCGTGGAAGGGCGGTTACAGTCCTTACGACATCGTGAAAGAAGCCACCATCGCGGTGCTCGTGGTGGCGCTCTTGACCGTTGTCATGGCCGTGGTCTTTGGCTCGCCCGACGAACACGCCATCACCATCAAGACCTGGTCGAACGCGGCGCCGGTGGACTTCGCGGTAACGGCACTGAGTGAACTGAACGGAACGTCCGGCGTCGCGCAGTACGGTGCGCCGTACAACACCGGTTCGTCGGGCCAGGCTCTAGGGCCCCTCACGCTCGCTAAGTGGGTCGGACCACGAATCCCGGTCAACACCGTGACGGACTTCGTCATTGACCCCCTGAAGGCACTGCCCAATCAGCCCCTGCTGAAGCAAAGTTTGAAGCAGTGGTCGAGCGCGTCGAGCGCCACGCGTTCAAGTTGGGTGACGAACTACACGAAAGCTTCGAGCAACCTCTCCTTCGCGCAGGGTCAGGTCGTCATCAACGCCTCGAACGCCGGTCCCGTTCCACTCATGATCAACGATCTCACCCAGATGGCCCGCAGTGGCGCGTTGGATCAGGCGCTCGTGACCCAAGCGGGTTTCTACACGACGGACTACACCCTGCCACTGCTCTTCTTGGCTGACGGCAGTTACTTGGCGAGCCAGGCCGAGCGCCAACACCTCACGGGTAATCAGTGGGGCATGATGAACGAGACGGGCAACTACCCCGGCCAGGCGTGGCTCTGGTTGTACACCTTCTGGTATCAAGTCGCACCATTTAACAGCAGCCACAACGCCGACGTTCTGGTGTGGGGCCTCATGATGGCGCTGTCAGTAGGACTTCTTCTGACGCCCTTTATCCCCGGACTGCGATCAATCCCTCGCCTCACGCGGGTCTATCGCGTCATCTGGCGCGAGCACTACCAAAGCCTCGAAAAGCACTAGCCACCAGTTCACCCACGTCGATACGAGACGTGGCTACAAAACAAATCCCGCTGAAACCGGAAGAGCCAACTAAGTGGAGACGATGGGGATCGAACCCACGACCTCAGGCTTGCAAAGCCCGCGCTCTACCAACTGAGCTACATCCCCGTAGGGGTCCCATTGTACCAAAGAGCCCACCGCTCACGTTCGTCGCTGCGCGTGAGTCTTCGTCGCCACGATTGACTCACCTCGAAAACGGGGCCCCATTTTCGTGATGATGACAATGGTCAAAATGAAGTCGGTCACCGCGATGCAACCGGGAAAGAGCACGCCGGCCGTGGCAAAGATCTTCAACGTGAGTACGGTAATCGCGCAGTTCAAAAATCCCATGAAGAAGGCCAGGGGCGACTCGGTACTTGGCGCGAGCCACGACTTTCGCAGCGTCGGCAACGCGGCGATCTGATCGGCGCAAACGAAGGAGACGAGCGCGATCGTTGGCTCATTGACAAAAGCCCAGAACGCCAGACCCGCGAGCGAGATCAACCCACAGAAGACGTCGAAGGGGCCGATCTTCCACGCGCTCTTGGGATTACGAAACGACGCAATCACCACGACAATGGGCACGAGACCGAGCATCAACGTCATCCACGACGCGAGTCCGACGTGTTGTTGACGCTCAATCACGAAGGCCAGAACTCCTTCGAGTCCCCACAACGACCACGTCACGCGATTGGGGGACGTGACCCCGCGCAACGTGTCGCGCACGTAGACGCCGCCGCCAAAAGCCGAGAGCGCCAGTGCGAGATAGACAAACCGTGGATCAATCACCGGTCAAGTCTGCCCGGAAACGATCCTCCCCAGTGTTCTCATCTCGAAGTAACCAGTAACCTCGCTCATCGTGGACGTCAAGGAGTTTCTCAACATAAGTCGGGTGGATGAGACGACGTGGCGCTTTAAGGTCACCGAGCGACTCATTACGCCGGGGAAGTTTCTCTTTGGCGGTTGCGGCTTAGCGTCGGGCATCGTTGCTCTCGAAGAGGCGAGCGGACGACCCACCATCTACGCCGCGGCGCACTACCTGTCCTTCGCCCAACTCGGCGCCGAGGTGCGCGTCGTCGTCGACCTGGCCGTCGAGGGTCATCGCGTAACCCAAGCTCGAGCGACCACGTACGTTGACGAGCGCGAGATTCTCACCACGAACGCGGCCCTGGGCACGGGTGAGCTCACCTCGCCCACGCCCTGGGTCACGATGCCCGAGGTTCCAGATCCCGAAGACTGTCCACCCAGGGTGATGCCTCGACAATTGGATAACTCGATCTTCAATCACGTTGAAACGCGTGTCGCCATTGGTCGCTCCCTCGGCGACAAGATCACCACACCGGGTTCGCCCGTGTCCGCACTCTGGGCCCGCGTGCCCAATCACTTGGAACCTTCAGCCGCCACGCTCGCGATCTTTGGCGACTTCGTCTCGGGTGGCGTGTCCCATCCACTTGGTCGTCCGACAATGGGACGGAGCCTCGACAACACCATTCGCGTCGCGTCGCTCGAACCCACTGAATGGGTGCTATGCGAGATACACATCCACGCACTCTCGGGCGGCTTCTCACAGGGCACCGGGTTTCTCTGGAGTCGCAGCGGCACGTTGCTCGGCACGGCCAGTCAGTCAATGTCATCCAAGTATTGGGACCTGTCACCCACCTAAAGCACGTCGCACGCTGGTGTAGATTGGTACCCCTGCGGGGCTATAGCTCAGTCGGTTAGAGCGCGTCACTGATAATGACGAGGTCGTAAGTTCGATTCTTACTAGCCCCAC
>Ga0208849_1001280_pt1 | contig 18236 bp, 18 predicted proteins | sample NGESurdeep072012_10_FD_184470 | JGI IMG/M metagenome (GOLD analysis project Ga0208849, IMG submission 184470) | Arctic peat soil microbial communities from Barrow, Alaska - NGEE Surface sample 53-3 deep-072012 (SPAdes) | ecosystem: Environmental > Terrestrial > Soil > Wetlands > Peat ... | reverse complement strand
CTGGCCTTTGCCCTGACGCACGCGCCATTCCGCAAGGCCTATGGGCTGGTCGCGGCGAGCGTCGTGATCGGACTGCTCATACCGGCCGGATGGTTCGCCACCGGCTATCTCGGCGCCGATCCATTCAATCCGGCGCCGGTCGGATCGCTCACCTTCGTGGCGCCGAGCGCCGACAGCCTGCAATATGTAATGTTCTCAACCGGATCGACATTGAGCTTCGGGGTGGTCGTCATCGCGGGTGTGCTCGCTGGCAGCTTCGTTACGGCGCTGGTCACGCGGCGCTTTGCGATCGAGGGCTACACCTCGGCCCGGCACATGCTGCGCTCGATCGGCGGCGCGGCACTGATGGGCTCGGGCGGCGCCATGGCATACGGCTGCACCATCGGGCAGGGACTCACCGGCCTCTCAACGCTGGCGCTGCCGTCCGCGGTGGCGGGGACCGGAATCCTGCTCGGCGCTGCGGCGGCGTTGCGCAGCCCGATGCGCATCCCGGCGCTCGCGAACGCTTAGCTTTATGCGTCAGCCAGCGCGACGCCGGTTAATTTGGCGCAGTAGTCGAGCAACTGCTCCTGCAGCTCTCTGCTGCCAGCGGCGTGATGCGCGCGCTCAAGTTTTTGGTGATAGAAGTAACGGCCGCTGACTAGCGCCCCGGCATCGTCGCTCACGGCGAGCCATGACTGGGTGACGGCGCCGAGTCCAAGATTATCGGGTGCGCCGGCGCCGCCCATCTTGGTCGCCACCCAGCCCGGTGTGATCGCGTTCGATTTTACCGCCGGCCAAAGCCGCGCCACTGCGAATGCCAGCATCACGTCGAACAGCTTGCTGTCCGCATAGGCTTGCGAACCGTTCCAGCGCCGCCTCACCCATTGCGCGTCGTCGAGGCGTGCATCGCCACTGTTGTGCATGCCGGAGCCGACATAGACGAACCGATCGGGCCGTATCATCAGCGCCGTGAGGAGATATGGCGCCAGCACGTTGACTGCAAACATGCGCGACAGCCCGTCGGCCGTCTCAACGCGGGGCGCGCGCGAGCCGACGCCGACGTTATGGATCACGGCGTCATGCCGCCCCAGCGCGTTGACTTGATCGACTACACTTCGCGTTGCTGCAATGCTCGCCACGTCGCCGACCACGACAGCGTCGGCTTGCGGCAGGGCGCGGCGTGCGTCCGCGGCGCGCGCCTCGTTGCGCGCGTGCAACGTCACCCGATGGCCCCCTTGCACGAGAAGCTTGCCGGCCATCAAGCCGAGGCCATCGGACGAACCGGTGATGAAGACACGTGCCATCGCCCAACTCCTGTCAGGCTGCGCGCCCGCGCTCCGCCGGGGTGAGCGCGAGCGTCAGCCGCTCGGCGCCGCGGAGCACGTCGAGTGCGGCGCTGCGGCCGATCTTATCGCCAGTCAGCGCGCGCACCAGATCGTCGGCGCCGGTGATCGTCTCGCCATCGAGCGCCACGATAATGTCGCCGCCACGCAATCCGGCGCGCGCGGCCGCGCCGTCCGGCTCGACCGTGCCGGCCATCACCGCGCGCTCCTGATCAAGCCCCGCAGCGCGGCGCAGTCGCGGCGGTAGTACGATCTGCTGCGCGGCGATGCCGATGAAAGCGCGGCGCACGTGACCGTGGCGCACCAGTTCGCCGAGCACGAAATTCGCCGTATTGGCGGCGACCGCAAAGCAGATGCCCTGCGCACCCATGATGACCGCGGTATTGATGCCGATCACTTCGCCATGCGACGACACGAGCGGTCCGCCGGAATTGCCGGGATTGAGTGCCGCATCGGTCTGGATCACGTCGTCGATCATGCGGCCGTTGCGCGACCGCAGGGAGCGGCCGAGCGCGGACACTACGCCCGTCGTCACCGTGGATTCAAAGCCGAGCGGATTGCCGATGGCGATCACGAGCTGGCCGCGCTTGAGCCGCTTGGAGTCGCCAAGCTGCGCCGACGGCAGTGTCACCGCCTCGTCGACGCGCAGCAGCGCCAGATCGGTATCCGGATCGTCGCCTACCAGGCGGGCGCGCAAATCCTGGCCGTCGGGGGTGGTCACATCGATGCGCGCCGCGCTACCGCCGACGGCGCCAGCGACGTGGCTGTTGGTGAGGATCAGGCCGTCCGGTGCAACGATGACACCCGAGCCGGCGCCGCCGCGTTCGCGGCCTTTCTGGTCGTTGGCTTGCTGGCCGTTGGTTTGCCCGCCGCGAATGGCGAGCGCCACCACGGCCGGTCCGACGCGGTCCACCACGTCGATGACGGCGCGCGAATAGGCATCGAGCAGCGCTTGGTCGTCGTCAGGAAGGTGAGGGTGCGCGACCGCGGCGGTCACGCGATCGCAGCCGAAGTCATGGCTTAGTGGGGTCATGTTCATTGGGTCCGACATATGGGGACCAGACGAACGCGAGGGAAGGGAGGCCACCCGAGGCGGCCCGGAGCCGTCATTGAGGCGGGAGCGGGTACAGCAGCCGATCGGGCGGATACGCGATGTGCCCTTTGTATGCAGGATACGAGGTCGCGATGTGTTCCTCGGCCTCAGATTTTTGCAGACCGGCGCTGATGTAATTTATTCCCTGATAGTAGATCCATGTCGGGGTGAAGGTGAACACGACATCCTGGCTGTCGCGCCCCAGCTTTGCGGCGGCGGCGACGTTGCGCTCGAGATCGGACAGCGGCGTGCCGCGAAAGCTCGTCAGCGCGACCCTGTTGTTGTAGCTTCGTGCCAGGAAAATAGAGTTGGCGCCGAGGCCGATCACGGCACCGACTACAAGAGTCCAGCCGACCGCAGGAGCAACGCTGTCCTTGAAGCGCAGCCACAGCGCAACGAAGACGATCGCCGAAACGATCAGCGGCGGCGTGAAATAGCGCGGAAAGAAGTCGCCGGGCCAGCCGCTCACGATGTAGCCGATCGTAATCGCGGCGGCGCCCATATACGCCAGCAGCAGCCCGGGGGCGGTGCGCAGCAGCTTGCGCAGAAGCACCGTCAGAAACAGTCCGTCGACGGCAACAAGCACCACGACCGGCATTGTGAATGGCAGTTGCGGCGGTTCGAGCGCCCAAAGGTGGCCGCCGGTTCGCGCGTAGAATCTCTCCATGACGCCGAAGCCATTGCGGTAGTCCGCGGGCGAAACCGCGTAGGACAAGGCGACCGCCACGGCCAAACCGATGAAGAAGACCGCGAACGCCAATGCGGTCTGGCGTCGTTCGGACGAGAACACCAAAGTGACCAGCAATGCGCCAAGGGTGGCGGCGGCGAAAGCGAGTGCCCACTCGTGCTTGCCCAGTCCGGCCAAGAGGCCGGCGACAAGAAAGCGCCAGCGCGCCATGCGGCGCTCGATGTCGCCCGTGACCAACAAGCTTGCGGCGGTTCCAAGCAGCAAGACGCCCACACTGCCATCGACTTGCGGCTCGATGGATGCTCCCACGGCCAAAGGCGTGGTCAGCGACCACAGCGTCACGCCGAGCGGCGCGATGGCTGCGGCCAGGGCGGATCGCCGGCTGGTTGAGCTGGCGGCTCGGACGGTGAGCGCAATTAGGCCGGCGCTGCCGAGCAGGAAGATGATAGCGAACGGCAGGCGAGCCGCGACGGTGAGCTGCTCCGCCGGCAAACGCCCCAGCGCATGGCGAACGGCGAAAGCACGGCCTAACCGTTCCAGGATGATGTAGGGCATGATCGTGCGGTGGAACGAGGTCAGGACCGGCTTGCCGTCGATAAACCCGATCTGATCGCGGGGCAGATGAGTGTCGCTGACGACGGACGTCGGAACGTCGTCCAAAACCAGCGCGGCAAAATCGCCTTCCTCGCCGGCCAGGACGTTGCCGATAAACGGCAGGCGCGCCACCGCAATGACGACGAGCAGCGCCGCGGCCAACAGAATTTTAAGATAAAACGGTGGGTCCGCACCGGGCATCACACGACCTTAATCGGCTTGTTGCTGCGGAAAAAGATCGGCGGCATGGTCTCGTTGTCGCGGTCGGTCCGAATGCTGTCAAACAATTTTCGGAAATCTATTGCGGCGGGAACACGAGGCGATCCTTGAACGCCGGAAAATGCGCGGCGATATACTTTGCGGCACCGTCCTTTCCCAGGCCGGCACTGATGAAGTTTATGCCTTGATGATAGATCCAGGTTGTCGTCACGGTAAACACGACGCCATTCGTATCGTGCCCGAGCTTGGCTGCGGCGGCATAACTCTGCTCGATCTGCGCCAGCGCCGCGCCGCGCAAATCGCCAAGCGAGACTTGGCTGTCGTGACTTGCCGCCAGGAATTGATAACTGGCCCCGAGTCCGACCATGGTGCCCGCCACGATCGTCCAGCCTACAGCGGGAACGATGACGTTTCGAAAACGCAGCCACAGCCCCACGAAGACAAGCGCAAAGATTATAAGGGGGGGCGCGAAATAGCGCGGGAAATTGTCGCCGCGCCAACCGCTCGCCGCGTAGCCGATGACGGTGGCGGCCGCGCCCAGATAAGCCAGCAGCAGGCCGGGCGCGGTGCGCACGAGCGGGCGCGCAACCGCCACGATGAAGACGCCATCGATGAGAGCGAGTGCGATGACCGGTACGGTGAACGGCCATTGTGCCGATTGCAGCGCCCACAACTCGCCGCCGGTCTGTTCGAAAATGTTGGCCATCACGTTGAAACCGGCGCGATAGTCACTGGGGGAGATCGCGTAGGAGAGTGCGACGGCGAGCGCGAGGCCGATCAGGAACACCGCGAAGGCTGCCGCGTTGCGGCGGCGGTTGGCGGTGTCGATCAGACATATGACCGAACTGGCGAGCGCGGCGGCCGCAAACGCGAGCGCCCACTCATGCTTTCCCAGTCCGGCCATTAGCCCGGCCATGAGAAAACGCCAGCGCCCGGCCGGGTGCCCGATATCGCCCAGGGCCAGAAGAGTTGCAGCGGTTCCAAGCAGCAGCACGCCGACGCTGCCGTCGACCTGCGGCTGAATGGAAGCGCCGACGGCGAGTGGGCTGGTCAGTGCCCACACCGCCACGCCGAGTGGCGCCAGGGTGTCGGCTGCGGTCGGGTTTTCGCCGGCGACGCTTGCGGCCTCGACGGTCAGCGCTATGAGGCCGAGGCTGCCCAAAAGGAACATGAAGGCGAAAGGCCACCGCGCCGCGATACTGAGGCTCGCGGTGGGCAAACGTCCCAGAGCGTTTCGGACCGCAACCGCCCGCCCGATCGTTTCCATGATCACGTAAGGCATCACCGTGCGATGAAAGGTCTGCAAAACGGGCTTGCCGTCGATAAAGCCCGCGATCTCGCGCGGCAGGTGTCTATCGCCGAGCGCGGACGTCGGCGTGCCGTTGAGCACCAGCGCGGCAAAATAGCCTTCCTCGCCGGCCAGAATATTGCCGATGAAGGGCAGCCGCGCGGCGGCGGCCAGCGTTAGAAGCGCCATCGCCAACGCGAGTTTTAAAATGATGCGTCGGCTCGGCGTCGCCGGCAGCATGGTGTCTCTTTCGGCGTGGAGTGGGAAAACGCTGGCTTCGCTCGGCCGCAGTGTTGCGGCGAACACATACAATCCGGGGCCCGCAGAGGGAAGGGCGAGGACGGCTTGGCCACGAACCGCCCTAAACGCCGGCTGGCACCGCTGCAGCGGCCCGGCTAATCTGGCAGCCCGTCCCCGGGAATAAAGGGATCGACGGGGTGTTTGCCGATTACCGGCACCGCGACCCTGCGCAGGGTAGCAGCGTTCAGGTTTTACAATCGATGTTTGAACAAGGGAGACTGCCGTATGATTCGTACCATGTTCGCCGTCGCTTCCGCCGCCGCCCTCGTGCTTGGCGTTAGCGTGGCCGTGGCCCAGCAGGATGTCATCAAAGAACGCAAAGAGCTGATGAAGCACAACGGCGCCGCAGCCAAGCTCGTTGGTGACATGGCGAAGGGCGATAAGCCCTTCGATCTGGCCGCCGTTCAGAAGGCTCTTGCAACGTTCGAGGACGCGGCAGCAAAGATGCCGGACTTGTACCCGGCGAGCTCCAAGGAAGAGACCGGCGCGTCGGCGGATAAGTTCAGCCCGACCCCCAAAGTGTGGGAAGACATGGCGGACTTCAAAGCCAGGTTCCAGAAATTAGGTGCCGACGCCAAGGCGGCGAGCGCGTCGGTAAAAGATGTCGCGTCGCTCAAGGAAGCGCTCGGCAATATCGGCAAGAACGATTGCGGCGCCTGCCACAAAATCTATCGGTCCGAGAAAAAGGGCTGATCCGGAACAAATGGGTTTCGCGCGGCGGGGCGTCCGTTAGGGCGCCCCGTTTGCGTCTTATGGACCGGTTCGATGCGCTCCCATTCGGCCCCACGACGAGCAGGGCGCGGCTTTTCCGCAGCCGCCGCACCGCATAGAATCAGCGAATCGCCATAAGGAGCCGGGACATGGACGCGCCGCAGAGGCCAAAAAGACATCTGCTGCGGCGTCTCGCAATCGCCGCCGGCGTGCTGATTGTTGCTGGCGCTGCCGGATTTTGGATCGTGACCGCACCGGCGACCGTCTCGGCGTCCGATCTGCCGGCCTATACGCCCAATATCGCCAACGGTAAGACGATGTTTGCCGCCGGCGGCTGTGCGGGCTGCCATGCCACGCGCACCGCCGATCCCGACAAGGTCGATTTGACGAGGCTCGGCGGCGGACTGGCGCTGCCGTGTCCGTTCGGCACCTTCTATGTGCCCAATATTTCGCCCGATCCCAAGAACGGTATCGGCGGATGGAGCGAGGCCGATTTTGTTTCGGCGATGTGGGACGGCACGGCGCCCGACGGCAACCACCTTTACCCGGCATTTCCCTATACGTCATTCCGCCATATGCGGCTCGCAGACGTCCGCGATTTATTCGCGTATCTGAAGACGTTGCCGCCGGTGTCCGGCAAAGTGCGCGGCCCCGATCTGGCATTCCCGTTCAATATCCGGCGCGGACTTGGCGTGTGGAAGCTTCTGTTCCTGCACGGTGGGCCGTTCGCACCCGATCCGTCGAAATCGGCGCAACTCAACCGCGGCGCCTATTTGGTGAACGGTCCCGGGCACTGCGCCGAATGCCACAGCCCGCGCAATTTTCTCGGCGCCATCATCGACGGCGAGCGCTTTGCCGGCGGCCCGACTCCGGATGGCAAGGACTGGGTGCCGAACATTACGCCGGCCGGACTGCAGCATGGCGACAATGCCGAGCACCCGTGGTCGCAGAGCGATATCGCGAGTTTTCTGTCCGACGGGCAGACGCCGACCGGCGATTATGCCGGCGGCGAGATGGCCGAAGTGATCCGCAACACCTCGCAGCTCAGCAAAGACGACCGCACCGCGATCGCCGCCTACATTGCAGCGCTGCCGTCCCGACAGGGGCCGGCGGCGCCGCCGCCGAAGAAGAAGTCGAATTGAGCGGCATGAATACCGGCAGGGGCATTGTCCTTAAACTCATCTCGGCGGTGCTGTTTGCCGTCATGTCGGCGCTGATCCGCTATCTTGGCGCGCGTTATCCGATCGGCGAAGTGGTGTTCTTCCGTTCGGCTTTCGCCATCGTGCCGGTCATGCTGGTCTATGCTTGGCGCGGCGAACTCGCCGCCGCGTTGCGCACCGAGTCGCCGCTCGGCCAGGCGAGCCGTGGGGCGCTGTCGATCGTCGGCATGTTCTGCAATTTCGGCGCGCTCGCCCGGCTGCCGCTGATCGAGGCCAACGCCATCGGATTTTCCTCGCCGCTGATGGGCGTCGCGCTCGCAGCGATCGTGCTCAAGGAGCGTGTTCGCATCTATCGCTGGACCGCGGTCATCGTCGGATTTCTGGGCGTGCTCGTGGTGCTGGCGCCGCACATGTCCGGCGACGAACTGACCATCGCGATGGCAAGCGCGACCAGCGTCGCGGGCGTGATTTATGCAGTCGCCGGTTCGGTCACCAATGCGGGCACCATGATCCAGACCCGCCACCTCACCAAGAGCGAGCGGACGTCTTCGATCGTGTTCTATTTCTCGGCAATCTGCGCGCTCTCGGGACTCGCGACGCTGCCGTTCTGGTGGCTGACGCCGACCATGGGCGAACTCGCGGTGCTGGCGACAATCGGCTGTCTCGGCGGACTCGGGCATATTTTCCTCACCGAAAGCTACCGCTATGCTGCGGCCTCGGTGGTGGCGCCGTTCGACTACACCTCGATGGTCTGGGCGCTCGCCCTTGGCTACGCGATGTTCGGCGAGCGGCCGACCACCATGGTCGTGCTCGGCTCGGCGATCATCGCCGGCGCCGGCCTGTTCGTGATCTGGCGCGAGCACCAGCTGGCGCTCAAGCTTCGGACCGCCGCCGTGGTGCTACCTGCCGCGCCCGGCGCGGCTACGACGCCCCGAATGCCTTGAAGGTGATGATGGTGCGCGTGTCGGCGACGCCCGAAACGGTCTGTACTTTCTCGGCAATAAAATGGCCGATGTCGGTCGCCTGATCCACATAAAATTTTACCAGAAGATCGAAATCGCCCGCGGTGGAATAAATTTCCGAAGCTATCTCGGCATCCGCCAGCTTGTTCGCCACCTCATAGGACTTGCCGAGCTGGCATTTGATCTGCACGAAAAAGGGGACCATGCGCGCCTCCGGGCGTAGTATCCTCTTCACACTACCAGGAAGATCTTGAAAATGCATGCACCTGCCGAGCTCGCCGACATCGCCGCAGACGTGCTCGCGCGCATCCGCGACCGCTCGCCGCGGGTCCACTGCATCACCAATACGGTCGCCCAGAACTATACGGCCAACATGCTGCTGGCGGCGGGTGCGGTGCCGTCAATGACCATCTCGCCCGAGGAGATCGTGAGTTTCGTCGCCGGCGCCGATGCGCTCCTGGTCAATCTAGGCACCTTCGATGAGGAGCGCCGCCGCGCTGTCACCATCGCGCTCGACGCCGTGGCGACGGCGCGCATGCCGTGGGTGCTCGATCCGGTTTTCATCGAACGCTCGCCCGGCCGCGCGGCATTCGCCCGCGAGCTATTGGCGCGCGGCCCGACCGCCGTGCGGCTCAATGCCACCGAATTCGGCCCGCTATTCGGCGGCGATCCCGCCGACGAGGCCGCCGCGCGGGTTGCGGAGGCCTGCGGCACAGTGGTGGCCTTGACCGGCGACAGCGACATCGTCACCGACGGCGCCCAGCGCGCCGTCATCGCCAACGGCGATCCGTTGATGGCACTGGTCACCGGAATGGGCTGCGCGGGGTCGGCGCTGGTTGGCGCCGCGCTTGCGGTCGAAACCGACGCATGGCTTGCAACCAACGCGGCGCTGATCGTGCTCGGCGTTGCCGGCGAAGTGGCGGCGGCGGCGACGCACGGCCCCGGCCGGTTTGCAAGCTGGATCCTCGACGCCCTACATAGTCTCGACCGCGCGACCTTGCGCGCGCACATAAAGGTTTCGTGATGAAAGTCGACCTTCGCCTCAACGCCATCGTCGATCCCGAGCGGGCCAACGGGCGCGATCTCGCCGAACTGGCGCGGCTGTGCGCGGAGGGCGGCGCGACGCTCATTCAGTTGCGCGACAAGATCAGCGAAACCCGCGCCATGGTGGAGGAAGCCCGCGCGATCAAGAAAGCGCTGGCGCCGTTGGCCGTGCCGTTCGTCGTCAACGACCGCGTCGACGTGGCGCTCGCGGCCGCTGCCGACGGCGTGCATCTCGGCCAGAACGACATGGCGGTTGCCGATGCGCGGCGGCTGCTCGGGCCCGGACCTATCATTGGCCTGTCCGTCAAGAATGTCGGCGAGGCGGACACTGCGCCGATCGAGCTCATCGATTACGTCGGCTCGGGCGGCGTTTATGTGACCTTGTCGAAGCAGCAGAAAAATCCGCCGATCGGGCCGGAGGGGCTTGCGCGCATCATCGCCGTGCTCAGGCGCCGTGCTGGCGAACGCAACAAGGAGCTGCCGGTCTGCGGCATCGCCGGCATCGACGCGAACAATGCCGGCGCGGTGATCGCTGCGGGCGCCGAGGGCGTCGCCGTCATTTCGGCGCTGTCGCTTGATCCCGATCCGGCCGCCGCGGCGCGCGCCCTGCGCCAAGTCGTCGATGCGACGCTGGCAAAGCGGGGCGCATGATGAGCGTGCCGATTGCGGTCAGTGTCGCGGGCTCGGATTCGAGCGGCGGCGCCGGCATCGAGGCCGATCTGAAGACATTTTCGGCGCTCGGCGTCTACGGCGCTTGTGTGGTCACCGCAGTGACCGCGCAAAACACCAAGGGGGTCTCCGCTATTCATGCGGTGCCGGCCGACATCGTTGCCGCACAGATCGACGCCGTGCTGTCCGATCTTGATGTCGGCGCCACAAAGATCGGCATGCTCGCGAACGCATCGATCATCGAAGCGGTCGACGCCGGCCTTGCGCGTCACGCGAGCCGCAACGTCGTGCTCGATCCGATCCTCGCCGCCAGCACCGGGGCTGAGCTGTTGCGCGCCGACGCGATCGATGCGCTGCGGCTGCTGATCCCCAGGGCGCGGGTGTTCACGCCCAATCTTTTCGAGGCGGCGGCGCTGCTCGAAGTGCCGATGGCACAGGATGAAAGCGAGATGTGCGCGCAGGCCGAAAGGCTGCTCGCGCTAGGCGCCGGCGCGGTGCTGATCAAGGGCGGTCACGGCGGCGGAACCGAGAGCGTGGATTTGTTGGTCGAGGGCGAGAACTGCGCACGCTTTGCCGCCCCGCGTGTCGCCACCAAAAACACCCACGGCACCGGCTGCACGCTGGCCTCGGCGATTGCGGCGGGTCTAGCCAAAGGGCTTTCGCTGAATGACGCGGTACGTGACGCTAAGGCCTACGTCACCGCTGCCATCGCGGCAGCCGACCGGCTCAAGATCGGCTCCGGACACGGCCCGCTGCATCATTTTTTCAAGTGGTGGTGAGAGGATAGCTCACACCGCCGCCGGCGCGCCCGGCTGCTTCAGCGGATGGGCGCGGGCGAAAGCATCTATCTTCGATAACTCGTCAACGATGCGGGCGAATATCGGGAACGGCGCAAGATCGACGTTGAAGAATCTTGCGCCTGCGGCCTGACTGGCGAGGCAGACATCCGCGAGCGTGACCGCGTCGCCATGCGCGTAGCGGCCGGTCGATTTGTCGTGCAGATGCGCTTCGAGTGCGGTCAGCGCCGCGGTGTGCCAGTGCCGGCACCATGTCAGCGTCGACGGCTCGTCGAATTTGAATTCGTGCTGCAGATATTCACGCACCCGTGGCACGATCAGCGGATGCGAATCGCAGGCGACGATCTGTGACAGCCCGCGCACGCGGGCCCGGCCTTTCGGGTCGCGCGGTAACAGTGGCGGGTTCGGGTGAGTCTCGTCCAGATATTCGATGATCGCCAGCGATTCGAACAGTGCGGGGCCTTCGCCATCGACCAGCGCCGGGATCGCCATCATCGGATTGACGGCGCGGTACGACGCCTCGCGCTGCTCACCCTTCATCAGGTTGACCTGGATGATCTCGTCGGGAACGACGCCCTTGAGATTGAGCGCGATGCGCACGCGGTAGGTTGCGAGCGACCGCCAGAATGAAAAGAGTTTCATGTGTTTTCCTCAACCGTTATTTGTCACGGCGCGGCCAGAACACCGTCTGACGCGAGGCGTCGGCGGCGCCCAAACCTTTGTTGTTCGCCTCTTCGAGCGCAGCAAGCGCGGCCTTTGCCGCCGGCATATCGGCGCCTTTCGCCGTGCCGGTCGCGACCATTGTGCGCAGATCTTTCACCGCGTTGGCGATGCTGAAGGTCGTCGCGCCGGGATCGCGATTCTCCATCATCGCGACGATCATGTCGGCGCGCATCTTCAGGCCATTGTTGGCGCCGTTGCTTTCGACGAAGAGATCAAGCAGCCGCTTCGGTTCCCAGCCGACATCGCCAGCGATGGCGAACGCCTCCGCGTAGGCCTGCCAGCCGACCATCAGCGGCAGATTGATCGCAAGCTTCATCGAGGCGCCGGCGCCGACCGGGCCGCAATGCTCGATCTTGCGGCAGAGTTGTTCGAGGACCGGCATCGCCCGCGCCGTATCGGCCGCCTGGGCGCCCATCAGTCCAAGCAGCTTGCCTTGCCGGGCCGGTCCTGTGGAGCCGCCGACCGGGCATTCGACGAACGTGGCGCCCTTGCCGCGCACCTTGGGCGCCAGCGCGAGTTCGACGGCCGGAGGCACCGTGCTCATCTCAATGAACAGCTTGCCGGCAACATCGCCCGCGAGCAGGCCGTCCGGTCCCTCGTAAACCGTATCGATCGCTGCGCCGTCGGTCAGGATCGTGATGATCGCCTCGCTCGCGGCGGCGACCGCGCTCGGACTGTCCACAACCTTGGCGCCTGCAGCCGCGAGCGGCGTAGTCTTCGCCGCCGTGCGATTCCAGACAGTCACGTGGTGGCCGAATTCCAACAGACGCGTTGTGATGGCGCTGCCCATGGCGCCCAGCCCGGCGACTCCGATTTTCATTCGGCGTTTCCTCGACACATCCAAACTGTCGCGGACGATAGGCGATTGCACGTGAATGAGAAAGCGGCTTGCGCGTGCGCCGGGCCAATGTCATAGCGTCGCATTCACGCAGATCGGGGGATCGCATGGCTTCGCGTAACAAGGGTGTCGTTGGTGTTATCGGCCTCGGCATCATGGGCGGCGCATTTGCGCAAAATCTTGTTGCCGGAGGCTGGCGCGTCATCGGTTACGACCTTGATCCCGCGCGGCGCCGTGCAATGGCACGGGCCGGCGTTGAGATCGCCACCGATGCGGTCGCAGTGGCTCATAACGCGCGCGACATTATTACCAGCCTGCCAAAACCGGCCGCGCTCGCCGCGACCGCCGCCGCCATCGCCAAAGCAGACCTGCCGCGGCGCGTCATCGTCGAGGCCTCGACCTTCACCATCGAGGACAAAACCAAAGCCGCCGAAACGCTGCGCAAGGCCGGCCACCTTCTGCTCGATTGTCCGGTGAGCGGCACCGGCGCGCAGGCCAAAACCAAGGATCTCGTCGTCTACGCGTCGGGCGGCGCGGCCGAGATCAAGCGGCTGCGGCCGATGTTCGCGGCTTTCGGCCGCGGCGTCTACGACCTCGGCGCGTTCGGCAATGGCAGCCGCATGAAATACGTCGCCAACCTGTTGGTCGCGATCAACAACGTGGCGAGCGCCGAGGCCATGGTGCTCGGCATAAAAGCCGGGTTGCCGCCGCAGGTGGTGTGCGACCTGGTCAAGGCCGGCGCCGCCAATTCACGCGTGTTCGAACTGCGCGCGCCGATGATGGTGAAAAACAACTATACGCCGCCGACGATGAAGATCTCGGTGTGGCAGAAGGATATGGATGTGATCGGCAGCTATGCCCGCGCCATTGGCGTGCCGACGCCGATGTTCGACGCCAGCTCGGCGATCTACAGCAAAGCGCGCAAGAGCGGCCATGACGACGAAGATACCGCCGCAGTTTGCGCCGTGATGGAACAGATGGCGGGCGTCAAGCGCGGCAAGGCGAAGAAGGCCTGACAGTCAGCAGGAGCCTGTCCTTAGAACTGCGCGGTCCGCTCGCGCTCCCAGTCCGCGCGCTGCCTTACGCCTTCCAGTGCGGCGACCTGACTCTCGACGAAGGCCACGATCTCGCCCTCAGGCTTGGTCAGGTCGAGCGGCGCGGCGCAGGGCTGCGGCACGTGCCATTTGGTGTCGACGAACACTTCAAGCCGGTTGCCCTCCGGATCGCGGAAATACGCCGAGATCGCGTTGCCGTGAGACAGCGGGCCAAGTTCGACGATCGGCTCGCGCTTGAGCGCCGCATACTTCTCTCGTAGAGCGGCCAGATTTTCGGCGCGAAACGACAATTGCTGGATCATATTGTAAGGCAGGTCGGCTGGCCGGCCGGTGGCGAACACCACTTGATGGTGTTCGCGTGGGTCAAGCGTCATGAAGCAGATTTCGCTGCCGTCGCTGCGCACCGCGCGATCGCTGACGACGAGCCCGAGCACGCGCGTATAGAAGTCGACCATTTTCGGCAGATCGTGCACGAACACGCCGACATGGCTGAACGAAAGTTTGTGCTGCTCGCTCATATTTCTTCCTTATCCTGTGAATTGTTCGTCCGGGCCGCCGTCACTTGACGTTCGCGAACGTGATCATGCTGGTGCGGGTCACGGTAACGTGTTTGGTCGTAACCGGCGGTCCACCGCCCGCCATATGCCAGGCCGCGTAGGCCTCGCGGAAGGCACTTTCCGACGGCACGCAATCCACCGGATAGATCACCGCATAGCCGCGCTGCGCCGCGCCTGCGCCGGTGCCAAGACCCACGCCCTGGGCAGACGTCCCGCACAGGATCACAGTTTTGATGCCGTGCGCCTTGAGCCGCTCGTCGAGGTCGTCACCAATGAATTTGTCTGGCCCGCCCGCTTTCTGGTCGACCACTTCACCCGGACGCGGGGCAATGCCCGGATCGATGATTTTGCCGCCGCCCGGGAGCGTATAGGCGACCAGCATGCCGGCGGCGCGCGCCTTGTCGTGGATAGCCTTGAGGGTCGGTACCGCCGCGACGCAACGCGGGCGCTGGCCGCAGTTTTCCGTCATGAAGTCGAACAGGAAAAGCGCGGTGGTCTTGGGATCGACCGTGACCGCCTTCAACGCCGGCGCCGGCGGCATCTGAATTGATGACCATTCGGCGATCACGTCCGCGGCGCGCGCAGGTGCGGCGTAGCTGAGCGCGGCAACCGCCACAGACGCTGCGCCCAAACGAATCCATTGCGAGATTGCAGGCATGTGCTCCTCCCTCCACTCGAGCCGGCAGAGCGTCTTCGTCCCTTGCTACCCTAGCACCGTCTTTGCATGATGTCCTCTGCCAGTACTCGGCCGTCTCGAAGAGCTCCGCTTGGAGGAAACGATGTCATCGCTTGAAGGCGAAGCGCGCATGGCGCAGGCGGCAGGCGAGCGCAAAACGCATCAGGCGCGCAGTGAAACCCGCGACGGCATGCGCATCGACTGGGACACGCCGATTACGATGGACGACGATTTGGTGCTGCGCGCCGACGTATTTCGTCCGGTCGGGGAAGGCCGCTATCCGGTGCTCCTGAGCTACGGCCCCTACGCCAAGGGGCTCGCTTTCCAAAACGGCTATCCGACCGCCTGGGAGACCATGGCGACAAAACATCCCGACGTCGTCGCCGGATCAAGCAACCTCTACCAGAGCTGGGAAGTGGTCGATCCGGAAAAATGGGTACCGCATGGCTATGCGTGCGTGCGCGTCGACTCGCGCGGCGCCGGTTGTTCGCCGGGCTTCATCGATCATTTCTCGCCGCGCGAGACCAAGGACTTTTACGACTGCATCGAATGGGCCGGCGTCCAGCCGTGGTCGAGCGGCAAGGTCGGCCTGAGCGGCATTTCGTATTACGGCATCAATCAGTGGCATGTCGCGAGCCTGCAGCCGCCGCATCTGGCCGCGATGTGTATTTGGGAGGGCGCCGCCGACTGGTATCGCGACATGACGCATCACGGCGGCATTCTCTCCACCTTCTGGGACAACTGGTACGACATGCAGGTGAAGACCGTGCAATACGGCGTCGGTGAGCGCGGCAAGAGAAGCCGCGTGCACGGTGAATTGGTGTGCGGGCCGGAAATTCTGTCGGATGCCGATCTCGCCAAGAACCGCAGCAACTTTGGCGTCGACATTGCCGCCCATCCGCTCGACGACGCTTATCATCACGCGCGCTCGCCGGTGTGGTCACAGGTGAAGGTGCCGCTGCTGTCGACCGCCAATTGGGGAGGGCAGGGCCTGCACCCGCGCGGCAATTTCGAGGGCTACGTTCGCGCGGCGTCCAAACAAAAATGGCTCGAAGCCCACGGCATCGAACACTGGACGCATTTTTATACGGACTACGGACGCAAGCTGCAGCTGCGGTTCTTCGATTACTTCTTGCATGGCAGGAAAAACGGCTGGGACAAGCAGCCGCCGGTGCAGCTCCAGGTGCGCCATGTCGACCGTTTCGTCGAGCGGGCCGAAACCGAATGGCCGCTCAAAGGCACCAAGTGGACGCGGTTCTATCTCGACCCGGCGGGCGGTTTGCTCGACGTCAAGCCCGCAAAGGCAAAGGCGGTGCTCCGGTTCGACGCCATGGGCGATGGCATCACATTCCTCACGCCGCCGCTTGCGCATGAAACCGAGATCACCGGTCCGAGCGCCCTTAAACTCTACGTGTCGTCCTCCACGACCGATGCCGATATCTTCGTCGTGCTGCGGGTGTTTTCGCCCGATCTCAAGGAGATCGTGTTTCAGGGCGCAATCGACCCGCACACGCCGGTCGGCCAGGGCTGGCTGCGCGCCTCGCACCGGGCGCTCGACAAAAAGCTGTCAAAACCCTACCGGCCCTATCACACCCATACCCGCCAGCAGCCGTTGAAGCCCGGACAGGTGGTGCCGCTCGATATCGAAATCTGGCCGACCTCGATTGTCGTGCCGTCCGGTTACCGCATCGCGCTCACCGTCCGCGGCAAGGATTATGTCTATCCCGGCGGCAGTGGCGGCCGGCAGTCGAATTTCAAGAACGAATTGACCGGCTGTGGGCCATTTCTGCATGACGATCCGCACGACCGGCCGGCGGCGGTGTTCGGCGGTATTACCGGCCTGCATTTCGGCGCTACGGCGCGGCCGTATCTGCTGCTCCCCATAATCCCGGCAAAGAGAAAATAAAGAGTCATAAATACGGCAAGCCGCGACATCAGCGGTCTTTACGGACGAAACGGCTTGTTGGATGATGGCTTGAAGGGCCGTTGCGGTGGGAGGCAGCGGTCACAGCAATCATGGCGCCAAGGCAACCGTCCGGGTGCCCCAGGGAGGACTGCAATGTCGCGTAAGTCGCATAAAATCAGCCGGCGCACGCTGTTGGCCGGAACCGCCGCGGGGGCGGCGGCGGCGTTAGCCCAATTCCCCGCGCCCGCGGTTGCTCAGGCCGTGCCGTTCAAGCTCGGCCTTCTGACGGTGAAGACCGGTCCGCTCGCCCAGGGCGGCATCCAGATGGAACAGGGCGTCCTGACCTATCTGAAAGAAAAAAATTATACGCTGGGCGGCCGCAAGGTGGATTTTGTGTCTGCCGACACTGGCGGCAACCCAGCCGGCGCCAAGACCAAGGCTCAGGAACTTGTCGAGCGTGACAAGGTCGATGTCATCCTCGGCCCGCTTGCGGCCTTCGAGCTTTATGCCATCAACGAGTATGTCCAACAGGTGAAGATTCCGACGCTGAGCCTTGCCGCGGCCGACAATCTCACTCAGCGCACACCGAATCCCTATTTGCTGCGCGCGTCCGCGACGTCCTCGCAGGCCATGCACCCGATGGGTCACTACGCGGCAACCGAACTCAAGCTCAAGCGCGCATTCTGTATCGTCGAGGATTTCGCGTTCGGCTACGAGCAGATGGGGGGATTTCAGGCCGCGTTCCAGAAGGACGGAGGTTGCGTCGTCAACAAGTTGTGGCCGCCGCTGGTGACGCCGGACTACACACCTTACATCGCCCAGATCAGCGACTGCGATGTCGTGTGCCAGGGCTTCGCCGGCTCCAATCCGCTGCGCTTCATGAAGCAATACGCAACCGCCGGAGTTAAATTTCCGGTGGTGACTGGCGAAACCGGAGGCGATGACGCGCTGCTCAAGAGTTACGGCGACGAAGCAATCGGACTCGTGTCCTGCTGCCCCTACACGCTCGATCTCGAGAGTGATGGCAACCAGCGCTTCGTCAACGGCATGCTGAAGAACTACAACACCGTTCCCGGCCAGTACGCCGCGCTGCTGTACGTCAACTGTCAGGTTGTCGATGCGGCGCTGAAAGCTGCAAACGGAGATTCGAGCGATAAAGAAAAGTTTCTGGCGGCGCTCAAGGCGGTCAGCCTGACCGACAGTCCGCGTGGCCCGCTCAAGTTCGATCACCTCAATAACGCGCTTGGAAATATCTACGTCCGTCGGATCGGCAAAGAGGGTGCCAAGTACGGGCTGAAACTCTGGAACAAGACCATCCACACCTACGATAATGTCAGTCAGTTCTGGACGTGGCCGGAAAAAGAATACCTCGCGCATCCGGTTTATTCGCGCAACTATCCGCCGCTGTCCAAGTGCTGAGGTGCATGTCGCTCTCCGCGATTGCGAGTAACGCAATATTCGTTTGATGCCGGCATGTGACTAAGAGGCCGTGACTGCCGCACGTCCCGCCTTTGCGGAGCGTGACGGTTGATGGGAGGACTGCACGATGTCTCGCAAAATGACTCGCCGCAACCTGCTTGGCAGCGTTGCGGCGGGCGGAGCGATCACGTTCGCCGGCTTCCCGGCGCCCG
>Ga0208849_1001279_pt1 | contig 18255 bp, 24 predicted proteins | sample NGESurdeep072012_10_FD_184470 | JGI IMG/M metagenome (GOLD analysis project Ga0208849, IMG submission 184470) | Arctic peat soil microbial communities from Barrow, Alaska - NGEE Surface sample 53-3 deep-072012 (SPAdes) | ecosystem: Environmental > Terrestrial > Soil > Wetlands > Peat ... | reverse complement strand
GTTGATGTGCTCGACCGCGAGCTCGTAGCCCTTGAGTTCGTCTTCGCCCGGCCCGGCATAGGTGCCGGTGCGCGGCACGGTGATGCCGATGAACACCGACGAGCCGGACGAGCCTTCCGGCCAGGTGCCGATCGGTGGCCGGCTGTCGGCGGCGAAGACGATGCGCGGCAATGCCGCGGATGCGGCCAGCGCACCGCCGGCGGCCAGCACCGTGCGCCGCGTCGGCATGGATTTATGGAATGGTTTCATGACGTTCCTCCCCTTGGTTGCACAGCGACGACCTCAGCGTGCCGGTCCAGGATGACGCGACTTGGGTCCAGGCGCAAGCCCGCGCAGCCTTGGCGGGCAGCCGGCTTTGGTTCGCAAAGCCGACGCCAGACTGCCCGGGTGGGCAGCGCGAGCGGCCGGAACTAGGGGAGGGACGCGCCGCGATTATTTGGCGACGCCCCTGATCTTTTCGTAGGTCCGCAAGCCGCCCATGCCGAGCATGCCGAACATCAGCTGCCACATGGTGTCGTCGAGCGCCGGCGGCGGCGGAAAATCATGGCCCATCCAACTGGCTGCCCACACGGCCAAAGGCACGAGCAGATATTGGTAAGCGAGCGCGCCGCCGCAGCACCAGCCGATGAATGGGCGCCAGCCCGCGACGAAAATCGAATTGTTCTGGGCCTCGGCGGCGTTCACTTGATTTTGCGCCTGGTCCCATTGCACGAGCGTGCTGCGCAGCTCAGCCTCGGCCTGCGCTTTCTGCGCCGGATCGGGAATGAACTTGTTCACGATCCCGAGAACGTTGCCGATGATGTCGTCGATGCCGAAGGCCATTGGTCTTCTCCTAGAGGGCGGGATTCACGAATAGGCGCGGTTGAGCCAGCCGGCGAGATTGGGCTCGAGCGCCGGGTTGACGGCGGCAAGCAGCCGGTAATGCCCGGCCAGCGCCTCGCGCAGCGCCGGCCCGATGCCGTCGGCCGCCTGCGCGGCGGCGGCCGTTTCGTCGCCGAGCCGGCCGTCTTCAACCACCGGCCGGCCGCACGCCCGCAACGCGCGTTGCAGCGCCGTCACCGCCGGCCCGGCCCCGGTATTCACCGCGGCATCGAGCAGCTTCGCGGCGACCGCTGCCGGCAGCCGATCCAGGCCCAGGCGTTGCCACCAATCGCGCAAGTAGATGTCGCGCGCGGCATCCTCGCTCAGCCCGGCGATGTCGAGCGCCGGATAGGAGGCGGCGGAAATGCCGTATTTCGTGCCCTTGAGCACGCCGCTGCCGACCGCGCCGCCGGTCCAGTTGCCGGAATCGTCGCTGCGGCATTGATAGCCGCCCTCATGCGCCAACACGCCGGCGACCGCGGCATCGAACACGGGATTGTCGCTCATAGAATTCCTTTCGCCTCGAACAGGCGGAACAGGATGGCGCCCATCGTCAACAGCAGCCCGGCGATCAGCGACAGGACCGAGCGCGTCAGGAACAGCCGAATGGAGCGGAGCGTTTCGCGGATCTCGGTGTAGCGCTCGGCGCAGACCGCCTCGTGCTTCTCCAGTTGCGCGCGTGTCGCCTGGGCGATCTCGAGCGCGCGCGCTGCCTGATCGTGTGTTCGGAAAAACATCGGGAATTGCCTATTTTGTTTTGTCGAAAGGAGCATGCGCTGGCGGCGGCTCATGCGACGTGGCATCCTGCGCCGCGATGGCGGGGATCAAACTCAATATTGGATCGCGCATCCGTGCCGAGGGCTGGAAGACCCTCGACATCCAGGCCGGCCCCGGGGTCGACTACGTGGGCGACTGCTCGGCGTTATCACAATTTGCCAGCGCCTCCATCGAGACGATTTACGCTAGCCACGTGCTTGAGCACATCTCGTTCCGGCAGATCGAGAAAGTGCTTAAGGAATGGCGGCGGGTGCTGCAGCCGGGCGGAACGCTGATGGTCGCCGTCCCCGACATGGACGCCATTTGCCGGCTGTATGTTCATCCGCAGACCACGCCGCAGGACCACACCAATCTCATGATGATGATGTTCGGCGCACAGGACGATCTGCACGACTTTCACCACGTCGGCTTCAATTCCGAGCTGATCGCCTACTATTTGCACCGCGCCGACTTTGAAAAGATCACGCGCGTGAAGGAGTTCGGTTTGTTTCAGGACACCAGCCTTTGGCAGTTCCGCGGTGCGCCAATAAGCCTGAACGTGACGGCCGTGAAACCAGCCTGACGCAGCTTATGGAGATGCTGTCGAGTTTTCGGTCCTCAAGCGATTTTCAATGAACGTGCTATTGAGAAACGAGTCCCGACCTCACGTCTTGATGATGTAGTTGAGCACCAATGCGGGCGGCGTGTTGTTCATTGCCGCGCCGCTGGTCCCGCTGGATGAGCCGCTAACGCTATTAACGGCGGTAAAATTCGTGCCGCCGCCGTCCGAATTTTGTTGAGTGCTGCTACTGTCGCTAACGCCGGTGAGTGCGCTAGTCGGCAATTCCGCCGTGGTCAGCGTGTGCTTTTGCTCCCCGCCCGTGGCGCCGAGCGAAGCCGAGCCGGTGATGCCGCCGGTCGCGCCCGAGCCCAAGCGGTTCGCCGCCGAGCCGCCCATGGCGTCCGCGCCGAAGGCCGCGCGGCCCCTGAGGTCGGGGATATTGAACGTGGTCGAGCCGTCGCCCGCGCCGAATGTCGTGCCGATGGCCGTCAGCAGAGCGGCATAGCTCGAGCGGCTGACCGCCTGGCCGTAGCACAGCAGCCAGCCGGACGGCGCCGCGGATCCGGCGAAGGGCGCCACCACGCCCGACGGCACCGCCGAAAGCCCGGTCAGCTGCGAGCCGTCCACCGCCGGCAGCCGCGCGCTGCCGTCCAGCTGCACGACGTTGCCCGCCGCTGTCCCGACGTTCTGCGCCGCCGCGGTGCCCACGGCGGTGAACGCGCCCGAGGCAAGGCCGAGCGCACCGAGAGCGCGCTCGTCGGTGAGCATCGTGCCGACGATCGCCGTGCTCGTGGTCTGGAGCAGCGCCTGGGCGATCGGGCTCTTGCCGGCGGGGATCGCCGGCGGCGCGGGCGACGCGCTCTCGACGCCGCCCACCACCGCAACCGCGCCCGACGAATTGTCGATCACGATGCGGTCGATGCGCGGATGCGTCGCCGGCGCGGCGATCATGCCGGTCGTCTGCGCCGCAACCTCGGTGAGCCCGCCCGATGGCGTGGCGAAATGGCCCGAATCGAGCGTCACGTTCATCGCCGCCGGGCTGGACGGCCGCGGCGCAAAATTATCGCCGAGGCGGGCGAACACCGCGATGTCGGCGTCGATCGCCAGCGGATAGGCGGTGCCGGTCTGACTCGTGTAGTCGGTTTGCAGGAACTGCGCGACGGTCATGATCTCTCCAAATGCGACGCGTTACTCGCCTGTTGCCGTCCAATTGACAATGCCGCCGACGTCGCTCTCACCATGATCGAAGACGTGGAGCGTGCAGCCGGTCGCGCCGATGCTTGCCGCCGTTGCCGTCAGGGCCGTGCTGCCGAGCGGCGTTACCTGCAGGTTGGGCGGCAGGTGATAGGGCGACGGAAAGACGATCGCGGTTCCGCCGGACGCGACGGCGACGCTGGCCGCGGAATTCTCGATCTTGGGCGCGCGGTCAGCGACCAGCTCGAAGCCGGCGAGACAGGCGACGGAGCCCGCGACATTCGCCAGACTCGCCTCGCCGCGCAGATAGCGCATCGATACCGTACCGATGGTCCAGGCGGTAAAGCTGCCGGGGTCGGCGGCGCCCGTGAGCCACGTATCGATGGCGAAACCGGGCGCGGCCGTGCCGCTCTGGCCGCGGCCGAAAACCGTCGTGATCGTGGCCCAGACCCGCAAGGTGTCGTCGAGGCCGGTGTCGACAGCCACGGTCCGATAGGTGGAGGTCGCGACCGGATAGGGCACGAACTGCTCGAACAGCTCGGCGTTGCCGTGCGCGCTTGCCGGCTTGGTCGAATCCGGCACCAGCAGGCCGCGCCAATGCGGCACCAGGCCGGCCAGCGTGCCGAGCCACGCCGGGGCGTCCTGCCGGTCGACGATCACCGGGTTGGGGTTGGTCACCACGAGATTGGCGGTCGCGGGCGCCGGCGAGAACTGGTCGGCAACGTCGCGCGCGCGGATATAGAAGGTCCAAGTGCCGGGCGGCACCGCGGCGTTGGTCATTTCGGTGCCGCGCGCGCTTTCGGTCAGGAACAGGGCGGAGGATATCGTGCCGCCCTGCGGCCCATAGAGGATGTCGTAGCCCTTGAGCGCGAAATCCTGCACCTCGTCCCATTTGAAGATCACCGCCCCGCCGGTCTGCTGCGCCGAAAAACCGCTGACGTTGCCCGGCGGCGGCGGCCCGATGATCGTGTGCGTATGGTCGGCAACCGCGGCGAGCTGCTGCTGCCCGGCGCCGTAGACGTTGTAGGAGACCAGCTTGACGTGGATGGTCGCGCCGATCTGGCTCTTGTCGTAGGGCAGCGTGAAGATCGCATCGTCGAGCCGGACGAAATTCGTCCCCGCCGCATGCGCGCCGATCGCCGAGCCGTAAAGCCCGCGCCGCAGATAGGTGCCGAGCGAATACCGATTGGCCCCGGTGAGCGTCGCGGTCTCGTAGCCCAGCAACTCACCGCCGACATAGCACAGCGTGTGCGCCAGATCGGCATCCGCCTGGGTGCCCGACAGCAGCGCGCCGCCCGATTCCGACAGATCGACCGCCAGCGTGTCGGCGGTGTCGGGATCGGACCCGGCCGGGAAATCGGCGGCGAGCGTGCCCATGCGCGACGGGCCCGCCTTGCGGCCGGCGAGCTTATAGGTCGAGCCGTCGCTCGAGATGTACACGTCGCAGCCGCCCCAGGCCGGGCCGCCGGCGGTGGCGAGCCAGATTTCGAGCCCGCTCGACGCGATCTGCACCGGCGCCTCGAAGATCACAGGCGCCAGCGCATCGCCCGGATCGGCGTTATAGCTCGCGGCATAGCCGGCGCCCTGCTGAAACGCATAGGTCGCGGCAGCGCCCGTGCCGGCGAGATATTCCGCGGCGTTGAAGCTCAACGTGCCGTCGTTGTTCTCGGTGATCTCGGTGATGCGCACCCATTGCCGGTCGAGGCCGAGCCGCGCATCGCTCAGCGTCACGATGTCCATCGGGTCGAGCAGAACGTAGCGCTGGTCGAGCGTGAACTGAAAAATGTTGCGGATCGCCTGGCGCTGCAGCAGCAGCTGGGCCGACAGCCGGGCGGCTTCGCCGTCGGCAAAGAGGTGCGCCTGGCGGCTTTGGCCGGCGCGCAGGCCGTAGAGATCGATGGTCGCCTGGTCGGAGGCTTCGACGATGGCGGTGTTGTACTGGTTGTCGCGGTCGAGATATTCGAGCTTGATGTCGTTGAGCGAATCCGCGGCGCGCAGGCGCGTCGCCAGCACCGGATCGTCGCTCATCGACGCGCTGGCGCCGCTCGCGTTCCGGTTCGGCAGGAAATCGTCGTCGCCGAGATCGTAGAGCGGCGCCGCCGGCGGCGCATAGCTCTTGCCGTTGCCCGACAGCGCCGCGTCGCCATAGGGCACCAAGGTCAACGCGCCCGCCGACCAGACGAAGGCGCTGTTGGTATGAGTCGCGATGTCGTCGAGCATCTGCGACGCCGGGGCCGCTTCGGCATAACCCGGCGAGATCAGCAGCCCGGCCGCCAGCGCATAGGCCTGATAGGTCGAGAGGTCGCCGAGCCGCGCGCTCGGAAAGCCGGCGCCGTAGCGCGGATTGGTCAGCAGATCGGCGACCACCAGGCTCGGATCGGCGTCGGGCAGGCCGCCGACCGAATTGGCGTGGATCCCGATAACCTCGAAATTGTTGTTCGGCAGCTGGCCCTGGCCGTCGAGGGCGTAGGGCGCCGCCGCGGCATAGGCGGTCGAGCTGTAGCCCGGCGCCTCGCCCGAATGGTTGGCCGAAAGATAGCCCCAGGCGCTTTGGCCGAGCGCGCCGGTGAAGACCGAAAGGCCGAGCGCCGCCGGCGTGGTGAGCGCCTTCGACGACCAGGCCTGCCCCAAGCCCTGGATCGCGCCTTCGCACAACCCCAGCATGATGGCGGCGTTATAGGTGTAGGTCGTGCTGCCGCCGCCCCCGCCCTTGCCGCCCGAGCCGCCGGTGGCGCCGCCCTTGCCCGGGGAGGGTGGCGATGACTGATGCGCGATTGCCTGGAAATCACCGTACCAGATCAGGTTGGGCGCGATGCGCGTCGTGCCGTAGACGATCGGGATGACCTTGCCATAGGCCGAGGTCTGGATTTGCAGGCCGGCGACCGCGGGATGTTGCGCCGCCTGCGGCTTCTTGGTCGAGAACAGCCCTGCCATCAGCGCGACCATACCTTGAGCGTAAAAAATTTAACCGGGCGCGGCCTGGCGCGAGCGTCCCTGCCCTCGCCCATGCGCGACAGCCATTCAGCGCCGAGCGCATCCTCGTAGACGCAGTCGCGGCCGAGATAGGCGTGGATGATTTTGGGCCACAGCACGACGATCGCGCCGTGCGAGAAGCAACGGCCGAAGCGCCAGAGCGCGATGTCGCCCGGCGCCGGCGGCCCGGCGATCTCGACGGCGTGGTCGCGGACGAACCCCAGATAGCGCTCGCTGTCGCGATGCAGATGCCAATCGGGCGGGTAATGCGGAATATCGAGCGCCGGCACCAGGCCGGCCTCGGCATAAACCTCGGCCAGCAGCATGGCGCAATCGACGCCCGCGCCCTTGACGCGCCCCCGATGATGATAGGGCGTGCGCAGCCAGGCGCGCGCGCAACGGATCACCGCCGCGCGTTGTGACACGATGTCGGGCATGGGACTGCTTTGAATAGTTGAATAAAATGCCGCCCGGAAGGCGGCCCGAATCAGGTCGGCTTAAAGATTCCATCTGCGAGATTTCGCAGCGTCGCGCTCGCTTCCGCGGCCACCGGCATGTACTCCGATGCCTTGACTTCCTTAATCACCGTCAACGCTCTTTCCGGAGCAACGGCCAAGCACATCCTTGCGGCTTCGAAACGCACGCGCCAATCATCATCGTCGAGGAGAATCAACAAGGCCTTTCGTGCCTCAGTGCCGCGCACCCGAAGCTCCGCATCGATCGCCATCCGTTCCTCTACGAGCCGGTTGACCGTGACAATATCGCTATCGAGCAGCGCCTCGTTTTCCTCGAGCGCCGTATCGCGGAATCGCGCAACTAAGACTTCATTACTGAGTACCGATAGATCTGAGTGCTTCATTTAAGTACGCCATGATCCCTTAGAACGCGCAAACCAAATTGATACTGCTCTTCGAAGGTCTTCCCACGTAGGTAGTCTCGAGGACTTTGTCCTCCGTATTCGGCATTTTGCGTCGAATAAAACAAGCCGACAAGATTGCAAACGTCGCGTTCGGAACGCCGGACGAAAGACGCGCCGCGGCGCTCGACGAGCGCGAACCCTGGCCAAACGAAGACGCCCGCTTCAGTGCAGGCCAACGTCGAGTTGCCAATCATCGTCACACCGCCGTTTCGGGCGTCGGCACGTAGGGGAAGCCGCGGAAATGCGCGGTGTTCGAGAATTTGGCACAGCCGTTCGCGCCCAGACTCTTGTCGCAGCCCGGATAGATGGTGAATCCGTCGCCCGCCGCCGGCGCCGCCGGGAACGGCGCCAGCAGGCTGACCGTGCCCGAAGCGCCGGCGCTGCCCGCGACCCACGATTTCACGCCGCGCCACAGCCCAGCATTGGCGCCGCCGGTGAAAATGATCTTGCCGAGGTCGAAATAGCCGGTGGCATTGCCGAGGCTCGCCGCAACCACGCTCGCGGTCGAGCCCGTCGCCGCCGCGCCGCTCACCGCGTAGCCCGAAAGATCGACGGTGCACGACGCGTCGCCCAGATTATTGACGCAGCTCGCCTGCCAGAGGTTGCGCGGCAGGCTGATGTTCAAAAGCTCGAGATGGCTGTTGACGGTGAAGGTCGCGAGCGACCGGCCGCAATCGATGTCGGCGACGCGCCCGGCGAAGAGAATCACGGTGCCGGAAGAGGTGTCGCCATAGGCGCCCATGAAGGCGCGCTCGAGCGTCAGCTCGGCGCTGTCGAAGACGCCTTGCAGCACCGCGGCGAGAAAACTCTCGCCCAGCACCGTCGCATTGCCCGGCAGCACGTCGAAAACCAGCTGGTCGACCGCGACACCCACCTTCCAGTGGCACTTCGCCTTGTTGTCCTGGCGGTCGAAATAGGGGCCGGTGCCGCCGCCGGCGGGATAGAGGAACCCGTTCGCCGTCACGTCGCGGTCGCCGCCGCAATAGCGCAAAATGCCGCCGCACAGGCGGTGCTCGACGCCTTGAAGATCGCGCCGGTCTTCACGCCGTCGCAACGCCAGTCGATCGAGCAGGTCAAGCGCGCGGGGACGCCGGAAATCACGATACCGGTCAGCCAACGCCAGCAAGCGGCGTTCAGCGCCATGTCGTCCGAGCCCAGGGCCGGAAAAACGAAAGTCGAGCTGATGCAGCTTACGCCGGACGCCAAAGCCCGCCAGAACGACCAGCTTCACGCCTTGGGTTGCACGATGAACTGGGAATCATGGAGCGACCCCTACGGCCAGCACGAATTGTGCTATCCGCAATGCGATTGACGATTGTCCGCTGACGGCGATGCCGGCACGGCATGTGCCGGCATCCGCCGACCGAAAGCAGCCTAGCGCGTATCCAACACCCCGCCCGGCGCCAGGGCGGCGAGCTCGGCGAAATCGGCGCGCGGCGCCGCCGGCTTCGGCTTGAAGCCGCAGGCCGCGGCGAGAAGAAGATGTGCCGGCGGATGCAGCTTCCAATACGCGACGAGATCGCCGATGGCGGGAAGGGTCATCGCGTCGATCTCCGGCCAGGTATAGCCGCAGGCCGTCGCGACGAGGGCGTAGAGCGCGCCCCAATTCACCTCCCCGCCGGTGCTTCCCCCGTGCCGGGCTCCGGCGCGACCAGGCCGCTCAGTCGCGCGATCCGCGCCACCGCCGACGCCAGCTCGGCGGGCAGAATCTCCATTTCGAGCAGCGCCGCGCGGTCGAGGCCGGCGTGATCGCGCGCCAGCGCCGCCGCCAGGATGTCGATCGCGGCGTCGATGCTGCCTTCGCCGTCGAGCCGCGCCGCGCGGCTGAAGGCCGGCAGCACGCCGCGCAGCTGGCCCAGGGTGAGCGGCCGGATGGCGTAGTCGCGGCCGCCGAGGGTCAGAAGGGTCACGACACCTCCGCGAAGGACCACGCCAGCACATTGCCGGCGTTGGCGAAGACGTCGAAATCGAGCTCGGGAATGACGAAATCCTCGAGCTTGGTGGCAAAGGCGAGCTTCGACGAGACGCAGTTGAACAGCTTCAAATTCACCGGCTTGCCCTGGAAGCTGGTGTAGAGCTGCGTCTGGAATGTAGGTGTCGTGCCGAGCAGCGGATTGGCCAGGGTCAGCATCTGGCCGGTGCCGCTCATAGTATAGGTATAGGAGAGCAGCACCGCCTTGCCCGCATCGGCCGCGGCGAAGCTGTAAACGCCCGCGGATTCGCTGTATTGGCCGGCGGCCGGGCTCGACGCCACCTTGACCAGCGGCAGGCCGCTCGCGGCATAGACCACGCCGTAATCGTCGACGAAGGACGCGGCGTTCGCCGCCGTCACCGTATAGGCCGACGAGCCGGGCACGGTTCCGGCCTCGCCGTAGGACGTGGCGAGCTCGCCGCTCGTGAGGCTCTGGCCGAAGAACAGCGCATTGAAGGCGAGGCCCGAGACCTGCGCCAGCTTGGCCTTGGCCTGCGCCTTGGCCTGGCCGCGCGCGATGGCGAGCGGGAATTGGTACTGGCCGTAAAGCTCCTTGGTGGTGAATTGCAGGTCGAGCTGCACCTCCTGCACCAGGCCGAAATTGACCGGCGTCGCGTTGGCGACGTCGGTGCGCTGGCCCAGCAAGACGCCGGAGCCGAAGGAATAGATTGCCATCGGTCAAATCCTCTTGGGGTTTTTCAGGTCGAAAAAACGGCGTGAATCGAACGCGGCGGCCGAAGCGGCCGCTGGCGCGGGAGTCAGAATGTGATTTGTAGAGATCGGGCGAACACCGCCCGATAGATCAATCTCGCTTTAGCTCGAACCAGCAGATCGAGTGGCCGAGATTGGGCACCTTGCCGAACGCGATCCATTCCCGCTCGATCCGAGCCAGCGCCGCCTGGCGTCCTTCATCCAGCCACGGCTTAAATGGTTCGTCATCGTAATCACCGGGGCGCAGGCCCTTGTCGTAGAGCCGACCAACGAGGCCGAGCGTCGCCTTGCGGAGTTCATCCGGAGTGTGTGCGCCGAGATCTACTTTTGCTGCATAAACAAGGAGCGGTAGCGACACGTAATCGCGCTGAGCCTCTTTAACGAAGCTATCGATAACCGTATCCAGCGGCCTCATCGCTCAGTCCCCGAGAAAATGCAGCTTCATAGACAATTCCGGGAAATTGATCTCGATTGCAGGCGGTCCGCTGCTCGATACCGACCGAAACGTGATGTACCTGTCTCCCGGAAACTGAACAACCGTCCGCCCATCGGTCTCCTGGTGAACGACTCCACCGACCCGCAGATAGTCGAACAAGTCTCTGGCGCCGGCAAGGCCGCCGGAAACCTCGCGAATATAGGGGCTGGTTCCCTCTTCCCCAATCAAAATGCCGCGGGGCGCGGCGCGATCGGCGACGCGACGAGCGACCGCCTCCCCCAGTGCCTCGTTGAGATGGTTCAACGTGTCCTGCGTCGGGGCCGTATCCGGATTCGAGACGTAGCTCAGCGCCGGATTTCCGGGATCGATCCGACGCAACGCCTGGATTCGCGACTCCCACTGCGCCTGGCGAACCGTCGCCATGGGGTCGGATAAATTCTCTTCACTGGTGCGGTCGCGCTCGTCGTTCTGCGCAACTTGAGCCGGCGCGCCGCTATCCCCGCCCGTCGGCGCGAACCAGCCCGCATTGGGCGGCCCGCCGTCGCGCGGATGGTCGGCCGGATTCCAATCGCCGCGGGCGAGCGGCGCCGTGATTCTCTCGAGGCCGAGCAGAAGGTCTTCCGTCTCGATCAAGAGCCGGGCGATGGCGTCGGGCAAATCCGGCAGCCGCAGATGCACCGCCGCGATCCTGGCGCGACAGAGATTTCCGTCCACCAGCGCCTTCGCTACCGCCTGGAGACCTGGCATCGCACGCTGGACCCCGACCTTCGCCGTGTAGCTGCGCGCCAGAAGCCGTTCGAGCGCCGCCGCCGGTCGGACGAAATACTGGCCGTCGCGCCGCTCGATCAGCGCCGTCTCGCCCAGGAACAACCCATCCGCCGAGCACGACACGCCGAGCGCGCCGGGGCCGCCTTCGCACAGGCGCCAGACGTGGTGGAAGGCTTCAATCATAGCATCCCGCTTCGCCGCCTTGCGCGTCCTAGCCCGCGACCAATATCTCGACCGGCACGATGGCGACGGTCTGGCCGCCGAGGACGCCCTCGTCGGTCTCGATCCGGCCGGCGATCGTTGCGTGCGAAACCAGGCCGCCCAGGGTTTGCACCGCGCCCGAATCCTTCGGCGCCAGCGCCGCCTCGACCGCATCGAGCAGCGGGTTCAGCACCATCGACGGCGCCGCCGCCTCGTCGGGCGCGTGGGCGTAGACATAGATATCGACCAGCGCCTTCCATTTCGGCGGCAGGCCGTTGCGGCGCTCGGCGGTCTCGCTCTTCTGCACGACGAACAGCGCCGGCTGCTCCGCCGGGCTGACATCGCTCCAATGCCGCAAGCGGCGCGACGCCGTGACAAAATTCGCGGCACTCGACAGCAAGTCGAAAAGGGCCGCATAGATCGGCTCGCGGTTCATGGCAGCGCCTCGGCGACGGTTGCGGCAATCGCGTTCTCGGCCTCGGCCGCGAGATCGGCGAGCGCCGATCGCAGGAAGGACCGCGCCGGCAATTGCGCGCCGGGGAATTGGACGCTGCGCGCGAAGACCCGCCTGCCGCCGACGAGAAAGGCCAAGGAGCGCGCGTTCTTGGCGGCGATGAGATGTGCCGGAATGGTCGCGCCGAATTCCTGCGCCGCGGCATAGGGCGCGGCGGCGCCGTCGACGCTCACCGAAGCGGTCAGGCCGTCCACGTTCTGCTCGATGGCGCGCGCCAGATTGCCGGAGCGCGATTGCAGCACCGCGCCCGCGAGGTTTTCCTCGACGCGGGCATAAAGCGACTGCGCCAGCCGCGCCATGGTCCCGGTCAGCCGCGCCGATACCGCGTCGGGCAGATCGCGCAGCCGCAGGCTCAGCGCGTCGGCGCCCTCGATGGCGATTTCGATCATGCCGGCGCCGTGTTCTTGTATTGCGCCAGCAGGGTAGCGACGTCGGCCGGCACGTCCTTCTGCGCGAAGGCCACCACCTCGCCGCCCAAATTCTTCGACACCTGGCCGATGCGGTCGCGCTCCTTGTAGCGCAGCGCGACCAGCGCGATGCAGGCCTGCTCGATCTCGGGCGGCGTCGCGGCGAAGCCCGCCGTGTAGGCCACCGTCACGTTCTGCTGGCCACGCGTGAAGGCACGGCCGACGAGATAGAGCGAGCTGTCGTCGAAGAGATAGCCCGCGCCGGCCGGCGGCGGGCTCGATGCCGGAACGGCGACGCCGTCCACCGACACCGACGCGACCGACACCACCGGCCGGTTGCGCAGGAAAAGCCGCGTGCCGCCCGGCCCGTCGCGCGTTTCCGTGTAAGCGGTCTCGGCGATGGTGCGGCCGAGCCAGGACTGGATGAACTGGCTCGCCGCCGTGACCAGCCGCGTCAGCAGCGCGTCGTCATTCGTCGTCGTCATCGGCGGCGAGAGCCACGCCTTGACGTTGGTGAGGGTGGTGAGGTCGCCGATTGCCATGAGCTATTCATCCGCCAGGGTGAAGCCGTGCGAGTCCAGGAGGTGTGCTGCAAGGTTTCGCGGCACCTCGATGATGCCGTTCGTCACCGGATATTCCCGCCCGCCGAGCGAGACCGCATTGCAGCCCGCCGGCGCCTTGAGCCGGATGGCATGCGCCGTGCTTCGCGGGCGGCTCGCGGCGGCTTGCCCGGTCTTGTGGGTGCCGCCGCGAGCCTTCCGAGCCCGCTCCATCAGCCGTTGCCGATGTTGGTGATGGCGCCGAAGGCGAAGGGTGCGTAGTTCTGCAGCACCTCGTCGGCATAGACGCCGTATTCGTAGCGCCGCGCGCGCAGCGGCCACTCGACCTGGTAGTAGTCGCGCCGGGTGCGGAGCTGCACCGTGTTCGGCACGTTCGACAGCGGATAGGGCAAGGTCTTGGTGAAGAACAGCACCGTGCCGCCCGGCATGTTGGGGTGCAGCTTGATCGGGATTTCCGTCGGCCCGGCCATGCTGAACTTGTTGAGGTAGCTCCTGACCATGACGCCGCCGAGCACGGCGCCCTGGTCGGCCGAGAAGACGAAGCGCGCGGCGGTGGTGGCGCCGCCCTGCAGGATCTTCTTGTGGATGTTGAGCATCTCCTGCGACGAGACGTAGATCGCCGTCGGCGTCAGGCGGTAATTGTCCCAGAAGGATTTGAGCGCGGCGTCGAACTCGACGATGCCGCCTTCGGTGTCGGCGGTGAGCGGCGTGCCCGATCCCGCGGTGCCGGTCGGCTGCGCGGCGTAATAGGCGTTGAGCGACGTGCGGAAGCACTGGGTCAAAAGTCCGTCGAACACCAGCGCGTTGACGCTGTTGTCCGCGGACGGCAGCGACGCAGCGGTCTGCGTGCCGGAAGCCGCGGCCTGGATCGAGACGCTGTTGATGCCGGTGATGGCGCCGAGCGCCTCGGCGCCCGCCGCGCCCCAGAACCAGGCATAGCCGACCGCGCCCCGCACCGCTGCCACGCTCGCCGCGACCGAGCCCGAGGGACCGGTGACCGAGACCGTGGCGTTGGCGGATTTCTGCGCCGAGCCGCCGCCGAAGCTGTCGGAGGAGCCGTCGGCGTTGGTGCGCGACACCGCCGCCGGAATGCCGCCCGCCGGCGATGCGTTGAGGAAGCCGTCGAGGGTCAAGGCGACCGCGATCACCGACAGCGTCGCCGTGGCGAGCGAGCCGCCCGAGGACGACGCGGCGAGCGACGGCGTCGGCGTCGTGCCGAGCGCCAGCGAGCCGTTGCCGCCGAGGATGATCTGCTCCTCCTGCAGCATGAGCGATTCCAACAGCGTCTGCGCCGCCAGCGCGCGGAGATCGTCGAAGCCCTGGCCGGCATAGACCGCCTCGAAATCGACATTGGCCTCGAGGCCGATGCCCTTGTAGACGGCGTTGTAATCCTGCGTCGTCACGGCGATGACGCCGCCGCGATTGCCCGGCGAGATACCGGCGCGCACCGACGAGGTGTTGATGCCGGTGATCGCCTTCCAATTGGCCTGGATGCCGCCCTTGCCGGTGGCGCGCGGGATGTCGTTGCGGAGCGGTGTCAGCACCGGATAGAGCAGCTTGGCGCCCGCCTCGAGGTCGAAGAAGGTGAGGCCCGCCGTCGGCGAGCCGCTCTCGCTGAAGGTGCTGCTCTTGGCCAGCAAGCCGGCGAAGGCGGGATCGTCGATCGGCGATTTCTGCGCCGCCTTGAAGGCGGCCAAGGTGTCTTGGGTCTTACCGGTCATCGGGTCTTGCTCCTGGGGAAAAGGCGTCGCGCCGCCGCCGGCGGTTTGCCGGCACGGTCGGGAGACGCGGGTTGGGGTTAGGGCGGTGGAGGCTAGAAGAACCCCACGCGGATCGGGTTCCGCTGCGACTTGCGGATGGCGTCGAGCGCGGTCTTGGGCTGGTCGTCGTCGCGCTTTTCCACGCCGTCCTCGCCCTTCTCGACCGTCCGCAGCTGGTACTTGGCCGGCGCCGGCTGGGCGGCGAGCTTCCTCAGGAGCTCGCCCTGCGCCGCAACCGCCTTTGCGAGATCGTCGATGCGCCGGGCGAGGCCGACGGCGTCATCCGCCGTCGCCGCGGATTGATCGGGCTGTGCCGGCGTGCAATCGGCGCCGAGCTCGACCGAATTGTCGTGCATTGCCTGAATGCGCTCCTGGTCGGCGGCGTTGTTGCGCCGGCCTTCCTTGGCGAGCACATCGTCGCCGCGCTTATAGAGGTCGATCGTCGCCTCGGGATTGGCCGGCCGGTCCACCAGGCTGATCTCGTTGAGCTCGAGGCCGGTGATGATCTTGCGATTGCCGGGATCGCGCGCCGTGACGCGGCCGCCGATGGAGAAGCCCTTATAGACGCCCTGCTTCACCTTCTCCCAGGCGTCGTCGTCGACCACCTTGGCGGCGATGCGCAGGCCGCGCTCGTCGAGACCGGCTTCCTGCGCCACGCCGACGGCGGAAGGCTGGTGCATCTCGCGGATGTTGGCGAAGCGCATGTAGTCGGGCAGCGCCGCCTCGACCGCCTCGCGCTTGACGATCTCGCCCTGGCTGTCGAGCGCCGGGGTCGAGGCGTAGCCGATGGCGAGGCGCTTCTCCTCGTCGAACTTGGCGAGGGGTACGAAAAGTCTCATGGGCATTGTCTCCAAATGAAAAGGGCGCCCGAAGGCGCCCTGGTGGTTGATGTCGGTCGCCGGCGTCCTACTTCAGCGCGGCGCAGTTGCCCTATTTCAGCGCCGCCTCAATGGCAGAAAAAAGCGCCTTCACTTCGTCTAACTTCGCGCCAAAACGCGAGGGAAATTCCCACGCTCCGAGCGCCTTCTCCGCCTCGTTCATGCAATTAATGAAGATGCCACCTTCGGCGGGCGCGATCATGACGTGAAACTTCTCGTCGCCGGTTTTTACGATTTGCATGTTCAAGCGCCGCTGCTGATCGTTGAGGGATACATGGCGACGATTTGGTCGAGCAGCTTCACGGCGACGTTCCGATCGACACCGATCCGCGCGTGGAAATCCTGCATGGGAAAGCCATGGCAACATTCGTTAAGGGCTTGTCCGAGCCAATTCAGTTCGTCCAGATTCAAGCTCATAGCGACGTCGCCGTTCGGTTGTTTCGTGATTTGCATGAGATTCCCGTTTTTCATTTGGCGCGAAGTAAGCGATCGACATAACGCTGCCCATCGGTGGGCCTAAAGATATTCGCATCCGCCGGATTGTCCGGGTTTGCGATAACCAAGGTATTCGTCGAGGGTTGATAAAATATAACGCGCCCGTTGCGCCCGGGTTGTGCGATGGATTGCTTCATAACATCTTGCGCCAGACTCTGCAATTCCACTTCGCTGCCAATTCCAGGAAATTCGTTCCGACCAACAACGTGCTTCGGGTAAGCGTATGCGGCGGCACGCGCCGCTTGGTCTTCGATGGCTCGATTGAGCGCGTCCTGCACATACCGCAGGTCTTGATCTTTCGGCGTCCAGTTTGGACCCGCTAGCGATGCGGCCTGCGAATTCGACGGGTCGAGCGCGCGCAACTTCGCCTGCTCGGAATTGAAGAGCGCCTGGCGGACGGGATCGAGAGGATCCCCCGCCTCCTCGCGTTCGTCTTCTTCCCCGTTCTGCGCAACCTGTGTCGGCCCGTTACCCGCATTGTCGGTCGCGCCGGCGGCGCCGCCCTCGTCCGTCGGCGCGAACTGGCCGCCTTGCGGGCCGGGGCCGTAATGGTTCGGGTTGAAGCGCAGCAACTTTTCAGCGCCGGCTGCTGCGGGTGCGACGCCGAGCGCCACCGGCCCGTGCGGCGTGACGATCATCGGCTGGTCGCCGCCCGGCACCGGGTCGAGGCCGAGCTCGGCGCGCACCTCGTTGACCGATTTGATGCCGGTCTTGACGTAGTCGGTGGCGATCTGCGCCTGCGCCGCCGGATCGCCCGCGGCATCGTCCTTCCACGCGAATTCCAGATCGGCCGCCGCGAACTCCGCCGCGATCACGCCGTCGACGAGCTGCTTCACCCAGTTCTTCAGCGGCAGCAGGCCCTCGGCCAGGGCGGTGTCCTGCGCCGTCTTGGCTGTCGCGCGGTTGACCTGCGTTACAAAGGGCTGCGGCGAGACCGAGAAGGCGAAGCAGACGATGCGCGCCAGCCATTCGTCGAACGGATCCTTCAGCACCGGCTCGCGCGTCGGGATGAAGGTCTTGGCGACGCCGCCCGGCACGAACTTCGCGTGGCGCCGCTCGGCGCTGTTGCCTTCGAGCAGGCTGTCCCAATAGGCCTGGAACTGGCGGATCTGGTCCGGGTTCCAGCTCTCGGGAACGCCGATCAGCGCCTCCGGGATATTGCCTTCGGTATAATATTGCAGTTGATAGATCTGGCGGCGCAGCGCGATGTTGACCGTCATCTGCACCTGCTCCACGGGCGAGAAGCCGTAGATCTTGTGAACGCGCGGGTTGCGCGGCAGATAAAGCAGCTCCTCTGTCGTGTAATCGACCGCCGGCAGGCCCTTCAGAATCTGCTGATAGGCGGGCGCCGGCGCCGCCGGGGTGCGGCCGTAATCGTCGATGATCCGCTTCACCGTGGCGCCGTCGAGCGGCTCGAGCGCCGCCAAGCGCCCGGCGCGGTCGCGCCGCAGGTAAAGCGCCGGCGCGTCGATCACCAGCAGATCTTCCAGCACCATGCGCAGCCAGGTCGGCCACCAATGGGTTCCGTCGGGCCGCGCCAGGAACGCCGATATCGCCGCGACGCGCGGATCGGCCTTGGCCCCCGCATTCCGGTCGCGCGGCCGGATCGACCACGACAGCCGCTCCATCTGGTCCTTCCGCGTCTCGATCACCAGGCGGATCAGATCGTATGAGTCGGCGAGCGCGCGCAGCTCGGCGAAGCCGGTGCCCTCATAGGCGCGCGGCCGCTGGACGAGGTTGTAGCCCGAGGGATAATCGAACTGGCGCCCGGCCACCTCGGGCGGCGCCTGCGGCGCCATCGGCTCGAGCGGCCCGAACCAATCCTGCCGGCGGCCGGTGGCGATATAGCCGAGGCCGCGCGCGACGCGGGCGACGATGCCCTCGGCAACTGGCGTCGCGGTGGCTGGAATCTCGCTCATCGTCCCTCGATCGCCTGGCGGTAATAATCGATGATCGCGGCATCGCCGCCCATCAGCTCGGTCAGCGCCCAGACCAGCGCGTCGAGCCGGTCGGGCGAGGCAGCGCCGCGCGCGCGGTCGAAATCCGCGATGAAGCCGCAGAGCTGGTCCTCGAGCGCGGGGAAGCAGCCGACGTGATGAACCTTGCCCTGCTCGTAGAACGCGGCGACCGGCTCGGCGCGGATCGCCTTGCCGCGCGACGCTCGCAGCGCCTTGAACGACGCCGTCGCTTCGACCGCGCGCAGCGTCGCCTCGACCATCTCGCCGCCGTTGTTGATCTCGGCGACGATGCGGTCGGCTTGGTGCTTCTTATAGGCGGCGACGGCGCGC
>Ga0208849_1001278_pt1 | contig 18280 bp, 22 predicted proteins | sample NGESurdeep072012_10_FD_184470 | JGI IMG/M metagenome (GOLD analysis project Ga0208849, IMG submission 184470) | Arctic peat soil microbial communities from Barrow, Alaska - NGEE Surface sample 53-3 deep-072012 (SPAdes) | ecosystem: Environmental > Terrestrial > Soil > Wetlands > Peat ... | reverse complement strand
AGCGCGCTGGTGGTCGTTGCCAACGGCATTCCGTCGCAGTCGGTTTCGGTGACGGTGCAGTAAACTTTTTCCTGTCGCATTCAAACCGGCGAAGAGGGGTCCTCTTCGCCGGTTTTTTTATGGCCTAACGGTCCTCGGGAACGCTCCAAAACGTCTCGGTACGCGCGAACTTCTTCCAGCGCGAGACGGCATCGTCCCACATGCGCGCGGCGTGCGCGAGATGCCAGCCATACACAATCCCGGCCGCGAACGAGAGCTCGGAGCGCGGCAGGGACGATGGCGCCGCCTCCGCTCCTACCAGCAAGTCCAGAGTCTTGCGCGCAACGGCCACGTCGTTGAGGGCCCCCAGAACATCCTGCATGCGGCTCAAGCGGGAAAGAAATTTTTCCACTTTGCTTTTTTCATAGAATGGCGCAAAGAACTCGGCGGTGTAGCGCAGCTTCTTGAGGGAAATTCGTAGATCGTGCCGTTGCGCATCGGTCAGCGATTCCAGATGCCGCGCCCGTTTGCGCGCGCCCTTCAGCCGATGCGCCAGCATGCGGTCAGCGAGAATCACGCACGGCGCCTCGAAGGCCAGCATGCCCTTCGTGGCGTGTCCCTGACCGGGAAACAAACCGCTCCACATGCGACGATCGATGGCGTCGCCAAGATCGGCAAGAAAAACGCGAAAAGCCGGGCCTGTGACGTGAATCACGGCGGCGTCCCACGCGGCAGCGCGCGCGCCATGCGCGCGCTTGCGCAACAGCTCGAATGCATCGAGCCCGCCATTTGCCGTGGCAGCGGGTTCGAACAACTCTTCCGAAAACACGTCGAGATCGCGCGCCGGCGCCAGCTTGCCGGCAACGATTTTCGCGCGGATGCGAATGGCCTCGAGCTGCGGATTGCGGAAATCGCCGCCGAACGAGGACAGCGCCACGCGCAGACGGCGCAATCCCACACGAAGTTGATGCATGCCTTCCATGTCGCGCGCTTCGACGGCAGCCATGTTTGCGGTGATGTGCCACTTGCATTGCAGGAGCGTCAGGCGGAACGCATCCGCTGCCAGCGAATTCCCCGGCAGCAAAGACGGCTGCGCCCTGAGTGCGCGGGCATGCGCGCTGCGGCTGTCGCGCTCCGGCTCGACGTCGATGACAGCAAGCCCTCTTGCCCGCGCATCCCCGAACGGCATTTTGCAGCGCAAAATTTCTTGCGGACCTTCCAGCAGGTGGAGTTCGTATTGCTGGGCCATGGCGGGTGCGCCTGTGGCGGCACACCGATCCCCTCGATTATCCCCAGCAATCTATCATCGACGAATCCGAACTGTCATCAATCTCTGCTTAGCCGTTGCGAACGGAAATACCCGCTTCCCGAAGTTTTTCCCTGGCTTTCCCGATGCTTGCCTCGCCAAAGTGGAAAATCGACGCGGCGAGGACCGCGCTGGCATGCCCGTCCCGCACGCCGGCGACCAGGTCATCCAAGGTGCCGACGCCGCCACTCGCGATCACGGGCACCGGCACGGCGTCGGCGACAGCCCGGGTCAGCGCGAGATCGTATCCCGACCTGGTGCCATCGCGATCCATCGATGTGAGCAGGATTTCTCCCGCACCGTAGTTTGCCAGCATTGCGGCATGGGCTACGGCGTCGATGCCGGTGGCGCGGCGACCGCCATGCGTGAATACTTCAAAATGACCTGGCGCGCATTGTTTGGTGTCGATCGCGGCGACGACGCACTGGCTGCCGAATTTGCGGGCGGCCTCGCGCATAAACGCCGGTCTCTTCACCGCTTCCGTGTTGATCGAAACCTTGTCGGCGCCGGCGAGCAACAGGATGCGGATATCCTCCAGCGTTCGCACGCCGCCACCCACAGTAAGCGGCATAAAACATTTTTCGGCCGTCTGACGCACGACCTCGAGAAGGATGCCCCGCTTCTCGTGACTTGCCGTTATGTCGAGGAAACAAAGCTCGTCGGCGCCCTGTGCATCGTAGAGGATCGCCTGTTCCACCGGATCGCCGGCGTCGCGCAGGCGGACGAAATTCACCCCCTTGACGACGCGGCCGTCCTTTACGTCCAGACAGGGGATGATGCGGACTTTGAGCATGGAACGCCTTGCGGGACGAGGATTTGGCCTAAGACGGCCCGAAATTCGATACATTGAGTAGCAGAAACAGAGGACCGTTCCCCGTTACCCCACGAAATAGATCGTAGGAACAACATCGTTTATAGTCCCGGCGCCATCGAGGGGGAGTTTTATGCGCAACTGGTTCTGGGCCGGCATTGCCGGCGGCATTCTCATGTTCGTCTGGACTTCGGTCGCTCATGTTGCGACCCCTTTGGGCCAGACCGGTTTCAGCCGAATTCCGGATCAAACACCCGTGCTTGCCGCCATGCACAATTCCATAGGGGACAAATCGGGGCTCTATTTCTTCCCGTGGGTCGACATGAAAAGCAAAACGGCGATGGCCGACGAAGTGGCGGCGAGGAAGGCCAATCCGTCGGGGCTTCTTCTCTATCATGCGCCCGGCGAGGCCGCTGAGATGAAACCTCAGACGTTGCTCTTCGAATTCGTCAAGGAAGCGATCGCCGCGCTGATCGCGGCCTTCCTGTTGTCCCTGACCGCGATCGCGGGTTATGCCGCGCGCGTGGGCTTTGTTTCGCTCATCGGCTTTGCCGCCGCCATCACCACCAATGTTTCGTATCTGGTCTGGTATGGGTTTCCCTTCGATTACACACTCGCTTATGGTTTCATCGATTTTTTCGGCTATGTCGCGGCGGGTCTTGCGATCGCCGCGATCCTGAGAAAACGCGCGATCTGACGGCAACAGAAGCTCGTTCGCCGGCCACGGCGCGTTGCAACATCTAAGTCCGGACTGTTCATGAAAGCCGATGCCGCGCTGGCCGAAGACCGGGAAGTCTTGCCGCGCGATCTCCATTTTCTGGGCCATCCGCTCGGGCTGGCCTATCTCGCCTTCACCGAGGCGTTCGAGCGTTTTTCCTTTTATGGCATGCAGGTGCTCCTCGTCCTTTACATGGTCGACCAGCTTCTGCGACCCGGACATATCGAACACATTCTCGGCTTCTCGGGTGTGCGGGCGGCGCTTGAAACGGTCTACGGCCCCCTATCGACACAGGCGCTGTCGTCGCAGATCTTCGGCTGGTACACGGCGCTGGTTTATGTGACGCCGCTGCTCGGCGGCTATCTCGGCGATCGCTGGCTGGGCAGACGCAGCGCCGTCTCGCTCGGCGCCCTGATCATGGCACTGGGCAATTTTCTCATGATGTTCGAAACCAGTTTTGTGGCGGCGCTTGGTTGTCTGGTTCTCGGCTGCGGGTTGTTGAAAGGAAACATCGCTTCGCAGGTGGGCCTGCTTTATTCCGATACCGATCCGCGGCGGGCCGATGCCTTTCAGGTCTATGTGCTCGCCATCAACGCCGGCGTGATTGCGGCGCCCCTCATCTGCGGCTCGCTCGGCGAGGAATTCGGCTGGCGTTACGGCTTCGCGGCAGCCGGCGCCGGGATGCTGTTGGCGCTCTGCATCTATCTTTCGGGTTACAGGCATCTGCCGGCCGACAACAAGCGCGAGCGGACCGATGCGGCTGTTCCCCGGACAGCGCTCACGAGCCGGGAGTGGCGCGCCATTACAGCGTTGCTGTTGCTATTGCCCATTCTGGCGGTTGCGTTCGTCGGCAACAACCAGATCTACAACGTCTATATGATCTGGGCGCGCGACAACGCCAACCTCACGCTCTTCGGCTTTCGCATGCCGGTGACGTGGCTGCAGTCATGGGATGCGGGCGTGGGAACGGCAGGGCTGGCGCTCGGGGTCTGGTTCTGGCGGCGTATGGCCAAACGCGGGATCGCACCGCATGAGCTGACGAAACTCCTGCTCGGCTGCGCCACTTCGGTTGCCGGCTTCGTCATTCTGGCGCTCGCCGCATATCTGAGCGCGCACACGGCCGCGAAAATTGCGTTGCCCTGGCTGCTGGCCTTTCACATCGTCAACACGCTCGGTTACATCAACATTCTGCCGGTGGCGCTTGCCCTGTTCTCGCGCGCTTCTCCGCCTTCGGTAAACGCGACAATGATCGGGATTTTTTACCTGCTGTTCTTTGGCGCCAACGTCCTGGTCGGCTGGATCGGCAGCTTCTATCAGTTGATGGATCACACAAGTTTCTGGATGCTGCACGCCGGGCTGTGCGCCGCTTCCACGCTCGCCATTCTGGTGCTCTATCGCCCTCTCAGAGCCGCTTTGTAGAACCGGACGGATCTCCCGAGCCCGCCAATTCCCGCAGGATATTTGTGGCGATGCCGGCGGCCTGACGACCAATCTCCGGCATCGCGGTGATTTCCCACCAATGGCCTTTGGTGAGCGCGCCCATGGCAAACGCGGTGCGCTGCGCCGTTCCGTCCCGCGCGATCAATCGGTTCGCATCGTCCACGTCCAGCCCGACACCGAGGGAATTGCTGCGCCCCAGGCGTGACTCGACGATGGTGCGGATGAAACGGTCGCGCGTCTTTTCCGGATCGGGATTTGGGCCCGTGCAATTGATCACGCGATTCACGGCCAGCCGGATTTCGCCGTTTCGGCGGCTCACGTCGACATGCAATGTGCGGGCGTCGCTCAGCGAAATCCGGAGCAGCCTGCCGGCCAGCACTGTAACCGTGTCGCCGATGAGCGGGAGGACGCGGGCGCCGACACCAGGCGCCATGCGGTGGCGATTCACATTCCACAGTGTCGCACCGTGACGAAGACATCTGCGCTTTTCCTCGCGCGGCAGGCTTTGCCAGACGTCCTGCCAGCAGGACCGCATCGCTTCCATGAAGCCCTGGCGGCGCCCGTCGGAGGCCTGCGCACCGACGCAAGTCCGAATCGCCCGTGCCAGCTGGCGCGCGGTGGGCGGGTAAGGGGACTGCAAGGATTCGCAGACATCGCCACGCACATGGACGTGCGGAAGCAAACCGTGGCGCGACACCAGCGTAACCCGACCCCGGTGACCGCGGCTAACCAGAGTTAGCAACGCATCGATAGCGGTCAGTCCGGCGCCGAGCATCAGGACGCTTTCGCCTGGTCCGATCTCAAAATTGCCCCAAGGATCGTCCACCACGAACGGCGCAACGTCCTCGCCGAAGCTCTGCGCGATCGCTGCCGGCTTGTCGGTGCCCGTCGCGAGAACGACGATGCGCGCCGCAAGCGTGCCGCCGGTATGCGAGACGATCGAGCCGGCTCCGTTTCGTGCGACGCCGCCAACTTCCGTGCGTATTGTTTCGAGAGCGATTCGACCGTGCGAAGTCGCACCCACTTCGTCCGCCAAATGACCCAGATATTCGCCGTAGAGCCGGCGTGCCACGAACTGGTCTTGCCAGCGGGCGAGGCTGTGGCCTCTCGCGGAAAGCCATCGCGCGAACTGGTCAGGATCGTCGGCATCCGCCGACATTCGTCCGGCCGGCGCATTCAGCAGATGCAGTGGATGTTGCGTCGAGTACGCGGTGCCCAGGCCTGCCCGCTGTCCCCGGCCGAGGATCGCGACGGATGTATTGCTGCGCGCGGACTTGGCCAGCGCATGGGCCAATGCAACCGCACTCCCACCGTCCCCGCAAATTACGACATCATGCTGATTCACTTTTTCGACCGTGCTGCAGAGAGGATGAAATGGGGCGGTTAGCAATGCGATCGACATAAACTATTCCACCATCGACTGAAAATACTATTTCTCTATCAGATCATTATAGTATAAGAAGAGCGTCAGCCCGGCCGCCTGGGCGGTCCATATTTGCGAGAACGGGCTATGCCAATTCAAATCGGCGGGTATGAGCGCGTCGTCAAGCATCGCGGCAACGGACTCGAGGCGGTGTTCTTCAGATGGCCGCCCGGCACTCGCACGCCAAAGCACAATCACCGGTCGCACGGCACGGTTTGCGTTCTGGAGGCGAAGTCTTCGAGGTCAGGAACGGGGCAAAAATCCGCTACACGAAGGGCGACTCGTTTCCGGAAATCCCCTTCAGCACGGTTCATATTGTGGGAAACGATTCGGATTTGGTGGCTGTGACATTTCACATTTATCTCCCGGAACTCGCGATGGAGACTTTTGCTGACGACGAATCCGATTACACAGCTATCGGCGCGTTCCACGACGGGTTCCCGTCACGCCGCCGGATTTGAAGCTGTCATGCGATTCGCGCAGATTGAGAAATTCAATGCCGATTGCCTGGTTCGTCGCGTTCACTGTAGCGGAAAAGGCCTGCGATAGGAGAGCGCTTCGGCGATGTGGACGCGCGCCACCTTTTCGGCGCCGTCGAGGTCGGCGATGGTACGCGCAACGCGCAGCACGCGATGATAGCCGCGCGCGGTGAGTCGCATGGCTTCCGCCGCATCGCCCAGCAGGCGCGCGCCCGACGGATCGTGAGCCGCAACTTTGTCCAGCAGCTCGCCTTCCGCCTCCGCGTTGGTGCGCAGCTTGAGGCCCTCATAGCGGCGGCGCTGGATTTCGCGTGCGCGGGCGACGCGCGCGGCCACCGCCTCGCTTCCTTCCGACGGTGGCGGCAATGCGAGGTCCGATGCCGAAACGCTTGCCACTTCGATATGGATATCGAACCGGTCGAGCAGCGGTCCCGAGATGCGTCCTTGATAATCCTGCGCGCATTTCGGCGCCCGGCCGCAGGCGCGCCCGGGTTCGCTCGCAAAACCGCAGCGGCAGGGGTTCATCGCGGCCACAAGCTGAAAGCGCGCCGGATAGCGCACATGGGCATTGGCGCGGGCAACCACCGCTTCACCCGTTTCGATAGGTTGCCTCAGCGAATCCAGGACCTGCCGCTGAAACTCCGGCAATTCGTCGAGAAACAGGACGCCCAGATGCGAAAGCGAAACCTCGCCGGGTTTTACCCGCAGACCACCGCCAACCAGGGCTGCCATGGAAGCGGAATGGTGGGGGCTGCGAAACGGCCGGCGCCGCGAGATGGCGCCATCGCGCAATTCGCCGGCCAGCGACTGGATCATGGAGATTTCCAGCGCCTCGCGTGCGTCCAGCGGCGGCAGCAGTCCCGGCAGACGTGCGGCGAGCATCGATTTGCCAGCGCCCGGCGGCCCCATCATCAGTAAATTGTGGCCGCCAGCGGCGGCGATTTCGAGCGCGCGCTTGGCGGTTTCTTGGCCTTTTACGTCCTTCAGGTCTGGAACGGTGAATGTGTCTTCCGCAAGCTTGGCAGCTGGGGGATTCAAGACCTGCACGCCCTTCATGTGATTGACGAGAGCGATGAGTGACGGCGCCGCGACGATCTCGATACCCCCGGCCCAGGCGGCCTCCGCGCCGCTGGCGGCGGGGCAGATCAGTCCGCGCTGCGCTTCGGAGGCTGCCAGTGCTGCGGGCAGTACGCCGGCAACCGCTGCAATCTGGGCATCGAGCGACAATTCGCCGAGCGCGGTGTAGCGCGCGACCTCTCCTGCCGGCAGCACGCCCATCGCAGCGAGGAGACCCAGCGCAATGGGCAGATCGTAATGGCTTCCTTCTTTCGGCAGATCGGCCGGTGCGAGATTGACCGTCAGGCGCTGAAAGGGAAGCGCCAGTCCGATGGCCGACAGCGCGGCGCGAACTCTTTCGCGGCTTTCTCCCACCGCCTTGTCGCCGAGCCCGACGATGTTGAAAATGCCCTGGGTGCCGCCACCGATATGCACCTGCACGTCGACTTCGCGCGCCTCAATGCCCTGGAACGCAACCGTGTAGACATGCGCGATGGTCATGGCGATCCTCCGATAACGGGAGGATCATGGCGCGATCTGCTCGCGCGAAGTTCGCGATTCTGTCAGCGATTGTCGCGGCATCTGTCGCAAAATCTGTCGGCGACAGACTCCGGCGAAACTCTATCGCGTCAACCGAGCGCGATGCCCGCAGCCAGTCCTGCGAGCAGAAAACGCGCCAGATAGCCTGCGCAATGCGCAACCGTGATCAGCGGATCGAGCTTGATGAAAAAACCGTTCGCGACCAGCACCAGAAGTGGTCCGGCTACCCACACCAGCACGGCGAGCAGCAGGCCGCCGTGGACGCCGTGCACGCCGGCGAGCGCACACAGCGTGACGATGGCGGCGGCGGAGACATAACCCAGCACGCTGGCCCAGACGATCCCCGCGCGGTCCTTGCCTTCGCGCACGCCCGGGCGCCAGATTTCGGGCCATGTGTTGTAGCGTGCGTGAAACAGGACTCCCATAAACAGCCAGTCCGTAAACATACCCACTGTGCCGGCTGCCAGCACGGCAACAACCAGATGCCAATTCATATGGACCCCCCGTTCTGTCGTCAGATATCGAGCGCGCGGCGGTATTGCCGCTGAAACCACGCCACCCCGTCTTCGTGTTTGGGCGATAATCTGCCCGTCTGGTAGATGCCGGCATCGAGATTGCGCTGTACGGCCTGCGTAATCGACACGTCCTCCGCCGTCGTGGTTTCGGAAGACGCCATGGCGCGGTCGATCTCGCTCTGCGGCGTAGCGGCCGGAAAGAAGTACAGATAATCGAGCTGCGTACGCGCATGGTCGAGCGGCCACATGCGTTCCATCATCAGGCCGTCACGGTAGACGTTAATGCCGAGACACGGCCAGGTCCAGGCCCATAAACCGGCGACGGGAACGCCATCGCGGACGGGCGCGCGATGGATGATCGCCGGGACATCGATTTCCACTTCGTAGCGCGTGGCATCCACGGCGTCGTTCAATGCCGGATGCACCAGCGGAATGTGATAGCCTTCGAGATAGTTCTCGACATAGGTCTTCCAGTTGCAGCGAATCTCGTGGCGCGAATGGTGTGCGAAGGAAAACGACTCGATCGGCATGCCGGAGGTGCGCTCGGCAAGCGGAAGGATGGCGCCTTCCAGCGGCGCGGCATCGGGCGCAAGATTGATGAAGACGAAGCCGCGCCATGTTTCGCAGGCCAGAGCGTGCAACGCGTATTCGCGGGGGTCGAAATCGGTCGCGGGGCCAAAATCGCGCGCGGCTGCGAGCCTTCCGTCAAGCGCATACCGCCAGCCATGATAGCGGCAGACAAGCGCTCGTTCGCAATGACCCGCGCCGTCTTCCGCCAGCGGCCCCGCGCGATGGCGGCAAACATTGTGAAAACCTCGCGCCACACCGTCCTCGCCGCGCACGACAATGAGGGGATAGCCTGCAGCGCTTGCAGCGACATAGTCGCCCGGCTGCGGCATCTGGGAATCGTGGGCAATGAGCAGCCAGGAGCGCGCAAAGATGTGCGTGCGTTCCTTCTCGTAAAGCGCCGCGTCGCGATAAAAGACAGCCGGCAGCGTTGTGGGAGCAGTGCGATTCATGATCCGGACACTACCAAGACTCTCGCGGCCTTGCGAACCGGGTTTCCGCCCCTTACCCTGCTCGAAACGCTATTCTAGGGAAATCCATGAGTAACAGGCGCTTCCAGGGGACGGATAGCTATGTCGCGACCGACGATCTGCGAATTGCGGTCAATGCCTCGATAACGCTCGAACGGCCGCTGCTCATCAAGGGCGAGCCTGGCACGGGCAAGACCCAACTTGCCTACGAAGTGTCGGACGCGCTGGGTACGCCTCTCATCACCTGGCACATAAAATCGACTACCAAGGCGCAACAGGGACTCTACGAATACGATGCGGTGGCGCGGCTCCGGGATTCCCAGCTCGGCGACGTGCGGGTCAAGGACGTGAAGAATTACATCAAGCGAGGCAAGCTGTGGGAGGCGTTCGACACGGATGTGCGCCCGGTGCTGCTGATCGACGAGATCGACAAGGCGGACATCGAGTTTCCAAATGACCTTCTACTTGAACTCGACCGGATGGAATTCTTCGTCTACGAGACCGGCGAGACGATCAAGGCGCACCAGCGGCCGATCGTGATGATCACGTCCAACAACGAGAAAGAGCTCCCCGACGCATTTCTGCGCCGCTGCTTTTTCCACTATATCAAGTTTCCGGAGCGAGAGACGATGCAGAGGATCGTCGACGTGCATTTCCCCAACATCAAGCAGAAGCTTGTTTCGGAAGCGCTCAACGTGTTCTACCAGATTCGCGACGTGCCCGGGATGAAGAAGAAGCCGTCCACCTCCGAACTGCTGGATTGGCTGAAGCTGCTGCTGAACGAGGATATCCCACCCGAGGCCCTGAAGGAGCGCGACCCCACGAAGTTGATTCCGCCGCTGCACGGTGCGCTGCTCAAAAACGAGCAGGACGTACATTTGTTCGAGCGCCTGGCATTTCTCGCGCGCCGGGAGAGCAGAGGATGAGGCTCTCCTGCAAGTGGGCGAGATATCCGCTTTTCGTGCTGCTCACGATCTACATCTCTTCGCCGGCCAATGCCCAGGTCGTCGCCGGCGATACGTTTTCGGATGGCAAGGACGGCGCGAAGGTGCATGTCGCGTCGGGATTTGTTTGCCCCGCGAAGATCGGCCTGTTCGAGCGCGACGCGGTGGGGGAATCCGATCCATCCGCCGGCGCCGATTTCTGCGCCTATTCTACCCAGGACGGTGTGTATGGCACGATCAAGCTGACGCCGGTTACCGCAAATTATGATCCGAAGCTTTCGCTTGTGCGCGATTTCACCGAACAGGAAGCGACAGGAGGAAAGAAAATCTCCGAGGCCGACACAGATCAATCCGCAAAGGGCGCGGCGCCGATTGCGATCTATACGCGAAGCTATGAGACATCGAAACTGGAGGACCTGCATTATCGCGTGTTGTTCGCGGGCGCCAACGTGAAGGGCTGGGCCGTCGAGGCGGTGATCGAATATGCCGACCCGCGCGACACCAGCCTGGAGCAGGAATTTCTGCACGCAGTCTATGCGGCGGCGCCCGGCGAGATCGGTGCGAAGTAGCGCCGCCGATCCCCTTGCGCTAGGGTTTCGCACACCGCCATCGGACGACTGCCATGTTTTTCCAATTCTTCGACGAGCTGCGCAGCGCACGGTTGCCCGTGACGCTCAGGGAATATCTGGCGCTGATGGATGCGCTGGATCACGACATCATCGATCGCAAGATCGAGGAATTCTACTACCTCGCGCGTACCGCTCTGGTGAAAGACGAGCGCAACCTCGACAGGTTCGATCGCGTGTTCTCCCATGTGTTCAAGGGCCTCGAAACGCTGGAAGGCACTGAGATCGCGCAGATCCCGGAAGAGTGGCTGCGTGCGCTCACCGAGAAATTCCTTACCGAGGAGGAGAAGAAACTGATCGAGTCCCTGGGTGGCTGGGAAAAGCTCATGGAGACGCTCAAGCAGCGCCTTGAGGAGCAGAAGAAGCGCCACGAAGGGGGATCGAAGATGATCGGAACGGGCGGCACTTCGCCGTTTGGCGCCAATGGCTACAACCCCGAAGGCATTCGCATCGGGCAGAACAAGGGCCGTCACGGCAGAGCCGTGAAGGTCTGGGACAAGCGGGAATACAGGAACCTCGACGATTCCGTCGAACTCGGCACGCGCAACATCAAGGTAGCGCTCAGACGCCTGCGCAAATGGGCGCGTCAGGGCGCGGACGTTGAGCTCGATCTGCCGGGAACCATCAAGGATACGGCGAGCAAGGGGTATCTCGACCTCAGGCTGATTCCCGAGCGGCACAACACGGTGAAGGTGCTGATTTTCTTCGACATCGGCGGTTCGATGGACGCCTACATCAAGCTCTGCGAGGAGTTGTTCAGCGCGGCCAAAACCGAATTCAAGCACATGGAGTTCTTCTACTTCCACAATTGCCTCTATGAAGCGGTTTGGAAGGATAATCGCCGCCGCCAAAACGAAAAATTCGCCACCTGGGACGTGCTGCACAAATTCCCGCACGACTACAAGGTGATCTTCGTGGGCGACGCGACGATGAGCCCTTACGAGATCACCTATCCGGGCGGTTCGGTCGAGCACTGGAACGAGGAAGCCGGCGCCATCTGGCTCGATCGCGTGGCGCAGATCTACGAGCATGTGGTGTGGCTCAATCCCGTGGCCGAGAAACATTGGGAATACACCCCTTCGATCGAGCTGATCGGACAGGTCCTTTCGGGACGCATGTACCCCCTCACGCTTGGCGGCCTCGACGCGGCGATGCGGGAGTTGAACAGGTGACTGTGTAGCGAGTAGTGAGTTGGCGGCAGAGCCGCCGTTGCCGCTCACCACTAACTACTCACCAGGAGAACACGCCATGCTGAAGGTCCATCACCTCAACAATTCGCGCTCACAGCGCATCGTGTGGCTGCTGGAGGAATTGGGCACGCCTTACGAGATCGTGAAGTATCAGCGCCTGTCGCCGATACCGATGGCGCCCCCGGAATTGAAGGCGGTGCATCCGCTGGGAAAATCGCCGGTCATCACCGATGGGGCGCACACCATCGCGGAATCGGGCGCCATCATCGAATACGTCCTCGACAGATACGGCAACGGTCGCCTGCGTCCCGATCCCAAATCCGACGATCACGTCAAGTACATCGAATGGATGTATTACGCCGAAGGCTCGGCCATGCTGCCCCTGATGATGCATCTTTATGCGGGTTATCTCGGCGACGGCGCAGCGCCTTTGCGCCCGCGCATCGACAGCGAAATCGCCAACAACCTCGCCTATATTGCGAACGCCCTGAAGGACCGCGAATATCTGGTGGGCAATGCGCTGACCGGCGCCGATATCCAGATTGCATTCGTGCTGGAGGCGGCGAACTCAAGCGGCCTGCTCACGGACTATCCCGTACTGACGAAATATCTGGAGCACGTGCAGGCGCGCCCAGCCTATAAACGCGCCATCGAAAAAGGCGGTCCCTACGATCTCGCGGGCAACCGGCGAAGCTCATAGTATGTAAGAGAGAAACATTTCACGCGGAGATGCGGAGAAATCTTGTGCCACAAGAAGCACGCAGGAATGGTATCCGCGCGAAGGGCATACTGTACTTTATGTTCTTCGCGTTCCGCGTGAGCAGATCTCGCGCCCTCCGCGTCTCCGCGTGAATAAATTCCTTCTTTTCTGCCTTCGGTAGCTGGGCGTGAATGCCACGCTCACCCCTTCGTCGCCGTTCCCCAATAGTTGAACCCCGCGAAGCGCGGCGTGCCCGGCAGGTACATGGTCTCGAGATTCTCGACGTGAAAGCCCGCATCGCGGATCATGCCCGGGATCGGACGGCCGAGATGGCAGCCGCCGCCGATGGCTTTCCACAGCGGCGTCAGCCGTTTCTGCCAGCGTTTCACGCTCTGATCCGGCGCTTCGCCGTGCTCGCAAAAGATCATCTGTCCACCGTTCGTCATCACGCGGCGCATTTCGCCGAGCGCTTTCATCACGTTGGGAATCGTGCACAGCGTATAAGTGACGAGCACGGTGTCGGCGCTCTCATTCTCCAGTGGAATCTGTTCTCCGGGCAGATCGATAAACTCCAGCGCGATGGGCGAGGCCGCAACGCGTTCCGCCGCCCGCACCCGCATTTCCTTCGCCGGTTCCAGCCGCCCAGATGCGGCTCACCCTCGCCGCGTCGTAGAACGGCAGACTGTGACTGGCGCCGAATCCGATCTCCAGCACGCGCCCTTGTGCGCGCGGCACCTTGCGGCGTTGATAGGTGACGGGCTTGGTGTCCATAGCCGCCGAAAGCAGCTGCGGCAGGATGTGATGGCGGTAGAAACCCATGTGCTGTCTTCGGGTAGTGTCTCACGGACATTTATAGGTTCGGCGATCCAATGCGCCGATTCGGATTCGGGAAAAGGCGCCCCATCGTTTCTAATTCCCTCCATTCAGCAGCCCCGTGATCGTTCCGCTGGGGAAGCCGTAGCAGGGCACGCCGAGGTTCGCGATCGGGCTCTCCTGAGGTGTGCAGGCATGTTCTATGGGAACGGCCGGGGCGTTGCGTTTCGCAATCGCCTGGGCGAACGGCGAATTCTCATCTACCGGTCCCAGCCGCAGGCTCGGTTCCTGCGGCCGACCGAACGAGAAGTGTCCGCATTGCATGCGCTGGTCGGGCGTCAGCGACGCGAGATTGTCGATGGCGCAGCCCGACAGCGAACGTCCGAGGCCTTCGAGCGGGGTTGGGGTGGGAGCGGCCGGCGAGACATCGACCTGCGGCATGGGAATTTGCGGTGCGGTGATCGTGCGTGATGGCTCGGCCCATAGGGGCAAGACCGCTCGCACCCGCACCGGTGGCCTCAAAAGCAACTCAATGAAGCGCGCCGCCGGAATTGCAGGCGGCCTGTACATGACCGCGACCAGCGCAAGAATGAAGACCGCGTGCAGCAGCAGCACGACAGCGGCGGAAACAAGATTACGCGGCAGGTCTCGAGTCACTTCGGATACCTGCATTTTCGGCGAGTCGTGCAGCTCAACCCGGCGACATTCCCGCAATAGATGCCACGCCCGTCACAAGATTACCACACGGAGACACCGGTTACCGCGGGCAAAAGGAAGCGCAAGTACTTGCGGCGCCCGCGGACTGATATCAGAAGTTGGAAGCATCCGCGCGTGCCGATGCTGGCTTAATACTCCGTGATGCGGATGCCGTCCTGCTTCCGGCCTTATTGCACCGCGGCTTCGCCGGTCATGCCGAATGTGGCATGCAGGAAATGCGAGCATTGGAATTTGTAAATACCGGGCGTCTGCGGCACGAACTTCACATCGACGGTTTGACCACCATCGACTTCGATCTCCCCTTTGTTGACCTTGGCTTGATCGTCATCGGCGATGCGCGCGGCGGCAAAGAGTTCGGGTGCATCAAAGCTGTGGTCGCGACCGGTATTGTTCACGAGCCGAAGGCGATAGGGCATATTCGCGCGGAACTGAAGCAGGTTGGGCGTGAATTTGTAATCGGTCATGACCACCTCGACCGATTGCGCGTTGGACCCGCCGGGCGAAGCGGCTTCGGCGCTGTTCCAGGCGTCTGTCGCGTTGGCGGAAAACAGGAAGGCAAGCACTGCAAATGTCGCGCCGTCTCGGAAAGGCTGCATTGTGTAGATCCTTTGCCAGGAACCCCATATCCGAACGCGCCGCGAATGTGAATAGCGTTGGCAAGCGTAGTATTACTGGTTCCACGAAGGCGCCGGAGCATTTCAGAGCCGCATCGCGCGCGCTGCGGCGCACGCGATTGTCGCCGTTTCACTCCGGCGCGAGCGTCACTCGGATGCCGTCGAGCTCGGGCTTGCAGACGATCTGGCAGGAGAGCCGCGAGTTTGGCTCGACGGCGAGTGCCATGTCGAGCATGTCGGTTTCGGCGTCGCTTCGAGGCGCCAGCTTCGCAAGCCACGCCTCATCCACGTAGACGTGGCAGGTCGCGCAGGCGCAGGCGCCGCCGCATTCCGCCGTGACGGGAAGGCCTGCGTCGCGCAGAATCTCCATCACCGTCCAGCCGTCGCGTCCTTCAACGACATGCTCGGCGCCCGTGCGATCGATGGCGATGATTTTCATGCTCGATCAGTTTTTCTCGAAAAAATCCTGTAGCACAGAGACACCGAGGGCGCAGATATCTCTGCGGTTGTTGCTGCGCGCCGATCGCGGTCCTCCGTGTTCTTTGTGTCGCCATGGTGAAAAGTGTTCGCCGTCATGCCACGCCCAGTTTCTTCTGCAGGCTCGATGACGACGTCGTGTACTGGAAGCGCAGCTTCTCGTTTGGCCGGCAGATGTGAAAGGCGGCCTGTGCCATCAGTGCCGCTTCGTGGAAGCCGCACAGGATCAGCTTGAGCTTGCCGGGATAGGTGTTGATGTCGCCGATGGCGAAAATGCCCGATGTCGTGCTTTCGAATTTCGCGGTGTCGACGGGGACGAGATTCTCATGAAGGTTGAGGCCGAATTCCGCGATGGGGCCCAGCTTGATGGTGAGCCCGAAGAAGGGAAGGAAAATGTCGCAGGCGTGCGCCCATTCCTTTTTGTCCGCGCCTGAAAGCGTCACCGCTTCGAGCTGTCCGTTGGCGCCGTGCAGTGCCTTCACCCCGGCAACGTGAAAATCGATCTGACCTTCGGTATGCAGCTCGCGCATCCTGTTGACGCTGTGCTGCGCGGCGCGGAAGCCGTCGCGGTGATGCACGAGCGTCAGCCGCTTCGCCAGTGGCGCCAGAGCAATGGTCCAGTCGAGCGCGGAATCGCCTCCGCCGGCAATGAGGATGGTCTTGCCGCGAAAGGTCTCCATCTTGCGCACCGCATAATGCACGCTGGTGCCTTCAAAGGCGTCGATGCCCGCGATAGGCGGACGCTTGGGCACGAAGCTGCCGGCGCCGGCAGCAATGACGACGACGGAGGCGACAATCTCGGTTCCCGCATCTGTTGAAAGCTTCCAGCGCCCATCGGGAAGTTTCGCCAGTCCATTCGCCATCTGGCCGAAATGGAATTGCGCGCCGAACGGCTTGATTTGATCCATCAGCCTGTCGGTCAGTTCCTGACCCGTGACGACCGGAAGCCCCGGGATGTCGTAAATGGGCTTTTCGGGGTAAAGCTCCGTGCACTGACCGCCCGCGCGGTCGAGGATGTCGATAATTTGGGCCTTGAGGTCCAGCAGGCCAAGTTCGAACACAGCGAACAGCGCCACCGGCCCTGCGCCCAGAATCGCCACATCGGTTTCGATCGGCATATTTTACAATTCTCAGTTGTATGAATGGCGCAAACTGACGTCGCGCAGGGCTATAGCCAAGCCGCGCCGAAAATCAAACGCAGGTGTCTCTTTCCCTACCGCTGAGATTCGGAATTTTGGCCCTGTTCCGGCAAAAGATCATTCTGGTAACATATTGATATTGATAGGAAAAATGTGACGAGAGCGAAGAAACGCATTTCCTGCTATATTGCCTGTTACGACCGTTGTTACCCGGCAACCGGCGGCGCAGCGTTACCTTTTAATTCTTAAAGTGGCTGTGAAGGAATAGCTTCACTCTGGTGATCAGCGACCGCAGCCCATCGACGGCGCGGCCAGCTTCCTCGCCCTGGCTTGCCGGATCCAACACTTCGGCCGCTGCCGCGGCATCGGCCAAAGCGAAGGCACCGATGCAGCCGGCGGCGCCTTTCAGCGCATGCGTCGTTTCGTGCCAGCCCTGGGCGTCGGCTCTGTCAAGCTGGATGCGAAGCCGCGCGATCAGTTGCTCCGCCTGCCCGGTGAACAATGTCAGCACCTCGGTGTCGATCGTCCTGTCGCCGCCGGTGTAGCGGGCAAGGTGCACAAGATCGACAGGCCGCATTGGCGAGATAACCGACATGGCGCAGGCGCTCCAACGATCGCGAGCGCAAACCTGCACCCGTTCGGTCAATGGCGCGTTAACGCGGCACACGGCTCAATACGGAACCCAGCCATTGGGAAACGGCGAAACACCGAAAATGTGCGCATGCGAAAAAAGCACCGCAAGAAATACGAACGCCGCCACCCAGAATCGCCAGCCGAAATCTTCGCCAATGCGCAAGGCGGTACGGCCGCCGATGACGGCCGCGAACGGAATGTTCGATGTCTTTGCGGCGAAGGTGTTCCAGGCAGCGCCCATTTTGCGCTTTCGCTTGGCGTCGATCGCCAGCGTCCCGAAGATGGAAAGAACGAAAAATGTGCCGAACAGAACGACGGATGCCTGGTCGCCGTTTGCGGCGAGATGGAACGCGGACCAGATCGCAACGCCCCACAGGAATGGATGACGCGTAATGCGCACGACACCCCTGATCGTTCCTTCCTTCGCCGCCGCACCCTCCTGGCGAACCGCTGTCGGATTGGGAGAAAGCAGGCCCTGAATACCGAGAAAAAACGCTATGGCGACCACCGGAATCCCCAGGTGCTTCGCACCGGGCCCGAAATCGTAAAGCCTCGGATCCGCGCCGCTTCTTTGCGCTGCGTTGTAGGCGATAATGAGCCATATGATGGCGGCCAGCGATGCGAAAGAAAATAGTCCCGTATAGGCGTTTTCTCCGATCGCAGTGGTGATAGTGTCGCGCAGCCGCGTTCCGGATACGAGAAAATGGATACCAAGAAAAACCGCCGCAGCTGCATAGAGCATCGTCATGCGTTCCCCCTTCGAATCAGACGCGCGCTTTCATTACGTGGGCACGCCCGCTCAATTTCAACCCATCGTCGCGGTTCGCAAAGTAACGTGCGTTGAGCGCCGACGCATCGAAGTCTTCCACTTTGCTGAACCTCATGGCCGCAATCTCGCGCGCAAGCTGTTCCGGCTCGAAGAAGCTCCGAAACGGTTCTCCCACGGACGCCACGCGCTGCGCCAGCGCCGCGAAGTCCGCGCGCTGTTCCGCCGCGAGGATATTTGCGGGTTCCGCGTAATCGAAAGGCGATTATATACTTGACTTAGCGACAGGAAGGATTAAATTTGAGGTCATAGGAGATAGCCATGACCTGCGATTTGCCCGCCCCGATTTTCACCAAT
>Ga0208849_1001277_pt1 | contig 18291 bp, 14 predicted proteins | sample NGESurdeep072012_10_FD_184470 | JGI IMG/M metagenome (GOLD analysis project Ga0208849, IMG submission 184470) | Arctic peat soil microbial communities from Barrow, Alaska - NGEE Surface sample 53-3 deep-072012 (SPAdes) | ecosystem: Environmental > Terrestrial > Soil > Wetlands > Peat ... | reverse complement strand
CCCGCCGCAGGCAATTGGCCGAGGATGCGATCCTTCGGTGCCTTAAAATCCGATCGCCGGGCGACGACGTGAAGCGTGACGCGCGAATCAGCCGCGAGCGTCTGCGCCGCCGAGAACTGAAGTCCGATCAACGACGGCACGGTGACCGGGGCGCCGGCGGGCGCGGTGAATGCGTTCCATGTGAACACGAGCCAGACGATGATGATCGCGGAAACCGCAAGCGCAGTCCAAAACGCGATGAAGTACCAAGGGCGTTTGCCGGCCGGCCGTTTTCCGCTCTTGGCGGCTCGCTCGGCGCGCAATTTCGCCGTGCGACGTCCGCCTCGCGGCTCATTCCCGCCGAAATCGCTCACGCAAGCTGTTCCAACACGGCGTCGGGAATGTCGGCATTGCTCGAGAGGCGGGTCACATCTTCATGTTCTTCCAGCGCATCGAGGAAGCGGAGCACTGCGGGCGCGTCTTCCGCGCTCACCGGCGCGAGCGTCTTCGGCACGAGCTCCACGGTGGCCGACTGCACGCGAATCCCGCGCGGAGCGAGCACGCGCCGCTCCACCTCATCGCGGACATTCGAAAGCGATCGCGGCTCGGTCACGATTTCGACGTCTTCGCCGTTGACCGCGACGTCGAGCAGGCCGTCGAGATCGGCGCATTCGAGCAGTTGGTCCTCGGTGATCGCGGCCGAAGGAAAACGGATCACGCCGCGCTCCTCGAACAGCCAGGCGACGCAGCCGATCTCGCCGAGATTGCCGCCATTGCGCGAAAACGCGTATCGCATCTCGGAAGCAGTGCGATTGCGATTGTCGGTCACCGCATCGACGATGACGGCGACTCCGCTAGGGCCAAACCCTTCGTAGCGGATCTCCTCGAAGGCGTCTCCCTTGCCCTCGCCCGTCGCGCGAGCGATCGCGCGCTTGATGTTGTCCATCGGCATGTTGGACTCGCGCGCCTTGGCGACCGCCAACTTCAGCTTGAAGTTCGCATCGGGGTCGGGCACGCCGGATTTCGCGGCGACGATGATCTCTTTGCTCAACTTGGTGAAGATCTGCGCGCGCTGCGCGTCGATCTTGCCCTTGTGTAGGCGGATGTTGTGCCATTTGGAGTGACCGGACATCGACGTTTACCTGTCTGACGTGAGCGGCATGCCAAAGCGCAGCCGGAGGATATCTCTTATGGTCTTGAGGATGACCGCCATTCCTGCGCCCTTGGAATAGCCGGTCGTCCGCGGATAGTGATGGACGCCGCGCTCCATGATCGCGACGCCACGCCGGCTCAACTTGATCAGCAGCTCGGAGCTTATGAACGCTCCGTTCGATTCGAGCGCGAGGCCGTCGAAGACCTCGCGCCGGAAGAGCTTGAACGCGCAATCGATGTCGCGCACGCGCAACCCGAACACCATGCGCACGATGAGTTTGTAGGTTTTCGCGATGAATAGCCGGTGCGGCGGGTCGTTGCGCTTGATCCGAAAGCCGACGACGACGGGTGCCTGCGAGAGCATCGCAAGCGAGCCCGGCAGCTCGTGCAGGTCGAACTGTCCGTCCGCATCCGAGAAAAAAATCAGTTCCTTGCGCGCGCTCGCAAAACCCGTGCGCAGCGAAGCGCCGTAACCGCGGTTGCGCTCGTGTTTGACGAGCCGCACGCGCGGATCGGCCGCAGCCAAGCGCTCGACGATCGCCGCCGTCTCATCGGCGCTGCCGTCGTCGACGACGACGACTTCCAGGTCGGCGGCGAGCGGCGCGCAGGCGGAAAGGGCGTCCGAAACCGTCTTTTCGATGATGTCTTCTTCATTGTACGCCGGAAAGAACACGGTGAGCGACGGAACGCGGATCTCCGCGGCGGTCATATCCATCCAAACCAGTTCGGCGCTCCGTAGTGGAACCACATGCGGTGGTCCCAGGCCCACCACGGGATCGGCGCGCCGTTGAGAATCGGCAAGAAGTAGACGAATCCCCCCACGCAAAGGGCCAGATAGGCGTCGACGCCGACCGCGATCCAGTTGCGATACGTCTTGCTGCGCGCGAGGCCCACTTCCCACAGCCGCAACATGACGTACGTCGAGCACAGACAGATGAGCGCGGTGTTCGAATAGAAGTTGTATTCAAAGTCGATGCGCGTCGATGCAGCCCACGGCACCCACTGCCAGAAGTACATGATGACGACGAACAGCATGCCCTTATGCCGCTCGCGCCAAGCCAGCACGCCTGCGGCCGGCACAGTGATCACGCCGGCAAGCCACACGTACGGATTCGGCAGCGCGATGATCTCGGAGACTAGGTGATTTGGGTCCGGAGCGCCTGGAAACTCTTTCCAGAAATAAGAGACCGGGCGGATTTCGAACGGCCAGCTCCACCAAGCCGATGCGTACGGATGCGTCGCGACGAGATCGTGATGGTAATGCCACATGATGCTCTGCAGCCAGATCAGCGCGGCGAATCCCTTATGGCCGCCTTGGCTCGGGTCCATCGCAGTGTGCACGGCGTGCTGGAAGTTGGGCACGTAGCAGAGCACGTAGATGACAAGGGTCGCGAAGACGATCGAAGAGATGTAGAGCGGCAACCGCGCGGCAAACGGATTGCCCCAGATAAAGCGCGCGCCTGCGCTCGTCGCCTTATCCCATGCGCTGGGCAGGAATTGCTGTGCGGTGATGAGTCCCCCGACGAACCAGAGCCCGGCGAGGTCGAACAAACCGTACCACTTGCTTGCGATCATCGCAGCGACCGAAAGCGCGGTCAGCACGAACCAGAACGTCCACGGTTGCGAGTCGCGAACGTGCGTGCCGCGCCAGTTGCCCTCGATCGTGCCGTCTCGTTTACGTCGCAGCTTTCCGTCGGGCGTCGTGATCTCCGCCCCTTCGTTCGTCCACACCACGCGCGTGTCGCCGTCGGTCGTGACCGCGTTCTTAAAGGGACGTCGCTCTCCCGAAGGCAGCATGATGCCGTCGCCGTCCAGGACGACGCCGTCGCCGAACACCACTGCGCTGCGCGCCTTTTCAAAAGCGGCAGTGCGCGCGAAGAGCCACACGGCGACGCCGCCGAACGCCGCGACTGCGAGCAGATACGGAACGATGGACGCACTTTCAGTGGCGGGAGTGCCGGTCACGATAGCCTGGATCTTCAAGTAGGCGAGTACGCTGAGGAACGCCGCGATGCTCGCAACAATTCCGTTCGTCGACGGATAGCTGACCGGCCCCGGGCGGGCGACGATCTGGGATGCGATGATGAGTCTGTATGCGCAGTACATGGTGAGCAGCGCGAGAAATCCCATGAATATCTCGGGCTGCGCGATGCGCGCTTGCACGTACCAGTAGTCACTCGTCACGAGCAGCAGCACCGCCGCGGTGGCCGCCGGCGTGGACGAGAACAGCCGCTTGGCGAAACCGTAGAGCAGCGGAATGGTCAACACGCCGCACACCGCGCTCGTCATGCGCGCACCGAACGGATCGCCGGCTTTGAAGACCAGGTTGAAGAGCCACGCCCCCGCGGCATAAAGAAGCTTGATGAACGGCGGATGCGTCCATTCGTAAAGATCTTTGCCCTGCAAATACTCTTGCGCAGCGCGGGCATAGTAGATCTCGTCGAAATACCGGTCGGTGGGATATCGAATGCCGGTGAAGAGGAGCAGCGCCGCCACGGCCATCCAACCGCCCACGATGATGTAGTCGGCACGCGTCCAGCCGACGAGGCCCTCAAAGACCGAACGGTATGCGCCGCCTCCCACGGAAAAGGCCTGTCTGATCCGGACGAACGACTCCGCAAGCGACGCATCCATCTCATCGACGAGATACGACCCCGCGACGGCGAACAGCACCAGCACGTTGATCAGCGAAAGCCCGTGCACTTCGAACGGATTGAGGTCGGCGCTCGGATGGTATAGATATTGCAGCGCGTACGTGAGATTGAACATGAACGAGACCGAGAGCAGAACGAGGGCCGCCTTTGGCAGCGCGCCTCGGTTCCACAGCAACGGCAAGACGGCGAGAGCCGAGAACATATACCGCTCGTGCACGCGAGTGGTGAGCATGAAGTAGCCAAGCAACGCGATGAAGCACGCGGAGACAAACCGGTACTGCCGCTCGCTCACGTCCATGTCCGGACCGGTCGTTCGCCATTGCCGCCAGGTGAGCGCGGCCAAGAGAAAGACGAAGATCGCGATGCCCCAGTCGTATTGCGGGAAGCCTAAACCGGGGATGCAACCGCCGCCAAGAGAGGGCGGCAGGCAGACGCGGACCACTTCGGTGTCGGGCTGCCACATGTCGCGGACGATCGAATACAGATTAAATGCATTGGCCGAGTTGACCTGATAGACGCTGACGCCCGTTTGATAGCGCTGGTAGAGCCATGTCAGTACGCCCACCGGATCGAAGTTGGGCGCAAACGGTATGGAGCCGATCCACGCGACGGCTGCGCCGATCACCGGGGCAAGCAGCACGCGCCATGAGAACTGGCGCCGGAGCTGCCACGCGATGAGGAGCGGTGCGACGACCAACGGCTGCGGCTTGATGAGCACGGCAAACGCAAGGGCCGCCCACGCGAATTCGAACCGGTCTTCCAATGCGAGGTAGATGGCGAGGACGAGGAAGACCGCCGCAACCGAGTCCGCCTGGCCCCAATACGCAGACACGAACCACGAAATGGGATTGAGGACGAAGACTGCGACTGCCCAGAGAGCGCCCGCGCCAGGCCAGGTCCGCCGCGCGATCAAGTAGATGAGGACGCCGATGCCGATGTCGGACACTATGGCCGGCAGCTTGCAAAGGAAGAGCAAGTGGAAGTAGTCGTTTGAGGCAAAGAACCGCGCGAAGATCTGGCCGACGCACCACAGCACGAGCATATAGCCCGGCGGGTAATCGACGAAACCGGCCCTCGCGTAGAATGCTTTGACGCCGAACTTATTGAGGCTGAGCGTCCACGATTCGAAGCTTCCGATGTCCGTCACGTGCCCTTGTGACGGCAACAAAATGAGCCGGATCACTAGACCGGCTCCGAGGATGATCAGCAGCCACATGACTTCGCGCGACGAGAACGGCACGCGCCGCTCGCTGGGCTGCTTGATTTCCGACACGACGCTCACGCTTCGTTACCGTCCGCTCCACGCCTCTACGAATTCAGCAAGCGCGTGAATGTCGCGCGCGCCCTCTCGCGCCGCATCGGCATTTTCGGCAGCCGCGCGAACGCCTGCCTCGCGCGCGCCCGCCGCCTCGAGTTCGGCGCGCAGCGCGCTGACGACGCGGTCGTCAAGTCCTGTTCCCGGCCTGCTGTAGGCTTTGCGGATCGCGGCGCCCGCGCCGGCCGGGGCGTGCTCCAGCGCCCACACGACCGGAAAACTCTTCTTGCGCCTGCCCAAATCGGCGCACGCCGTTTTGCCGGTGCGATCGGTTTCGCCCCAGATGCCCTCGATGTCGTCGCGGATCTGAAAATACAAGCCGAAGCGCCGTCCGACTTCCGCACATCGCGCCACGTCTTCGTTGGATGCACGCGCGCACAGAGCGCCGAGCCGCGCCGAGCAGGCGAACAGCGCCGCGGTCTTGCCCTCGATCATCTCAATGTACCAAGAGGTCGTCGCTGTCGCGTCACCTTCCCCCGCCAAGTCGAGCGCCTGACCGCGGCACATCGCTATGTGTGCTCGCGCGAGCGACGCCGTCATCGCATAAGCGATATCCGTGCCGAGCAGCTCCGCGACCGGTTCGAGCGAACGATATGCGAGCGCTCCCACGACGTCTCCGCAATTGACGCCGTGCGCTAGACCAAATTCGGACCAGACGGTCGCCCGCCCGTGCCGCAATTTGTCGCCGTCTTCGATGTCGTCGTGGATGAGCGAGTAATTGTGCAAGAGTTCCACAGCGGCGCATGCGGGCAACGCGACGGCGTCGCTCGCGCCGAATGCGCGTGCTGCGGCAAGAACGAGTCTTGGCCGCAGACGTTTGCCGGTTCGCGCGCGTTCCGGTTCGGCAAGTCCGAAGTGATGACGCAGTTGAGACCGGAGCGGCTCGCGATGCGCGGCATCTTCGATGACATCGCGAAGATACTGCTCGAACGGACCGAGCGTACCGGCGGCTTCCGAAATGACCCTCAGACCTCGACGGTGCGAGCTTCCGGGAACCAGTCGCGCAAGCGAGCGACGACGTCGTCCGCGAGAAATCCGGGCGTGGACGCGCCGGTCGCGATGCCGATCCGTTCATCGCCGCGGAACCAGTCGCGCTGCAGATCGCCGGCGTTTTCCACGAGGTACGCGCGGGCGCCCTCGGCCTCGGCGATCTCCGCGAGGTGGCGCGTGTTCGCCGATTTCGTGCCGCCGATGACCACCATGGTGTCGACGTCGCGGGCGAGATCGCGCGAAGCGTCTTGACGGCCTTGCGTATCGGAACAGATCGTGTTGTAGACGCGGACCTCATAGTTGATGGCCGCGATCTTCCCGACGAGTTCTTTGAACTTGTCGCCGTTCAGCGTGCTTTGCGAGACGATGGCGATGCGGCGCATGCGACGGATCTCGGTTTCATCTTGGGGCCACTCGTTCATGACGAGGCAGCCTTCGGCGTGACCGGCAATGCCTTTGACTTCAGGATGGTTCGGATCGCCTAAGATCACGACGCTGCGGCCTTCTTCGGCGAGCCGGGCGGCAAGTCGCTGCGTGCGGGTGACCATAGGGCAAGTGGCGTCGGCGACGCGGAGACCTTTTTGCTCTGCCGCGGCGATGACTTGCGGCGGCAGACCGTGCGCGCGGACGAACAACGTGCCCTCTGAGATCTCGTCGAGACTGTCGACGTTCTTGAGGCCCTTTTCATCGAGTTCGCGCACGATGAGCGGGTTGTGGACGATGTTGCCCATGGTGTGGACGTCGTCGCGCTCGGTCGTTTCCGAAAGCGCCTTCTTATACGTCAGCTCGACGCCGAAGCAAAAACCTTGAGTGCGCGCTTTAAGTATTTCCATGTTCTTGACCGGGCATGAGTCTTTCGATAGCCATTGCGAGATCGAGCGTCCATTGATCGAGTTCAGCCTTCGTCGCTTTTCGTTCCGACCCCTGGAACATCATCGGCTTGCCGATGTTGACTTCGACTGGATCGGTGCGAAAGCGACGAAAGGCGAATTCCGTGTTGACGAGTGCGACCGGCACGACAGGACATTTAGCCGTGGCCGCGATGAGGACCGCGCCGCGCCGCGCCGTCGCCGCTCCGTCGATGTTGCGCGTGCCCTCCGGAAAGATGCCGACGCATTCGCCTGCTCTGAGCGTCTTCAACGCGTGCTTGATGGCGCTCGGGTCGGCGATCTCGCGATTGACCGGAAAGGAGTGCACGTTCCGCAGAATCCAGCCGAGCACGGGAATAGTGAAGAGCTCTTTTTTCGCCATATAGTGGATGGTGCGCGGGAACCACGCGCCGAGAAGCGGTGGATCCAAATACGAGCGATGATTGGCGGCAACGATGAGGGGCCCGGCGAGCGGCACGTTCTCGACGCCGGTTACGCGGGCGGCGTAGAGCAGCGTGGTCAGTGGCCGGAGCACGGCCTTACAAAATGGATATAAGCTCACGGCGCGGCCCCGACGATCTGTGCCAACTTTTCGACGACGTCGTCGATGCTCATGGCGGACGTGTCGATCTCGATCGCATCGGCTGCCTTCAAAAGCGGGGATGCCGCGCGCGTCGTGTCGCGTGCATCGCGGCGTTCGATATCCGCGCGCAGTTGCTCGCGCGTCGTCGAATTCCCAGCGGCGCGCAGTTCGGCGAGACGCCGGTCGACGCGGGCATCGACGCTGGCCGTGAGATAAAATTTGAAACGCGCATGTGGCAGTACGGCCGAGCCGATGTCGCGACCGGCCATGATAACGTTGCGCCCCTGTGCGAAATCGCGCTGTGCGCCGATGAGGCGGGCGCGCACGCGCGGCATGGCCGCGACATGCGAGACGGCGCGGGAGACCTCCGGTGAGAAGAGCTCCGGTCCGAGCCGGACGCCGTCGGCGATCACCGAGTATCCGAGAGGCTCGGCGGCGTCCGGCGCGGTCTGCAAGTCGAGCGCATCGGCAAGTGAGCCCACAGCCGCTTCGTCGTCGGGAGCGATGGCGCGGCGTAGCGCGATGAGCGCGACAGCCCGGTAGAGCGCACCGGTATCGAGAAAGAAACAATGTAGTCGTGACGCCAGCAGGCGCGCCACCGTGCTCTTGCCTGACGCGACTGGTCCATCGATCGCGATGTGCAGGGGACCGGAACCCACAGAAAATCCTTTCACGACGGTCCGTGCCGGCGTCTAGTGCGATACATGCGGTGTTCCCGTGGCGGGCGAGCGCGGTCCTGCCGAAGAAACGCTCGAGTCATGGCAAAGCGGCAGACACACTTCTATTGCAGCGGTTGCGGATTCGAATCACCCAAATGGCTGGGCCGCTGTCCTACATGCGATGCTTGGAATTCTTTTGAAGAAGCGCCGCGCGCACCGAAGACGTCGAACCGTGTCGACCGCCGCGGATCCGGACCGCTATCGGACGCTGTCAAACTCTCCGACGTCGACGGCGCGGCGGCACACCGAATCCCAACCGGAATCGGCGATCTCGACGAGCTGTTGGGCGGCGGTATCGTTCCCGGTGCCGTGTTGCTGCTCGCGGGATCACCCGGCGTTGGCAAATCCACGCTTGCGCTCGCATTGCTGCACGCGCTCGCCGGCGATCACCGCGTGCTTTATTGTTGCGCCGAAGAATCGGCGGGTCAGACCAAGATGCGGGCCGCGCGCGTTGGGGCTTCACCTGAGATCATGCTCATAGCGGACCCCGACGTCGATGCAGTCATCGCGTGCGCGCAAAGCGTGCGCCCAACGCTGCTCGTCGTCGATTCCATTCAGGCGGTCAATCTGTCGAGCGTCGAGGGCGCACCGGGTTCTGTCGCGCAAGTCCGAGAATGCGCGCAATCGTTGACGCGCTTCGCAAAGGAAAGCGGCTGCGCCGTGATCCTCGTCGGGCACGTCACCAAAGACGGCGCGATCGCCGGGCCAAAACTGCTCGAACACGTCGTCGACACGGTGCTGTCATTCGAGGGAGAGCGTCTCGGTACGCACCGGCTTTTGCGCGCCACGAAGAACCGTTTCGGCGCGACCGACGGCGTGTGCGTGTTTTCGATGGCGGACGGCGGCTTGCGCGAAGTCCGCAACCCGTCATCCGTTTTTCTTGGCGAACGGCCGTCGGCCGCTCCGGGCTCAACGGTCGTCGCGACGCTGCAGGGCGCGCGGCCGTTGCTCGTCGAGGTGCAGGCGCTCGTTTCGTCCGCGGGCTACGGAACGCCGCGGCGTCTCGTCAGCGGGCTGGACTACAATCGCGCGTGCATGATCGTCGCTGTCCTCGAACGCCGGCTCGGCATGCAGTTGGGTTCGCATGACGTCTACATGAGTGTCGTGGGCGGGATCAAGGTCGTGGAACCCGCGGCCGACCTCGGCGTCGCGCTCGCCATCGCTTCGGGATTGCGCAACCGGCCCGTCCCCGACGACCTCGTGTGTTTCGGCGAGATCGGACTCGCCGGCGAACTGCGCGCGGTGACCGGCGCGGAGCGTCGGCTTGCCGAAAGCGCAAAGTTAGGATTTCGTGTCGCAGTCATGCCCGGCGGTTCGCGAGAGCGCGTGGCCGTGGGCGATCTTGAATGCAACACCGCGCGCACGCTTGCCGAAGCGATCGCACTTGCACTCGATTGACTGTACTAGGGCAAGCATCGCGTACTAGGGTGAGCAACGCTCACCCAATTGGGCAAGCGATGCTTGCCCTAGTACTGCTCGCTCACCCAATTGGGCAAGCGATGCTTGCCCAATTACTGCTCGCCCACCGACAATCTCGTCGGTCTGGCGGGTGGCGCCAGTCACGGCGCGAATCGTCCAGGCATGACGCCTGATCAGACCGTCGCTATCGACGGCACGAATCTTTCGCTTGCAAAGGTCGCTGCCATCTCGTGCGACGGCGCGAAAGTCGTTCTCGCGCCACATTGCCGCCCTCGCATGAAAGCGGCTCGCGATCTCGTTGAAAAAACGGTGGCGTCAGGCGAACGCATATACGGCGTGACCACTGGCTTTGGCCGCATGAAAAATGTGACGATCCCCCCCGAAGACGCGGTAGAGCTTCAGCGCAACCTCGTCCGCAGCCATGCCAGCGGCGTCGGTGAACCGCTTCCCATCGACGCGACGCGCGCTTCCCTGCTCTTGCGCGCGCATTCGCTCGCCCGCGGCAACTCAGGCGTCCGCATCGAAATCGTCGAGCTCTTGATAGAGATGCTCAACCGGTACGTCACGCCGGTGATTCCGTCGCAGGGGTCGGTCGGCGCGTCCGGCGATCTCGCACCGCTAGCCCACATGGCGCTCGTTCTTGCCGGCGAAGGCGAGGCTTGGCACGACGGCAACCGGCTTCCCGCAGCGCAAGCGCTCGCTGCCGCGGGACTCGCACCTCTCGCGCTTTCCTTTAAGGAAGGCTTATCGCTTATTAACGGCACGCAAGTGATGACCGGCATCGGCGCGCTGGCTCTTGTTCGCGCTGCAAACGCGTGCAAAGCCGCCGATATTGCCGGCGCCATGAGTTTGGAGGCGTTCCTCGGCACCGACGCGCCGTTCGACGAGCGGATGAACGCGCTTCGGCCCCATGCCGGCCAAGCGCATGTCGCCGCGAACATGCGCAGGCTGCTGCGCGATTCCGGCGTCATGGCCTCGCATGCGGACTGCGACCGAGTACAGGACGCATATTCGTTCCGCTGCATTCCCGTCGTCCACGGCGCGGTGCGCGACGGCGTCGCGTTTGTCACGAACACCGTCGAGATCGAGATGAATTCCGTCACCGACAACCCCGTGATCTTCCCCGAAGACGGATTATTCATGAGCGGCGGTAATTTTCACGGCGAACCGGTGGCGCTGGCTATGGACTATCTCGCGATCGCGCTTGCCGAGCTCGGATCGATCGCCGAGCGCAGGATCTACAAGTTGGTGGACGGCGCCGAGGGCCTTCCGCCGTTCCTGACCGAGCACAGCGGTCTGCGCAGCGGCTATATGCTCGCGCAATACACGGCGGCGGCGCTCGTCAGCGAGAACAAGACGCTGTGCGCGCCCGCTTCGGTGGATTCCATCCCCACGTCCGCCGGGCAAGAGGACCACGTCAGCATGGGCACGATCTCCGCTCGCCAATGCGAGCGCGTCATCGGCAATCTCGAAAACGTCATCGCGATCGAACTGCTCTTGAGCGCGCAGGCGCTGGACTTTCGCGCTCCGCTGACCTACGGACGCGGCACCTCGATCGCGCATCGCGCCGTGCGGTCGATGGTGGAGCATCTCGACGATGATCGGATCTTGAGCATCGACATCGCCGCAGCGCGCGAACTCTTGACAAGCGGCGCGCTCGTCAGCGCGGTTGAATCCGAGCTGGGCGCGTTGTAAACATCCTGACCGGCACGAAAGGACGTCGATGACCATAACCTCATCTTCCCGCGTCGTCCGCGCTCCGCGCGGCGCTGAGCTCTCCTGCCTTGGTTGGGGTCAGGAAGCCGCGATGCGTATGTTGATGAACAATCTCGATCCCGAGGTGGCCGAACGGCCGCAGGATCTCGTCGTCTACGGCGGCAGCGGCAAAGCTGCGCGCTCGTGGGAAGCATTCGACGCGATCGTGCGCACGCTGAAGCGGCTCAAGAACGACGAGACCCTGCTCGTGCAGTCGGGCAAACCCGTCGCGGTGTGGCGCTCGCATGAAGGCGCGCCGCGCGTGCTGATCTCCAACTCCATGCTCGTGCCGAAGTGGGCCGATTGGGAGAACTTTCGCAAACTCGAAGCGCAAGGGCTGACGATGTACGGCCAGATGACGGCCGGATCGTGGATCTATATCGGCACGCAAGGGATCTTGCAGGGAACGTACGAGACGTTTGCCGCGCTCGCCGCCAAACATTTCGACGGGTCGTTGAAGGGCCGCATCGTCCTCACGGCAGGTTTGGGTGGAATGGGCGGCGCCCAACCACTCGCGGTGACGATGAACGACGGCGTGGCGATCTGTGTCGAGGTCGACCCTTCGCACATCGCGCGGCGCATCGACGGCCGTTATTGCGACGTCGCCGCGTCGTCGATCGACGAAGCGCTCGCGTTGGCGACGGCCGCAGCGAGTGAACGCCGCACCCTTTCCATAGCGCTGCTGGGCAACGCTGCCGACGTCTTTCCCGAAATGCTGCGGCGGCGAGCCCCGATCGACGTCGTCACCGATCAGACGTCGGCGCACGATGCGCTCACCGGGTATGTGCCCGCCGGGTTCACGCTTGAAGGCGCCGAGGAATTGCGCGACGAGGATCCGGCGCAGTACCAGCGGCGCGCGATCGAATCGATGGGCGTGCAGGTCCGCGCGATGATCGACTTTCAAACCGCCGGCGCGGTCGTGTTCGACTACGGCAACAATATCCGCGCGCAGGCAAAGCTCGCAGGCGTCGAAGACGCGTTTTCGTTTCCCGGGTTCACGCCGGCATTCATCCGACCGCTCTTCTGCCAGGGAAAGGGCCCGTTCCGTTGGGCCGCACTATCGGGAGATCCGGCGGACATCGCGGTGCTCGACGACGCGTTGCTCGAAACGTTCCCCGACAATGCGCACCTGCATCGCTGGATAGCGATGGCGCGTGAGCTAGTGAAATTTCAGGGGCTGCCCGCCCGCATTTGCTGGCTCGGCTATGGCGAGCGCGAGAAATTCGGCTTGAAGATCAACGCCATGGTCCGCTCAGGCGAAGTAAAGGCGCCGATCGTCATCGGGCGCGATCACCTCGATGCGGGCTCTGTGGCATCGCCGAATCGCGAGACCGAGAGCATGCTCGATGGTTCCGACGCGATCGCCGATTGGCCGATCCTCAACGCGCTGATCAACGCTGTGGGCGGCGCGCACTGGGTCAGCCTTCATCATGGCGGCGGCGTGGGCATCGGCTATTCCATTCACGCCGGCATGGTCGTGGTGGCCGACGGCTCCGACGACTCGCACGAACGCTTGCGGCGCGTGCTCACCACGGATCCGGGCATGGGCATCGTGCGCCACGCCGATGCCGGCTACCCCGAAGCCATCGCTGCGGCCGACCGGAACGGGATTGACTGGCGGTTTTAGGTTCATGTGTCGCTCTGTGGGGCCGACTTTAATGGTCGGCCGCTAAGAACAAAATGGGCAAGCGATGCTTGCCCTCCTACAATGGGGTCGGCCCCGCAGATCCCTATTTCGAGTGGAGTGCTTGCCAGGCTTTGCTTGTAGGGGCGTGATCGAGGCGCTCCGCGATGACAGATGTCGCGGCCGCGACTCCGTCCAACGAAACACCCGTCTCGATTCCCATGCCGTGCAGCATGTAGAGAAGGTCTTCCGTGGCTAAGTTGCCCGCGGCGCCCGGCGCGTACGGACAGCCGCCGAACCCGCCGGCGGCGCTATCGATGATCGCGATGCCGCACTGCAGCGCGGCGAGCACGTTCGCAAGCGCGGTGCCGCGCGTGTCGTGGAAATGCATGGCGAGCCGTTCAACTCCGAACCTTGCGTTCAACCGCTCGCACAGATCCGTCACTTGATTCGGCGTCGCCACGCCGATGGTATCGCCGATGGAAAGCTCGTCGATGCCGAGATCGAGCAGTCGATGCGCCACCGATAGCACGGCGCTGGGCGCAACGGCGCCTTCGTACGGGCAGCCGAAGCACGTGGAGACGTATCCACGGACTGCAATGCCTTCCTTCTTCGCGCGCGCGACGACCGGCGTGAAACGCGCGATCGATTCAGCGATGGTCGCATTGATGTTGTGTCGCGTGAACGATTCCGAAGCAGCGGTGAACACCGCGATGTCGCGCGCCCCGGCTGCCAACGCTCGGTCCATTCCGCGTTCGTTCGGAACGAGAACCGGGTAGCGCACGCCTTCTTTCCGGCGAAGGTCGCGCATGACTTCGTCGGCATCGGCGAGCTGCGGAATGGATTTCGGGCTGACGAACGACGTCGCTTCCACGACTGCAAGCCCGGCATCCGCCAATGCTTCGATGAACGCGATCTTGATCGAAGTCGGCACGATCGACTTCTCGTTTTGCAGGCCGTCGCGGGGCCCGACCTCGACGACCTTGACCTGAGCCGGCACACCGCTCATTGTTCGATCCGCACCAGCACGTCGCCGGCAGCCACGGCGTCGCCTTGCGCCACGGTGACTTCGACGACGTTGCCCGCGTGCGGCGCGGCGATGCTGTGCTCCATCTTCATCGCTTCCATCACGACGAGGACTTGATGCGCTTCGACGGCGGCTCCCTTTGCGACGTCGACCTTGACGATTTTGCCGTTCATCGGCGCGGCGACCGAGCCGGCTATGCCGTGCGCGGCATGCCGGTGGCCCTTGGCGGCTTCGGCGACCGTCGGCGGCGGAACGAGCGCGCAATCGGCGTGGAACCGGTCGAACGCAAGCGCGATGGACCCGCGTGTACGCCACGCGACGAACGGCGACGCGATTCCATCCGCGAACGCGACGAATTCTCCGCGGCCGCGCTCCGAAACCACGACCGTGCGGCCGCCCGCGGCGCATTGCCATGTCGCTGAAAACGGATCCCAGTGAATCTTCACCGTAGCCTCGACCGGCCGGACAAATGCCACATAGCGCTCGGAAGAAGCGAGCCGCCATTCTCCCAGCCGCTGCCACGGATCGCCGCGTTGCGGACCGTTGCCTTCCGCCAGCAGAGCCGCGGCGGCACACATGACCGCCAGTTCGTTGTCGCCGTCGCGCGAAAGCACCGAAGGCGTGAAGTACTTGTCGATGAAGCCGGTTGTGGTCTCCCCGCGGGCGAATGCTTCGTTGCGCGCGAGCCAGCGCAAGAACGGCAGATTTGTGGCGACGCCGCCGACTCGGTACGCATCCAACGCTGCGGTGAGCCGCTGGATGCACGCGTCACGCGTCCGATCGGTGACGATCAATTTTGCCAACATGGGATCGTAGTCCGATGAGATGACGTCGCCCGCGATCACGCCCGCGTCATTGCGGATGCCCGGGCCATCGGGGGTTGCGAATGCGGTGAGCCGTCCGGTGGACGGCAAGAATCCGGATGCGGCGTCTTCTGCATAGATGCGCGCTTCTATCGCATGACCTCGCGGCACGACGTCCGCCTGCGACAATGAAAGTGGCCGGCCCGCCGCAATCCATAGCTGCTCGCGCACGAGATCGACGCCGACCACCGCTTCCGTGATCGCGTGCTCGACTTGCAGGCGCGTATTCATCTCGAGAAAATAGTATGAACCGTCCGCGTCGAGCATGAACTCAACGGTGCCCGCATTGATGTAACCGACCGCCGACGCCGCGCGCACGGCGGCTGCGCCCATCTCGGAGCGAAGCGCCTCACCGACCGCGACCGATGGGGTTTCCTCAAGAATTTTTTGGTGACGGCGCTGGATCGAGCACTCGCGCTCTCCGAGATGGATGCACGCGCCATGCGCATCGGCGAGCACTTGGATCTCGATATGGCGCGGCGCGGTGAGATATTTCTCGAGGAACACCGTGCCGTTGCCGAACGCAGCGAGAGCTTCCCGTTGCGCGCCTTCAATGGCGGCCCTCAGTTCTGACGATTCGCGTACGACCCGCATGCCTTTACCGCCGCCGCCGGCCGCGGCCTTGACCAGCAACGGCATGCCGATGAGCTCGGCCGCCGCAAGAAGGCCTTCGTAGGATTGGTCGGCGCCGAGATACCCGGGCACCGTCGGCACACCGGCGGCGTCGGCTGCGCGTTTTGCGGCGATCTTGTCGCCCATCGCCCGCATCGAGCTTGCCGGCGGTCCGATGAACGCGAGACCAGCAGTTGCGCACGCGTCGGCGAACCCAGCATTTTCCGAAAGAAAACCGTAGCCCGGATGCACCGCGAGCGCACGCGTGGCGGCGGCAGCGTTGAGAATGGCATCTGCATTCAAGTACGAGTCGCGCGCGGGTGCCGGCCCGATGCGGACCGCCTCATCGCATTCGCGGACGTGCAGCGCGCGGGCGTCGGCGTCGGAATAAACGGCGACCGTGCGCACACCCATTGCGCGACACGTCCGCGCGATGCGCACGGCGATCTCCCCGCGATTTGCGATGAGTAGCTTCCCGAATGGAATCTCTAACGCCACGAGGGCGCCCGCTTGTCGAGAAACGCCCGCAGGCCTTCTTGGCCTTCGGCACTCGTCCGGCGCTCGCTGATCGTCCGCGCGGTCCATTCTCTCGCTTCCTCCGGCGCGAGGTTCGGCACGGTGCGGGCGATTTTCTTGGCGACGCGCGCCGCTTGAGGCCCGCACGCCCGGATCTCGTCAACGGCGCCTTGCACCGCTGCGTCGAGGCTGGCGGCCGGAACGATCTCGTGCACGAGGCCGATGACCCGCGCGCGCTCGGCGCCAAAGCGTTCGGCGGTGGTGAACAGCGCGCGCGCGTGGCCTGGCCCGATCTTTGCGAGCACGAACGGCGAAATGACGGCGGGCACGATGCCGAGTTTGGCCTCGGTGAATCCGAAGACCGCGTTGTCGTCGGCTATCGCGATGTCGCAAACGGCGACGAGCCCCGAGCCTCCGCCCAAAGCTGCGCCTTGCACGCGGGCAACGACCGGGATCGGGCAATCGTTGATGGCTTTGAACATATCCGACAGCCGCAACGCGTCGCGATAGTTCTCATCTTGATCCAGTTCTAGACTCGCGCGCATATAGTTCACGTCTGCTCCGCCGGAGAACATCGTGCCCGCGCCTTCGAGCACGACAGCGCGGCTGGAGTCGTCTCCGGCGAGCGCGATGAACGCGTCGGTCAGTTCCACGATCATGGCGCCGTCGAGTGCGTTGCGCACCTCCGGCCGGTTCATGCGCACGCGGACGACGTTTTCGGCACGCTCGATCACGATGGTTGCGGGCATCGGGGTCCTTTCGTTGATGGGCAAGCGATGCTTGCCCTACTACATTTTCTCAAAGACTCACAGGCGGAACACGCCGAATTTCGTCGGCGGCAGTGGAGCGTTCGCGGACGCCGCGATGCCGAGCGCGAGTACGGCGCGGGTGTCCGCCGGATCGATGATGCCGTCATCCCACAGACGCGCGGTGCTGTAGTAAGGATTGCCTTCTGCTTCATACTTTTCAAGTGTGGGGCGCATGAATTCGGTCTGTTCGGCCGCCGTCATCGTCCGCGATTGCTTTTCCAACTGTTCCATCTTCACAGTCAGCAGCACGCTGGCGGCCTGTTCGCCGCCCATCACCGAGATGCGCGCATTCGGCCACATCCAAAGCTGACGCGGCGAGTACGCCCGGCCGCACATGCCATAGTTGCCCGCGCCGAACGATCCTCCGATGACGACTGTGAACTTCGGAACCTCGGCATTCGCCACCGCCATCACCATCTTCGCGCCGTCTTTTGCGATGCCGCCTTCCTCGTATTTCTTGCCGACCATGAAGCCCGTTATATTCTGCAGGAAGACGAGCGGCACGCCGCGTTGGCAACACAACTCGATGAAGTGCGTGGCTTTAAGCGCGCTCTCCGAGAACAAGACGCCTTGATTGGCGAGAATCCCCGCGGGCTGTCCTTCGATATGTGCAAAACCGCAGACCAACGTCTGCCCATATAGCGCCTTGAATTCGTGGAAATCGGATTCGTCCACGATTCGCGCGATGATCTCGCGGACGTCGTAGGACTTGCGGCGGTCGCGAGGCACGACCCCGTAGATCCCGGCCGGGTCGTACTTCGGCGGCCGCGGCTCGCGCACGGGCCATGCCGACCGCTTGCGCGGCGATGCCGATGCGGCCGCCTTCCAGGTTGGCAAGAGCAATACGGTAGCCTTGGCCTTCGGCACCCAGCCGGTCTTCCACCGGCACGCTGAGCCCGTCGAATTGCACTTCACAGGTATCGGACGCCTGCTGTCCCATCTTTTTTTCAATGCGGCGGACGCAATAGCCGGATTGCTTGGTGTCGACGATGAAACAGCTGATGCCCTGCTTGCCGAGCCCGAGATCGGTGGCGGCAATCACCAGCGCGACGTCGGCGTTCTTGCCCGAAGTGACGAACTGCTTGGTGCCGTTGAGGATGTAGCCGCCGTTGCGGCGCTCGGCCCTGGTGCGGATGGCGCCGGCATCCGAGCCGCTTTGCGGCTCCGTGAGACAGAACGCGCTCAGCATCTCGCCGCGCGCCATCGGCCGCAGATATTTTTCCTTCTGCTCGGGCGTCCCGTACTCGACCAGCGGCATGCAGCCGACGGAGTTATGGCCGCTCATGATCGTCGAGACGGCGCCATCGCCGGCGGCGATTTCCTCGAGCGCCAGCGCATAGGCGATGTAATCGGTGCCGGCGCCGTCCCACTCCTGCGGAACCGTCATCCCCATGAAGCCGAGATT